>Ga0126384_10002907_pt1 | contig 10368 bp, 6 predicted proteins | sample PanSoiMetPlot_36_FD_92543 | JGI IMG/M metagenome (GOLD analysis project Ga0126384, IMG submission 92543) | Tropical forest soil microbial communities from Panama - MetaG Plot_36 | ecosystem: Environmental > Terrestrial > Soil > Tropical forest > Bulk soil | place: Panama | collected 2016-02-17 | reverse complement strand
CGGGGCCCGTCGGCGGGGGCGGGGGAGCGCTCCAGCTGCGTCACCCGCTCGCCTGACTCGCCGCCCTGCGGGCGGCGCACAGGACGAGGGGGTCCCACTCCGCCGGATCGCTCCCCCGCCCCCTCCGCCACCCGCCCCGGGCGTACGGGCGGCACACTTGAGAGCATTCCAAGCGCGTGATCAGCTCGATGTCTGGCGTGACGTGGGCGCCTGGGCCCGGAGCGGGATCAGGAGGAGGAAGCCCAGGCCAGTCCAGGCCAACTCGCGCACGCGGCGGATCAGCGTGAACGACAGACCCGCCGGCGCGCCCAGGCCGAGAGCGGCGAAGATGGCCATGTGGCCTGCCTCCAGCGCGCCCAGATAGCCGGGGACGAGGAATGCTGCGAAGCGGATCCCCGTGCTGAAGGCTTCGATGGCCGTCGCCTCGGCAAGGGAGACGGGCAGTCCGATCCAGCGCAGGATCAGCCACGGCTCCAGCACCCCGATCAGCCACGCCAGGAAGTGGTAGAGGATCGACAGGGTGAGACGGCGCGGCTCGCGCCGGTAGAAATGCGCGAGCTCGTCGTTGATCTGGCTGAGCGCATCGAGGGGGCGGTCGGAGAGCCACCCGATCTTCTGGAGCCATCGCGTGCTGCCCTGCAGGGACCCCGCCGCTTGCACCACCACGAAGCCGCTCACGGCGAGGAGCTGCACCACGAGCAGCCACCGCATGCCGCGGATGACAAGGGAGTCGGAGGGCAGGGCCACTCCCGCCGCCACCAGTCCGATTACGAGGAACAGTGCCTGACCGATCACGATGGTGGTCTTGGCGATGATGACGGAGGGAAGGCTCTCCGTGAGCGGTGTCCACGGTCTCACCAGCCACGCCTTCACCGCCTCGCCGCCCACCGAGGCAGTGGGGGTGGTGAGGTTGAAGGCTTCCCCGGCCAGCCGCGCGGAAAGAAGGTGGGGAAAGGGCACCGCGTCGCGCCGGAAAGCGTAGCGCCAGCCGAGGGTGTCGAGAAGCGTAGTCATGCCGAAGGGAAAGACGAGGATGACGAGGAGGCGCCACGAGAGATCCCGGAAGGCCTGCACCACGGCGCCGGGGCCGATGCTGACTACGAGCCAGACAAAGAGCGCCGCCCCCGCGAGGAGGAGACCGAGCCGGAGCAGCCGCATCAGCTCGGCGGCATCGCGGTGTGGCGGGCCCGGGACTCGATGCGATCGATCCGGACGAACGGCACAAGCAGCCACACGGCCGCCGTGGTGATGGTCGAGATGAGGACAAGGGTGGTGTAGCCGTAGCTGTCGTAGAGGCGGGCGCCCACGTTCTCGGAGATCTGCGTGCCCCCGTTGTACACGGACATGAGGAAGGCGAAGAACGTCGCCTCCACGTGGCGCGGGCATGACTTGGCGGCCAGGTCGAGGATGGACAGCCGCGTGATCATGCCGATGCCGCCGAAGAAGATGTCGATGACGAGGGCGGACGTGCGGTCGCGGTACAGGAGATAGGCGATCGTGCCCGCGGTGGCGATACCGATGGAGAGGTTGATGAGCCGGCGGAGGGGAACGCGACGCGACAACGGGGCGTACATGAAGGAGCCCGCCACTCCCGCCAGCGAGGAGAGCGCGCCCAGGTGCCCGATGAACTGCTGGTCGAAGTGCAGGGTGTCGGTCTGGTAGAAGAGAAAGGCCGGCCCGAAGGAGGGGCTGAAGGTCCAGAAGAAGATGAAGCAGGCCACCAGCCAGATCTCTCGCTCTCGGAAGGCGACGCGGATGGCCCGCCACGTCTCCCGGAAACTCCCGCGATCGCCGCGCGCGGGCGCCTCGCGCACGAAGAAGGTGGACATCACGAGGGAGAGCAGGGGGAAGCACGCGGAGAGGAGAAAGGCCGTGTGCAGCTTGCGATGGTGCGCGAGGTAGCCGCCGATCTCGCCCACGAGGACGGAGGCGAAGATGATGGAGCCCCACTGCACGGACTGGAAGGCGCCGGTGAGCCCCAGGGGCTTGCCATTCTCCACCATGAGGGCGTCCACGAGCACGTCGGTGAAGGCCAGCCCGAGCGCCATGAGGGTGAAGAGGGTGGCCATATTGGCAAAGGAGTGCTCGCTCGTCAGCGCGAGGAGGAAGCCGGCCATCGCCGACATTCCCGAAGTGAACAGGAGATAGCTCTTGCGGTGATAGCCGAACAGCGGCACGAAGTCGGAGAGAAGCCCGTACACGGGCTTGATCAGCCAGGGGACCGTGGTGATGGCGAAGAAGGTGGCGATCTGTCCCGCGGACAGGCCCGCGTCCTTGAGGGAGATGGTGATGGTCTGGTTGGGCAGATACCACATGCCCTGCGCGAAGTAGACGATGCCGAAGAGCAGCGCGAGTCGCTGCGCCGCAACCGTCTTGAAAGGGTTCAGCCGCGCGACCCGCCCGGGCATTTGAGCACTATACCCGCGGTGGTGGCGGGCTACCCGCAGGATTTCGCGCGGGCCACGAAAAAGCAAGCGCCCGGGCCGAAAAGGGCCGGCGCCGGGCGCGGAGTGGTGACGAAGAACGGGATCTAGTTGGAGGCGGCGGTCGGCTTCACCTTGCCGTTGCTCTTCTCGTACGCCTCCACCGCCTTCTTGAGGTCGCGGTACTGCTCGCAACTGAAGAAGCAGAGCTTGTCCAGCCGCTTGAGGTGCTCCTTGGCGTTGGCCAGATCATCGAGCTGCAGGTACGCCTCCCCGATGTACTCGTGTGCGCCCAGGTGCTTGGGGTCGATGGCCAGCGCCTTCTGGTAGATCGGGATGGCCGCCCTGGGATCGCCGTTCTTGCGCGTGGCGTAGGCGAGCCAGTTGTACGCATCGGCGTTCTGTGGGTCGCGCTTCACCACGTTCTCGAGCATGGGAATAGCACGCCCATACTGCTTGGCGTCGATGGCCTGCACCGCCGCCGCGTAGTCGGGATCCTCGGTCTTGGTCAGCGCTTCGCGCCCGCCCCCGCCCCCACCACCGCCCCCTCCGCCACCCCCACCACCGCCGCCGCCCCCGTCAGCGAGGGCGAGCGCCGGGATGATCAGCAGGATCGGAAGGAAGCCCAGAAGCTTCCAGCTTGTGGTGGTCATGGCAGCCTCCGCGTTGGCGTGTAGGAAGCTGAGTGTACAGCGGACAAACCTGTGGCGCATCCTTCGAGTTCCCGCGGCCTTCCCGAAATTTGCCAGCCGATTCCCTCCTTTTGACCTGTGCTACTCTGTTGCCCCGATGCGTCAGACGCTTCCCTCCGTGTGTCCTCACGATTGCCCGTCCCAGTGCGCTCTCTCCGTGACGGTGGAGGACGGGCGGGTCACCGCCGTCGCCGGCGAGGCGGGGCATCCCTTCACCCAGGGCGTGGTGTGCGGCAAGGTGCACGACTACGCGGAGCGTCTCTACGCGCCCACCCGCGTGCTGACGCCGCTCCGGCGCGTGGGCGCCAAGGGCGAGGGTCGCTTCGCCCCCATCACCTGGGAGGCCGCGCTCGAGGAAATGGCACGGCGATGGCGCGGCATCATCGCTGAGTGGGGCGGGGAAGCGATCCTGCCGTATTCCTACGGCGGCACCCTCGGCCTCCTCCAGTTCTGGGCGGGACACCCGCTCTTCCACGCCCTCGGCGCCTCCCAGCTCGACCGGACCATCTGCATCACCACTGCCTACGCGGGCTGGGCGGCCACGGTGGGGACGGTGGCGGGGAACGACGCCGAGCAAATGGTGAACGCGGACCTCGTGGTGCTGTGGGGCATCAACGCGAGCTACTCGCACATCAACCTGATGTCGCTGGTCAAGCGCGCCCGCCACCACGGCGCCTTCATCGTCTGCATCGATCCCTACCGGACGCAGACAGCCAAGGGCGCCGACCTCCATCTCCAGCCCCGCCCGGGCACGGACGGCGCCCTCGCCCTCGGCATGATGCACGTGCTCATCGGCGAGGGGCTCGTGGATCGCGAGTACGTCCAGCGGGCCACCCTCGGCTTCGAAGAGCTCGCCCGTCACGTGAAGCAGTACCATCCGGAGCGCGTGGCCGCCATCACGGGGCTCAGCGCGGAGAGCATCGTGAGCTTCGCGCGGCGCTACGGCGCCACCCGCGCCGCGTTCCTCCGCGTCGGCATCGGGCTCTCGCGCCACGACAACGGCGGCGCCACCTGCCGAGCCATCGCCTGCCTCCCCGCCCTCACCGGCGCCTACGCACATCCCGCGGGGGGCGCGCTGCTCTCCTCGACGCGCGCCTTCGGCCTCGACCTGGGCGCCCTCGAGCGGCGCGATCTCGTGCCCACGCCAGCTCCGCGCACCATCAACATGATCAAGCTCGGGCGCGCCCTCACCGATGCGGAGCTGCGCCCGCCTGTGCGGGCGCTCTACGTCTACAACGCCAATCCGGCGTCCATCACCCCCAACCAGGAGCTCGTGCTCCAGGGGCTGCGCCGCAAGGATCTCTTCACGGTGGTCCACGAGCAGCACCTCACCGACACCACGGATTACGCGGACATCGTGCTCCCCGCCACCACCTCGATGGAGCACGTGGACCTCTACAAGTCCTTCGGCCACCTCTATCTCCAGCTCGCGGAGCCCGTGGTGGCCCCGGCGGGAGAGTCGCGCTCGAACTGGCAGGTGATGCGGCTCCTCGCGGAGGCGCTGGGCCTGAGTGACCCACACTTCGGCAAGGACGAGCCGACACTCATCCGGGAGGTGCTCGCCTCCGGCGATCCTTCGGTGGCGGGCATCACCTATGAGCGGCTGCGCGACGAGCGCTCGGTGCGCCTCGCCGTAGGTCGTCCCTACCGCCCGTTCCTCGACGGCGCTCCCACGCCCTCCGGCAAGGTGGAGTTCGTCTCCGAGGCCTTCGCGCGCGAGGGGCTGCCCTCGCTACCGACGTGGGCGCCCCTCGTGGAAGGACCGGAGAACGAGGCGTTGACCCGAGACTATCCCCTCCAGTGCATCGTGCCGCCCAATCGGTTCTTCCTGAACTCGTCCTTCAGCCAGTCGGCCAAGATGCGCCGGCGCCAGCGCGGCCCGTCGGTCTTCCTCCACCCGGACGACGCGCGGCCGCGCGGCATCGGCGAGGGCGATGTCGTGGAGGTGCGAAGCCGGCGCGGGGCGGCTCGCTTCCACGCGACCCTCACCGACGACACGCGGCCCGGAGTGACGGTAATCGAGGGCATCTGGTGGTCGAAGCACCAGACGGGCGGCCGCGGCGTCAACGCCATCACCAATGATCGGGTCGCCGACGTCGGCGGCGGGCCCGCCTTGCATTCGAACCTGGTACAGGTGACGAGGCTCGCGCCTTCACCCTCGACGATTCGGGAGCTCTGAGATGACCGCATCGACGCGCGTCCGCGTCAGCCCTGTGGAGGGGGCGGCGCAGCTCTTCACCCTCGAGTTCTGTACCTATCTGAGCGCTATGCACGACGAGTTCACACCGCGGGTGCACGCGCTGCGCCGTCAGCGAGACGCCGTGCTCCGGCGCGCCCTCGAGCAGGGGACGCTGCCGAGCCCGCCGCCTCCTTCGCCCGCCACCACGGGGGACTGGAAGGTGCCGCCCGTGCCGGACGACCTCAAGCGTCCCGGCATCGAGATCTCTGGGCCATGCTCCATCACCAGCATGTTCATCAATGCGCTCAATCCAGGGCCCGAGGGCGAGCGCGCGGAGGGCGACCTCGACGACGACGAGGACTCCGCGGGCCACCGCCTGGTCGACACCGTGCGCGCGGCCCATAACCGACTCGCCGCGGTCATCCGGGAGCTCGCCTTCACCGACGCCGCACGCAACCGCTCGTACCAGATCGCGCCCGGCGAGTTGCCATTTTTCATGCACCGCGAGCGCGGCCTCCATCTCGACGAGCCCGAGGTGACCGTGGACGGCCGTCCCGTGCCCGCGGCCATTTTAGGCACCGCGCTCACTCTCTTCTACGCGGGACGCGCCCAGGCGGGACGAGGCCAGGGCATCTACTTCTATCTGCCCAAGGTGGAGAGCGCAGAGGAGGTCGCCTGGTACCGCGATTTCTTCGACGCGAGCCGGCGGCATGTGCCCTTCCTCGCTCAGGCGGTGATCCGCGGTATTCCCCTCGTGGAGTCGCTCCCCGCCGTGTTCCTCATGGAGGAGATGCTCTACGCCCTCGGCCCCTACGCAGCCGGCCTGAACGCCGCCCGCTGGGATCTGAAGGCCTCCATCTTCGAGTTCATCATGACTGATCCGAGGTCGGTCTGGCCCGACCGCTTCGGGGTGGATATCAAGACCACACCGTTTCTCGCCAACATCTTCCGCCGGCTGGTGGCGATCTGCCTCAAGCGCGGCGCCGTGCCCATCGGCGGCATGGCCACCGCCCTGCCCAGCAACGATCCCGAGGTGAACCGCGTCGCCGCGGAGGCCATTCGCGCCGACAAGGAGTGGGAGGCGGCGCAGGGCTTCATCCGCGCTTGGGTCGCCCATATCTTCCACATGAAGACGGCGGGCGATCCCTTTAAGGAGGCCGTGGCCGCCGGACGGAAGCCGACCGCGGCCATGGCCGATCCCGCCAACTATCCGGTGAAGATCGAGGTGCCGGCGGGCCCCATCACCGTGGAGGGAACGCGGCGCAATGCGCGCATGGTCATCGAGTACGTCGAGGGCTGGCTGGGCGGCCGCGGCGCCAAGGGCATCGACAGCCTCGCCGGCAAGCCCGGCGTGCATCCCGCCCTCATGGAAGATCTCGCCACCGGGCGCATGTCGGTCGCCCAGATCGCCCAGCGGATTCGCCACCACGCGAAGGACTCCACGGATTCCTCGCGGGTCCATGACTTCGCCATGGTCAAGCGGCTCCTCGCGGAGGAGGTCGAGGACGTTCTCCGCCTGATGCCGACGAGGGATTCCGAGACCGAAGCGCGCTACCGCAAATCCGTCAAGGTTGCCCTACGCTGGATCAAGAACTACACCGACCTCGACTTCCGAAGCCTCGGCTCCTACACCCACGCGGATCTGGAAAGAATCGCCACGGCCCCCGACGCTTTCTAGATACTGGCCGTCCGGCTCGCTTTGCGGCATCCTCCTAGCTGACTCGCAAACAGTAGCTCGCGGGACAGGCCGTCGAGAAGGGTCCAGATGCGAGGCGGCGACCGAAGGCCCGCGCGAGGCGTACTCTCTGTACGTTGAGCGCGCGGCCGAGGGCGCCAACGAAGCAGATGGGCCCTTATCGGCGGCCGGACTAGGCCGCAGTAGAGCGTGCTACGGCTGGAGCCGCCGGCTCGACTACGCGCTTGGTGATCAGGCGGAGGATGACGGGAAGGACGACGAGGGCGGCGAAGAGACCGCAGGCCGAGCCGAGGGTGAGGAGCAGGCCCAGGCTGTAGATGCCCTGATGGCGGGCGATCAAGAGGCTGCCGAAACCCACCATAGTACTCACCCCGCTCAGCGCGACGCCCATCACCGTGCTGCGCGCGACCAGAGGTCCCCCGTGAGCGCGCCCCTCGAGGTAGCGCAGCATCATGTTGAGGCCGAATTCCGCAGCGGCGCCGATGATCAAGGGCAGGCCCCACACGTTGGCCATGTTGAACTGGATCCCGAAGACGCGCATGAGCCCGAGCGTCCACAAGAGCGCGAGCACGAGAGGCAACAGGGCGAGGAGGGTCTCGCGCACACGCCGGATCATCAGGTAGGACAGCACCCCCACCGCCGCGAAGGCATAGAGCGTGCCCTGGTAGTAGGCGCGCTCCATGTACCCGATGGCCTCGTAGGTGATGATGGGCGCGCCCGTCACGTCCGGGTCCACGGAGCGCAGCTCCTGCACGAAGGTCCGCGCCCCTTCGCGCTCCCAAATGTCAACCCTGGGATGGACCTGAATGAGGAAGTCTCCGCGGCTGCCGATGAACTTGCGCTGGAGCTCTTCCGGCACGTCGGCGAGCCCGACGGGGCGCGGATTCAGGTTGCGCTGCAGGTCGAAGAACTTGTTGGTGAAGTCGCGATAGAGCTGAGACTGGAGATGGCTGAGGGCGGGCTCCGCCACCTCCCGGTCCGCCGTGCGCAGCTTCTTGATGAGCGCCTTGGTCTTGGCGCGCAGGTCCTTGAGATCGGCGGGGAGCTTGTCTCCTCCCTCGGTAGCGAAGATGTCGAGTCGTCGCTCGAGCTCGCCGAGGGCGCGCAGGAGCCGGTCGATGTCGACCGGGCTCGAGCGCCCCACGCGCACGGGAGCCACGATGGGGGCGAAGGTTTTGACGATGGCGATCTTCTCCGCCTGGTTGTCGGGGATCACGCGCAGGACGGAGTCGACGTCAGAGACGGAAGGCAACTTCTCAAAGGCCTCCTGCTTCCGCCGCAGCTCCTCGAGGGTCTTCGCCGAGGCAAGTCCGTTGAAACCCGAGCGCCCCGTGGCGGCGAGGATGCGCTTCTCCCACACCACCGACTCCGTGCCCTTGGCCTGGAGGTTGAGCAGGTTGTAGTCGAAGGCAATCCAGGGAATGGCGACGAGGGAGGCGAGGGTACCGAGGCCGGCCACGATGAGGACGGCCTTCGGGTAGTCCGTGATGCGGTCGAGCACGGGGACGTGCATGCGTTCGAGGGCATGCGCGCGGGGCGCCTGGTTGCGCGGTCGCGCCGCGTGGTGGCTGTCCACGATGCTGAGGAGGGCGGGGAAGAGCGTAATCATGCCGAGCCAGGCCATGAGAATGGCCGTGCCCGCGATGAAGCCGAGCTCCTGGATCCCGCGGAAGTCCGTGAGCATGAGCACGTAGAAGGTCACGCCCGCGGTGAGGGCCCCGATGAGCATACCCGGCCCCGTGCGAGCCGCCGTGAGCTGGAGGGCGTCCTTCAGGTTGCGCCCGAGGAAGATCTCCTCCTCGTACCGGAAGAGGAAGTAGATACCGTAGTCGATGCCGATGCCGATCACGATGGAGATGAACATCACGGAGAAGATGGTCAAGTGCCCCACCGTCAGGGTGATGATGCCCATGGACCAGCAGAGGGTGACCGCGAGCACGCCCAGCATGAGGAGCGGCTTGCCCACGCGCCAGAAGGCCAGCAGCATCACGAGCAAGGTCAGGCCGAAGGCGAGCACGGTGGCCACGCTGCTGTCCTCGAAGGCCGCTGTCATCTCGTCGTTGGAGAGGGTGGGGCCGCCCGTCACTCCCGCCTGCACGTTGGGGAAGTCGGTCTTGAGGTCCGCGATGACCCCGCGGATCACCTCGATGGCACGGCGATCGCCCATGAAGCTGCCCTTGTCGCTCTTGGGCGTCTCCACGAGCGCGAAAAGCAGGCTCTTGTCCTCGGAGAGGAAATAGCCCGCCTCGGGCGGCCGCTCCCCCAGCGAGAAGAGGGTGCCCCAGGGCGAGCGGTAGGGCATGGGCCGGTCCAGCCGGTCCCCGATCTGCTCCAGCACCACCTGGAGGAACCTGGTGTTCTCTCCGCCGCCCTTCTCGAGGCCCAGGTCGAAGAGATTCGACACGAAGGCGGAGGCCATGGCCGCGTTGGCGCCCTCCACGAGCCGGGCCAGGCTCGGGTCGCCCGCGAAGCTCTCCATGAACTCCTGGTAATCGAAGATGCGATCCCGTACTTCCTTGAGCTGCTCGGTGGGCAGATAGAGGAGGTGCCGCCCCTCGAAGCGCTGGGGATCGACGCGGTAGGTGACGCGGGGGAACTTGATAGGCGAGTTGCGGAGCTCGTGCACGAGGCGGGCCGCGTAGGCCTTGGCCGCCTCGAAGGTACGCGCCTCGATGACGATGACGATGTCCTCGAGCTCGCCGAACTCCCGCGCGTACTGGTTGTAGCGGACGATGTAGCCGGCGCTCTGGGGCAGGAGGTCGCGCCCCGAGGTGCCAAAGGTGAGGGTGCGGACGGTGTAGGTCACTCCCGCCACCGCGAGCAGCAGCGAGATGACGGTGGTCACCACCGGGCGGCGACAGGAGAGCCGCACGAGGCGCCGCAGGAGCCGACCCGTACGCGATATGACGATCATCCGATGGCGACCATGCGCTCGGCCAAGTGTATCATCGTGGCCCCGCGTGACCTCTACGACCGGATGAGAATCTCGCTACACTCCGCCGTCGATGAAGCGCTCCAGCCGCACGCGCGCCGTCTCGTCCGACCACTGCTCGGGCGGCGACTTCATGAGGTACGCCGAGGGCGCGAGGAGGGCGCCCTTCAGCCCGCGATCCATGGCGATCTTGCAGGAGCGGATGGCGTCGATGACCACTCCCGCGGAGTTCGGCGAGTCCCACACCTCGAGCTTGATCTCCACGTTGATGGGCTGGTCGCCGAAGGAGCGGCCCTCGAGCCGGATGTGGGCCCACTTGCGGTCGTTGAGCCACGGCACGTAGTCACTGGGCCCGATGTGGATGTCCTCCGGGGCCATCTCGTGGGCGAGCTGGGAGCGGACGGCGTCCGTCTTGGAGATCTTCTTGGAGGCGAGCCGGGACCGCT
>Ga0126384_10002906_pt1 | contig 10370 bp, 8 predicted proteins | sample PanSoiMetPlot_36_FD_92543 | JGI IMG/M metagenome (GOLD analysis project Ga0126384, IMG submission 92543) | Tropical forest soil microbial communities from Panama - MetaG Plot_36 | ecosystem: Environmental > Terrestrial > Soil > Tropical forest > Bulk soil | place: Panama | collected 2016-02-17 | reverse complement strand
GCCTACCTTACCGACTTCGCCGCGAGCCAGAAAGTGATCACTGTCATAGCCTGTTTGTGTCGGTAGATCGAAAGCGACCGACAGTCCCGTCTGGCCCTTGCTCAGATTGAGGCGATACAGTTCGTTACTAGCCTTAGCGGTCGAGTGGCCAGAGTAGGTGCGCATGACCCAGGGAGAGTCTTTTTTCATAGCTGCGAATCCTTACTTCCTCATTTAGCCTCTTTTAGCGGCGCGATAGCAGTTGCAGCAGCACGCCGTGCGTGTGCCTGGGGCTGATGAAGGCGATATCGTTCCCATCTGAGGCTTTGACTGTGTTGGCCTTGATTCCTTTGTCTACCAGGGCCGCTACCGCGCCTGGGAGGTAATCCACATCAAGTGCCAGGAGATACATGCCCTCGCCACTCTTGGCAAGAAACTGAGTGATCGGGCTCTTTTCGCCAAGCGGAGTGACGAACTCGATTTTGGCATCACCGATTGGCATGAAGGTGTTACGGATGCCGAGAGCAGGAACATCGTGCGGCTCTTCCCGGGTCAGGCCGAAATTCTTCTGATACGTAGCCACTGAGCCCTCTAGACCGTTGACCGCGATCACCAGATGATCCAGGCGCTTAACTGTAAAGCGCCGGTTGCGTGCCTCGCCCAGGAGCGAGGAGTGTTCGCCATGGTCCACTGGCTGAGCATACTCTACCAGCACACTGCAACACGCCTGGGGGTGGAGAAAGGCGATCATTCCCGCCAGACCCGGACGCGGTTGCTGGTCGATCACCCTCAGGCCCTTGTCTTTGGCGCCCTGTAATTCAGCGGTGACATCGTCGGTCTCGAAACACAGATGGTGCAGACCTCCACCCTTTTTCTCCAGAAACTTGGCGACCCCAGAGTCAGCAGTAAGCGGTTCGAGCAGTTCGATCTCGCTCTCGCCGACGGGCAACAACGCGGCTTTGACTCCCTGGTCCTGGACGCTTGCCATCTTGTGCAGAGGCAAGCCGAGGGTGTCTTTGTAGAAACCAAATGCCTCTTCGAGGTTGCGGACAACGATACCAACGTGATGAATTTTTTTGAGCATAATAATTCCCCTCATTAGAGATTGTCTCTCCGCGCGGTCCTTGCAGCCTGCCCCCGCGCGGGGTGTGTGGCAAGGTAGCATATTCATTTTGTGCCTGTAAGATCTCATAGTGATTTGCTCTTAACAGGTCGGGATGTTCTCTGGAGGCGTCACCCTGAACGAGGTGAAGGGTCTCGTCTTTTGCCGAGATGCTTCGCCTGCAGCTCAGAATGACATAAGGGGCGGCGCTTTGGTCACGAAGCTCTTGTGCGCGTTCTACAAGTTCGGCTCCTCAGCGTTTTCTCGTACCCTGGAATGGGGGGCTGGCTGAGACAACACTTTGGCAATGGGGCGGACGTCTAGCCACCACTGCTCCTTGGGTCGCTGATGGGTGAGGTCCGCCATGCGTGGCAGATCTTCGAGGTTATTAAACTGGACCTGACCGGCCTGCAGCCCGATAAACACGGCAGCCTGGGAGGCTTTCCCGGCCTCAGCAATGAGGAATTCGATGGCGGTGGCTGCCAGCCGGGTGGCGAGGATACGGTCGAACGGCGTGGGATTGCCTCCCTGTTGCAAGTGTCCGAGGATGGCCTGCCGCACATCGAAAATCCCTTTGCCTTCCTCGGCAAAGAGTGTGCACATGAAACTGGTGCTATAGAGCGGGTGAGCATTCTCGTTGCGGATCATCACGCTCAAGCGTTTGCCGTGCTGAAATCCGTCGATCAGCGTCGCCAAATCTGTCTGCAGATCACTGAGCGTGACTCCTTCTTCGGGGAGGTAGACTCGCTCGGCGCCAGTAGCGAGACCGCTCATCTGGGCTAGATACCCGCAGTTGTGTCCCATCACTTCAACCACGAAGCAGCGACGCGAGGCGACGGCGGATTGTTTGATCTTGTCTACCGCTTCGATGATACTATTGAGGGCGGTATCGGCGCCGATGCTCAATTCAGAGCCAGGCAAGTCATTGTCGATAGTGGCGGGCAGACAGATCAACGGGATATTGAAAGCCGGGAAGTTGTCGCGGGCGCGATACAACTGATAAACGGCTTCATACCCCGACCAACCACCAAGCATCAACAGCCCCTGGATCTGGTGTTCTTCAAAAGTGCGCGCAATGGCATAGAAATCTTTCCCGCTGGGAGTCTTGCGGTTAGTCCCCAATTCGGCTCCGCCAAGCGGCGCCCAGCCGTTCACACTCATCCAGTTCATCTCGTAGATGGCGCCGGCAATCAGTCCCTCGAACCCATTGCGGATGCCAAACATTATGTGGCCCTGATCAACCCCCAATCTAACGGCGGCGCGGACGGCAGTGTTCATGCCGGGTGCTGGTGCGCCGGCGTGCATCACTGCCAAGCGTAGCCGTTGCTGTCCGGGCGTTGGTGTGTGGGGAAGGGCACGCACCAAGGTCCGCAAGGTACGGAAGGCTGCCTGGTAGTTGTTACCCCGCAGAGTCATTGCTTGAGCGAAGTCGCACTCCCGAATAGCTGCGGTGACGGCCCGAGTCTGTTCCACACAGTACTGAAGGGGGGTGCGGGCGATACGGTTTCCCCGCATGCCGATCAAGCAGGGAGTACTGCCTGGCACAGCGGATAAGATTTCTTCGACGGCGGCGCACCCGAGAATCGTGCTGAGGTTCCGATCAAAAGCACTGGGTGATCCGCCACGCTGGATATGGCCCAAGATAGTGACACGGGCGTCTTCCTGCAGCCGCTCCTCTAATACCTTCCTGATGTACTCACTGGTAAGGCGATTACCGGAGCGATCGCAGGCGCCCTCTGCGACAATGACAATACTGTCGCGCCGACCCGCTGCTCGTCCCGTTCTCAGTACCTCGCACATGCGCTCTTCCCAGTTGTCTCCATTGGGCGGACTAGAAGGGATCAGTACCCAATCCGCTCCACTGGCCAAGGCCCCCATCAAGGCAAGATAACCACAATGTCGTCCCATCACTTCGACGACAAAAGAGCGCTGATGGCTTGCTGCCGTACTGCTGATCGCATCGACGGCTTGGGTGATGCGGTGCAGCGCCGTGTCAGCGCCGATAGTCATATCGGTGCCGAAAATATCGTTGTCGATCGAGCCGGGCAATCCGACCAGAGTGATCTGCGGATGACGAGCCGCGACCTCCGGGCTGATCCGGCCTTGCGCTAGTAATTCGGCCACCAGTGAAGGCCATTCCTGGTGAAGCAGGGCAGCTCCGGCTAGGCTCCCATCCCCGCCAATCACTACCAGCTTATCTATTCCATGTTCCAATAAATTCCTGACCGCTTGTAAACGTCCCGCCCGCGAGCGAAAGGCTTCGCAGCGCGCCGTGCCGATGATGGTCCCGCCTTGCTGCAAAATACCGCCAACCGAGTCCCAATTCAGCTTACGGATGCGGTTTGCTCCCTCTACCATCCCCTGATAGCCTTCGTAGATGGCATACACTTCCAGGCCCCGATCTAGCGCGGTGCGCACGACCGCTCGCACTGCCGCATTCATCCCTGCGGCATCACCTCCGCTGGTCAGGACACCCAGCCGCCTAGTCTGTTCTGCTCCCATAATCGCGCGACTCCTACTTTACGACAGCAATCATAGCAAAAGCATGGTGGCGCGTGCATCAACCACAGGCGAGGGGAACGAGTTCGGTCTTTCCTGGAGTCTGCAACGGGCGTGAAATGAGAGGAAGTGAAGCCAACCAAGAGACAAGGGACTCTCCACTGGCACGAGCCTGTCTTCACTGCGAGGGAGGTGAGAGCGGGAGTTGATGCAGGCGGATGGAATTGGTTGGACTCCCTAAACCCAGAGGGGCGCCGAAGACGAGCACGACCTGGTCGCCTGAATGCACATCTAATCTTGGTGCGGCGCATCTGTCTTAAGAAGAGGGTAGTTCTTCCGCAGAAAATATGCCAGGTCGTGTGCTCGTCATTCTTAGCGAAAATCCAGCTTTGTTGGAGGCTTCGGGGCTGCTTTCTCTACCAATGATTGAGAAAGGTGCTGTTGGCAGAGCACTAGCCTGCTGCTAGAGAGACAGAAGTAATAAACAGCGCTGGCCACAAGAGCGACTCGTTCTGGTGTGTTTTCTTCCTAGATTTTCAACTCTCCTGTAGCATTCTTGCGACCTGGGTGGCTACGCGACGTGGAGAGAGGCGAATTGACTGCACGCCAATTTTATTGAGCAGACCCGGGATCAGCAGCCGTTTTCCCTGCATCAATCCTCGGTAGCCGATCTGGGCGACTGCCGCGGAAGTCATCATCCCCATGAACTTGCCTTTGACCAACCGCGTGTTCTCAATGTGAGCACGCTGCTGAAACTCCGATTGTGTCGGTCCCGGACAGAGTGCGGTCACGGTCACTCCCGTATCGGCCAATTCGTTGGCAATGGCCTCAGTAAAAGACAGCACGAAGGCTTTGCTGGCATAGTACACCGCCATTAGCGGTCCTGGTTGGAAGGCAGCCGTGGAGGCGACGTTCATAATCTTTCCGCTTCCACGTGCGACCATCGTCGGCAGAAACAGTTTGCTGAGATGCACTAGCGCCACCATGTTCACCTGCATCATCTCTAACTCGGCGGAGAGGTCAGTTTCGACAAATTTTCCGCCCAGGCCAAATCCGGCGTTGTTGACTAGGTAATCAATCTGCAGAGAGTCCTTGTGAATCTCATCAGCGATTATCTGGGGAGCATCTGGTTTTGCCAAATCGGCAACGAGAACCTTTACCGAGACACCGAACTGCTCGCTCAGTTCGGCTGCGACTTGTCTGAGCTTTGTTTCCTGGCGAGCAATGAGTATCAGATTGTGATGGTCCGCGGCAAAGCACTTACTGAGTTCATAGCCAATACCAGTTGACGCGCCGGTGATGAGAGCGGTGGTGGCCATAGCCTGACTCCTTCGTCTTGAAAACACAAAGCCTGATGAGCAATGTAAACGACTTCGCTGTACGTTTCGCATCTCTCGTATTACGGTCTTATCGGTAGTTTGTTAACTCCGGGCGAAGTACAAATTGAGGGAGTGGCCTGCCAAACTTGCTGAGGCTGTCCGATCTTTTCATTGAAGTCGAGGCGAAGCTGGGGGTTGATATATCAGGTCAACCCCAATATACGGTTACATATGTCAGTTATGGCCGATTTCGGTAGTGAACTCCGGAGGCTGAGGCTGAAACGAGGGGTAGGCATGAAGCGCTTAGCCCACGATCTTGGTATCTCTCACACCTACATCAGTCACATTGAGAGAGAAAAAACCCTGCCCTCCGAATCTTTGATCCGTAAGTTGGCAGCCTACTTCGACGTGGACGCGGAAGAGCTACTCCTAGCTGCCGGAAAGTTCCCTCAAGACATTGAAGAGATTCTCGACAAGCATCCGCGGGAGGTGGTGATGGTGTTGCGTGAATCGTTTGCTTCCTACAAACGGACGTCGCACGCGTAAGGGGGTGAGCAGAGATGCAGTTTGCCGCTCATGAAAGCTTCCATATCCGTGACGGCTGGTTGCGTAAGGGACTGCTGCACATTGAGCAGAATCCCTACCTCTTCTCAGAAGAGCATGCTGAGGATGACCTCGGTGTTGGTCGCAACATGGTGTCAGCCATTCGCTATTGGCTGCAGGCGACTGGTCTTGCGGTGGCGGTTCCCGAGAAGGCTGAGGGAAAGAGAAATCTGCGCTTTGAAGCGACTCCCCTTGCTGGCCTTATTGCGCAATACGATCCTTACTTAGAAGATGAGGGGACGCTGTGGGTGCTTCACTACGAACTTGCCACGAATTTCCAGCAGGCGACTTCGTGGAGTTGGTTCTTTAACCGTTTTGGGGTGCGGCACTTTACCCAGGATCTTTTTCTCACCCATCTGCAACGATTTGTTGAGGCCGGTGCGAAGCGAAAAATTTCTCCGCGCTCTCTCGAGAAAGACTTTCGTTGCTTCGTCCGAACATACGCTCGGACGGTAGAGAAGACTGGCAACCTTTCTCCAGAAGAATCCTTTGACTGTCCGCTAGCTGCGTTAAACCTTTTAGAATATCTGCCGAAGACCAAATCGTATCGTCTGCTTGTGCCGCATGAGGAGAGTCTTCCAGAGTTACTAGTGGGTTATGCCCTTGTCCGCATGCATGTGGAGACGCCGTTAACGAGTAACGAAGTCTCGTTTCGAGAGGCGCTGTACGGAGAAGGAAGCCCTGGGCGGGTTTTTAATCTTGATCCCGACACCTTGTATGGCCATTTGCTCCACCTTGACGAGCACGAAGAGAAATTGGTGACTTTCTCACGTACGGCTGGTCTTAACTTGATTACGCTACAGACTCGTGATCCGCACGAGGTGTTGACGCATTATTACCGTTCGCTTGGGGGAGACGCATGAATTCTTCGCATGTCGCCTCTTTCGAGACCTATTTTACCCCCCCGCAAGAAGGGTATCGCTCTGTCAATCTGAAACTCGACTATGAGAACCTCAGAGTTGTTGAGTCCTATCTGCCGACGCATAAGTCTGTTGGTGTTTTAGACGCAATATTCGCGAGTTTTCAAGACGGGAGCCGACAGCGGGCGAGTACGTTAATTGCCCCCTATGGAAGTGGCAAGTCTTCTCTGTTGCTGTTTCTTTGCGTGCTCCTCGAAGGACGTGAACAGAGTAGATCGGCATTGGGAGTCATACAAAACCGTATTCGTACCCTCTCTCCGAGTTTGGCGCAGACGATCGATCGTCATCTTGCTGATGGTCAAGGCTACCTCGTTGTCCCGCTTTCCGGAGATGAAGGGCCTCTAGACGTCACCTTCAAAGCAGGATTGCAACTCGCCCTTGAACAGCATGATCTTGGAAACGAGTGGGACACGCTTTTTTCCTCCAAGAATGAGAAATCTCGACGAACGGCAACAAGAGAGGACTCACTCTCTGCCGTTGATCTCTACCGTCGTGCAGCGAAGCGGCTCGTCAGCCTCGGGTACAAGGGGATTATTGTCGTCTACGACGAGTTCGGGAAAGTCCTCGAAGCACAGCAGGTGAACCCACGGCCCGCTGATCTGTTCTTTCTGCAAACGTTTGCCGAACTGTGTAGTCGCAGTGAAGTCAATCAGCTCCATCTCTTGTTGTCGCTCCATCAAGGCTTTGCCCAGTACGCTCATCGCCTGCCCGTGTACCTGCGCAACGAATGGACCAAGATCGAAGGACGGTTCCACACCTGCCATTTCGTGGAAGACAGCCTGCAAGTGTATGAACTCATTGCGCAAGCGATCGAACGGTTACAGACGCCGGAGGCCGATGCTCTCACGCCGCACCTTAAGCGAGTAGTGGCGCCGTATGTGAATACCGCTCGGGCGATTCCGGCGTTTACACAATTTGAGTCCGACGGAGATCTTGAACGACTCTTCCAAGGCGTCTATCCGCTTGACCCTATTGCTCTCTACGTGCTGCCTCGGCTTTCGGCCCGAGTAGTGCAAAACGAGCGAACACTCTTTCATTTTCTACTTGGCCAGGAAGCTGGTTGCCTGTGTCGTGCTCTCTACGACCGAGCGCAGAGTGCTGCTTTGCCTTTCATTCGTGCAGCGGATCTCTTTGATTACTTCGCTGATTTGATGATGAAAGATACTGGCATTGGAGGGACATCACGCCGTTACGCTGAGATTAATGCCGCGCTTGACCGGATCAGCGCAGACGATGCGGTGGCGCAGGCTCTTCTCAAGACCATTGGTATTCTCAGCATCATTAACGAACCCGCCAAGCTACCCTTGAATCGTCACGTCCTTGCACTTGCGCTTGGCTGCTTCTCTAAACAGGAAGAGGCAATCCTACGCTCGACGCTTGAGAAGCTTGTCCGGAATAAGGTGTTGCTCTATCGCCGTCACAGTGACGAATACCGTATCTGGGAGGGAAGCGATGTCGATGTGGTCGGCCTGCTCCGCCATAAAAAGGCAGAGTATGAGACGCACTTTGATCCGGTCGCGTTTCTCGCCAGTAAGTTACCTGCCCCTCCGATCCTTAGTTAAAGAAAAAATCGCTGCTGAATTCGTAGAGTTTATCCCGCACGGCGAATATTACGCTCTCTGGTTATCATGTCATCGTTAATCTACGTCCTGCCTTTATCCACAGTCGTTTCTCCGCTAAATGCTGGACAGTAATGGATGAACTCACGCGCCAATATTACGAGACCCATGCGGCGGAGATAGCAGACCGCTACGATAGTGCTGCTAGCGGAGTGGCAAAGTATTTTCCCCCAGCCTTCGCTCAAGGGATGCGGGTTCTAGACGTAGGGGCTGGCTCCAGCCACGATATGGTCGCTCTGAGAGACATGGGGTGTGACGTCTACGGAGTTGAGCCATGCGAAGAGTTGCGCGGGCACGCGCTAGAGCACTACGCCTTCTTGAGAGGAAGACTGGAGCCTGCAGAGCTGCCCAATCTCGGTCAGCCGTTCGGTGGCCACTTCGATGGAGTCCTATGTTCAGCAGTCCTCATGCATGTTCCTCGTGAGCAGATATTTGACGCAGCATTTGCCATAAGGAATGTGTTGAAAGAAAACGGCAGACTCCTATTATCTGTACCTTTAAGACGACCTAACCTTGATGATAAACATCGCGACAACCATGGGCGCTTATTCACTCCACTTAGAGCAGACTATCTGCAACTCCTTTTCGAACGGCTCGGTTTTCAACTAATCGGCACATGGCGGTCCGAAGACGGTCTGGATCGGGAAGGGTACTCGTGGTGCACCTTGCTGTTTCAACGATGGCACGGCGGAACTCTCCGCCCTCTGGATCAGATTGAAAGTATTCTCAATCGAGACAGGAAGACTGCCACCTACAAGCTGGCACTATTTCGTGCCCTGAGTGAGATCGCGGTCACAGAGTTTGAGCAAGCCCATTGGGTTGAAGAGGAAACGGTAGCAATTCCGGTAGATGTCATTTGTCAGAGATGGCTTTCCTATTACTGGCCGCTTTTTGCCGCTTCACAGTTCATCCCGCAAATCAGAGGGGAAACTCAAACATGTCAGATGCCTGTCCGCTTTCGCGCGTCCCTTACAGAGTTGATTCACTGCTACGAGAAAAACGGTGGGCTCACGGGCTTTATCTTGGACTATCGAAAGGGCTTGCTTTCTCAACGGGCAAAGATGTTGTTGGCGAATGTTTTGGAACAAATGCGCCGTACTATCGTTCGGGGACCAGTCACTTATGCTGGTGGATCACTCGAATCGGGTCGTATCTTTCGGTATAACTCGCACCGATGCGAGATCAGGATGAACGCAGCAATCTGGCACGAGTTGTCACTCTTGGGCCATTGGATCCAAGACGCTGTCATTCTTCGATGGGCAGAGCTTACAGAAGAAATTTCCAACAAACAGATCAAAGCTAGTGAAATTATTGACCACTTGCTGACAACCCCTATTCCTGAACGGGATGTAGCAGATGCAAGAGAAATTTACGCTCAGCAGGCAAACGAGTGCGTATGGAGCGAAAGATCGCTCTCTAGAGGGTTTGAGGTCGATCATGTCATTCCGTTTTCCTTATGGCGTAATAATGATCTGTGGAATTTGTTGCCTGTCCTTCCTGTTGTGAATAGGGAGAAATGGAATCGCTTACCGACACGAAATCTGCTCATGCGTCGCAAAGATAGAATTGTCGAGTGTTGGGGCAACCTCCGCTCTGCTTATCTTCACCGATTTGACTACGAAGCCTGCCAGCTTGTTGGGAAGGATAGTTTGCCAGGAAGTTGGCAAAATCTCGTGTTTCAAGCTGTAGCAGAGGCCGTCGAAGTTACTGCAATCCAACGCGGATGTGAGCGTTGGGAACCGTCGTAGGAAAGTTCTGGGCTTTTAGAAAACGTGAGAGGTGTCTGTCCAGTAGTTGCTCAAAGAAGAGCTTTTGAACACTCTCTGTGAGAGTACGACCGGATGTTTTCGGAGGCGATTCGTGTCTTCCCCTAGAGACGGTAATCTACGAGAGCAAGACCTCTGCTTTCTCGATGTCGAGACCTCTGGCAGTGTTTTCGGATATCATGACATCGTTGACATTGCAGCGGTGCGGACCTGTGCCGGACGTGTCAAAATCCTTGGGAAGTGGCATAAACGCATCCGTCCCAGGCATCCAGAAGGCTTCTCGCCCTCTGCGCGCGAGCTTAACGGGTACACACTAGAGCTGTGGGCAGGCGCTAAGGGATCTACGCCGTCACTCTGGAAGGAGCTTGTGGTATTCGTCAAGGATTGCGTGCCTGTATGCCACAATCCGTTATTCGATCGTGCGTTCATCACGCTTACTGCCGCTGAACATGACATACTCGAACTTGGGCTGGATTATCATTGGATAGGGACGGAGTCGTTGGCGTGGCCCCTCTACAAGCAGGGCGTTCTCCCAAGTTTATCGCTTGAATCCCTCTGTACCT
>Ga0126384_10002905_pt1 | contig 10370 bp, 5 predicted proteins | sample PanSoiMetPlot_36_FD_92543 | JGI IMG/M metagenome (GOLD analysis project Ga0126384, IMG submission 92543) | Tropical forest soil microbial communities from Panama - MetaG Plot_36 | ecosystem: Environmental > Terrestrial > Soil > Tropical forest > Bulk soil | place: Panama | collected 2016-02-17 | reverse complement strand
TATGTACCTTGATCGTTTGCCGTTGACGCCGAACGGAAAGATTGATCGAAAGGCGCTTCCGGAACCTGATCAAAGCCGGCAGGCAATTGAAGTTCAATTCATTGCGCCGCGAAATGAATTAGAAAAGATACTGGCTGAGATCTGGACTAACGTTCTAAAGCGCGAGGTTGGCGTTCAAGACAACTTTTTCGACCTGGGTGGGCACTCGTTGATGGCCACCCAACTGCTTTCGAGAATTCGTAGCCGGTTGAATCGTGAGGTGCCGCTGCGAAGTCTATTCGAGACGCCTACTATTGAGGGACTGGCAAACTTGATAAGCACCGAGGAGCTTGTCCGTCAACGGCCCGCTATCAAAAAGCGAAGCCGAGAAAGTGTCGGCACGGTGAGCCAAAAGATCACTGAACTTTCTGGAAACGGAAATCGATTCAATGTTAAGTAGCCTTATACTTCGACACGAAATACAGCAATGAGTGTCCGCCAGCAGAACGTTTCGCATCAATCATTCGGCGAAAAGCCCGAAGGATCGACACCGTTAAAGGATGAACAGTCGATTGGCTATTCTTTTCCTCTCTCGTTTGCGCAACGGCGGCTCTGGTTCCTGACTCAGCTTGAGCCCGATAATCCTGCTTACAACGTTCCGCAGGCAATCAGTTTAAAAGGACCGTTGAATCTCAGCGCGTTGCGCCAGGCAATCAACGAGATTGTGAATCGCCACGAAGTCTTGCGCACGCGATTCATCCTGGTGAACGGCGAACCAGTCCAGCTGGTGTCACGGGCTGCACAGATTCCCGTTCCCCTCATCAACATTGAATCCTTTTCACCTGAATCACGTGAGTCTGAAGCCAGGCGGTTGCGCGATGCCGAAGGCCAACGGCCGTTTGACCTCAGCCGGGACTATCCGATTCGCGCGATGGTCGTGCGTCTGGGACGGGATGACTACCTCTTCCTGTTTACTATGCATCACCTGGTAAGCGATGGCTGGTCTCTCGGGCTGTTCAATAAAGAGCTGTCGGTTGTGTATGAAGCGTTTTCAACCGGCCGCCAGGTTGACTTACCAGAATTGGCGGTTCAATACGCCGACTATGCGGAATGGCAGCGCGAGTGGCTCCAGGGAGAAGTATTGACGGAACAGTTGGAATACTGGAAGCGCGCGCTTCGTGAAGCTCCGGCCGTGCTCGATCTTCCCATCGACCGGCTTCGCCCAGCAGTGCAATCGTTCCGAGGTGCTCAACTTAAGTTTGCGCTTTCTGAGGAATTGAGCCAATCACTGAAAGCCTTGAGCAAGAATGAAGGAGTCACACTCTTCATGACCTTGCTGACCGCCTTTAAGACCTTGCTGATGCGCTACACGAGACGCAAAGACATTGTAGTAGGCACACCGATCGCCGGCCGCGATCAAATGGAAACCGAGGATCTTATAGGACTGTTTGTAAACACATTGGTCTTGCGCACGAGGCTTGCGGGCGAGCTTACATTTCGGGAAGCGCTTGAACGTGTAAAAGAAACGGCGCTGGAAGCATATGTGCACCAGGAACTACCTTTCGAAAGATTGGTTGAGGAATTGAATCCGGTCCGAGACGTTAGTCATTCGCCGCTGTTTCAGGTGATGTTTATTTTGCAGAACGCTCCAACAGAGTCACTCAATCTCCATGGACTCACGGTGACGCGCCTACCGGCGGAAAGTCACACCTCGAAATTTGATCTCACGCTACAGATGAGTGACAACGCCGGCTCGCTGGTCTGTTGGCTTGAATACAACATCGACCTGTTTGCACATGACACCATCGCGCGTATCGCACGCCACTTTGAGGTTTTGCTCGCAGGAATCGCCGCCAATCCCGACTGCCGGTTAGCCAATCTCCCATTGTTGACTAAAGAGGACCGGGCCCAGTTGGCCCAATGGAATGCCACCAGCAAGGATCATTCAAGCGACCGTTGCTTGCACGAAATGTTCAGCGAACAGGCGCGGGCGACTCCGGATCAGATCGCAATTACTTGTGGCCATCAACGGCTGACGTTCAGTCAGTTGAATTCTGCCGCGAATCAGTTGGCGCAGTTCCTGCGCCGAAAAGGCGTTGGTCCTGAGGTTCGCGTAGGGGTTTGCCTGGACCGGTCGCCCGAGATGGTGATCGGATTACTGGGAGTTCTGAAGGCCGGTGGCGCTTTCGTGCCAATCGATCCGTCATATCCTCAGGAGCGCGTATCCTGGTTGATTGAGGATTCAGCAGCATCAATTCTTTTGACTGAACACCGGCTCCTGGAAACTTTGCCGCCAACCGAAGCCGCGCTGCTTTGCCTCGATTCTGATTGGCAACAAATTGCATTGGAGAGTGCGGATGAACCGGAGATATTGGTAAGCCCGGAAAACGCCGCTTATGTGATCTACACCTCAGGCTCGACCGGAAAACCAAAGGGAGCCGTCAGCCCGCAACTGGCATCGGTTAATCGCCTCGAGTGGATGTGGCGCGTCTTTCCCTTCGCTGCAAACGAAATCTGTTGCCAGAAAACCTCAGTGAGTTTCGGCGATTCGATTTGGGAGATCTTCGGACCATTACTCAAGGGTGTGCCGCTGGTGATCATTCCTGACCAGACCGTTAAGGATCCAGCGAAATTGATCGAAGCACTCGTCGCTAACAAAGTCACGCGCATTGTGCTGGTTCCTTCGCTGCTGCGAGTAATTCTGGATCAAAAAAAAGGGACTGTGCTAAACGGACTGTCAGGTGTAAAACTCTGGACTTTGAGCGGGGAAGCTTTGCCAGTCGAGCTTGTTCGTAGATTCAAGCAAAGGCTCCCCGGATCAGCTTTGCTCAACCTGTATGGCTCGTCGGAAGTGGCCGCTGATGTTACTTGCTTCGAGGTCGAAGAGCTCGGGCAGCTTGAGACAGTTCCGATTGGGCGACCGATCGACAACACAGCCGCTTATATACTGGACGAATACTTCAACCAGGTGCCGGTAGGCGTCTACGGAGATTTGTTCGTATCAGGTCAAGGTCTCGCGCGAGGCTACCTCCATCATTCCAAGTTGACGGCAGAAAAGTTCCTGCCCGACGTGCAAAGCCGAAAACCCGGCGCACGAATGTTCAGAACCGGCGACCTCGCGCGCTACCGCCCGGACGGCACGATTGAGTTTGCCGGTCGCGAGGACTTCCAGGTCAAGATTCGAGGATTTCGAGTTGAGCTTGGAGAGATTGAGAATCAACTGCGGCAACATCCAGATGTTAGCGCTGCGGTGGTAACGGTTGAACAATTGAGTAGTGCGAATCAGGGATTATACGGCTACGTGGTATCGCACACGCGCTCCAGTGAACCGTCGACACTTGCCGCCGAACTAAAGGATTTCCTCAAGCAAAAGCTACCCGAATACATGGTGCCCGCCAGGTTCGCAATTGTTGACTCACTGCCGTTGACACCCAGTGGCAAGATCGATCGTCGCGCGTTACATCCGACCGAAGATCAGTTGGACTTTGCAACACGCGCTTACCCACGTGATGAGATTGAGTCACGTCTGGTCTTTATTTGGGAGGAATTGCTGGGCGTGAGGCCGGTCGGGATCAATGACAATTTTTTTGATTTAGGTGGACATTCCCTCCTGGCGGTAACCATTGCGGCAAAGGTTGAGGAAGAATTCGAACAGCGTCTTCCCCTCGTGAGCTTTTTTCAGAACGCTACGGTGGCTTCGCTGGCGAGGCTGCTGCGAGTCAATATCAAGAGTGTTTCCTGGCCCACTGTGGTCGCTATACAACACGGCGATGGACGGCCGCCACTCTTTTGTGTCTCTAACCCAAACGTGAATGCACTGGGGTATCGATCGCTCGCTTACTATCTTGGAATTAACCAACCTGTCTACGGACTACAAGCGCAGTTTCCGGAGGACCTCGAAGGAGAGCACAGCCAGGCAGCGGTCGATGAGCTGGCTGGAGATTACTTAAAGGCATTGCGCGAAGTGCAGCCTCACGGTCCCTATCAATTCGTAGGGTTCTGTCGCGGCGCGCACATTGCCCATGAGATAGCACGACGGCTTGATCGAGCTGGTGAGGAAGTGGCGCTACTCGGAGTGCTGGATACCTGGGTGCTCGAGAACACGTACAATAATTTTCTATACGTTGAGTATTACTACAAGCGCATCAAGGCACTGTTCAGAAAGGGATTGCAGCACCCGTTACGGTTTCTAAAGGAAAAATTGATCCACGTTCGCGAGAAAGGGGAAGACCAGCCTAAGAGCTCCCGTAGGAACCCGCTGCGTGAGGTTTACTTTCCTGGAAAACGCTTTGTACCGAGAAGATTTAGCGGAAAGGTCACGGTTTTCCGGGTACGCCGGCAACCGCTCAACCGCGTTCGCGACCCACAACTTGGCTGGGGACAGCTGGCTGAGCAGGGCGTCGATATTCAAATTGTCCCAGGCACCCACAACAGCGTGCTAAGCGAGCCGAACGTGCGCGGCTTGGCTGAGGTGCTGAAGAAACGTCTAGTTCAATAATGGCCGACGACTCACGTGCACAACCCACCCGAGATATGAGCCGGAAGAGCCCATTATCAACAGACCTTCAACAATTCGGGATGACTCTAATAGATCAATTCAGCCCAACTACAAACCATTCTAAGCACTGACCAGGCCCTTTTTAATGTTGCGTTGCCACGCTTCAAAGTTTCTGATTCTGCGCTTGGCTTGTTTACGCGTCAGCTGCAAGGCTTTTGCAACGTAACCGATGCGTTCAGTGCGATCGTTCTTCTTGTCGTATGGATCACCGGGAGCCTGAAGATATAAATTGTAGGCGCGCTTCCACTCTGACTTGATGTCCTCTGTAGCCTGAATTCCACGTAGTTCTGGCATGGCCCCACCTCGCCGTTGAGAGTTACTACGGTCATTCTGCCGTAGAAGGCGTGAAAGGAAATTCGTGCTCTGGGCGAGCATCCTAACCGCCTCATGAGGTTTTAAATTTACACAACGCTGATGGTAGGCGTCAAATCGCCGTTCTTAATTCATCGAGGGCCAAACCTAACCGCCGAATACCTTCTGCAAAGATATTCACTTCACAGCCCAAACCGATTCGAACGTGTTCTGGCAACCCAAAGAATCGACCGGGAACAACAGTCGTGTCGTACTGTTCTCGTAAGATATTGCACAGGTCAGCAACGCTTGCGCGTACCCGCGGAAACGAAACCGTGCCACGAGCAAAGTGTGGCGGCTCCAGGTCAGCTCGTTCGTGGAGAAAGCGCTCAAGCACGTCGTGATTGGTCTTAAGAATCCTTTGTGAGCGCTCGCGGATTTGATCAAGATGCGCGAGCGCTATGCAGCTTAGGCGCTCGGCAGCATGAGCAGGAATGTTTGCGACCAGATCGTTCAGCCGCCAAATCTGTCGCGCGAGATTCGGTTCAGCCAGGATCCAGCCGCAACGTAGCCCACTGAGACCGTAGACTTTGGTGAGGCTGTTGGTCACTAAGAACTCGGGGCCAAGGTGAAAGGCGGATCGCACGCTGCGGTCAAACATGGAATCAAGGTAAATTTCTCCTACAAGCACGCGTGCGCCTACATCCTGGGCCAGCTCCCCAATGGCTCTTAACGTTTTTTCATCGATAAAAGCGCTGGTCGGGTTATGAAGGTTGGTAATTACGATAAGCCGAGTGCGAAGGCTAAGCGCTCGTTCAATTTCCTGCAAGTCGATGCGAAAGTCATCTTCAAAACGGCGAGGAAAGCGCTTTACCTCAGCGCCGAGGAACTGCGCCGGGCTTACCAGCACTTCATAAGTGGGATGCTCAATCAGGACTTCATCGCCGGGATTGAGCGTGGCCGCCAGGGCGAGAAAATTACCAAGCGAAGCTCCGTTCGTGGCCACCACGCAATCCCTGCTCACTCCACATTTCTTTGCGATTGCCTTTTGCAGTGGTTCGTAGCCGTAGTAGCTCGGGCCGTTGATCTCAAGGTCTTCGATCTTCACTGGAAGATCCGCCAGCGAATATCCTCCGAGCCCGCTGTTCGCAAGGTTATAGGTGGATTGTGAGCGAGTCTTCGCCCACAGCATGTATTCCGAACTCATCACGCGATGAAACATCAGTGCTCTCGACGCCACCAGCGCCAGAAAAAATAAACAGGAAGTCCTGCCAGAACTATACCAAGACCTCTCAATGTATTTTGCGGAAATGAGTAAACTGTTCCCGCCACCACGCCCCAACAAACAAGGACAAAGAAGATCGTCGTGTAAGGATGACCCGGAACGCGGTATCCCACAGCCGCCGAATCGCGTTCTCGTCGTCTAAACACAAACAGACAAGAAGCAGTCAAGCCGTAAGCAATGAAGTCGACGGACACGACATAGTCAAGGATCTTTTCGAAATTACCGCGGATTGCGATCAACGCGGCTAGAACACCCTGTAGTGCGATGGCTACAACCGGCACGCGAGATCGTCGATTAATGTAAGCTACACTCTTGAAGAAGAGCCCATCCTCAGCCATCGAGAAGTAAACTCGCGGCGCCGTTAACATACTCTGACTGAGAAAACCAAGCGTCGAAATAGTGATGCCAACCGCAATTAACCGAGCTCCATTCTCGCCTAAAGCTAATCGCATGACACTTGAGGCGGGCGTGGTAGTTTGAGCGAGCCCCTCAGCGCCCAGCGCTCCGAGATAGACCACGTTAGCCGCAAGATACAACAATACGACACCAATGACACCAATCAGTAGACCTCGGGAAAGGTCTCGTTCGGGGTGGCGCATCTCCCCCGCGATGAAGCTCGCCGTATGCCAGCCTCCGTACGAGAACATCACCGGGGCCATGGCAGCGCCGAAGACGATAATGAGATGGGGCGAAACCGGTTCATCCACGACCGGCTTGAAACTCAACTGCGGAATTCCGACAAACCAGAATGCACAGAGCACCAGGAAGGCTATCGCCAGTATCTTGATCAGCATGAGGATGTTTTGGACCGCACTGCCGGCCTTAACACCCAAACAGTTAATTAACGTAAGCACGCCAAGTGTGAGCGCCGCCACGTAGCCATTATTGAGAGGCAGATGCGTGAGTTCAACAACATAGCGAGCGAACGTTAACGCGACAGCTGCCATGCCGCCAGTCTGAATCACTAGCAGGAGCGCCCAGCCATACATAAATCCAACGGCGGGATGATAGGCTTCGCGCAGGTAAGCATACTGGCCGCCAATCAGCAACGGGCGCTGTGCGGCTAGTTCGGCGTAGATGAAAGCTCCGGCCAGGGCTACGACGCCGCCAAGAACCCAGCAACCGAGAATGAGCGGAACGGTATGAACTCGGCGTGCGACGACATAAGGGTTCATGAAGATGCCGGAACCGATAATCCCACCCATCACAATCATGGCCGCGTCGAATAAACCAAGCCGCCGCGCCAGGTAAGTACCTGAGTCCTGAGCGGGGGTCGCTTTGGTTGATTGCATTCGCCTGGGTTAAGCGTGCGTCCAGAAATTGGGTTAGGACAAGGGAAGTATACACCGGCTTTCGGTCAGAAGTGCGCACTCTTTAGTTGTTACTTTGCGACTTTGCTCCTTAGCGACTTTGCGTGAGATTTTTCGATGAACATTGGGCGATCTCACGCAGAGACGCAAAGGAGCAAAGACGCAAAGTAAAAAGGAGTGAAGATCTCTCTCCACTCCTTTTGCCTTTCTTACGTTAACAACTTCTTAGTAACCCTGGAGCCCGGCGTCGTAGCCACGCACAAATGCCTGACGGAAATACTGCCGGTAGAGCTCACGGTCACCATAGCGTGAATCGTAGTCCTTCGTTGCCCGCTGATAGGCGCTGAATTCATATGGGCTGCGATTACCATAGCGATTGCGGTCTCTTCGACCTTCCTTGATGCCTTCGTTGTAGCCCGCGTTCAAAGCGGTCTGACGAAGTTGGAACGTCCCACCCCAGTTCGGGTAATCGTCGTTGTAGCGACCTCGCCGGCGATTGTTTCGATAGTCCCAATCACGATTTCGATAGTCCCAGTCGCGATCACGATCCCTGCGATATTCCCGGTCGCGGTCCCTACGATCCTGCTGAGTACGCCACCACGGATCTTGCGCCTTAGCTGTCGTGCTCATCGCCACGCCAAGACCGAACATCATAGACAAACCTAGAATTGCTGTTCCGATTTTCCTGGTTAGTGCATTTATTCTCATGTATGCATCTCCTCCTCCCGATGAAATTGCAAGGACCATGCCTCAACCGTAAACCATGAAAATTAGGCGGAATCGGCGTTTTTTCACCCGAGAAGGAAATAAGAAGCACGGTTTAGTATCCTTGCCATACGGCTTGCGTAACACTTTACAACCCAAAAAGAAACTCACGTGGCACGGGCGTCTCGCCCGTGAACCACCGACACGGCCGACTGCCCAGAAGAAAAAAGCCGACCTGGATTTAACCAGGCCGGCTCATGACGTTACCAACATGGGCGAGACGCCCATACCACTAATCTAACTTTATTCTTCCTCTACCTCATCGCCATTACCGGTCGCAGGAACCGTGCTATGAGTTGTCGGTGCCGGAATCTCAACCCCGCCCACGATCTCCGGAAACTCATCAAGATCGCGCTCACGCACCTGGTCTATAGAATCGTCACGCTCCACATCGACATTGCGGTAATACTCCATGCCGGTGCCGGCTGGAATCAGACGGCCCATAATCACGTTTTCCTTCAGACCGCGCAGGTAATCCACGCGACCCGAGATTGCTGCTTCGGTGAGGACGCGAGTCGTTTCCTGGAAGGAAGCGGCTGAAATGAACGAGTCCGTTGAGAGCGAAGCCTTCGTAATTCCAAGCAGCAACGGCTCGGCCTGCGATACTTCGCCGTCAAGTTGTCCAACTCGATCGTTTTCGTCCTGGAAGCGGAAGCGATCCACCTGTTCCTCGAGCAGGAACTCAGTATCGCCTACTTCCTTGATCTTCACCCAGCGCAGCATCTGACGAACAATCACTTCGATGTGCTTGTCGTTGATGTTGACGCCCTGCAGGCGGTAGACCTCCTGAATTTCATTAACCAGGTACTCCTGCAGACGATTCATTCCCAGCACGCGCAGAATGTCGTGCGGGTTCAGTGGTCCATCCATCAACGCCTCGCCGGCTTTCACGCGATCGCCTTCCTGCACGTTGATGTGCGTGCCGCGAGGAATGTCATACTCGCGCTCTTCGCCATCGTCTCCAACGATGATGAGCTTGCGTTTACCTTTTGCGATAGGACCGAGCTTAACGATGCCGTCGATTTCGGACATGACCGCAGTCTCACCGGGCCGGCGCGCTTCGAACAATTCCACTACGCGGGGCAGACCGCCCGTGATGTCCTTCGTCTTAGTCGTTTCACGCGGAATCTTGGCGATGATGTCACCGGGTTCAACCTCTTCACCATCGTTGACCATCAGGTTCGCGCGAACCGGCATCTGGTAGGTCTTCAGCACCTTGTGGCCGGAGCTGCGGATTTCCAGACGCGGCTGTTTCTTTTCGTCGGGCGAGTCCTTGACGACCATACGGGACTGTCCGGTGACCTCGTCCACTTCTTCGTCGAAGGTCACGCCTTCTTTCAAGTCCTGATACTTAACGTGACCAGCTACTTCAGTCAGAATCGCGAACGTGAACGGGTCCCAGGTAGCCAGCAGCTGATCCTGGACCACACGCTGTCCGTCCTCGACCTGAATGTGGGCGCCGTAAACAATCTGATAACGGGCCGCTTCACGACCGCGATCGTCGATGATGGTGAGCGCGCCGTTGCGGTTCATAGCAATGCGTTCGCCCTTGCGGCTTTTGACGGTCTGCAGGTCAACGTACTTGATGGTTCCGTCCTGACGAGCTTCGTGCTTCGAGGACTCTTCCAGGCGCGCTGTACCACCGATGTGGAAGGTGCGCATGGTTAGCTGCGTGCCTGGCTCGCCAATTGACTGGGCGGCGATCACGCCGACAGCTTCACCGATGTCCACGGGCCGGCCCGTCGCCAGGTTGCGACCGTAGCACTTGATACAGCAGCCGCGGCGTGATTCGCAGGTCAGCACTGAACGAATCCTGACGCGCTGCACGCCGGAACGCTGAATCTCAGCAGCCAGGTCTTCGTCAATCTCCTGGTTGGCGTCGACGATTATCTCGCCTTCAACCGGATCGATAACCTCTTCGAGCGCCGTGCGGCCAACGATACGATCGCGCAGTGATTCGATTTCCTCACCACCCTCCACGATCGCGCTGGCTGAGATGCCGCGCAGCGTGCCACAGTCAGGCTCGCTGATAATCACGTCCTGAGCTACGTCAACAAGACGCCGAGTCAGGTAGCCTGAGTCAGCGGTCTTGAGCGCCGTATCCGCCAGACCCTTGCGAGCGCCGTGCGTCGAGATGAAGTACTCGAGCACCGACAGGCCCTCCATGAAGTTGGCCTTGATC
>Ga0126384_10002904_pt1 | contig 10370 bp, 8 predicted proteins | sample PanSoiMetPlot_36_FD_92543 | JGI IMG/M metagenome (GOLD analysis project Ga0126384, IMG submission 92543) | Tropical forest soil microbial communities from Panama - MetaG Plot_36 | ecosystem: Environmental > Terrestrial > Soil > Tropical forest > Bulk soil | place: Panama | collected 2016-02-17 | reverse complement strand
CGCATGTACGTCGGCGTCGGCGTTGACGAGGACCGCTGTTCGCGCTTCATCCAGCGCGGCCCGCTGCGCCGCGGTGAAGAATTCTTGTGCCGCATACTTGGCAGGCCGCTGCAGCGGCGTGTCGGTTTCATCGGTCCAGATGCCCTGCAGATCGGGGTCGCCCCAGGGCGTTTTCAGCGCCGTGGCAGCGTGCGTTGGCGCAGTGGCGGAAGGCGCCTGCGCCTGTGTGCGATCGATGGATGCCCAAGTCGCGGCAGCGGCCGCGGCAACCATTATCATCGAGCCTGAGAACCTATCTCGCATGATGGTCTCCTTTTTGCATGGCGGTACGTTACTAGTGACGATTCCCCCAATGAGCCTCGAACTTGCTCTGATGGTAGCCATCTTCTGTGTTAGCAGGTAGCCCGATTGCCGCTTCGATCGCCGGTTGATGACGAGCGTTCGTGGAAACGGATCGGGATGATTCAAGATGCTTCGCAGAAGCGGACTTTCATTGCCTACCGCCGACCCTTTACAACAAACTTTGTTGTCACGGCCGATCGCGTAAGCAACATACGGCCTCTGGTAAAATCGTTGTAGATAATTCATGTTTTCTTTTGTGCCGTGTCTGGAACGGCTCATTCTGGGGAGGATGTTGTCATGCCAAACAACGTACGACACCCTGCGTATTTGTCACTTGCGACTGCCTGCCTCGCTGGCGCTTTTGCGTCCATCGCGGCGGCGCCGACGATCGCCGACGAGCAATTCGCGCTGACGAGGATTGTGCAACTGCCGGACAGTGAAAACTTGTCAGCGTTCGATATCAGCTTTGTGCACAAGCACATCTACGCGCTTGCGGCTTCAAGAGTCGCCGGGAGCAGTGGGAATGTTGGAGAGGTCATCATCGTCAACACGCAGAAAAACGTTGTCACCAAGGAACTCCACTCAACCCCGTCATTCGTCGGCAACTGTTCATTTCCGAACCGCGATGAGTTTTCCGGGCCGAACGGGGTGATAGTCATCGAGAGGGGGGACAATACCGACGTATGGGCGGCAGACGGCCCGGTTTTCAATACAAGGTGCGTGCCGGCAAGTGGCGTTAAAGTGCCGAGCACCGTCAAGGTACTGGATCTGAAAACCGGCGCCACCAAAGCGGTGATCGAGACCGGGAATGGTAAGAACGGCGCGCCGCTGGGAACACGGCGGGCCGACGAGCTGTGCTTCAATCCAGTTTCCGACGTGGTGTTGGTTGCCAACGACTCCACGGACGACAACTTCATCACCTTCATCGGCGAAGACAGCTTCAAGGTCCTGCAGCACATCAGGTTCGATGGCAAGGATCCCAACGGAGACAAGATCTTAGCCAACGGCATCGAGCAGTGCCAGTTCAATCCGCGCGACGGGAAGTTCTATCTCGCCATTCCAATGACCGGGCCGGCAACGGCGAAAGTCCCGGATGACGGGGTCGTCGTGAGGATTTCTGGGAATGCACCGTTCCACGTCGAGAAGGCATTCCCGATCAACTCGAAGACCACAGGCTGCTTCGGACCGCAGGGGCTTACTGTCGGCCCGGATCACCAGATTGCTCTCGGCTGCGGCGGCGCGAATTCGCTGATCATCGATGACCGCAATGGTAGCACCATCAAGGTCGTTGCAGGCGAGGGCGGGACCGACGAAGCCTGGTACAATCCCGGCAACAATCACTATTTCTTTGCTCGCTCCGGCGCTGCCAAGCTGGGAGTCGAGGACGCCGGACCACCCCCGAGCGCGGACCCCGACGCGGCAACAGCGGCCGGTTCGCATTCTGTCGCTGCCGACCCGATCAGGAACCAGGTCTATGTACCGATCCGTGGCAACAGAGGCGTCGTGCCTCCGGTGAGCAGCAAGATCTGCAGCTCGTCGACCGACCATTTCGGCCACAAGGGAAATGATGACCTGGGTTGCATCGCCATCTACACCGCTCCGCGCGACCAGGACGACCGCCGCGCCGAGGGCGACGACGGGGACGACCGCTGAACGATCGCAACGGGCGCAAGTGATGACGCCATGAATCGGTTCTTCGGACACCGTATCGTGCGGAGCTAGCGAGGACGCCTGCACGAACGCTCGAATTACGGAGGTCGGGAGCAAATCCCGGCCTTTTTGGTCAGTCGGCAACCTCGCCGCATATCCTGGGCTGCGCTTTCGCCCGTCACCTCTGGGAAATTTGCACGTTGATCCCGTCCGGATCCTTGACGTGCAAGCCGGCATAGTCGCCCTGCAACGGAGCGGTGCCGCGCTGCGTGAGGTAGCGCGCAGCGGCTTCCCTGCTGAAACGGGGGATCCCGATCGCGAAGTGATCGACGATGCCGGCAGGGCCGCCACGGTTGAGCGAGACCAGCACCTTGGTATTGCCAAGGCGAATTATTCCACCCTGCTGGTCCTGGCTTACGACGGAGAAGCCGAACATCTTCTGATAGAAATCGACTGAACGTTGCATGTCGGCGACGTGAATGCTGACGTGGTCGATGTCCGCGTCTTTGAAATCGATGTCTTCCTGGGCGGCGGCCGTTCCGCCGGCGGCCAGCATCGCGAGACCGCTGACCAGTTCCCGTCGGCTGAGCGAGCCCCTCTCGAAGCGGCTCACGAGATCAGAAATGATCGATTCCATGGCGACTTCCTTTCCTCCAAACATGGCTTGGGAGCAGCACTATATGGGATAATTTCGCCTGACCTTGCGGAAAAGCAGTTTGCAGACGCCATTGTGTTGCGGTCGGAGGAAGATTGGGAGGGGGGGACAATTGCAAAGCCCCTGGACGTATTCACCCCGTCGACAATTGGAGCTCGAGCCCGTCGAGCAACATACGGACGCCGAGTTCGAAGCGGCGGTCGGGAGGTGAATCGATAAGCTTGTCAGCGAGGGCGACGAGCGTCGGATACATGTCGTTCGGCAGGGACTTGAACCAGCGCCTGCCCTCCTCACGCATCCGCTTCGCCGAAGCCGCGTCGGTCGGTCGGCCCATGGTTTCGTCGAGCACAAAGCCGACGACGTAGGAGTTCATCACAAAGGCAGCGTCCGCGACCATCGTCGAAGAGAATCCAGCACTATGGAGCGCGTGCAGAATTTGCTCGATCAGGCGGATGCGGTGGCGACCGACTGGGGGAGTCGCCGCGAGAACACGCGCACCATCGCGATGTGCCATGAGCACGCGCCTGACTTGCCGCGCCATCGTTTCCGTCTGTGCGCGCCATGGCTTTGTCTGGTCCAGGTCTGGAATGTCGGCGCAGATCGCGTCCGCCATCAGCGCCAGTAGCTCATCCTTGTCGCTGACGTGGTTGTAAAGCGATGCGGCCTTGATACCTAGTCGTTCGGCCAGCCGCCGCATGGTGAGCCCGTCGAAGCCCTCCTTGTTCAGCACCTCAAGAGCTCCTCGCACGATCCGATCGCGCGTCAGCTGCGGACGACTGGGTTTAGGCTCCTGCCAGCCGGCGAAACCACCGAAACGACTTTGCTTTCTTTTTTTCACGGGAGTCATGCTTGACATCCTAACATGAGTCGCCTAGACTATCAATGTTAATTTTATTGAACATCGTTAGCATAACTGGAGGACGCTATGTATGGCAAGCGGTTCAAGCTCGTGCCTGAGATGGAGGGCGGAATAGCGAGGTGGTACGCACGACAACGAGCAACCGAGAGTCAGATCGAGGGCGTGCGCAAAGATGCTGCTCGCCTGACGCAGGGCCTGCCCGGTAGCGCCAGGGTGCTCGAGATTGCGCCGGGTCCAGGGTACTTGGCCGTCGAGATCGCACGGCTCAGACGATTTCATGTGACAGGGCTCGACATCAGCCGGACGTTTGTCACGATAGCGCGGGAGAAGGCGCGGGAAGCGGGCGTCAATGTCGAGTTCCGGCACGGTGATGCGGCACGCATTCCCTTCGAAGTCGGTACCTTCGACCTGATTCTTTGCCAGGCCGCGTTCAAGAACTTCGCCGAGCCCCTGAGAGCGCTCGATGAGATGCACCGCGTTCTGCGCGTTGGCGGATCCGCGGTGATCCAGGACTTGCGCAAAGACGCCTCAAGCGTGGACATCGCCGCGGCGGTGACACAGATGAAGCTCAGCCCATTCAACGCGCTCACGACGAAGTTCGTGCTTGGCACGATGCTCAGACGGCGCGCATACACGACGGCCCAATTCGAGCAGCTCGTTGTCGAGAGCACCTTCCGAAGCTGCGACATTCGCCAGGACGGCGTTGGCCTGGAGGTGCGATTGAAAAAAGCAGCCCTCAAAAAGGCGGCCTGAGAATTGCGGCGTTTAATCGCCCCTTCCATCGGGCGCCCAAGGGGCCAAGCGTACAGCCGAACATGTGCGCATGGGCCGCAGCGCGCTGATGTCGCGGCCACCGTCAAAAGCCTACAGGGCTGTAACTTCGCTGGCCATAGCGGCGGCACTCAACGAGCGCGGCATTCGACCGCAAGCGATCGGCCACTTGGGAAGCCGTCCAGGTGTCGCGGGTGCTGGCGCAGCTAGCAATGTAGGAACGACCGTCCTCCCGGGGTAGCCGGCGGACAAAAACGCGCACATGCGGCCGGCTGTCGAAACCCGCGCAGCCCCTCCGCATGTTTTTGGCCTGCGTACGGTTGCCGCATTCCCAGGCGGCGGCCGGCGCGTAGGTTACCGCGAATCGCTAACAGCGGAGGAGAAGATCATGAGTAAGCTTATTGCAATTGCAGCTGGCGGTGCCGCGTTGTGTGTGGCGGTAATTTCGCCAGCGACGTTGCATGCAGCCGTGGCGCGAAACGTGGCACCCCCAATCGAAGCAGCCCGCCCGCTCGAGAAGGCAGGTTGCTATCGCTTGGGTGAGACCGGCTATCACTGGTACCGCTTCTGCTTCGGCCCTACGTGGCTCTACCCTCACCAGCGCGTTTGCCGGCATGGCTACTGCTGGTACCGATGAGCGCCGCCGATGTATCGGCTCGCATAGTTCGGGGCTCCATGCTCCGGCATTTTGACGCGGGCTTCTAGACTAGCTCTGGCAGCCCAAACCGGTTTAGTGCGCGGCACGTGGCGGGCACTGCTACACGCACCGCTGCGCGCCCCGGCGCCCACCCATCGCCCCCAAGCAAGGGCGCCGGGGCACTGTCGCGCTAGCGCATGTCGCTGTACATCGCGAAGGCTCCTTTGCGGTCGCGTACATGGGCGGTCCTTTATCGCTTGATCGATATACCGGACATGATGTTGATCACGCTGCCGAGTGGCCGCCCGGAAACACCGGGATACGGATCGCGCCGCCTGTCTTGGCGGCGACCGGTGCGGAGGCGACCACCGACGTCGCCGCTGCGGTTGATTTCGACGAAGTGGCAGAAACCCCTCGGGACTCCTAGTTCTGTTGTCTATTCGGGCCTCGGGCTGGCTGCTTTAACCACTCTACCCCATTTCTCGGTTTCCTCGGCGAGGTGCATTCCGAATTCGGAAGGCGAGGCAACAAACGGAGAGGAGCCCAACTCCGCAAGTCGCGCCTTCAGCTTTGCGTCCGCGAGGCCCGCATTGATCTCTTTGTTCAGCTTATCGACAATCTCGGCGCTCGTGTGTCTTGGAGCGCAAACACCATACCAGGCGCTCGCCTCATAGCCCGGCAAGAAATCGCTCACAATGGGGATGTCCGGCAGCGCGCCAGAGCGAGCAGCACCGGTGGTCGCGAGCGCACGCAACCTGCCGGTCCGGACGTACTCAATCGACGAGGGTAGCGGGCTGAACAGCATCTGCACTTGGTGGCCGAGCAGGTCGGTCAGCGCGGCCGCTGAACTACGATAGGGCACATGCACCATGTCGACGCCTGCCATTATCTTGAACAACTCGGCAGCCATATGAAGCGAGGTTCCGCTGCCAGCCGACGCATAGCTGATCTTGCCGGGGTTGGCCTTGGCGTAGGTGATGAATTCAGGCACGGTCTTCGCAACGAACGACGGATGGACCTCCATGCCAAGCGGCTCGCGACTGATCCCCGCGACCGGGGCGATGTCGTGCAAGAAGTCGTAATTGAGATTGCCGTAAAGTGTGGCGTTGACCGCGTTCCCCATGGAGGCCAACAGCAGCGTGTACCCATCGGCCGGCGCACGCACGACAGCCTCGGTCGCGATGTTGCTGCCTGCGCCCGGGCGGTTCTCGACGATGAACTGTTGGCCAAGCCGCTCGGACAGCCATTGTCCTATCAGGCGTGCAAGGATATCGGGCGCCCCGCCAGCTCCAAAGCCGACGATGATGCGAACAGGCCGCGACGGATAGGCTTGCGCCCCGGCGAAACGCAAGCCCGCAGCCAGTGAGACGGCTCCGGCCATCAGACGCAAAAATCGTCTACGAGGTAGCATCTTGACGCCCTCCCGGCGCAGCCTTGCAGCTGGACACTAGCAGCGCTTGCCGCGCATCACGAGAGCCTTGTCGGCACGATCGTTTGTCCCGTAGCTTGGTCCGATCAGCGCGCGGGCGAAGTTGGGATGACCACGATGGGCTTCATGGACATGCGGGAGTGGATGAACCTTCTGGAGAAGGCTGGCGAGCTGCGACGGGTCACCGCCGAGGTCGACTGGGATCGCGAGATCGGCGCCGTCGCCAGGCGTGTGCTCGAGAAGAAGGGGCCTGCGCTCCTGTTCGAGAACATCAAAGGCTACGGCAGCGGTCGCTGCACTCAGCTCTTCGTGAGTGGTCTTGGTGCCCGCTCACGCCTCGCCCTTGCGCTCGGTTTTCCGCGTGAAGTCACCAATCGCGAACTTGTCCAGCACGTGATGAAGAAGAACCGCGAGACCATTGCTCCCGTCGTGGTCGCGACCGGGCCGGCGAAGGAGGTCATCATCCGCGGCGATGCCGTCGACCAGACGGAGTTCCCAGTCCCGAAGTGGCATTACCTTGAAGGCGGCCGCTATATCCACACGTTCTCCGGCATCGTGACGCGGGACCCGGACACGCGCGTGATGAACGTCGGCATCTATCGCGGAATGATCGGTCGCAAGGATACAGCGCCGTTCCTCCTCATCAAGGGCGGGCAGCACTGGGGCGCGCACTTCGTCAAGTGGGCTGCCCGCAAAGAGCCCATGCCGGTCGCGTGCGTGATAGGTTGGGATCCAATCATGCCCTTCCTGGCCGGCTCACCGGTTGCGCCAGGTGTATGCGAGTGGGACGTGATGGGCGCCTATCGGGGTGAACCGGCGCAGCTGGTGCGTTGCGAGACGAGCGATCTCGAGGTCCCGGCGAGCGCGGAAATCGTCATCGAGGGGACCATCAGTGACGATCCGGCGACCTACGAGGCCGAAGGGCCGTTCGGAGAATTCACCGGTTATGTGTCGGACCTCCCCACGCTGCGCCCGACCATGAAGGTCACCTGCATTACGCACCGCCGCGATCCGATTTTTCGCGGCTCGCTCGAAGGCACGCTGCCCGGTTCTTACAGCGAGAACAGCGTGATGTCCTCGGTGCAACGCGCCGCCATCGCCTGGAATATCCTGCATGGCGCCGGCATCCCCGGCATCCTCGATGTCTATGCACCGCCTATCACCAACGGCGTCAACATCCGGGTTCAGATCAAGAAGCATTACCAGGGGCAGCCCAAGCAGATCGCGGCAGCGCTCTGGGGCAATAGCGCAGCGCAGTATCGCTACAAGCACGTCATCGTGGTGGAGGAGGACATTGACTCTTCCCACGACGAACATGTGGAATGGGCAATCGCGCATCGCGTGAACGCCGGCGAGGGCGGAGTGGTCATCTTCCCGGGAATCTTCGGCTCTCCCATCGATCCTAGCACGCCGATGGAGGATCGCGACGTCGCACAACTCGGCACGGGGCTTTGGAACCGGATGCTGATCGATGCCACCCGCTCATGGAAGAGCCCGCGTCGCCCCGAGTGGGGCGGCGAGCGCTTTCCGCCCACCGTGCGCCCGTCCCCGGACGACGAGTCACGTGTTAACGCTCGCTGGTCGGAGTATGGACTCGGCGATCTGTAGAGCGGTTCTTGCCGAGGATGCAACCGCTGTGAAGCGCTACGACTTCATCATCGTCGGCGGCGGCTCCGCCGGATGCGTGCTCGCCAACCGGCTCAGCGCCGATCCGGCCACCTCGGTGCTGGTCCTGGAGGCTGGCCGACGCGACTCCTGGTGGGACCTGCCTATCCACATGCCGGGCGCGCTAGCCTTTCCGATCGGAAATCGGTTCTACGACTGGAAGTACAAGTCTGAGCCTGAGCAGTATCTCAAAGGCCGCAGGATCTACCACGCGCGTGGCAAGCTCCTGGGCGGCTCAAGCAGCATCAACGGCATGATCTTCCAGCGCGGCAACCCGCTCGATTATGAGCGGTGGGCTGTGGACCCCGGCATGGAGAACTGGGACTATGCGCATTGCCTGCCGTACTTCAAGAAGATGGAAACGTCGCAAGAGGAGTCCGAGTTCCGCGGCCGCGACGGGCCGCTTGTCCTCGAACGCGGCCCCTGCTCGAACCCGTTGTTCAGCGCGTTCTTCGAGGCGGCGCAACAGGCCGGCCACACCTTCACCGCCGACGTCAACGGCTATCGCCAGGAGGGTTTCGGGCCGTTCGACAGCAACATCTGCCGTGGTCACCGTTACGGAGCCTCGCGCGCCTACCTCCACCCGGTGCTAGGCAGGAAGAACCTCACGGTCAGAACGCGAACGCCGGTCCACAGGATCCTGTTCGAGGGGATGCGTGCAGTTGGAGTGGAGCACGGCAACGGCCGCGAATACGGCGGCACCGTCATCTGCTGCGGTGGTGCATTCAACTCCCCGCAGCTGCTGCAACTTTCCGGCGTCGGTGCCGCGGACGAACTCAAGAAACTCGGCATCGACGTTGTCGCCGATATTTCCGCCGTGGGGAAAAACCTGCAGGACCACCTGGAGGTCTACGTCCAGTACGCCTGCACCCAGCCGGTGTCCCTCCAACCCGCCCTGGCGAAATGGAAATATCCACTCATCGGCGCGCAATGGCTCTTCCTTGGCAGAGGCCCCGGCGCGTCGAACCATTTTGAGGGTGGCGGATTCGCGCGCAGCAACGACTGCATCGCCTATCCGAACCTGATGTTCCACTTCCTGCCGATCGCGATCCGCTATGACGGCTCAGCCCCGGCCAGCGGGCACGGCTACCAGGTGCACACCGGCCCCATGTACTCCGACGCACGTGGCTTCGTGAGAATCACCTCTGCTGATCCCCGCGTCCACCCGACCATCGGGTTCAACTACCTATCTACTGACACTGATCGCCAGGAATGGGTGGAGGCGATCCGGCTCGCCCGGCACATTCTGAACCAACCCGCCCTCGACCCCTTCAACGGCGGCGAAATCTCGCCCGGATCGGCGGTCGAAACCGACGAACAGATACTCAATTGGGTGGCTCGCGACGCCGAAACCGCACTGCACCCCTCCTGCACCTGCCGCATGGGCGTTGACGAGACCTCCGTCATCGATCCAGGGACGATGGCCGTGCACGGCGTCGACCGGCTGTGCGTCGTCGACGCGTCGGCCATGCGATACGTGACGAACGGGAACATCTTCGCGCCGGTGATGATGCTCGCCGAGAAGGCCGCCGACCTCATTCTCGGCAACTCCCCCCTGCCCCCACTCGACATAGAGTTCTACCGCCACGCATATGACGGCCAAGTGACGTCGTCTGTCTCGTGTCAAGACAAGCAAAGAGGATGAACTTCCCTATTGGCCTCAAAAGTTCGGCGTGTCGCCCGAACAGCCTTAAGGCGGCTGTCATGAAAATCGGAAACTCGGCGGAAAGCGGTCGCGGAGGGAGCCGAGGGCAGCGTATCTCGAACGCCACCAGCGACTGTTTGGTTGTCCGGCGTGCATGCGGCCTTTCACCTGCGACCACGAATAACGCGCCAGAGGCGGTCTGCACCAGAAAGGGCTCATTGAGGCGCCAGCGCCCGCCGCTTCCCTTCGCGCGGGTCCCGCAGATCCGTCGCCCAAGAATCGAGCGAGTTCCGGGACTCGCGGCTGGACCGAACCGATCGGCGCGGAACCCGTTCCCCTTGACTGCCGTTTTTAAGGCGGCGCCGGCGGTTAGGTTCGTCGCCCAGTCGCATGCGAACGATGATGATAAAAGTCGCGTCAACAAAGAAGGAGCCCACACATGGGACATCGATTGATCACCGCCCTGACGTTTCTCAACGCGATGGCGCTCTTTGCATGCATAATCCTAATTGCTGCCGCCACCACCAAGGATATGGAAATTGCCGTCCCAATTACGCGGGCAATTCAGAATTCTCTCCGGATGTTTGTCATCGGTTCCTCGCTTCCGACGGTGGCATGGGCAATCTCAGCAATGGAAATGGATAGGTCTAGGGCGAGAGTGAAATTAATTGAATCTTGGGCCATGTATGTCCTGCTGCTTATTTCCTTGGTCTTGTT
>Ga0126384_10002903_pt1 | contig 10372 bp, 5 predicted proteins | sample PanSoiMetPlot_36_FD_92543 | JGI IMG/M metagenome (GOLD analysis project Ga0126384, IMG submission 92543) | Tropical forest soil microbial communities from Panama - MetaG Plot_36 | ecosystem: Environmental > Terrestrial > Soil > Tropical forest > Bulk soil | place: Panama | collected 2016-02-17 | reverse complement strand
GCGATCCCTTTGACGAGAACAGTTTTTCCGGCCCCAAGTGAACCGTTCAACAGCAAGATTTCTCCGCCGGTTAGCTGACCACCAATCGCCGTGCCGAGATCAAAAGTTTCTTGCTCACTGGTCGAAACAAAATCTCCCAGCGGAATCGAAGCAGTTCTTGTCGTCACGATGAATCCCGATTGCGGCTAGTTAGAAGATGTGTGGCTGTTCGCCGCGTGGATCGAGCGCGCGAATAGCGGCGCTCAAATGTTCACGAATGTCTGAAGCAACCGTGCAGCGCATTCCCAGTTCGCGCGCTGCGAGATCGCCCGCCAGGCCGCTCACGTAAAGCGCCGCGATGACGGTAGAAAGTGCATCCGTTACAGGTGGCGAACTGCCGTACACTTGCGCCAGAAAACTCGTAATAACACCAGTCAAAGTGTCACCCGCGCCCGCAGTGCCGACTCCGGCGTTGCCAGTCGAATTGAGAAACACTCGGCCATCCGGCGCCGCGATTAGCGAACGACCTGTCTTAAGCACCAAAATCACCTGGTGTTTTGCGGCAAACTCTCTGGCCGCTCCGACCTGATCATTCAAATCTGGCTTGTTTTCCACACCCAAAAGTCTCTGCATCTCTCCCGGATGAGGGGTAAGGATGATCGGGGTTTCGCGCGATCCCTGTAAGTCGTCCGGCCACGGTGACAGGCAGTTCAATCCATCTGCATCGATCACTACGGGTGTGCGCCTCTGCTCAACGACGTCGCGGACGAACATGCGCGTGCGTTCGTCTTCCGCCGAGAGTCCAGGCCCGATCCCGATTACGTCTGCTCGCTCGCTGAACTTCGAAAAATAGTCAAAGGCTCCGTCGCTAACTGTCCCACGATCGGTTTCGGCAAGCGACGTGGTCATCACCTCAGACATCACTTGTGTTGCAACCAGCGGTTGCGCTGAAGCCGGTGTTGCTACGGTTACTAGTCCAGCGCCGGCGCGCATCGCGGCGTTTGCACACAAAGCAGCGGCGCCGGTAAATCCGCGCGAGCCGGCCACGATTAGCGCGTGCCCATGAATGTTCTTGTACGAACCGGGCTGGTATCTCGTATCAATCAGCCATTGCCGCGCGTCCGCTTCCTGCGCCAGCAAGAGGTCTGTCTTTGCTTCGCGAACCAGTTCCAGCGGCGAGCCAATCTCCGCTACGATTAATCGCCCATTACAACCTGCCGCAGGAAACAGCACGTTCGCCTTCTTGGGCGCTGTCATCGTCACGGTAACGTTAGCTTGAACAGCTGGGCCGATTAACTCAGGACAATCGGAATTCAGACCGGACGGGATGTCGATCGAGACTATCGAGTAACCGCCGCTTCCGCCCGGTAAACGATTGAGGCGTTCGACAACGTTTTTGTAAACTCCGTCCAACGGACGAGTTAATCCCGTTCCAAAGAGCGCGTCCACAACCACATCGTATTCCTCGCCAAACGCTTTATCGAGGAGATCGCTGGGATCTTCATCAATGCCGGTTTCCGTGAATTCAACGCTTCCAATCGACTGGGATCCCTCGCGCGCCATCCCTGCCAGCGCATCGAAGTTGGTGCGTGCATCACCCCTGGTTTCCTCACGCTTGCCAAAAAGAACAGCTCGCACCCTGCCTCCGGCTGCCGCCAGCAGCCTCGCAGTTGCGGCTCCATCGCCTCCGTTATTGCCTCGGCCGCAAAGAGCCAGGATCGATTTGTCCTGCAGCTCGCCAAGACTGGCTGCGATTACCCGCGCTGTGGCCGCGGCCGCATTTTCCATTAATACCAGTGAAGGAATGCCGTACCGCTCCGTCGTGAGACGGTCAATCTCACGCATTTGCGAGGAGAGAATTACAGGTTGCACCGACGGATGATAAGAAGAAGTTCAGGGACGGGTCAATTGATACGCTAATGCACAGTCCTTTGGTTGCAGCAAAAACGAAACGAGCGGCCCGGGTTTCCCCGCCGCCGCCGCTGCTCCAGCCAATCCGTCTTTTCGGGATAATCCACTAAAGAATTAATAGAGTTAGCCCTCCAGATTTTCAAAAAACTTTTTTTGCGCCTCTTGCGGGCAGTCAGCCTGATTGACCGAACTCTCTCAGATTGCTCGTTTGACCGATTGGGTCCGGCTGAAACCTTCAAAAACGCTCTCAAAAATGACGATCCGACGCTGGCACAACCATTGTTCTAGGTCGCACCGAGGTGTGTGTGTCAATTCGATTAGAAGCAGCTGAACAATGGTGAGAAGCAAAAGAGTAAGGACGCGATTAGGTTGGCGGTGGTTGACCGCCTGGTGCATGGCGATATCTCTGACGGCCGGCATTATGGTAAGCGACAACGCCCGGGCAGAGAACGCTGCGCCGGTTCGTACGTCGATCGTGAAGAAGTATCTGCATGATTTGACCTCGGCCGCTGAACAGGGAAGGTTCAATAGCGGCAATGAACGGCAGGACGAAATCAATCGCGCGATCGCTATTCTGGCGCGCGCTCGTCAAAACAATCCGGTAGTTCTCACCGATTCACAGGTACTTCGCGACATCATTGCTGCTGGAGTCGCCCGCCGCCTTGCGGAAGGCAATGTTCCCGCGCAACTCGTAAATAGGCGACTGTTCAAACTGGATCTCGAATCGCTGTTTCGCGATTCGAAATCTTCAACTGAACTACAGAGCAATCTGGCATTAATCATTTCCGAAGTCTCGAAATCCCATTCCCAACCCATTCTGCTTATTGACCCGGTTCAATCGTTGGTTGGCACTGCAGCGGCGTTTGACGGCGCCATTTCAGGGTTCATGCGCGAAGCTATCAAGAATGAACAGCTTCAGGTCCTGGGCGCGTCAACACATGTGACTTTCGAACAGAATATCAGCAGCGACGAGACTCTGGCGCTCCTTTTCGCCGGTCTCGAAATGAAAGAGGTAGCAGAGGCAAAAGGCCAATCCGCAGACAATTCAAGTCAGCAGGATTCACCTTCGGAGCGTTTTGTCGGTGTAAGAATTTCACCCGACTTGCGCGAACTTCTTGACGGTCGCAACGCGCCGGCTCGGGTGCATGCGATCTTGCAAGTGGACGACACGAACAATACTGAGTTGCGCGCAAACCTTGCCCGTTATGGCGTGACGGTCACTGCAGAGATGGCTCGGTTTGGTAGTTTGGCAGTGGATCTGCCGGCCAAAGCCATCGATGAACTGGTCAACAACACTCATACACGCTATGTCTCGTTGGACCGGCCGGTAAAATCATTTGGCCATTTACAAACTACTACCGGCGAGGCGGCCATGTGGTCAGAGACGGGTAATTTAGGCCTAAACGGGAGCGGAATTGGTATCGCAATTCTCGATTCAGGAATCTCAAAGAAACATCACAGCATTATTAATCGCGTTGCTTACAGCCAGGATTTTACGGGCGAGGGTACAGTCGATGATGTGTACGGCCATGGGACCTATGTCGCCGCGATCGCCGCCGGGAATGACATCGACAGTCCTGGTCTTTACAGTGGCGCAGCCCCAGCAGCAAACCTGATCAACCTGCGCGTCCTCAATTCCCAGGGCACCGGAACCGTATCAGCAGTCCTGAACGCGCTCGATGTGGTGATGAGCAAGCGCGCCACGTACAACATTCGCGTCGTCAACATGAGCATGGGAATGCCGGCGATTGATTCTTATCAGAACGATCCGCTGTGCCGGGCCGTACGCCACCTTGTCGATGCCGGAATCATCGTCGTGGCCGCCGCGGGAAACAATGGCAAAGACGCTAACAACCCGAAGATTTATGGTCTTATTCACTCGCCAGGCAACGAGCCTTCAGCGTTGACTGTGGGCGCCGTCAATACATTCGGCACTGATGTCCGTGGCGACGACGGCGTCGCAACCTACAGCTCGCGGGGCCCCACGCGGAGTTCGTGGACTGACCTGACTGGCGCGAAGCATTACGACAATTTAATTAAGCCCGATGTCGTTGCGCCTGGAAATAAGATTGTTTCGGCGGCAGCGACTGGTAGCAATCTGCTCGTATCGAATCCGAATCTGTGTGTTGTTTCCGGCAACAACAAATCTGAAATGCAGATGAGCGGTACCTCTGCGGCGACTCCGGTTGTGGCCGGTGCCGCAGCGGTATTGCTCGAAGCCAATCCGAAGTTGAGTCCGAACCTCGTCAAGATGATTTTGATGTACACCGCGCAATCGCTTTCCGGCTTTAACACATTGGAGCAGGGCGCGGGCGAGATTAATCTCGAGGGCGCGGTTCGGCTGGCGAAGCTGGTGCGGACAGACCTCTCCTCCTTGACCTTAGTCGGGGCGCCGTTGTTGACCGGTGCGCAGCCCCTTGCACAGACAACAATCGCGGGTCAACCCTTTGTCTGGTCGCAGGGAGTTATCTTCCAATATAACTTTGCGACTGGAGCCGATCTGATAACCAAATACCAGGCCGTATATGCTAACGGCGTGCTGATTACTGACGGAGTGGTCGTCAGCGACGGAGTAATCGTGGCTGATGCGACGAAACTGACAAACGGCGTTCTCTTGAGTGACAGCATCGTAGTCAGTAATGGCCTAACCATGAGCGACGGCGCGATATTCCTAAGCTGCGGGGTGCTGGCATCAGACGGCGTGATTGCGTCAGACAGTGTCGTTGTCTCAGATGGGGTGCTGGCATCAGATGGGGTGCTGGCATCAGATGGGGTGGTTGCGAGCGATGGGATACTCGTTGCCGACGGTGTGTTGGTCGCGGACAGCGTGCTTGAGGGAGATCCGATTCCCTAGACCGATCTCAAACGGACTTTGGGCTGCGCAGATAAAAATGCGTGGCCTTTTTTATTTTCATTATTTCGCCAGACGCAGAATCCGCAACCCCCTCTTGATAACTTCCGTTGCTTCGGTCAATCCAAGCAGCGCACTAATCGCAAAGTACGTCAAGCCATAAGGTAGTAGAATTGCGACGGCCAAAATCAGGGGATGATGTCGTCCGATCAGAAGCTTGATGGTCCAGCCAACTGCCGCCCCCGCCGCCGCCGAGGTCCAAAGCTTGGATATGTATCCGATCGAAAGTCCAGTCTTGCCGATGCGGCGGTTCAAACTACGCCGCAATAACGCAAATTCAACCCATCCGGCGATGCCGGCTGATGCAGTCAAGCCGGCAGCTCCCCACTTCTGATCCAGGCCAATGAGCGGGGGCAGTGGAATTGCACACACATAACCCAACAATCCCGTGAGCGTCACGCGTACAATCGCATAACCCAGTGGCGTGCGCGTGTCGTGCAGGGCGTAATAGGTTGACGCATATAGCCGACCCAGAGTCGATGCCAACAAACCAATCGTCGACCCGGCGAGAATTCCCCAGACATAGATGGTGGCGTCGTGTCTGAATTGTCCCGTTTCATACAGCACGGCAGTGATTACATCACCCAGGGTCAGCATCGCCATTGCGGAAGGCACGATAAAAAAAGCGATTCGGCGCAGCCCCTGATCCAACCGCGATCTTAACTGTGTGGCGACTTCGGAAGTCGTGCCGAGGGCACTCGACATAGCCGGCAACTCGGCAGCTGACACTGACATTCCGAACAGACTCACGGGCAGCGTGTAGAGACTCTGGGCGTACGTTATCGCGGCGACGGCTCCCTCTGGCAGCAAGCTCGCCAGCGTGACATCGATGAAGGCGCTTATCTGAACGACACCGCGACTCATGAAGACGGGAAAGAAATTTCTGATTACCTCCCGAATGTTCGCGCTGACGATGTCGAACACCGGTCGCAGCCGGCGCATCAGCACAATCACTGTCGGCAGCTGCACGCCGAATTGAAGGGCGCTTCCGACGACAGAACCCCACGCGACCAACTCCGCAAGATGAAATTGAAGACCGCTTAGCTGGGTTTCATCGAGGTTGCCGTGTCTACCGAACAGAATCAGCGACACGATGATCGCCACGTTCCACACGACCGGAGCGGTGTAAGAAAGAAAAAACTTGCGATGGCTGTTTAGTACGCCAAGACACCATGCCGAAAGCACGAGAAGACCTGCGCCCGGGAAGAAAATCTTCACCAGCCGAATAACTAAATCACGCCGGTCCCCTTCGAACCCGTACGCGATGACCGAAGTCAGGAAGGGCGCCGTGAGGACACCGACGAGCACGATTATTGAAATCGTCAGAGCGAGAATCGTGAAGATCGCATTGGCCACCCGCGTAGCTTCCTTCTTATCTCCTCGGGCGAGCAGGTGCGCATAAACCGGGATGAATGAGGCTGAGAGTGCGCCTTCGCCAAAAAGATTTTGGAGAAAGTTGGGAATCCGAAATGCTGCATTGAACGCGTCGGCCGCCGCGGACTTACCAAAGTAGTACGCGAAAACCCGTTGGCGGATGACTCCGATGATCCGGCTGATTAGAATGCCGGCGCCGACCATAAATGCGGAGCGGCCCGTGCTTTCACCATTGCCCTGGTCATCAGGATCGACCCGGGGAAAGCGGCCGGTACTTTCGCCTACTACTTCGATTGTTTCGCCGGCAATTTCGGCTGCGTTTCTGCGATGGCGAGCCTTGCTACCCGCTACGGGCGGCAGGTCGGCAGCATCGGCTGGAAGATCGTCTCGAATTTGTGGACGGGAAATGGGCGGCGGAACAGCTTGGTTACCGTCGTCGTTATTCTTAGCTGCCAAGATTGTACTCTTTGATTTTGCTTAGAAGCGTCTTGTAACTAATACCGAGCATCTCTGCCGCGCGCGTTTTGTTACCCTCGGATTGACCAAGGGCTTCGCATATTTTTTTTTGCTCAATCAATTGAACTGCGCGGGCCGTCGCTTCGCTCAAGCTGCCGGTAGTGTCGAAGCCGAACGACCTGGGATCGCGAGGCGTGTCCGCCGACAAACTAAGCTCAGGCGGCTCGAGTACCGATGTATCAGCCAGGATACAGGCACGCTCGATTGAGTTTTCGAGTTCGCGCACGTTACCAGGCCAGCCATGATTTCTGACCGCCCCGATCGCGGCGTCGCTGAGAGTTGCTTCACGTCCTCGCAATTCTTTTCCCAGCTCCGCCGCAAAATGGCGCGCCAGAAGAATTACGTCATCGCCGCGTTCGCGCAGCGGCGGAATCTCAATCGGAAACACAGCCAGGCGAAAAAATAAATCGCCGCGGAACTCTCCCTGGTCGACTGCAGCCCGCAGATCTTTGTTCGTGGCAGCGATCAATCGCACATCGACGGGGACCGGCCCACGCCCGCCAATCCGATCTACCGCTTTTTCTTCTATCGCTCGCAACAACTTGCCTTGAACTCCGACAGGGAGCTCGCCGACCTCATCAAGAAATATGGTGCCACTCGAGGCCAACTCAAATTTGCCGTGCCGCCGTTCGCCGGCGCCGGTGAAAGCCCCGCGCTCATGTCCGAACAATTCATTCTCGATCAACGTTTCGGGAATCGCCGCGCAGTTAATCGCCACGAACGGTTTGTCACGCCGCGCCGAGAGGTGATGAATCGCGCGCGCAAATAATTCCTTACCGGTACCGGACTCTCCCAACAAAAGCACGGTCGCTTCAGTTTGCGCGACGCGCTGGGTTTCAGCGACGGCGCGTTTAATTGCCTCTGATTCACCGATGATCCGGGGAAATCCGTACCGCTTAGACCACTCTTCACGCAGGAGAAGGTTCTCAGTTCTCAAGCGCGCTTGCTCGAGTGCACGCTCAACTAACAACAGCAGATGATTTGAATCGACAGGCTTTTGCAGGAAGTCATGGGCGCCGTCCTTCATTGCCTGGACCGCTTCGTCGATCGAGCCATAGGCCGTCATGACGATTACCGGCACGTCCGCGTCGGCATTTTTCGAGGCGCGTAAGACATCGATCCCTGATCCATCCGGCATTCGCAGATCGGTAAGCACGATCCGGTGCGGAGTCCTGGCTATTTCGGCAGTGGCATCCCGAGTGTTACTCGCTTCGGTAATGGAATAGCCTGCGTTTTCGAGTGTGAGGCGAAGGACCCGACGTAGGCTGTCTTTGTCTTCGACAAGAAGGATGTCAGGCATGAAGCTCAGAACCCCGACGCGTCGGGGTAGCGGCCGCTTGCTCGCGATAACTGATCATCTTCACGTGGCGCCTTACTACTGTCAAGCTTTATATTCGGCAGACAAGAATGGGTTCGTATGTTGACAGCGAGTCGCTCTTAGCATACAAGCTGCCCATGCTCACCGCTCATCGACGCTTTGAAATTTTCCTTTGCCTCTTTGCCGCGCTGACTTCTCTTGCCCTCGTCAGTCTGCTTCAACCTCGCGCCGCAGTCGCTCAGCCAAACAATGCCGCGATGATTGATAACACGTTGCGAGTTGCTTTTGGATCGCCATTAGAAACTGTGAAGGCGTTTAAGCCTTACTATTTGTTGGGCGATTTTAACGGTGATGGGGCTGAAGACGTGCTGGTGATTGTGATGATCACCGGGCAGCGTTCCGAACTGGCCAAAGACGTTAACATCTCGAATCCCTTCGAGTCCGCGCACAAAGTTGCGTTTCCCACTGATCCCGCAACAGCAAATCGTCTGGCCATTGCTATCGTTCACAGTTGGAAAGCTCCGCAAGCGACAGGAAAATTCCTGCTGATCGGCGACTCGAATCTTCTGATCCTGGACCATGAGAGAGCCACATCCGGTCGTACTGAAGACCAAAAAGACCTGATGTCGGTGATGAAACATCGTGGCCCTCGTCCGAAAGGGCCGAAATTTCCGGTGGCCGCAAAAGGTGATGTAGCTCTACTTGGCAATCAAGTGGGAGACGATAGCATGCTTTACTGGAACGGCAGGACCTATCGTTGGGTGGATTCGCAAGACGGAAATTGATCGCTCCTATTTGCTCGGCGCTGAGATCTTGAGATTCTCAAGCCAGGCTGCGTTCGCCTCCATGGTTGCGCGAAAGGCGTCCCGAGGTGCCCGCGTCTCAACCAGCATGTTGTCATCTGAATTGATGCGAGCGCCGCTGATTGCGGGCTCGAGCCTGGTCTCATCACAAATAAACCAGTTATTGCGCAAATCATCCGCACCTTTGACGCCTGCGCGCCCCGTTTCCTGAGCGATGCGGTAATCGCTCATCCGTTCTCCGAATACGTTCAGACTCAGGGCTGTCCGGCTCCCAAGCAAAAGCAAGTCTTTACCTTTCGCCGGACCTGCAACGCGAAAGACCAGCACATGCGGAAATATAGAGTGAAACGTGGCGAGTACCGTGCGCAAACTTTCAGTAGATAGTTGATAAGTCTGTAGCCACTGAACAAAAACGCCGTCGTCTTGCAGGTGATCACTTCCCAGAGCGAAAAATTCGCGCGTGAAAAGGTTTGCAACGCCGGGCACCCAGGGATGACTGGGTTCACTGACGATCAGATCATAGGAGGTGTGGTTCAGTTTGAAGTACGTGCGCGCGTCTTCGATGATCACGTGGAGACGCTGATCCTGCAATGGATGTTGGTTAACGTGTTCGAAGAAGCGCGATGCGCTGACTGCGGCCGGTTCGATCTCCACACATTCAACAAATTGCACCGAGGATTGCAGCATGGCCCCGGCTGTGACACCCGTCGCAAACCCGACAATCAAAGCTTTGTTCAGACGCGGCGCGAATAGGGTCCCGATTTGTCCGAGCATGATCTGAGTCGGCATATCTTCGGCATCGGACGCATTCGTGCGGCCGTTGATTGCCAGCGAAGTGATCTTCCAATCCTTGCGGACTGAGACAGTTGCTGAACGTCCTTCATCAAACATCAGCAGCCGGTGTTCACCGGCTGCGTACTCTTCGTCGCTCGGAACGCCGCCACGGGACTTTCCCAGCACCCGGATAAAGCTGTCGTAGGCGCCGATCGATAAACTATCTACTCTCAGCCACGGCCATACGGCAAAGACAATAATTATGAGCAGCGCCGTCGCCCCGAGTGCAAGACTCCGTCGCACGGCGCGATCCGCATGCTGTGGCGAGGGTTCGTATGCTACGCCGGCTAGGACTATGCAGATTGCCGCGAACAGAAAAATCGTCAGGCGCGAACCAGCCTTGGGTATCAGAATGAACGCTGTGACTATCGCGCCGGTGATTGCTCCGATTGTATTTAGTGCATAACTGAATCCAACAAACTTCGCAAAGTCCGGCGGGCTTGCAGAATTAGCCGCAGGAGCCGTGTGATCGATCTGCGCGTTTAATAAGACGAGCGGCAAGATCGCTCCCATCAAAATGGCAGGCACCAGGACGATGATCGTTGCGGCCGCAGCCTGCAGCGCCAACAACGCACTCCAACTGTTCGCGTGGAAGAAAAAACCTGCGCGAATCAACAAGTCAGGCATCGCGTTCACAAGCATTACGCTGAGAAACAGGCTGGCCGCGGTTGCTATTTCAATCCGAAGAACCAGCCGGCGCGCGGCTGCCGCTTTCCCTATTTTCAT
>Ga0126384_10002899_pt1 | contig 10388 bp, 24 predicted proteins | sample PanSoiMetPlot_36_FD_92543 | JGI IMG/M metagenome (GOLD analysis project Ga0126384, IMG submission 92543) | Tropical forest soil microbial communities from Panama - MetaG Plot_36 | ecosystem: Environmental > Terrestrial > Soil > Tropical forest > Bulk soil | place: Panama | collected 2016-02-17 | reverse complement strand
CGCGGCCAGCACCGCGCGCAACTGCTCCGCGTTGAGGGTGAGCGAGAGATGCGCGGCCCCGCCGCGATTCTCGACCAGGATATGGCGGTCGCCGTCGTAAGACACGTAATAATTGCCGCGCGCCGGGTCTTGGCCGGTCACGGCGCACACGGCGGCCCATTGATCGCGCGCCTCGGCCTCGGCCCGGCCCAGCCGCGCGGCCTGCTCCGCGCACCGCTCCCAGACCCGCTGGTAGGGAACCAGGAAGCGTCGCTCGATCTCTTTGGCGATAGCCTCGGGTCCCCGGCTCACGGCGACGGTGATATCGGCCACGTCCTCGCGCGGCCCGCGCAACTGGCTGGGGCACACGCGCTCGTTCTGCGCGCCGTTGCGGTTGTCGTTGCGCGGGTAGGTCGGCCAGCCCCAGGCGGCGACGATCACCCGCTCGGGGTTGCGCGAGTCCAGGCGGAACGAGAAGCGTTTGCCGTCGCGGGCGCCGTTGTCCAGAACGCCGTCGAAGATCGCGCCGTCGTAGCGCGGGCTTTCGGTGGGCGTCATGCTCCAGCCGGTCAGGCGCTCGGCCACCGCGCCCGCCAGTTTGATAATAAATTCCGGTTCGTTCGTCATGGGTTGTTTCTCCTCAGTTCAATTTGCTTCTGTACCATCGGCTCAAGCGCTCGGCCTGCGCCAGCAAGCGCGCAAGCTCGTTCAGCGCGTGCGCGAAATCGGCCGGATGCTTGTGCTCGGTCCAGCTATCCAGCTTGCGCGCGCTTTCGCGCAGGCCCCTGACCTCGGCCTTCAGTTGCTGCCGGGTCACTGCGTGGCCCGCTCGGGCTTCAGGCTGAGCCAGCCATTGTCCACGCAGAAGGTCATCAGCCGCTCGCGCAGCAATTGCGCGCTGGCCGCGCTCATCGCATAGCCCGCCGCCTTGCCGGGCTTGTGGCTGGTCTCGCGCCGCGCCCGCTGGCACAGCTTCTGCTGCGCCGCGCGGTATTCGTCCAGGGCGTAAACCAGCGTCGCCGCCTCGCCGCGCGACAGATGAAAGTTCGGTTGTTCGTCGTTGGTCATGGGTTGTTTCTCCTCTTTCGTTTCTCCAGCCGGGAAAGCCGCGCCTCCTGCGCCACCGCGATGCGCTCCAGCCGCTTGATGCTGTCATGCTCGGTCTGGAAGATCTTGGCGATGCGCTCAAAGCGCGCCTCGTTCTTGGCCGCTTCCGCGTCGCGCTTGGCGGCCAACTCCAGCAGGTGTTTGATGCTGTTCTGTAATTTCGTCAGTTCGTCCGGCGTCATATTCCTCCAGGCTATCACATCCGCTCAGATTTGTCAAGCAGGGCGGGGTTAAGCCCGCCCGCTTCGGCTCTGGCTAGAGCAGTTCGTACCACAGCCCGCCATGGTCGCGGCTGGCGTGGTTGACCTGCTCCAGGCTGGCGTTGACTGTCCCATCCGGGTAGACGTGGTAGTAAGGGCGAACGAAGTCCACGTAGTTGTCCGTGACCTTGACCACGGTCATGGCGTCATAGCCCTGGCGGAAATCGTCCGGCCCGCCAATCGGGGCGGAGCGCCAGCCGCGCGTGTTCTCGACCACGCATTGGCTCCCGTCCGCCAGCCGGTAGGCGAGCGCGGGAGCGCCCGGTTTTGGTTGCAGACCGCCGCGCGCCGGGCGCACGATGTCGCCCAATTCCAGTTGACTGATATGCACGGCTTCTTTCGTCATGGGGTTGTTCTCCTTCACTGAAACCAGCTTATCACAGCCGGTCTGATTTGTCAAGCAGGGAGGGGTGAAATCCCTGGTAGCGATATTTCACCTCCAGCCCGCAGGCCTCCAGCACCTGGCGCAACTCGGCGCCGGTGAGCAGGCCGGGAGCGGCGAAGCGGAACGCCTCGGGCGCGGCGCCCGGCGCCTTGACGACGACCGACAGGCCGATATCGGTGGCGGCGATGCTGATTTTGACTGTCTGGCTCATAGCTTAATCCTTCCCCTGCGCATAGAGCTTGTCGAGAACGTTCTGCAAGCGCCAGAGCGGCTCGGAGTCGGTCGCGCCCAAATCCTCGTGCTGGCGCATCACGGCCAGCGCGGCCATTTCCGCCGCGCGCCGCAGCGCGCCCTCGGCCACGGCCTGCTCGATGGCGCGGTTGATCGCGCCCGCCGCGTCCAGCCGTCCGGGACGGTCGTACAGGTCCCAGTCGTCCGCGCTCACGTCCACCACCGCCTCGCGGCGGATAATCTGCACTCTCATAGCTGCTAGTCCTTTCTCGCATGCGTGGCCGGGGTTGCGACCGGCCCTCCCGCATTACCAGGGGGCTTTCGCCCCCTGTCGCTCTGCGCTGAGTCACCCCATTAACTCGCGCATTCTCTCGGCCAAGGTCCAAAGCGCCTTGTTGAGCCGGGTGTTCTCGCTGATGCCCTCGACCGCGCGGGTGCGCACGCGGCGCCGGGACTCGGGGTTGCGCCCGCGCACGCCGCCGTTGACCAGGGCCTCCTGCGCGCGGTTGAACGTGTTCCACAGAGTCGGGTCCTGGTCCTCGCGCCGCCGGGGCTGCAACACCTGCGCCGGGGCGATAGGGGCTTGGCCCTCGTCGTAACGCAGGGCCAGCGCGGCCTCGGCGAAGGCCTGCGCCTGCGGGGCCTCCAGGCGCAAGCGCTGGAAGCTCTCGACCGACTCAATCACCTTGGGCATCTGGTCCACAATCTCGTAAGTGGCGTCGATGATGCCGTCCGGCTTGCCGGAGTGGCGGACGTTGATGTGGTTGACCACGCCGTCGCCCACAACCATCCCATTCGTGCAGATCAGCCGGAACAGGCCGGAGTCCAGCTTGTAGGCGGAGGCGCCGTCATGGCTGTTGGTCAGGACCAACTCCGGGTAGACTTGGCCAAGGGCCAGGGTCAAAGGCTTGTCGCCTTGGCGCACATCGCGGAAGCGCAGCAGGTGCTTGGTGAAATCGCCCTTGCCCGGAATGCGCGTGCGGGACTGCATGGCCTGCACGGGCACGAAGCCCTCGGCGCGCATCTTCTCGACCACCTGGATAGTGGGGATGAAGGCGTACTTGTCGCTCATCTTGTGCCAGGGCTGATGGGCGAAGACGCTCGGGGCGTAGGCCCGGATCTGGTCGTTGGTCAATGCGGTCATGGACCGCACGTTATGGCTGCTCATCACGTTTGTCATGGGGTGTTTGTCCTTTTGTTCTTTCTGCGGCTTGCGCCGCCGTTTGTTACTCTCTCAAGTTACCACAATGCGGCTTGTTTTGTCAAGCGCTTGGGGTGAAACCGAAATTTCTCCCTACGCCTCGCGGCGTTTCGCCCGAATCTCGCGGGCTCGTCAGGGGAGTTTCACTCGCTCAACAGCGCGCCTGCTTGCGCCTTGAGGTAATCCTTGGCGTGGATCAGCTTGACCCACGCGGGCGAATCGCCCTCGCTGCGCCATAGCTCCAGTTGCGCGGCTTGCAGCAGGCTCACGGCCTGCATCAACGTCCGGTATGTCTGCATCGCTTTCTCCTTTCTGTAGCCAGTCTATCACAGTGCGCCTTGTTTTGTCAAGCGCCAAGGGGTGAAACGTTATTTCCGGCGCCGCTCGCCGATCCAATAGACGAGCATCCACAGCCACGCCAATAGCGTGGCCAGCATGCCCGCAAGGGGATGGGCGAGAATCCATTCGCTCATCGGGCGATCTCCTGCGAGGGAATCTCGCCGCGCATGAGGCGGGATAGCTCGATCCATTGCTCTCCGGCGCCCGCCTGCGGGCGGACCAAGAGCCGGACTTTGCCGTAGACGTTCTTGGCGTCGATGACCTTGCACAGAACGCCGATACATTCCATCCGCACCAGGACCGTATGGCCCACGGCGGGAATCAGTTCGTTCGCGGTTTGTCGCGTCATGGGTGTCTCCCTACGCCCGGAGTCCGGGCGTTTCGGCCAATCCCCATTGGCCATGGTCACGGGAGTTAGGCGAGGCGAATCAGGCCTCGCGTTGCAGATAGCCTACGGCGTGGCGATTGCCGGGCAGGGCGCCGCAGACCGCGCACGCGCGCCAGCGAAAGCCTTCCTCATCGCCCACAATCAGCCACTGGCCGATGCGCTCGATTCCGGCCTTGACGCGGGCCTCGATGGCCTCGCTCATGCCGCTGTAGTCGCCATTGGCGATGGCGATGGCGCAATCGTCGCAGGCGCCTCCGTCTAGCTCGACGTATTCCATTGGGTTTCTCCTATCTGAATCCAGTCTAGCACAATACGTGCTGATTTGTCAAGTATCAGGGGGTGAAACGGAATTTCACCCCCCCCCGCCACGGGGTTAGGTGTGGATGTGGCCGTCGAATTCGACGCCCACGTACATGCCCCAGCGCTGGAAATACCAGTGATCGCGGTTGAGGCGCAATTGCGCGAGGATTTCGTCCGCCTGGTCCGGGAAGGCTTTGCGTATGGCGTCCACCACAGCGGGCTGCGGGGTCGCGGGGTTGTCGTTCGTCATGGGTGTTTCTCCTATCTGAAACCAGTCTAGCACAGTACGGTTTGTTTTGTCAAGCACCGTGGGGTGAAACGGCGGGGTTATTCCCCGCCGTCCGCGTCAAGGTATTGCTCCCACTCGCGCGCAAGCCCGGCCCACTCCCGGCCGAGTGAAAACGCCGTGGCGAACCACTCCACGCCCACGAAGCCGCTTCGATCCTCGCGCAGCACGGCGCCCACGTGCTGAGCCAAAAAGGCGCAATCGTCTGCGCTGAGCCCGAATCGCTCGCGCTCCGAATCCGTAGGCGCGAACGGCCCGGAAATCAGGCAGCAGTGTTGCCCGTACTCGTCCACATCGCCAATCTCGTCATCCGCCCCGTCCAGCGAAAGCGAATGGACGTAGGCGTCAATCTTCAGGCCAAATTTGCCCGGCCCGTAGGGCGTCAGTTTTGTCATGGGTGTCTCCCTACGCCCGCAATGCGCGGGCGTTTCGGCCTATCCCCATAGGCCATGGTCACGGGAGTTTAGGCGTGAGGCGAGGGTTACTCGCCTTTGACTTTCAGCTTGTCCGCGTTCGCGGCCAGAAAGGCGCGGATGTCGTCCGTCATGCCTAGCAGGCGTTCCCATTGCTCCCGGTACAGCGTCACGGGGAAGCGTCCCAGGCCGTAGACGGAAACCCCGCCCTTCTCCGAAACCTTGAGCGAGGGCTTGAAGGCGGGTTTCGCCTTAGCCTGTAGCTGCGCGCGGAGGCGCAAGATTTCTTCCTGCATGGCGGCTTGGTCGGCCAGCATTTGCTCGGTGATGTCAATCGTCGTCGTCATGGAGTGTGTCCTTTCGGGGGTTTCCCGTAGCCTTAGGCTTTCGGCCCGTCCCCACGGGCCTCGTCAGCGGGATTCGTTCTCGACTCTGAAACCAGCCTAGCACAGTGCGGGCTGATTTGTCAAGCGGGAAGGGGTGAAACGGAATTTCACCCCCGCCCGATTGGGGCTAGCGGCGCCCGTCGATTACCTCATCCGCATGGGAGTGAATGAGAGCGCGCAACTGGCTTTCGGGCACGCAGCCGGAGAGATTGGCCATGTCGCCAAAATCCGGGGTTTCGTAGAGCGCGAAGGTCCGATCCAAGCGGGCCACGTAAGTCACGTCCAAAATCTGGAGGCCCGGAACGTAGGGGCTATAGTCTGTGTATTTCGTCATGGGGTGTTTGCCTTTCTAGTTTCACTGTACCGCAGTGCGGTTTGTTTTGTCAAGAGTCAAGGGGTGAAATCGAGTTTCACCCCGTTTCGGTTGCGGGCTAGCGGGCCAAGTCGGCGCGGATGGCCCGCGCGGCGGAGTAGGAGTCGTAGGCCTGGTTGCGCCGCTCGTCCTGGGGCGTCTGGTAGCCTTTGCCCGCGCAACGGAAGCACGCGCCTCCGGGGCCAGTGGGCACGCCGTTGTGGACGCCGGTAATGAACCGGCCCGTAGCCGCGCACTGGCCGCAACGCTGGCCGATCACTTGGCCGTCGCGCAGGATTTGGCCTGTGGACTTGCGCAGAATCAGGCCTTGTCTGGATGTCGTCATGGGGTGTCTCGCTTTCTGGATTCAGGTTACCGCAGTGCGGTTTGGTTTGTCAAGCGCCAAGGGGTGAAATCGGCTTTCACCCCTCGGCGCGGTTAGGGTTACCGGCGCAAAAGACCGGCCAAGCGCATTTCGCCATCGGCGATGGCGCGTAGGGCGTCGAGGATATCCCAGGCGCCAGTGAATGAGCCTGCGCTATTGGCGACATGGGTCTGCACATGCCACAGGTAAGCCTCCGGGTTGTGCGTGGCGCGCAATAGCGCCATATCCATCAACGCGAGGTTGAGCTCCTCGCTCTCAGCAAACAGTTTCGTCATGGGGTGTACTCTCCTTCCGGCTGCCGCATCGGCTGCCGAAATCCCAGCATGCAACAGAGCGCACTGGTAGCGCAAGTAGCAGGGGGTGAAATGGGCTGCAAGTGGTTGAGCCGATGGAAGATAAAATTTTGGCTGGAGGCGCAAGAGTGTGCGGTCTGGTTGCGTTTTGTTCGGGCGCGTATGTGCGCTTGCGTGCATGTACGTGCATGCGCATATGTGTGTGCTCGCACGCGTTCGTGTGCGTGTGTGTGCGTATGCGCGCATGTGTGTGCGTGTATGCGTGCGTATGCGCACGAACGGGTGGAGGCTTACGTTGGAGTACGGTGCAGCCCGGATGTGCGTATGCGTGCATTGATGCGCGGGCGGAGGGAAATCTAAAACCCGATTCTAGGCCATTGGCAGGCCATGGGTTAGCCTGACGGCTTGCGCCGCGTACGGGAGTGCGTGCTCGCGCGCGGATTGATCCTGCGCGAATTCTGCGCGAATGCGAGGGCATTCGTTTCACCCCTACATCTTGCGGTGTGGACATAATCCGCGTGCGCGTACGAGCACAATACCGGCGCAAGTCGTTGATTCGCTTGCACTTGACTGGTACTTGTGAGTGAACATACTGCCCGTTATCGGCAGTAGCTAGCACCCACGCGCACGTGGGTGCAGGCACGTACCCCGTACCGGGCGCGGGTGTGCGCTCGCGCACGCGCCGGCCTGTGTAGTTATTATTTCTCCCCCATAACTCCGGCCGGGTCCCATCGGCGGGTCCCATCGCGGGACTCCTGGTAGACGACCAGGTCAATTGCCCGCTTGGGTCCCATCTCCTTTGCTTTCTATGAAGAGGAGGTGTATTTGAAAAATTGGGAGCAATGGGGGCATCTCAGTGGGACTTCTCAACTTCTTTGTTTTCTATCAAGGGGAGATAAGGGGACTTAACTTTTTTCGATTTGTTTATAATATTCTCTATATAGGGTTATATAGAAACGCGCGAAATAAGCCCCAAGAGTCTCCCCCTCAAGTTGACTGTCGTCTGATATCTCTCGCAATTCCAATAGCTTCAGAGTTATAATCGAAAGCAAAGCATAAGATTAGGAGGATAACCCCCCCCCTTGTCCAGACATAGGGTGCGAGAAAGCTCGCTCAAGCTCGCCGTCGTCAATTATCTAAAGCGCGCGTATCCAACGGCTTGCGTGAGGAAGCGCCACGGCACGGCGTTCACTGTGCAAGGAGACCCAGATGTGTATGCTGTCATCAACGGAACACATTTGGAAATAGAACTCAAAATTGGCCAAAAAACGCAAGGCTTAATGTCGAAAAAAAATGGCTCAAAACGGCTCGCGAAGGCTTCCGCAGACCTCGCGCAGGCTGCGGAACGCTTCCCGAACCTCACGAAACTGCAAATTTCGCGTTTGGAGGCCTGGCGGAAGGCCGGCGCATTTTCGCAAATTGTGTCATCTATTGAGGAACTTGAGCAGTTTCTCACAGGCCTGGAGGCGGAAGGGGTGCTCCCGCCGCGCGCCATCAGGCCCTCGACTGCCGCCGTTAAGGGCGCGTAGCCGCACATTTCTAGCCTCGGATTTGTGTCTTTTCCTGGTCGTCTGCCAACCCAGGCTCGCCCGGCGAGCCACCCGCCTCCGGCCCGGTCCCCCGGTGTCCTCGCCATGGAGTTGTAAGAGGATGCACCCTCCGCGCCGCCAGCCGGCCCAATGGACCAGGTTGGGCAGCGGCTGGCCGAGGAACCGGCGGGTCAGGGGCGCTGTCCAGATAATGACTCCCCGGTCGTCTGTGTTGGCTTGCACGGTGAAGGCGGCGCAACTCACCCACCAGGCGGCCGTTCGGCCCAGCGGCCAGGAGCAGTATTGCGCCCAGCAGGGCCTCACCGCCGCTCGCGCAGCCAGTCGGCCCGCGCCTGGTCCGTCAGGGAGACGCATTCCCGCCAGGTCTCCACCCAGTAGGCCAGCCGCTCCGCCGCCCCCGCCCCGGTCGCCGGCCGCCCCATCAGCGCCGCCAGCGTGCGCGCCCCTCGCTCCTGGCGCGGCCGCCCCAGGCGGGCGAACAGGGCCGCGTCCTCGCCGTCGCGCAGCATGCGCCGGTGCCAGCGCTGGATGGTGGTGTAAGCAACGCCGAAGCGCCGCGCCAGGTCGCCGTAGTTGGCTTTCGGGTCGAGGCTCAGAGCTTTCAGCGCCAGGAAGCGGCGCTGCTGGATGGCGTGCTGATTGTGACGAGCGGCCATGCGCGCATGATATGTTGACTCTGTCGCCTTTGCAAGGGATGAGCGTTTTGCTCGGTTTGCAAAGACACCTCGCGCGAAACCCCCTGATTTCGCCCATTTCCGCCGTTCTCGCCCGCCCGATACCTCCGTCCGGGGCTGAAGGCCGGAAGGAGCGCCTGGGAGCCGGGGCTGACTCAGCCTCTTTCGGGCGGGCGTTCGCCCCGGCGAGCTTGTCCCCGTCGCCGGCCGAGCGCTGCTCCCAGCCCGGCCAGGCCCAGGCCGAGCAGGAGCGCGCCCTGCGGCTCGGCGACCTCCCCCGACGGGGTCACCCGGATGGTGGCGTTGAAGGTGTTGGTGACGCTCCCGGTGGCCGCGAACTGGGCCAGCACGGTCTGGTAGGGGACATTGAACTGGCTGGCGAAGGTCCCGCGCCAGACGCCGCCGTCGGTGGTGACGCCGCTCAGGATGAAATCGGCGACGCTCTGCGGGTCGCCCGGCGGCGGCAGGTTCACGAAGCTGAACGGGGAGAAGGGCGCGGTGGTGCAGGTCTGGCCCACTGCCGCCGGCGCGGCGCACTGGGCGCTCCCAAAGATCCCCGGAAACACGAAGCTGATATTCAAATCCGGCAGCGCCGCTCCCAGGAACGAGATAAACGGTTGCGGCGGGAACGCCACCCCCACCGGCTCGCTGCCGCTGGTCAGGTTGCGGATGACGACGCCGGTTCCGCCCAGCGCGGCGAAGTCGCCGGCGCCCGACGGCCCGATGATCGACCGCTCGCCGGTGAACGGCGGCGTGTTCAGGGTCCAGGCGATTGAGGTGGGGGTGAGGGTGATCGTGCCCCCCAGGTTGAAGGTTCCGCTCAGGGGCGACCCCCAGAGGGGGCCGCTCAGGGCGGCCAGGCAAAGCGCGAGGCGGCAAGGTTTCATGGCTCTCCTATTCTTCCGGTTCTGGCGGCGCGGCGTTGTGCGCGGACGTCCGGCGGCGGCGGCCCGCCGCTGTGATAAGGATCGACCGCCCACTCTTCTATCGGCGGGCAGGCGCACTCGGACACGTGCTGTTTGTGCAGGCGGCACAGCCACTCGGCGCACAGCGGGCACTTGACCCAGGCCGGGCCGGGCGGCGCCTGGGCCGGGTAACGCCGGCGCCGGCCGCGCGGCGGCTCAGGTTGCGGGGCCATCGCCAGGCTCCTCTTCTGTGTCGCCGTCAGGGCCGCCAGGGCGCAGCACAAGCTGGTATTCGAACAGGCCGCGCGACGGCTCGCCGCGCCGCCGTCGGTTCAGGGTGTGCGACCCGAAGCGCTCCTTGCGGAAGTCGCGCAGCCGCGCCGAGACGCTCTGGAGCGGGTCGCCGGTGAGCGCCTGGATCTCCCACAGGGTGCGCCACTCCTGGTCTTTCATGGCCTCGCGCACCCGCCCCAGTTGGCGGGCCAGGCGGTCGCGGTCATGCTCCGGCTGGTAGGTGTCGCCGGAAAAGTAGGTCATGGCCGCCTCCCTAGGCCCCGCCGTTGGGCGGCGCGGCGGCGGCGGGAAACAACTCGCCCGAGGCCGACATCACCGGCGGCCGGCGGCGCCGCCGCTTGCGCTCCACTTTGGTTCCGGCGGCGCGCGCCATCTGGCTGGCCACCAGGCCCAGCCAGACCTGGATCTCCTCGAAAGATTCCGGGCTCAGTCTGGCCGGCCAGGCGATGCGCACCTCGCCCTCGGGCAGGGAATAGACGCACAGGCGCGCCCCGGCGGCGACGACGCCGATGTTGGGCTGGCCCTGGGTTTGAGATAAGTCGTTCATGTCTGGCTTCCTTCCTCTGGCTGGGGGTTCACGGCGGGCGGCCCCGCCGTGAACCGGGTTGTGGATTCGGTCCCCCACTGGCCGTGGAGCATGGGGCAGCGCTGGGTGCGCGG
>Ga0126384_10002898_pt1 | contig 10389 bp, 10 predicted proteins | sample PanSoiMetPlot_36_FD_92543 | JGI IMG/M metagenome (GOLD analysis project Ga0126384, IMG submission 92543) | Tropical forest soil microbial communities from Panama - MetaG Plot_36 | ecosystem: Environmental > Terrestrial > Soil > Tropical forest > Bulk soil | place: Panama | collected 2016-02-17 | reverse complement strand
GATGGGGTCGTCGGCGAGCAGCCGGTGCTCGCCCCCGGCGAGAGCTTTGAATACACCAGCGGCACCCCGTTGCCGACACCATCGGGCATCATGGTCGGGACGTATCAGATGGAAACGAGAGGCGGCGACAGCTTCTCGGTCCGCATTCCTGCCTTTTCGCTCGACAGCCCTCATCAGCCGCTCCGGCTCAACTGAGCACCATGCGGGGCTGCTCCAGCTCCGCCCCCGCCGGCCCAGCTGCGCGTTTTCTAAAAAAGAGGAGCCTTGATGCCCCGAGCTGTCGCCCATTCCGTATCGCTGTCCGAACGGCTTTCTCGGCAAACTACGCCGGCGAAGCGGCCGAGCCGCGAGGAGGCCATGGAGGCAGTGCGTACTCTGCTTCGCTGGGCCGGCGACGACCCCAGTCGCGAAGGATTGCTTGGCACGCCGGACCGCGTCGTGCGTTCCTACCAGGAATTTTTCAGCGGGTACGGCGTCGATCCGATAGCGCTGCTGCAGCGCACCTTTGAAGAAACGAACGGGTATGACGAGATCGTCGCGTTAAAGGACATCCGCTTCGAGTCGCATTGCGAGCACCACATCGCACCGATCATCGGAAAGGTCCACGTCGCCTATCTGCCCGACAAACGGGTGGTCGGCATTTCGAAGCTCGCCCGCCTTGTCGAGGTCTTTGCCAAACGACTGCAGATCCAAGAAAAGATGACCGCGCAAATCGCAAATACCCTCGACGAAGTACTGCAGCCGAAGGGCGTCGCGGTAGTGATCGAAGCGGCCCACCAATGCATGACCACACGCGGTGTACACAAGCCCGGGGTGACCATGGTGACCAGCCGGATGCTGGGCGCCTTCCGGGACGACCCGCTCAGCCGGCGCGAGGTTCTGGCGATGATCGGAACGCCGAGTGGGGCCAAGCTCGACAACGTCTAATGCCGGCACGATCCGGCCTATAGCAATTCCTTAGCCTTTCGGCGGCGGCTCGGGGGCAGGCAGCACCCGTCTTTCAACCTCGCCGGCCAGATCGCCGAAACTGAGAAAGATCCGATAGCTGCGCCAGTCGCGACGATATTCGATTTCGTCGGGTAATGGGATCGAGGCGGTAGACACCATTGCCAGAAATTTGGCGTCACCCTGCGGCGCGCCGGTGACCACGACAGGGACCGGTGCAGCGTTGTCGATTCCGAAGACGTTCCCCTCGAATGGGCTCTCGATTTGTCTTTGGTAGAACGAGACGCCCGGCGATGGGTTGACATGCAGGTACGAAGCCGGCGTGGTTTGGCCGTCGGGCGCCACCAGTTCCGCGGTGCGCAACGGCAAGCGATTGACGGCATCTATTTCGATGCTGTTGACGACGGCGCCGGGTGGAAACCGCGCGCGGACCTGATCTGTGGGCAAGGGCGACAACCCGCTTTCAGGCGCGCAGGCCGTGACGAGGGCCAGGGTCAGGAAGGAGGCGGCGGCGCGCATTCAATCCTCCCGCGCTCAGGCTGCTGCCAACTCTCAGCCGTGGTGAGCGCCGGTCTCCCGCCGTACCGCCTTTTGTAAATAATCGAGTGCCGCGGCGATCTGGGGATCGCTGCCGGTGCCGATGATCATCGGCTTTATCGGGTGCTCGGCCTCCGCGGCACCGGACCGACCGGTTGACGCGGAACCGGCCGCCGTCCCCGAGTTGAGCGAGCCTCCGTTCTTCAGGGCCCCGTAGAGATCGCTCTCGAAACTGATAACCGCGTTCGCTACCTGCTGGTTTTTCGGGACATTGACCACGATGTCGGGCGAGATCCCTTGGCCCTGGATCGAACGGCCGGACGGCGTGTAGTACAACGCGGTCGTCAGACGAAGCGCGCCGCGACCTTCCAGTGGGATGATCGTCTGAACCGAGCCTTTGCCAAAACTGCGGGTTCCCATAACGGTGGCGCGATGGTGGTCCTGCAAGGCGCCAGCGACGATCTCGGCAGCCGACGCCGACGCGCTGTTGATCAGCACGACCATCGGCGTCCCGCGCATCAGGTCGCCGGTAGCCTGAGCGCGATAGACATGATCGTCGGCGGTGTTGCGGCCGCGGGTCGTCACCACGACGCTGCCGTCAAGGAACGTGCCGGCGACGTCGATCGCGGCGTCGAGCAAACCGCCGGGGTCATTGCGCAAGTCGAGGATGAAGCCATTCAAACGCGCCTGTGTCCGCGCTTTCATCCTCTCGATCGCGCCGGCGAGTTCGGACGCGGTGTTCTCAGTAAAGGTGGTAACCCGGGCATAGCCGATGTCATTCGGCTTGAGGTCCGATTTGACCGAGACTACGCGGATCACGTTGCGTATCAGCGTCACGTCGAACGGGCCGCGGTCATTGCGCGCAATGGTCAGGGTCACTCTGCTCCCGGCCGGACCGCGCAACCGCTTGACGACTTCCTCGACGTCCATCCCGGTGGTCGGCGAGGCGTCGATCTTCACAATGCGGTCACCCGGCTCGATACCCGCCTCGGAAGCTGGAGTCCCGTCGATCGGCGAGATTACTTCGGGCACTTTCCCTTCCAGTGTAAGCTCGACCCCGATGCCACCGAATTGCCCGCGTGTCACCGCCGTCATCTGCTGGTATTGTTCCTGATCCATGTAATCGGAATGAGGATCGAGCCGCGTCAACATGCCCTTTAAGGCATCCTTGGCGAGTTCACCTCCGGTCACCGGCGCGACATAATTCCGCTCGACCTGCTTCATCGCATCCTGAATGAGGCCGAGATCGGCGCCGTCGGAGGGATATGCTCCGGTGCCCGCTCCGGCGCTGTCGCAGGCGCAGAGGCTCAGCGAGACCAGGACGGCGATGGCGGCCCTGAAGGCCGAGCGGTGGTGGCGCAAAATGTCGATCATCGGGGTCTCGCGTGGGAGCGTTGCGGCGGTTGGGCCGCGCAGAATGTAATCTCTAGGAGGCCCGCTTCCAGGCCGGATCTTGCCGAGTGCCGTCAATCCAAGGTAAAACCGCAGGCAATCAGGTAAGACGCGAAGTTTTGGCCTTCTGGTTGGGTGGCTTGGCGCGCCTTGTCCTCCGACCAGCCGTAGAAAGATGCATAGCCGAACAAATTTGGTGAGCGTTGCCGGTCTCGTGGCAGCGCGTAGCGCGCATCGCGGCGTCGGTCATACGCATCGACCGCTTCGGCAAGCTCCCGTTCCTCGTATTGGTCGATATGCACGGTCACCTCGAGCGGGAGCCGCATGCTGGTGTATCCCGCAGCGGCGGGATAACCCGCGCACATCCCGGCTACCGGGAAGACCTTGTCGGGCAGGCTCAAAATCTGGGCAACCGCTTCGGCGTGATTGCGGATGACGCTGATTGGGCAACACGCGAGACCGGCGGTTTCGGCCGCCAGGATAAATGTCTGCAGCATTAGAGCCGCATCGATGGCCGCGTTGAAGAAGCCTTCGAGCTTGCCGTTCTCGTTGAGATGCTGCCGCATTTCGCCGATCCGCTCAAGGCGGTGGGCATCACCGCAGAACACCAGGAACACCGGTGCCGTCCCAATCCACGGCATGTCGGGAGCCAGCGCCGCGAGCCGGTCACGCTTCCGCCGGTCCCTGACCCAAATCACGGTGGCCTGCTGGAAATCCGATTTCGAGGAGGCCGAAAAAGCCGTCCCAAGCAATAGCTGTAGCAAAGGCTCGGAGACGGGTTGCTCCGTATAACGGCGATGGGTCCGCCGCGTCAGCACTTGCCGCAGCCATGGCAGATCGGGGAGATCCACCGCGGGATCGACTTCTTCACCAAAGCGGGCGCGCCACTCGGCCGCGTAGCTCATGCTAGTCCCTCCGTTCTCTCGAGCCCACTGGTCACCCGACAAGCCATTCGAACTTGCCCTACTGTCCTGCCTTGCGGGAGAGGGTGCCGACCCCGGATCGAAGTCCGGGGGAGGCGGGGTGAGGTGCGCTACCGCGCCGACGGGAACACTAGCCGGGTTTGAGGCGATCGAGATCGGTTTGATCGAACACGTAGCGCGTATTGCAGAACTCGCAGGTCACTGTCGTGACGCCGTCTTTGCGCATATCGTCGAGTTCGTCCGGCGGGAACGCGCGCAGGATTCCTTCGATACGTTCGCGCGAGCAGCGGCAACGCGCTTCCAATGCATGCGTGTCGTAGACCCTGACCCCTTCCTCGTGGAACAGCCGGTACAGCAGGCCGTGCGGCGGCAAATCGGGGTCGACCAGCTCCTCGGAAGTCGCAGAACTCATCAGGACCATCGCCCGCCGCCACCCGTCCTCGACATCGTCGGCAATCACGGCATAGCCGCCCTCCGGCGGCACGCGCTGTAGCATGAGGCCGCCCGCTCGCCAGGTGCCACCCGGTCCGGAGCGGCCGACGGACAGCTTTATCCCCGCCTGAAGCTGCTCCGACTGCCGGAAATAATGATGGGCGCATTCTGCGAGGGTGGATCCGGCCAGCTCGACGATACCTTGATAGCGGTCGGTATCCTCGCCCTGATCGACCGTGAAGGCGATATACCCGGAGCCGACGAGCAGCGGTACCGAGGGCGAGGACGCCCGGGCGCGGGCAAGCGCCGCCTCGAGCTTTGCCTCGTCGTATTGGGCATAACCCCGCAATGCTCCCTCGGTCGAGACGTCTGCAATCATCATACGGATCGGTCCGTCGCCTTTCGTCTGGAGCGTGAAGATCCCGTCGTATTTGAGCGCGCCGGCGAGCACCACCGCCAACGTGATCGCTTCACCGAGCATCGCTGCGACCGGTTCAGGATAATCGTGCTGCGACAGGATCCGGTCGATCGCGGGGCCAAGCCGCACGAGGCGGCCGCGCAGAGCAAAAGGATCGATCCGAAAAGGTTGAATCAGATCGTCCGGTGCGGACCGGCTAGGCCTGTTCAAGCTCCGGCGCTCCCAGACGCCCGGCAGGTCGAGAAACGCGGGCTAACCGAGACACCAGGAGAGAATCCCCTTTTGGGCATGCAGGCGGTTCTCTGCCTCGTCCCAAACCACCGACTGAGGCCCGTCGATGACCCCCGCAGTGACCTCCTCCCCACGCTTGGCTGGCAAACAATGCATAAAAATTGCGTCAGGCTTCGCCCTTGACATCAGGTCTTCGTCAACCCGGTACCGAGCCAGCATGTTGTGGCGGTTGACGCTCGCTTCAACGCCCATGGAGATCCAGGTATCGGTGACGACGCAATCCGCCCCGGAGATGGCCTGGATCGGGTCGGCCGTCAATTCGACGCGGCCCCCTTCGCGGCGCGCCCAATCGAAGAGCCGCTGCGGTGGGCTGAGCTCCTCGGGGCAGGCGAGCCGCAGTGTGAAGCCGAAACGAACCGCCGCGTGAACCCAGCTAGCGGCGACATTGTTGCCGTCGCCGCTCCAAGCCACGACCTTGCCGGCAAACGGACCCTTCTTTTCCTGTAGGGTCATCACGTCGGCCATGATCTGACAGGGATGCGAGGTGTCGGTCAGCCCGTTGATCACTGGAACGGTAGCGTAGCGGGCCAGATCATCCAGCTTCCGCGGCTGGTTGGTGCGGATCATGATCGCGTCGACATAGCGCGACAGGACGCGCGCGGTATCGGCTACGGTCTCGCCACGGCCGAGCTGGCTGTCGGCAGTACTGAGATAGATCGTCTCGCCGCCGAGTTGGCGCATGGAGACCTCGAACGACACGCGGGTCCGCGTCGACGGTTTCTCGAAGATCATCGCCAAGGTCTTGCCGGTAAGCGGCCGGTCGCGACGGCCGTTCTTGTAGGCAAAGCCCATATCGAGGATCGCTCGCAGCTCGCCCGTGTCGAACTGGTCGATATCCAGGAAATGCCGCGGCGGGCCGGGCGGCGCATGGCGCTCCCCGATCGACGGCAGTTCGCGCGCGACGCTTCTCACGCCGGCCATTCCCGGGCCACCTTGTTCATGACGTCGAGCGCCTCGTCGATGTCGCGCTCGCCGACGATCAGCGGCGGAAGAACGCGCAGCACGTTGTCGCCCGCCGTCAGGGTCAACAATCCGTTCTGCCGCAACTTTGCAACAAAATCCGTGGCCGGCACGATGCAGCGGATGCCGAGCAACAGACCGCCACCCCGCACCTCCGCAAACAGCTTGGGATGAGACCGAGCGAATGCTTCCAGCCGCCCGCGCAGCAGCTTCGCCATCTGGTCCACTCGGGCGAAAAAGCCGGGCTCGAGCATCGTGTCGAGAACGGCATTGCCCGCCGCCATCGACAATGGGTTTCCGCCAAAGGTCGATCCGTGGGTTCCCGCCACCATCCCGACCGCAGCGCGCTCGGTGGCAAGACAGGCGCCGACCGGGAAGCCGTTCCCGAGCGCCTTGGCGATCGCCATGATGTCAGGCGGGACATTCTCCCATTCATGCGCGAAAAGCTTGCCGGTGCGCCCCATCCCGCACTGCACCTCGTCATAGACGAGCAACAGCCCGAACTCGTCGGCGACCTCGCGCAGCCCCTTCAGATAACCCTCGGGGGCGGCCCGGACACCTCCTTCGCCTTGGATCGGCTCAACCATGATCGCAGCGGTTTCCTTGCCGACCGCGGCACGCATCTCGTTCAGATTGCCGAAGGCGACGTGGTCGAAGCCGTCCATCGGCGGCCCGAAACCCTTGAGGTAGGCCTCGTTTCCTGCGGCGGCCAAGGTCGCGAAAGTGCGGCCGTGGAACGAGCCGTGACAGCCGATCACGCGATAGCGCTCGGGATGACCGGTCTCGGACTGGTATTTTCGCGCGATCTTGATCGCCAGCTCGCACGCCTCGGCGCCCGAATTGCCGAAGAACACGGTATCGGCAAACGTGTTGTCGACGAGCCGCTGCGCCAACTTTTCCTGCCCCGGGATGCGGAACAGGTTCGAGGTATGCCACAGGCGCTTTGTCTGTTCCGATAAGGCGGCGACGACGTGCGGGTGGCAATGACCGAGGCCGGTCACTCCGATCCCGCTGGTGAAATCAAGAAATTTCCGACCGTCGGCGGCGTGAAGGTAGAGGCCTTCGCCCCGTTCGACGGCAACATCCCACCGACCGTAGGTCGGCATAACGGCTGGTATCACGAATCTCTCCTGGGCGATTTAGTGGGGGACAATAAGCGAGGACGGGGATTTATCGTCGTCGCCGGTGCCCGGCACGCGTGCCTCCCCGGCCCCTGTCCCACTGCCGGCTCCGTTTGCCGGGATCGCCTATCATCGCCCTCTCCTCGCTTCGCGGAGGCGGCTCTGCCACCCCGGCCATCGAGCAGGAAAGCGGCGGAGTATGAGGAGGCCTCTAGCGCCTGTCAATTCGCGTAGGCCGACGAACGACTTCAGCGATCGTCAACGCGAGCCGAAATATCGCCCTCAGGCCGGGCGAGGGCGCGCCCCGCGATGGCCGCTGACCTCGGCCCCGTCGAGCGGCGACAGCCGCAGGAAGCCCAGGGCCGACAGCGACGGCAAAAGAGCTATCAGGAAGAAGGCGAGCCGGAAGTCACCAACCGTCGGCGATTGCGGTCCGGCAATCAGCGCCAGCAGGGCGGCGCCGGTCGCGATGCCAAAGCCTCTCGCCAGTTGTTGAGCGACACCGCCGACGCTGGTGCTCTTGCTCAACATCGCGCCGGGCACGTCGGCGTAGCTGATCGTGTTGAGGCCGAGATATTGGATGCTTCGCACGCATCCGGACGCCAGGACAAAGACGACGATGCGCCAGGCCGGCGTGTTGGCGCGCAAAAGGCCGCAGCCGGCAGTCACGGCCGCGGCCAGACAGGCGTTTCCGACGAGCAGCCGGCGAAACCCGAAGAAGCGCAGAAACGGTCCCGAAAGCGTTCGCACCAGCATCGCCCCGAGGCTCGACGAGAAGGAGGGAGGAGACCCGATTGCAATGGGCTCATCCCGAACCCGATCTGGAACAGGAGCGGCAATAGGAACGGCGTCGCGTCGAGACCCATCCGGCAGACGCTGCCGGTGACCGTGCCGATGCGAAAGGTGCGAATGCGCAGCAAGCGGAGATCGAGGATCGGATCTTCTCGATGCCTGGAATGCCATCCATAGACCAACAGAATGGCAAAGGCTGCCGCGAACAAGGTCGTCCCGAGGGGGCCCTGGATCATCGGGCGCCCGACATTCTCGATCGCCAGCTCGAGCAGCGCGAGGCCGAGGCCGGCGAGGAGAAACCCGCGGAGGTCGAACCGCGTCGGCGCCGGTGCACGAAAGTCTTGGATCAGCCAGAGCGCCAGGACGACGCCGGCGATCCCGATCGGCAGGTTTAGATAGAAGATCGCGCGCCAGGAAAAATATGTCGTCAAGAAGCCGCCGACGATCGGCCCAACTGTCGGCCCGATCATCGCTGGAATGGTCATCCAGTTCATCGCCGAGACGAGGCCGGATCGCGGGAAGCTGCACAGTAGGATCAGCCGGCCGACAGGGGTCATCATGGCGCCACCAAACCCCTGCAGCACCCGCATGGCCAGCAGCATCGGTAGGCTCGAAGACAATCCGCAAAGGGCCGAACCGACGGCAAAAATCGAAATCGCAACGCAGAACACGATGCGCGTTCCGAGCCGGTCGGCAATCCAGCCGCTGACCGGAATGAAAACGGCGAGGCTCAACAGATAGGTGGTGATCACCAGATTGAGCCGAAGCGCGCTCTCGCCGAGGCCTTTGGCCATGTCGGGGATCGCAACCGCGATCATTGTCGAGTCGAGCCCCTCCATGAAAAACGCGCAGCCGATCACCAGCGGGATCACGATCCTGAAGGGTGGCTGCCGCGTCGTGTCGGAGAGGTGGCTCGTCTCGTTCAGCCTGGGATGCGTTGACGGCTTTCTTGCCGTCTGCGGTTGACACCTGGAGGGCAGGGAAGCATAGCCGATCGCGAGCGGGAGTGGGGCCAAAGGTGACGGAGAGAGAAATAGGATCCGATCTCATCGAGCGGTGGGCCCTCCACTATCTCGAGCGCTATGCCAGTTCGGCCGAGAACTTGCGGTGGGTGCTGACGCGCCGGGTCCATCGGCGTGCTCCGGAGGCACTGTCTGCAGCAGCGCCGGTGATCGACGCGCTGATCGCGCGTTACCGCGATTCCGGATTGCTCGACGATGCGGCCTACGCCGGCGCAAGAGTGCAGTCGCTGCACCGCCGCGGGGAATCGGTGCGCGCGATGCGGGCCAGGCTGGCGGCGAAAGGCGTGTCGGGCACCGATATCGCCGACGCCGTCTCCGGCCTGCAGGCGGGCTCGCCCCAAGCCGATCTCATAGCTGCGTGCGCCTTTGCCCGGCGGCGCCACCTCGGGCCGTTTCGGCGAGTTGCTGCGGACCACGCCCGCGAGCTGCGTGCATTTGCGCGAGCCGGGTTTAGCCACCGCGTGGCCGAGGCGGTGCTCGCCTGCGCCGATATCGCCGCTGTCGAGGCGTTGGCCCGGGGCGAGCCGTGAAGCTGAAACCTCCGGTATCCGCTCTACGGTCTACAACTCTGAATTGTGACAATTATTTCATGCCGCTGCATCTGCAGCAAATCTGCAGCGAGCACTCCCTTTTTAGTTGAACGATCCCCTAGCCGAAGCCGAGCCGGCGCATGGGACGGCGTCGAGCCAGAGGATGCAATACGATGAAGGCAATTTTGCGGTTATAATCACAAGGAAAGACATGGTTTCCCTCGACTACTCCGCGACGCGTGTGTTGCGGACCCCGGCAGCCAGCGCTCGCACATCGGCAAGGACGGCGTCGACGAGGCCGGGTTTGGCGGTGTTGTCCGGGTTGAGGCTGAGGGCGAGGCGTTGAACCAAAGCCGTGCCGACGACGGCGGCGTCCGCAGCCTGCGCCACCTCGGCGGCTTGTTCGGGGGTTCGGATGCCGAAGCCGACGGCGATCGGCAGCTCGATGAAGCGACGCAACCGCGCGACAGCGGCGGCGACGTCGGCGGCATCGGCCGAGCGGGTGCCGGTGATCCCGGCGATCGCGACGTAATAGATGAAACCGCTGGCGTGCTCGACGATCCTCGACAGGCGGCGGTCGTCGCTGGTCGGGGTCGCGAGCCGCACGACATCGAGGCCCGCGGCGCGCGCCGGCGCGGTCAGCTCGGCATCTTCCTCCGGCGGCAGGTCGACGACAATGACGCCGTCAACGCCGGCGGCAACAGCATCACGCGAGAAGTTCTCCGGGCCGTAGCGGTAAATCGGGTTGTAATAGCCCATTAGCACGATCGGGGTCGCGTCGTCGGCACGGCGCAACTCGCGCACCATTTGCAAAGTGCGGCGGAGCGTCATCCCCTGCCTCAGCGCCCGCTGGCCGGCTTCCTGGATGACCGGGCCGTCGGCCATCGGGTCGGAAAACGGCATGCCGATCTCAATCAGATCGGCACCGGCCGCGGGCAAGCCGGCAAAGAGCCGCGTGGACGCGACCGGATCGGGGTCGCCGGCGGTCAGGTAAGTGACGAGGCCGGCGCGGCCCTCCGCCCGAAG
>Ga0126384_10002897_pt1 | contig 10391 bp, 8 predicted proteins | sample PanSoiMetPlot_36_FD_92543 | JGI IMG/M metagenome (GOLD analysis project Ga0126384, IMG submission 92543) | Tropical forest soil microbial communities from Panama - MetaG Plot_36 | ecosystem: Environmental > Terrestrial > Soil > Tropical forest > Bulk soil | place: Panama | collected 2016-02-17 | reverse complement strand
GGTTTCTAGCGACGTCAGTGGACCCTGGCGCCTTTGGGTCAAGACAGAATGCCGAGCTGCATCCGCTGTTTGAGCAGCCAAGCAGGTCGAAGAAGATCAGCGAGCGCCGATGAGACGCTGCCTCAGTACCTAGAGGTGGGAAAGATAGAGACTAAAAACTTAGTAAAATCAATGCATAAACTAGTGGGTGGTGCCCAGGAGAGGACTCGAACCTCCACGGCTTTTACACCGCTAGTACCTGAAACTAGTGCGTCTACCAATTCCGCCACCTGGGCAGGCTTCGGCCAATCGGCGGGCATCACCTAGAGCCGGGGGCGTACCTTGTCAATTGCGGCCCCCTCCGGCGCACGTGCCTCCAGGGTCGCAGGAGGCGGTGCGACGTTGCCTCAGCCGTCACCCAGGTCGTGCCGCTTCACACCCGGCAGCCATGGCGGTATTGCTCGCCGCCAGTAGCCACTGGAGATGATGCGCATGTCGCGACGGGAACAGGGGAGCCTGGTGACGGTCTTTGGCGGGTCCGGGTTCATTGGACGCCATGCCGTCCGTGCCCTGGCCCGAGATGGCTGGCGTATCCGCGCGGCCGTGCGCCGCCCCGATCTTGCCGGTCACCTCCAGCCGATGGGCAGCGTCGGCCAGATCATGCCCGTACAAGCCAATCTGCGCTTTGCCGAATCCGTGCAGCGTGCCGCCGAAGGTGCCGCAGCGGTTGTCAATCTGGTCGGCATTTTGGCCAAGTCCGGTGCCCAAACCTTCGAGACCGTGCACGTCGCTGGTGCTCGGGCCGCGGCCCGGGCCGCGCGCGATGCCGGTGCCAAGGTGTTCGTGCACGTGTCGGCCATCGGCGCCTCGCCGCAATCGGCGTCGGCCTACGCGCGCAGCAAGGCCGCTGGTGAGAGCGCCGTGCGCGAGGAATTTCCCGACGCCATCATCCTGCGGCCCTCGCTCGTGTTCGGCCCGGAAGACCAACTCTTCAACCGCTTTGCGGCGCTAGCGCGGATTTCGCCGTTCTTGCCCCTGATCGGCGGCGGTCGCAACAGCTTGCAGCCGGTGTACGTCGGTGACGTGGCGCAAGCGATCGCCGTCTGCTGTGCTGGTAGGGCCCAGTCAGGCAGCATCTATGAACTCGGTGGACCCGAGGTCATCAACTTCCGCGACTTGCTCGACCGAACGCAGCAATGGTCTGGCCGGAAACGTTTCTATGTCCGTGTGCCGGTTGCGCTCGCCAAGCTCGGCGCCGCGCTGACCGCGCCGCTGCCAAGCTCTCTGCGGCCGCTCACGGTCGATCAGATTCGCATGCTGCAAGTGCCCAATGTAGTGAGTTCCGCGGCGATTACCGAACGGCGGACGTTAGCGGCGCTGGGCATCGCCGAGCCGGTGAGCATGGAGACCGTCGTGCCCGAATACCTGGAGCCCTTCCGCCCGCGCGGTCAATTCGCAAGCTACCGGGGCTAGAGGCGCAAAATGCCGGAACTGCCCGAGGTCGAGACCGTGCGCCGCGGCCTGGCAAAGGTTCTTGCCGGGCGACGCTTCGTTGCCGTCGAGCAGCGCCGCAAGGACCTGCGCTTTCCGCTGCCGAAACGGTTTGCTGAGCGCCTGACCGGCCGTACCGTCCAGCGCTTGGACCGCCGCGCCAAATACATTCTGGCCTACCTCGATAACGGCGAGGTGCTGGCCATCCACCTGGGTATGACGGGACGCTTCTCGGTGCGACCGTCGGCGCGCGCGGCAAGCGACGTGCAACTTGCCGAGTTTGCCCACCCCCACGGCGAAGATCACAAGCACGATCACCTGGTGTTCCGCATGTCGGGCGGGCCGGTCGTCACCTACAACGATGCGCGGCGCTTCGGCTACATGACCTTGATTGCCGAGAACGACCTGGCGCAGGATGCCTTCTTCCGCAACCTGGGCGTCGAGCCTCTGAGCGAGGCCTTGAGCGGGGCCTATCTCGGGCGCCGCGCCCTGGGCAGGAAGACCGACCTCAAAGCTTTCTTGATGGACCAGCGCATCGTCGCCGGCCTCGGCAATATCTACGTATGCGAGGCGCTGTTTCGTGCCGGGCTCAATCCCTGGAGCGGCGCCCGGCGCCTGTCTACCCGCCGTGGTGAGGCAACGCCCGCCGCCGATCGCCTGACCGCGGCCATCAAGGCGGTCCTGACCGATGCCATCCTCGCCGGTGGCTCGACCTTGCGCGATTACCGGCAGACCAACGGCGACGCCGGCGCTTTTCAGGACAAGTTTGCCGTCTACGGCCGCGAGGGGGAACCTTGCGCCAAGCCGCAGTGCCGGGGCACGGTGCGGCGTAAGACGCAAGCCGGTCGCTCGACCTTCTACTGCCCCGCCTGCCAGCGTTGAGCGGCATCCGACTTACCCGATCAAAGGAATAAGGAAACACGCATGGCCTACCAAACGATCATCGTCGAAAGCCAAGATCGCGTCGGGATCATCCGGCTCAATCGGCCCGAGGCGCTCAATGCGCTCAACGCGCAATTGATCGAGGAGATGCGCCAGGCACTCGACGCGTTCGAGGCCGATCCGGATATCGGCTGCCTCGTCATCACCGGCAACGACAAGGCGTTCGCGGCCGGCGCCGACATCAAAGAGATGCAGTCGAAATCCTACATGCAGGCCTATCTGGAAGACTTCATCTCGCGCTGGGACCGCGTAGCCGGCGCGCGCAAGCCGGTGGTAGCCGCCGTTGCCGGCTTTGCGCTCGGCGGTGGCTGCGAACTCGCCATGATGTGCGACATCATTATCGCCGCCGACACCGCCAAGTTCGGCCAGCCAGAGATCAAGCTCGGGGTTATGCCCGGGTCCGGCGGGACGCAGCGACTGATCCGCCAGGTTGGCAAGTCGAAGGCGATGGAGCTGTGTTTGACCGGGCGCATGATGGATGCGGCCGAGGCCGAGCGCGCCAATCTGGTGAGCCGGGTGGTGCCAGCCGCAGCCCTGATGGAAGAGGCACTCAAGACGGCGCGCAGCATTGCCGCAATGTCGCTTCCAGCGGTCATGATGGCCAAGGAAACCATCAATCGTGCCTACGAAACCTCCCTGACCGAGGGGATCCGCTTCGAGCGCCGCCTGTTCCACTCGATGTTTGCCACGGCGGATCAGAAGGAGGGCATGGCGGCGTTCGTCGCCAAGCGCAAACCCGACTTCAAGCACGGTTGAGCGGGGGTGGGGGCCAATTTGTCGAGGCAGGACCCGGCCTTGGCCGTTATTGACCCTGCCGATTGCGCCAGTCTATAGCAGGCGTCACCGCAGCGTGCTTAAGACGCCTGCCGCAACCCAAGTTCCCAGAGGAGGTGGCCCGATGGCCAACACGACTTCGGCCAAGAAGGCCGCGCGCAAGATGCTCCGCCGCACCGAGATCAACAAGTCGCGGCGCTCCCAGTTCAAATCCCATGTCCGCAAGGTCGAAGAGGCGCTCGCCGCCGGAGACAAGGCCGCCGCGCGTAACGCCCTGGCGGCGGCGGAGCCCGTCCTTGCCCGCACGGCGCAAAAGGGTGTCGTCCACAAGAAGACGGCCGCGCGCAAGGTGTCGCGCCTCGCCGCTCGGATCAAGGCGATGGCTTGAACGCAGGCCGAACGACGGGGATCCCCAGCTTTCCGCTGCTTCATCAAGCTGTTGCACAATTGTCGCAAAAGCGGAGCTCAGCGTGGGCGCACCCCGTCCGGCGAAGCAGCGTGAATCCAACGGGTTGTGTGGCTGCGGCGCCCGTCCCACTAGGGAGCGCGCGCCCCCCGGGGACTCAGGGACAAACGGAATCTTGGCTGAACGACGCTCATGCGTAAGCATAAACTTGAGCGCACGCCGGGTCGTCCTATCCATCGAATCTCAACGTAGACTCAACAGGCTTTTCCCCAATCTTGAGGTCGGCTAGCAGGGTTTTTGCACCGGGGTTGTGAACAAGCGTTCGCGCTTGCAAGAAAATGTGAACAAGCCGGCGCATGTTGCCAGCCCGCCCACGACTGGCTAGAAAACCATTGGATGGGGCGGCGGTAGTGTAAGGCTCCTCATCAAGTAGTCCGCGTTCGTTGCCCGAGTTGGGTGTGTGAGTAGCTCGGCGACCATTGGGCTCATTGCTGTAGCAGTGCGTTTCGTACGTAGATCTCAGGTGGTCCATGCCAAGGGGCGGCCCTTAGCTGGTGTCACCAGGGAGCAGGGGGTTCACGGCATTTATGCGGCGTTGAGGGTTACGGCGTGGACGACATCCACATCGATGGCGTGTCTGTGGAGGATGCGTGGACGAGGCTCAAGGCGGATAAGTCCTCGGTCCTGATCGATGTGAGAACGACCGCTGAGTGGGCCTACGTTGGGCTCCCAGATCTCAACGGCATCGGTAAGCGGCCGGTCCTTGTCGAATGGCAAGGCTTTCCCGGCGACCGCCCGAATACCGCATTCGTGGAACGCCTCAGCGAAGCACTGCGCGACATTGGCGCCAACAAGGACTGCGAACTGTTGTTCATCTGTCGTTCGGGCAGCCGGAGTCTCAGGGCTGCGCGGGTGATGGCGGCGGCGGGCTACCGTCGCTGCCGCAATGTGACGGACGGATTTGAGGGACCATTGGATCCGGACCGGCACAGAGGGCAAGTTGCGGGTTGGAAGGCCAGAGGGCTTCCCTGGGCTCAGGGATAAGGGCCAGCGCGCAACTTGAAGTACGTGTGATGCGGCGCCTTTCGCCCAAGTCCTGCGGCGGATGACCGGCGGGTTGTGGCATCGCACGATTGTGGAGGCGGCCAGGCTGCAGTACTGCGGCCCTTTAGTGGCGGGGAAGTCCAGATGTCTCATTCTGTTGAGGGTCAACTTTCGTCCGGAGTAGAAGCACCGAATACCACATCCGAGACCACGCCCAGTGAGCGTAAGTCCTTGAATGAGCGCGGCGACAAGGTCCGCGCCATCCTCAAGGCGCGTCTGGGCGAGGATATCTATTCGAGCTGGTTCAACGCCTTAGAGTTCGACAGCTTCGACGGCCGCCTGGTTGTTGCCACGGTGCCGGTGAAGTTCCTGAAGAGCTGGATCCAGTCGCATTACGCCGACGATCTGCTTGAGTGTTGCGCGGCCGAATTCGAGGGCGCGGAACGCATCGACATTGTCGTGCGCCAGCCGGGGATGAGCAAGGCCGCTGGGCAGGCGGCGGCGCAACCAAGCCCGATGCCGGCAGCGGACGCGGGCGACCAGCGGCGGCCCGCACCCCGTCCGGGGCCTGCCTTGCTCGGCCGCACGCATGCCAGCGGCTTTGAAGGCTCCCCGCTCGACCCACGCTATACCTTCGACAGCTTTGTCGTCGGTCCTGCCAACCGCATGGCGCACGCGGCCGCCACGCAGGTTGCCGAGACCGTGTTGGCCGACGACAGGTCCTTCAATCCGCTCTATCTGCATGCCAACGTCGGGCTCGGTAAGACGCACCTCCAGCACGCCATTGCTTGGGAGGTGAAGCGCCAGAGCAAGGCCCAGGTGCTCTACCTGACGGCCGAGCGCTTCCGCTATCAGTTCGTCGAGGCCATCAAGAGCCAGGACGCCTTGGCTTTCAAGGACAAGTTCCGCGCCATCGACATGCTGTTGATCGACGACCTTGAGTTCATGCGCGGGGAGAAGACCGAGCAGGAGTTCGAGCACATCGTCAATTCGCTGCTCGATGGCGGCAAGCAGGTGGTGGTCGCTTCGGCCAGGCCCCCAACGCAGCTTGAGGGCCTCAACGATCGCATGCGCTCGCGCTTGCAACGCGGGCTCGTCACCGAGATCAGCTCGCTCGATCCGTCGCTGCGCCTCAAGATCCTTGAGAAGCGGGCGCAAGAGAAGCAGGCCTCGGATCCGTCCTTTGAAATCCCCAATGCGGTGGTAGAGCTGTTGGCCGACAAATTGACCGAGAGTGGCCGTGAACTGGAAGGTGCCATCAATCGCCTGTATCTCACTTGGCAACTGATGCATGCTCCGGTCACGCTCGATATCGCCGAGACCATCATTCGTGATCTGGTGCAAGGGATCGAGCCGAGGCGCATAAAGATTGAGGACATCCTGCGCATTGTCTCGCGGCACTACGCGGTCTCCAAGCAGGACATCCTGTCCCAACGCCGGCACCGCTCGGTCGTGCGCCCACGGCAGATCGGCATGTATTTGGCCAAGCACCTGACGTCTCGGTCGCTGCCCGAAATCGGGCGCCGCTTCGGTGATCGCGATCACACCACGGTGTTGCATGCGATCCGCAAGATCGACAAGGAGGTGGGTGAGAACCCCCGCCTCAAGGAAGAAATCGAGGAACTGAAGCGGCAACTCAATCGCTAGGCCGCGCCGGTCCCAGCAACCAAGGAATCCGCCACCCAGGGGGCCATGTTTGGGGGCGGAGAGGCGGCGGGGAAGGAGCGGCGTCTACGGCGGCGCCGCTCCTCAATTGCCGTTGGCGGCTGGCTCGCGTCGCGTTCCGACGTTGCCGCTTGCAAACCGGTCGCACCGGGTCCACTTTGCCACAGGGTGCGAATCCCCCAAGAACATGCGTGCGTTCTCAAGGATCGGCCAAGGTTTGTTCGGATCGCCTGTGAGCCGCCGCAGTGATCTTGGCTGATAACCGGCGAGGCAAACGGCATGAAGCTGGTGATTGAACGCAGTGAGCTCCTGCGGGCGCTTGCGCACGTGACGAGCGTGGTCGAGCGGCGGACCACGATTCCGATCCTGTCCAACGTTTTGCTCAAGACGGCTGGAGCTGCGCTCGAGCTCAAGGCCACCGATCTGGAGCGCGAGGTGCTCGATCAGGTGCCCGCCGATGTGGCCCAGCCCGGGGCGGTAACGGTGCCAGCGCACATCCTGCACGACATCGTGCGCAAGCTCCCCGACGGGGCCGAGGTCGACATCAACCGTGATCCGGAGAAGGAACGGCTGACCTTGAGTTCGGGGCATTCCCGCTTTGCCTTGCAGACCTTGGCACCGGAGGACTTTCCCGATCTTGCCGCCGGCGAGTTCAGCCACACCTTTGAGATCGCGGCGGCGGATCTGCGACGGCTGATCGAGAAGACGCGCTTTGCCATTTCCACGGAAGAGACGCGCTACTACTTGAACGGCATCTATTTGCACCCCGCCAGCCGCGGTCGGCAGCCCACCTTGCGCGCGGTGGCGACCGACGGCCATCGCCTGGCGCAGGCGGAGTTGGCGAGCCCCAAGGGTGCCGAGGGCATGCCGGGCATCATTCTGCCGCGCAAGACCGTGCACGAACTGCACCGGCTGCTGGAGGACACCGCCGACACGGTTGCGGTGGCGGTGTCGTCGGCCAAGGCGCGGTTCGAGATCGGCAGCATTACACTCACCTCGAAGCTGATCGATGGCACCTTCCCCGACTACGGCCGCGTGATCCCCAAGAGCAACGATAAGGACCTCAAAGTTCCCAACGCCGACTTCAAGAGCGCGGTCGATCGCGTCTCTACCATCGCCAGCGAGCGCGGCCGTGCGGTCAAGCTCAATATCAAGGGCGACAAGCTGGTGCTGTCGGTGAACAATCCCGAAGGTGGCAGTGCCACCGAAGAGATCGGCGTTGAGTATAGCGCCGACCCGCTCGAGATCGGCTTCAACGCCAAATACCTGCTCGATATCGCAAGCCAGCTGGAAAGCGACATGGCTCACTTCCAGCTCGCCGATCCCGGTTCCCCAACCACCGTCAAGGACGCCAGCGACGAGGGTGCGCTGTTCGTATTGATGCCAATGCGTGTGTGATGCGGGTGGCTGGCGTAGCGATCCCGAGCGCCGCCTTCGAGCTGCGGCCGATGCTGCAGCATCACCGTCTGTGGGTGGAGCGTCTCGAGCTCACCAACTTTCGCAACTATGCCAAACTGACGCTCGAGGTAGGCGCTGGCCCGGTCGTGCTCACCGGGCCCAACGGCGCCGGCAAGACCAACCTGCTCGAAGCCTTGTCGCTGCTCACCTCGGGGCAGGGCCTGCGCCGTGCCCCCTACAACGAACTGGCGGGCAGCGGCGGCGAACCCTGGACGGTGTGGTCGCGCGTGCACGCCCGATCGGGGCCGATCGGCCTCGGCACCGGACTTGCGGCGCCGGCCAACGACACCGGCCGCAGCGGGCGCCTGGTGCGCATCGACGGTGAACCGCACTCCACCATGGCGCTCGACCAGCACGTGCACATGCTCTGGGTTACGCCGGCATCGGACGGTCTGTTCACGGGTCCCGCCTCCGAACGCCGGCGCTTTCTCGATCGCCTGGTTGCCTCATTTGATCCTGGCTACCGGGCCCGGGTCGGCCATTTCGAACGCGCCATGCAGCAGCGCAATCGCCTGCTGGCGGATGCGCCGGGGGATGGCGGCCGCCTAGCCGCCTTCGAGCGCACCATGGCCGAGACCGGCGTCGCCATCGCCGCGGCCCGCGCCGCGCTCGCAGCCGAGCTCGCCAATGCGGTGGCCAAGCGCCGCGACGCCGGCCACACCGCGTTTCCCTGGGCCGAGCTCGCCGTTGCCGGCGCACTTGAGACCGCGCTCGCGACCCGGGCCGCGGTCGATGCCGAGGATGATTACGTGCGACTGCTCGCAGCCGAGCGCGACCGCGATCGTGCCGCCGGACGCACGCGCGAGGGTCCGCACCGGTCCGACCTCATGGTTGGCCATGGGGTCAAGGACATGCCCGCCAAGATTTGCTCCACCGGCGAGCAAAAGGCGTTGCTGATCGGCCTGGTGTTGGCGCATGCCGACCTCGTGCGCCAGCACCATGGCGGCGCTGCTCCGCTGTTGCTGCTCGATGAAATCACCGCCCATCTCGATGCCGAGCGCCGGCTTGCCCTGTTTGAGGAAATCCTCGGCCTTGGCTGCCAGGCTTGGATGACCGGTACCGATCGGACCGCCTTCCAGGGGCTCTACCAGCAAGCCCAGTTCTTGGCCCTGGAAGAGGGTCGCCTGCGGGGCGGCTCGTGACGCGCTTTGTCGCGTCCTCAATTCGACGTAATGACTTGATACGAAAGCACTATTTTACGGGTTTGCGCGCCGTTTTTAGCGTGCTTTCGCGGCCCGGCTGGTGTATACATAACGGCGAGCAAAAATCCCCCAAATTGAGACCTCGGACATGAGCGCAAAGCCCGCCAAAAAGACCAATGGTGCCCAACGCTACGGGGCGGAGACCATCAAGGTCTTGAAGGGGCTCGATGCGGTGCGCAAGCGTCCGGGGATGTACATCGGCGACACCGACGATGGCTCGGGCCTGCACCACATGGTCTACGAGGTCGTCGACAATGCCATCGACGAAGCGCTCGCCGGTTTCGCCAGCGAGGTGGTGGTCACGCTCAATCCCGACGCGTCCTGTACCGTCAGGGACAATGGCCGCGGCATCCCGACCGACATCCACCCCGAAGAGGGGATCTCGGCGGCCGAAGTCGTGATGACCCAGCTCCATTCCGGCGGCAAGTTTGGCGAAGGCGAGGACGAGAACCCCTACAAGGTGTCGGGCGGGCTGCACGGCGTCGGTGTCTCCGTGGTCAATGCGCTGTCAACCGTGCTCGAGCTCAAGATCTGGCGCGACGGCAAGGAGCACTTCGTCCGCTTCCGCAATGGCGTGACCGAAGCGCCGCTCAAAGTGATCGGCGATGCCGGCGGCAAGCGCGGCACCGAGGTGACCTTCTGGCCGTCCGGCGAGACCTTCCACAACATCACCGAATTCGACTACGCCACCCTTGAACATCGCCTGCGCGAGCTGGCGTTTCTCAATTCCGGCGTGCGCGTGGTGCTTACCGACGACCGCCACGCCGACAAGAAGACCGAGGAGATGCGCTACGAAGGCGGCATCGGCGAGTTTGTGCGCTTCATCGACCGCTCGAAGGTGCCGTTGGTCGAGGCGCCGATCATGCTCGGAGCCGAGAAGGATAGCGTCGGCATCGAGTTGGCGCTGTGGTGGAACGATGCCTACCACGAGCAGGTGCTGTGTTTTACCAACAACATCCCGCAGCGCGACGGCGGCACGCATCTGGCTGGCTTTCGCGCGGCGTTGACGCGCGTCATCAACAAATACGCCGACGAAACCGGCATCGCCAGAAAGGAAAAGATTGCCATCACCGGCGATGATGCACGCGAGGGCCTGACGGCGGTGCTTTCGGTCAAGGTTCAGGACCCCAAGTTCTCGAGCCAAACCAAGGACAAGCTCGTGTCCTCGGAAGTGAAAGCGGTGGTCGAGAGCGCGGTTGGTGATCAACTCTCCGCCTGGTTCGAAGAGCATCCAAAAGAAGGCAAGATCATCATCACCAAGGTGGTCGAGGCGGCGGCGGCGCGCGAAGCGGCGCGCAAGGCGCGCGAGCTGACGCGGCGCAAAGGTGCGCTCGACGGCATGGGCCTGCCCGGCAAGCTGGCCGAATGTCAGGAGCGCGATCCGGCGAAGTGCGAACTCTTCCTGGTTGAGGGTGACTCGGCGGGCGGTT
>Ga0126384_10002896_pt1 | contig 10391 bp, 10 predicted proteins | sample PanSoiMetPlot_36_FD_92543 | JGI IMG/M metagenome (GOLD analysis project Ga0126384, IMG submission 92543) | Tropical forest soil microbial communities from Panama - MetaG Plot_36 | ecosystem: Environmental > Terrestrial > Soil > Tropical forest > Bulk soil | place: Panama | collected 2016-02-17 | reverse complement strand
GGTGTTGGAGCGGATCGTAGCCGAAGAGGCCGAGATGCCCCGGCCCGCTCCCCGGGGTGATGCCGGGCCCCACGTGACGGAGCAGCCCGCACGCCGAGCGCGCGGCGAGGGCGTGGAGATTCGGCAGACGCGCCGTCTCGAGCTCGCTCTTGCCCGTGCCGGGACGCGGGAGGCCGCCCAGGCCATCGAGGGAGCACAGGACGATCTTGGTGGTGTTGGGCTGGGTGAGCTCGTGCAGCAGGTCGAGATCCATCTAGGCGGGAGCTTCCTTGTTCTCCCCGAAGTCGGCGGGGACAGGCGGTCCCCAGACGTAAAGTGAGTCGTCGGCGGGGAAGTCTCGCGGCTCCCAGGCGCAGCTCTCCGGGATTTGGTCGATGTCGTAGAAGTACTCCGCGAAGCTGCCCCACGGATCGCGGATGTAGTAGAAGAAGTTCGAGCCGATGACGTGACGGCCGAATCCCCACCCAGGCTGCCAGCCACGGTCCGCCATGCGCGCGGCCCCCATGCCGATCTCGTCGACGCCGCCCACCTCGAACGAGGCGTGATGGAAGCCCGGTGCGCTGGACTTGAGGAGCGCCACGTTGTGATGATCGGTGGTGCAGCGTAGGAAGGCGATGATGTCCTGTGAGCGATCGGAGAGCTTGAGGCCGAGGACGCGTGAGTAGAAATCTACCTGACGATCGATGTCGGGCGTGAAGAGGAGCACGTGGCCGAGCCGGCGGGGCGCCACCGCGAGGTCGCGGGCCGGTGCGCCCCTAACGGCCTGGCGCGGGGCATAGCCGGGACCGTTGAAGGCGGTGGGCGACTCGGCGGGTCCGGGGGCGGGGGCGTCCTCCTCGCGCACGTTGAGAAGATTGCCGTCGGGGTCGCGCAGCCAGAGGCCGCCTTCCGGCACCTGTCTGGGCGGATCGACCTCCGTCACCCCCGCGCGCCGGATCTCCTCGCGCGTTCGGACGAAGTCCTCACCCGTCGCGCCCAAGCAAAGGTGGTGGAGCCGCTTGCGCGGCCCCTCGTAGAGAAGCACGCTGTCGCGCGACTGGCGCGCCGGCCGCAAGCGCACGGCCGCGCCCCCGCGTGAGTCGTCGGCGAGCCCGAAGTCGCGATAGTAGCGCTGGCCGACTGCTTGGTCCGGCACTTCGAGCGCATAGTGGAGCAGCGAACGCACGGCCATGGCGGGTTCCCCGACGCGCTAGGCGTCCTTGACCGGGTTCTCGATGGTGCCCAGCCCCGCGATCTCGAGCTTGCAGACGTCGCCGGGCTGCAGAGTGATCTGCGGTTTGCGCGAGAAGCCGACGCCCGCCGGAGTACCCGTGGAGATGAGATCGCCGGGCGACAGCGTCATGATGTTCGAGAGATACTGGATGATGTAGCCGAGATCGAAGATGAAGTTCTTGGTGTTCCCGTCCTGCATCAACGTCCCGTTGACCCACGTCTTGAGGCTCAACACGTGCGGATCGGGGATCTCCGCGCGGTCGGCGATGTACGGCCCGACCGGCGCGAGGGTATCGCCCATCTTGCCGGGGCCCCATTGGCTGGTGTGGAACTGGAAGTCGCGGGCGCTCACGTCGTTGATGATGGTGTAACCGTAGATGTAGTCGAGGGCCTTGTCCTTCGTCACGAAGCGCGCCGTCTTGCCGATGACCACGCCCAGCTCCACCTCCCAGTCGAGCGTCTTCTCGCCGCGAGGCCGGAGGATGGGCTCGCCGGGGTCGAGAATGCTGTTGTTCCATTTGGGGAAGACCGGCGGCTCCTTGGGCACCGCCGCCCCCGTCTCCGCCGCGTGGTCTCGGTAGTTGAGGCCGATGCAGATGAATTTGCCAGGATCGTTGATGGGCGCATGGAGGCGTACCGAGTTGAGGGCGTGGCTCACGGGCTGGAACTTGCCTGCCTTGGTCGCCTCGACCATAGCGCCCAGCATGTCCTGGGTCGCAGACCCGCCCTCGAGGAAGCCCCGGGTGCTCTGGGGGAAGAGCGCAGCCGCGATGGCCCTGGCGCGGACTACCCCCTTGGCTTCCAGCCACGACACGCAGCTCGCTTCGAGGTCGGCCACGCGATCCTGGCCCAGGAAGCAGCCCAGACGTGGCGAATGGCCGTTCTGAGAGAAGCGGACAATCTTCATATGGGCCTCCTTGGGGGTCCGATGGCCGGCGGGATGACCGCGCGCGGAATCATATCACCGATTTCCAAGACAGGAAGATCGGTTGAAGGCCATGGTTTTTCCTTGTTATAGTGGCGCCGCTTCCCTGCTAGGGTAGGAGTGTCAACATATGGACATCGAGCCAAGAGAGCGAGGTCACGGATGAGCGCTCGAGGCCGACGGCCGGTATACGGAGGCATGACCATGACGAAATCCCCCTGGATCGCCGCGGCGCTCGTGAGTTCTCTCCTGTCGATGGGCCCGCTCGCTCCCCTGATGACCCTCGCCGAGGCTCAGCAGATGCAGCCACCGCCCCAGACGCAAATGCAACCGCCGCCGCAACCGATGCAAGTGCAGCCGCCGCAGCCGCCGGTCATGGGTCCGTCCGAACCTCCGCTCACGAGCCAGGTGCCCGGGCAGGAGACCGCGCCTGTGAATCCGACTGAGTCCCTGCTGCCGCCGACGACCGACCCGGTGGTTAACCTCGAGCCGGGACCCGGCGATGCCACAGCGGCCGGCGTGATGAACGTGGTTTATGTACCGGGCAAGGCGATCATCTGCCTAGGCGGCACAGTGACCGCGACTATCCTCTTGCTCCTCACCTTCGGGAGCGCTTACCGGTCGGCTCGTGACGTCTTCCTCGAAGGCTGCAGCCCCCCGTGGGCGCTGACGGCTGATCAGGTGTCGGGCAGGATCCCGGGCCCCGGCGATCCCGGGTACGATCCGGCCGGTCGCTACTAGCGGCCGGGAACCGCACCGCACCCGCATCCTCCACGCGAGGCGTAGCCTGTCCACGCCCGCCTGATGTCAGCCACACCCCGCTGGGCCGTTCCCGCCCTCTTCATCCTCCTTGCCCTGAGCTTCGCCGCCGGCATCTGGGGCACCTGGCGTGATATCTATCCAGGTCGTGGGCTCTATCGCGTCACCGGGATCTACGAGGCACGAACCGGCGATACCCTGATGCTCGTCAATCACGATGCGGCGCCGGGGCTCATGGACGAGATGAGCAAGATGGCCTTCTATGCCGAGACGAAGGATCTGCTCGATCGCGCGGGGCTCAGCCGCGGCGACCGGGTGCGGCTGACCGTCCGGCAGCTGCCCGACCGCTACCTGGTCGTCGAGATCAAGAAGATCCAGTGAGGGAGGCGGGTGACGGTGCTCTGGTGGCCTTCCTCGGCCAGTCCTCGTGATTCCTCAAGCCAGTCCATGTAGGCGATACTCTGTACCTCATGTTGACCACTACCGCGGTCGAGCCCGGTCGCACCATCGGCGTGCTCGTGGCGGACGCGACCACCCACAACCGGGAGCGTCAGATGGTCATGGAAGGCGAGCATCGCTATCTCCAGTGCAGGAAGCCCTGAGGAGGCGTCATGGCATACCGGATCAACCACATCCACCTGAAGGCCTCGGATCCTCGCCGCACTGCCGAGTGGTACGTCGGAGCGTTCGACTTCAAGATCGTCAACGACGAGACGCGCGTGTTCGGCGATCGCTTCATCCGCTGCCAAAGCGTGGACGGCGGCATGGCCGTGAACATCTCCGGTTCCCGCACGGGGGAAACGCTCCAGCCCGGGAATGCCTCCGCACACTTCGGCCTCGAGCACTTCGGCTTCGACTCCACGGACATCGACGCGGATATCCGACGGCTCGAGAAGCTGGGGGCAAAGCTCCTGGAGGGACCGATCCAGCTCCCCAACGGGGGCCGCATAGCCTTTCTGCACGCCCCCGATGATACGCGGGTGGAGCTGGTGCAGCAGGGCAAGGTCGCCGGCGGCGGCTGCTGAGGCGAGGGCGGAGCCGGAAAGGGCGGGGCCAGCCCCCAGGCGGCCGGAGGGTCAGGTCGAGCGCGGGGGCGGTCGATCACGAGTTACGATACACAGGGTCGTCCAAGAGGAAACTGCCTACACACGACACCGCCAGCATCCAGAACAAAGATAGACGGAGAAAGTGGTCGAGTACATTGGCCTTGCGACAATCATGTCAGAGAGCCGACCGTGGATCGAGCATGATCCACAGGCAGACCGAGCGGCCACGCGGTACACGTCCGGTTCATCCCCTGTTGCGGCTGCAGCAGTCTGTCGGCAACCAAGCGGTCACCCGCCTGGTACAGGCCAAACGGCAGAACGATGTGATCCAGCGCCAGCCCAAGCCTGATGGGCCATCGATGCGTGACGTGCCGATTTTGCTCGAGAAGCTCGAACTGGATGTGGGCAATAATTTGTTCGACTACGGCCATCACCTCTATCGAGCGGCCACGCTGTATCCCGACAACCCCGACGTGCTCAAAGAGGCATTGGCACGGTACGCCGGCAAGCTTGCCGTGGGCACCCGGATCGTTGCCAAGGGCGTGACGCTCTTGCGCTCCGGCGAGCTGACCCTGGATTTTCAGTTCGACATCGGTCGCGGCGTGAAATTGGAAACCAATCTCAACCTGGGGATGAATCCAAAAGATCTCACTGACGTGCGCAAAGCCGAGGTGAACGTCGGGCTTGTACGGCATTTCTAAGAGCGCGCGTCTCGAGCCGATAGGGAAGCGGGGCGGGCACCCACGTTCACCCTCCCCTCACACCGGCTAATGGCTGTTCCTGAGCGGGAGATGCCTGGCACGTCAGCGTCGTTCCTGGAATCGCGCAGCCGCTCGGGCCGGGAGGGATTCGGCAAGCCCGTCCTGCGCACGGAGGACGCGCGCCTGCTCACGGGCGGCGGCCGCTACAGCGATGACGTCAATCTAGCCGGCCAGGTGTATGCGTGCTTCGTGCGCTCGCCGCATGCTCACGCGCGCATCGAGCGGATCGACACGGCGGCCGCTCTTGCCACGCCGGGCGTGATCGCGGTGCTCACGGGGGCCGATGCGGTCGCCGACGGCATGAAGCCTCTCACCCACAGCCCGATGCCGGGAAATCCCCACGAGGAGATCGTCCGCCCAGCGGATGTGTCGTTCATCGCCCCGCATCTCCCCATCCCGGCCGACCGGGTGCGCTTCGCGGGCGAGGTGGTGGCCATGGTCATCGCGGAGACCGTCGCGGCCGCCCGAGACGGCGCTGATCGCGTCATCGTCGAGTGGGCGCCGCTTCCCGCGGTGACGGTGGGCGTGGCCGCCGCGGCGCCCGAGGCGCCCGTCCTCTATCAGGATGCGGCGTCCAACGTGTGCGCGGATTCCGAAGGTGGCGATACCGAGGCCGTGGACGCCGCCTTCGGTCGCGCCGCCCACGTCGTGCGGCTCGAGACGTGGGTGCATCGTGTCACCGGCGTGCCCATGGAGCCGCGTGCGGCGGTGGGAGCCTGGGATCCTGGAGGCCGCCGTTACACGGTTCATGCCGGCGCCGGCGGTCTCGGGCGCACGAGGACCGCCGTGGCCGGAGCCCTCGGGGTTGCGGAGAGCGCGGTGCGCATCAGGGCGGGCGACGTGGGGGGAAACTTCGGGACGCGCAACAGCTGCTACCCCGAGTTCGCTCTGGTCGCCTGGGCGGCCAGACGAGTGGGCCGTCCCGTAAAGTGGACAAGCGAGCGCCGGGAGGCGTTTCTCGCCGACTACCACGGCCGCGACCTCGCCGTGCGCGCTGAGCTGGCGCTGGACGCGCAGGGACATTTCCTCGCGATCCGCGCCGTCAACACCAGCAACGTGGGCGCCCACGTCGTCTCGTTCCACCCCCTCAACAAAGGCATGGCGCTCACGGCCACCGTCTATCGCGTGCCTGCCGTCTCCATCCGCGGCCGCGCCGTGGTCACCAACACGTCCCCGACCACGCCGTATCGGAGCGCGGGGCGACCCGAGATCATGTTCGTCACGGAGCGGCTGATCGACCTTGCGGCGCGCCGGTACAACTTTGACCGGCTCGAGCTGCGGCGGCAGAACCTCGTGCCCGCAGGCGCCATGCCGTACCGCAACGCCGTCGGCCTCCTCTTCGACAGCGGCGATTACCGCGACGCCTTCGATCGGGCGGTGGCTCTTGCGGACTGGACGGGGTTCGAGGAGCGCCGCGTGGAGGCGCGCCGGCGCGGCCGTCATCGCGGGATCGGCGTGGCGAGCTACATCGAGCTGAATACCGGCTTCCCGCGGGAACGCGCGCACATCACGGTGCAGCCGGAGGGCTGGATCGAGATCGTGCTGGGGACGCTGTCCTCCGGCCAGGGACATGCGACCAGCTTCGCGCAGCTCGTCGTGGAATGGCTCGGCATCGAGCTGTCCCAGGTTCGCCTGATCACCGGCGATACCGACGTCACCGTCGTGGGCGGCGGGGCGCATTCCGCCCGAGCGCTTCGACTGGCCGCCGTGGTCCTGGCCAAGGCCTCGGATCAGATCGTGGAGAAGGGCCGACGGATCGCCGCCTGGCTGCTGGAAGCCGCGGAAGCCGACGTAGCCTTCTCCGCGCGCCGCTTCACGGTCAAGGGCACCGACCGCTCCGTCGACCTTTTCGAGGCGGCGGCGGCGACGCGCCGGCCGGACGCGCCCGAGACGTGCCGGGGGCCGCTCGACGGCTTGAGCGACGAGACGATGCTGGCGCCGTCGTTTCCCTACGGCACCGCGGTGTGCGAGGTGGAGGTTGACGCCGAGACCGGTGCGGTCGAGATCGCGCGCTACACGAGCGTGGACGACTGCGGGCGCGCCGTCAACCCGATGATTCTCCATGGCCAAACGCATGGCGGGATCGCCCAGGGCGTGGGGCAGGCGCTCTGGGAAGCGTGCGCGTACGACGAGGCGAGCGGCCAGCTCCTCACCTCCACGCTGATGGAGTACGCGCTGCCGCGGGCGGACATGCTGCCCTCGTTCACCACGGAGATCAGCGAGGTGCCCTCGACGTCCCATCCCCTCGGCCTGCGCGGTGGCGGCGAGGGGGGCACGACGCCCGCCCTGGGAGCCGTGGTCAACGCCATCTGCGATGCGCTGGCCGAGCTGGGCGTCGAGCACATCGAGATGCCGGCCACGCCGGAGCGCGTGTGGCAGTCGATCCAGGCCGCGCGGCGCTCGGCATGATCCAGAGGTGCGCGCTGGGGCGGGGCGGTGACTGACACCGCAGTTTATGTTAGCTATGTTCCCGGCAAGGAGTAAGTGGTGGGCGTGCCCGAAGTGCCACAGCGTGTACCTCGTCCGCACGGCCGCGCCACCCTCCCGCGGTCCTGGTGACGTCGCCGGCTGTCTCTCCGGGCGTCGATAGGCGCCCACATGCCGCAACTACCTCTCGGCCCGAAGTGCCCGCAGAAAGCGTGCGCACGCTCGTGGTAGGCTCTCGGCGGTGCCCCATTTGCGACCGTATAGAGTTGCAAGGTCGGCAGACCGTGTGCTCGGCGGCCTGCCGCCGGAGACGGAGCCGCGACCGGCAGCTGACTGCGCTCCGAGCACGGGGATGACGAGATCCGGGCCCTCTGGGCAACCGCCCTGAAGAAGTTGGAAAAGTTTGCTAGCGTCTGATTTGAGTTCTGAATTTTCTGAAGTTACCGATTGGGAGATCGTGTCGACATGAACTTACCGGGGTCAAACGACGAGGGGCGGCAACTTTCGACATGGCGGCGCCTATATTGGAGCCTTCGCAATGGTGATCTCGGACCCCTGCTGGAGCACTTGAAGGATCTCTGGGAGCGACTACGCGGACGCGATAAGTTCGTGCCGCCGCGTCACCTTCGGCTCCTCGTTGACCCGGACCCTGATATCGCCGCCTATGTTGAGGGCGCAGTAAAGTTCGTTGGACGATTGCGCGCAAGATGCGAACTCGGGCCCGCCGACCATGTCCTCGATGTTGGATGCGGCTGTGGTCGTGTTGCCATGCCCCTCACGCAGATTCTGGACGCGCGAGGAGGTTACGCCGGCTTCGACATCCACCGCCCCATGGTCGAATGGTGTCAGCAGGAGATCACCCCTCGATTTCCCAACTTTCGGTTCGAGCACTGCGATGTGATGAACAGCTTTTACAATCCAACCGGGCGGCTGCGCCCGGGAGAGTACATCTTCCCGTATGAAGCTGGCCTGTTCGACATCGTCTTCCTTGGCTCCGTGTTCACGCATATGTTGCCCACAGACATTGCTCACTACGTGGGCGAAATCGGTCGTGTCCTCAAACCCGGCGGCTGGGTTGTGGCGACTTACTTCCTGTTGAGGCCGGGAGTTTCAACCACCCGCGGAACTTTGCATTTCTCGATTGAGGGAGCCGGATACCGCACCGTCTCGGCAGCGCGTCCCGAGGCAGCAATCGCGCTCCCAGAGAGTTTCGTCACCTCGCTCTACGAGCGCTACGACTTGAGGATTGACCAGCCCATCGAATACGGCTTCCAGGACGTAGTCATCGCTCGCAAGGCTTCGACGGCCACCTGATCCGCACGAGCAGGCGCGCGCGAGGAGAAGACTGAGGCGTGAGCCACGATGAACGGTCTCTATGCGCTGCCCAAGCAAGGCTAATGTCTCTTGTTAAAATAGGGTGACAGGCAATTTCAGAACGCCAATCCCGCATGGTGCAAGAACGCGCGGGCGAGCGTCGGCTGGCGCCGGATTCGGCGGCAGCCCGCATGCACCGGGGCCCGCAGCGCCGCGAGGTCGGCCACGCAGGGGTTCGCCAATTCGCCGCCCTTGCCCCAGAGCGGTTCGACGGGATTGAGCTCGGGGGCGTAGCCGGGCAGCGGTTCGACCTGCAGCCAGACCCGTTGCGCGGCGAGGTAGCGCCGCATCCGACGACTCTTGTGCGCCCCCAGACCATCCCAGATGAGCACGACGGGGCGGCGACGGAAATGCCGTTTCAGGGCTTTATGTTAGCTATGTTCTGGCTTAGCAATCGGAGGCCCATAAAGTAGCGGCACGCAAAGAGAAGTGAACCCTTCTTGAGCGGAGGCGCACACCATGAGCCATTGGCGCATCGAGGTCGTCCTGCTCTGCATCATTCTTTGTCCCGTAGCCGTCGCGGCGGCTCCCGAGGGCAAGGTGGTGATCGCGCAGGGCGTGGACCCGACGACCCTCGACATGACGAACCAACAGGAGCAGCCTGCCTCGAACGTGGGCGCCCAGATATTCGAGTCGTTGCTCGAGCGCGACCAGAGCCTCAAGCTCGTGCCGGCGCTCGCCGCGGAGATGCCGAAGTTGGTGGCGCCCACCACCTGGGAGGTCAAGCTCCGCAAGGGCGTCAAGTTCCACAACGGCGAGGACTTCACCGCAGAGTCCGTGAAGTTCAGCGTCGAGCGCCTCATCAACCCGGCGAACAAGCTCCGTGGCGCGTCGTCGTTCGCGCCTATCGACCGGGTGGAGATCGTCGGCGCCTACACCGTGAAGATCCACACCAAGAAGCCGTGGCCCGTCTTCCTGAGCCACATTGCCCTGCGCCAGGTTGCCATGTATCCGCCGAAGGAATATGCGGGCAAGGACACGGCGGCGATCTCTAAGAATCCCATCGGCACCGGGCCCTACAAGTTCGTGCGCTGGTCCAAGGACGAGCAGATCGTGATGGAGGCCTTCCCCGGCTACTGGGGTGGGCCGGCCCGGATCAAGACGGTGGTCTTCAAGCCGATCCCAGACGACGCGGTGCGGGTCGCCGCGCTGCAGAACGGCGAGATCGACATCGCGGTGAACATTCCCCCGCACCTCGCCGGGATCATCGAGCGGCACCCGAAGATCTTCCTTAGCACGGCGCCGTCCATCCGGACGATCCAACTCATGATCTACACGCATCAGATGGATGCCAATCACAAGCCGACGGGCCCCTACAACGGTCCGACCGCCGACAAGCGCGTGCGCCAGGCTCTGGCCTACGCGATCGATGCCGACGAGATCATCAAGGGCGTGATGGACGGCAAGGCCATACGTGTACCGACCATGCTGACGAGCCTGCACTTCGGCTACGACCCCTCGCTCAAGCCCCTGAAGCAGGATCTGGCCAAGACCAAGAAGCTCCTGGCCGATGCCGGCTTTCCGAACGGCCTCGAGATCGTGCTGAACGGCCCGCAGGGACGCTACGTGCGCGATCGTGAGGTGGCGGAGGCCGTGGCCGGCCAGCTCACGAAGGCGGGGATCAAGACGACGCTGCGCACCCACGAGTTCGTGAGCTACCTGAACAATATGGTGTACGTACACAAGGCGGGACCGGTGTGGCTCATCGGCTGGGGCCATCCCACCATGGACGCCGAGGCGATCTACGTGCCGCTCTTCAAGTCGCCCAACATCTTCGTCAACTGGCACAACGAGGACTTCAACGGCATGGTCGAGGAGGCGCAGTCGCAGATGGACGAGAAGAAGCGGCTCGCCCAGTACCACCGCATCAACAAGCTGTGGATCGAG
>Ga0126384_10002895_pt1 | contig 10394 bp, 8 predicted proteins | sample PanSoiMetPlot_36_FD_92543 | JGI IMG/M metagenome (GOLD analysis project Ga0126384, IMG submission 92543) | Tropical forest soil microbial communities from Panama - MetaG Plot_36 | ecosystem: Environmental > Terrestrial > Soil > Tropical forest > Bulk soil | place: Panama | collected 2016-02-17 | reverse complement strand
TCTGTGATGCTCGCATCATCGCAGTGGCCGGCGCAAGCCCAAGGAAAGGAACGTCGCGTGGAACACCCGACTTTTTATCGCACCACACGGATAGACGGGCTCTCCATCTTTTACAGAGAGGCCGGTCCGAAAGACGCGCCGACGCTTCTCCTGATGCACGGAGTTCCCTCCTCCTCGCGGATGTTCGAGCCTCTCTTCGCCCGGCTTTCCGATCGTTATCATCTTGTCGCGCCCGACTACCCGGGCTTCGGACATAGCGACTGGCCGGACCCGAAAAAATTTGCGTACACGTTCGATCACTGCGCTGAGGTCATGAATCACTTCACAGAAGCGCTGGGCCTCTCGCGCTACACGCTTTACATGCAGGATTACGGCGGCCCAGTGGGTTTTCGAATGGCCTTGGCACATCCGGACTGGATCGAGGCTCTGATCGTCCAGGACGCGGTGGCGCACAACGAAGGCCTGGGGGCGAATTGGAAGCCGCGGCGGGCCTTTTGGGCCGATCGCGCCGCGAACGAAAGCGAGCTTCGCACAAATCTCCTGTCGCTACCGACGACGAGAACGCGCCATGTCGGTAACGATCCCAACGTGGAACGTTACGACCCAGATCTCTGGACCGATGAATTCGCCTTTCTCAACCAGCCCGGCCAGGCCGACATTCAAAGCGACCTCTTCTACGATTACCGCACGAACCTCGAGGCCTATCCCAAGTGGCAGCGTTGGATGCGCGAGAGGCAGCCCCGCCTGATGGTGATCTGGGGCAAGTATGACCTCTCGTTCGAGCTCTCGGAGCCGGAGGCTTATCGCCGGGATGTGCCGAACGCTCAAGTTCACGTTCTCGACGCCGGACATTTCGCATTGGACACGGCTGCGGATGAGATCGCTGCATTGGTCCGAGGCTTTGTCGATTCCTCACCGTTGAGGGTCTCCGGCGCGGCACGTTAGCGGAGGCCGCGCCCGCCATTGTTGCTTGCGGCGACGAGCGCGAGCTGTTCGCCAACGCAGCCTGGATGCCGGTTCGTTCGAGGTTCTCTCTCGTCGCGTCTCGAGCCACCGAGCGGCGCTCGGCCGAGATTGCGCGCACGCCCTCGCTCTGAACCAGCGCGCGCAGCTCGTCTTACAGAGACGGTCCGTGTGTGGCCTATAGGGAGAGTGACCGAGTTAAGGCTCAATCCGGCATCGCAGATGCGACACCGCATGCCTGGTCGATGTCCCGAGACAGAGTAGACTCCTTGAGCTGCGCTCGATGCGTGCGCCTGCGGTTTCGAATGTGCGACGCCGCCCTCGGGCGGATACGAAACTGATAACGCGGGACCGGGTTTAGTTAGACTTAAGGTTACAAAATTCGCCCCGGCCGTCTGATCATGGAGATATCAAATGCGTCGATTTGTTTTGTTGTGCCATCCTTGCTGGCGATTATTGCGCAGCACAACTGGAGGAGAATGTCGATGAAACTTCTCAGCGTACTTTTCACTCTAATTCTGCTGGCCGGGTGTGGCGGCGGGAACAACGAATGTAAGCTCGGCGACCCATCCACTTGCTCCTCCGGGCAGATCTGCGAGGCGGTGCAGAACCAGCAAAAACCTGCTTGCTTCGCTCCGGTCCAACTACAGGGTCGGGTCTTTGATCTTTCGACAACGGTCGGGATCGGGAGCGCGACGGTGAGCGCGCTGGACGAGAATGGAGCACCCGCCGGCTCGGTCGCGGTCACCGGTGCAGACGGCAGCTACGTTCTCCCGATTCCTTCAATGCGGGCGGACGCGAGCGGAACGCCGATCGCTCGCAAGGTGAGCCTAAGAGCCTCGGCCCGAAACTATCTGACGTTTCCATCTGGCGTGCGGATCTCGCTGCCGATTGACACCTCAGGCGCCACGCGGACGGATGCGAGCAAGCCATACGTCCTCTCAGGAGGACAAGCCGACATTGGCCTGATCTCGCTGCCCAACGCCCAGCAAGGGAATCCCACGATCTCGGGCACGGTGGAGGTGACGCCGAGTCAGATAGGAGTGTTGGTGGTTGTCGAAGCGGGTGGCGCAGCGATCAGCGCGATCGCGGATGTGAACGGAAAGTTCACGGTGTTCAACGTGCCGGCCGGAACCGCCCAGATCCAGGCTTACAGCCGTGGCACTAACTACACGGCGGTGCCTCTCAACGTGCAGTTGGGCGTAGACCAATCCGGGGTGCAACTCAGAAAGTCCGGCAGCGGCACCGCAACCCTGAGCGGCTCGGTGAACCTGGTCGCAGGAGCGGCGGGGCCGACCAGCGTCGTCCTGGTGATCGAGAGCACGTTCAACGCCACCCTGATCCGCGGCGAGGTGCCGCCGGGCCTCCGCGCGCCAAACCCGGGGATCGCTCCCAACGTGAGCGGAGCGTGGTCGATCGACGGCGTTCCAGACGGAAAATATGTGGTGCTCGCAGCCTTCGAGAACGACGGGGACGTTCGCGACCCAGATCCGAACATCGCCGGCACGCAGATCCAACACATCACCGTAGCCGGTGGAACAGTGATGAACGGCGTCCAGCCGTCATTCAAGGTCACCGGCGCGGTGCAGATGGTCTCTCCCGGAGCCGGAGACGCCATGGATGCCCTCGCCGGCGCCCCGGTGTTGACCTGGCAGCCATATCCGAGCGCGCACACCTATGACGTCGTGCTGTTCGACGCCCTCGGGAATCAGGTGTGGTCGAAGCTCGCTCTGATCGCAGCGACCGGCTCGCCCAATTCAGTCACCTATGATGGAGCTACCCCGCTTCCGTCGGGCAAAATCTACCAGTGGCGCGCCACCGCTCGCGGGAACGCAGGCAATCCCATCAGCCAGACCGAGGAGCTGAGGGGTATCTTCCGGCTACAGTGAACGCGCAGGAGCGGGCGTCGCGAGAATCAATCGGCGCTCTTCTCGGTCACGTTCAGGCGAACAGCATCCCCGCGTAGATGAGGTAGCGGGGTTTCCTGTCACAGCTCTAGCGCAGCTTTTCGCGGAACCCGACGACTGCGGCCGCAGCGCTCGATTTCTTTCCCTCGCCGCCAAAGCTTGACAAGGGCGGTCACTTCGCGGCCGGGGGACGGGGCGAAACTGTTCGCTGAAGAAATCCGAGGAGCGTTCAGATCGCTGCGCTAGTTGAAGAGAGGGGGCGGCGGGCGCAATGTGCACGCCGTCTTATCACGTCACCAAACGGTGAAAGACGTCGTGGATGGGACCGTTTATCTGACGGAAGCCGCTCAGGTGACTGGGGAGGTGCTGAACGTGAACGGCGGTGCGCAAGCTGGCAATGCCGCTATGAGAGGCCGGCTACTGATCCGTCTCTTTTAACTCTAACTGGAGGAGAGAAATGTCCAAGGACATCAACTATCATCGTCGCCGATTCCTGGGCACCGCGGCCACCACCGTGGCTGCCGCATCACTCGGCCTGATCCGTTCCGCTGGCGCACAGTCCAGCAACACCCAGCGGCTGGATCTGACCCCGATCAAGCCACGGTCGAATGCTTCGTTCGGCTCGATCAAACAGATCGATGCCGGCGTCTTGAACGTCGGATACGCTGAAGCCGGCCCGAGCACTGGCCCTGTGGTGATTCTCCTGCATGGCTGGCCTTACGACATTCATAGCTACGTCGACGTTGCCCCTTTGCTGGCGTCGGCCGGCTACCGGGCGATCGTCCCCTACCTGCGCGGCTATGGCACCACGCGCTTTCTTTCAAAAGATACGTTCCGGAACGCCCAGCAATCGGCAGTTGCTCTCGACATCATCGCTTTAATGGACGCTCTTAAGATCAAGAAGGCAATCGTTGCCGGTTTTGATTGGGGAGCGCGGACGGCCGACATCATCGCGGCGCTCTGGCCTGAACGCTGCACGGGGCTCGTCTCCGTGAGCGGCTACTTGATTACGAATCTCAAGGCGAACCTACAACCCTTACCGCCCGTTGCTGAATTGGCATGGTGGTACCAGTACTATTTTTCCACGGAGCGGGGGCGGCTCGGCTACGGCAAATACGGGCATGATTTTAACAAGCTCATCTGGAAGAGCGTCTCCCCAAAATGGGACTTCGACGATGCCACGTTCGAACGGACCGCGGCGTCCTTCAACAACCCGGATCACGTCGACATCGTCATCCACAATTACCGCTGGCGGCTGAGCCTGGCCAAAGGCGAGCCACGATACGACGATCTCGAAGAAAAACTTTTCAAAGCTCCCGTCATCACAGTGCCGACAATCACCATCGGCAGTGATTTCGATGGACCGAACGCGGCCGGAACATCCTATGCCAAGCAATTCTCGGGCAAATATTCGCACCGCATCTTCAACGGTATCGGTCACAATGTGCCTCAAGAAGCTCCGGAACCCTTTGCCAAAGCTGTCGTCGAAGTCGCTGGGTACTCAAGCTGAACCAGGGACGACTCCGTCGTCATGAAAACAAACGGGTTCTTTCTCGCCGCGACACTTGCCAGCGCGATCGGGCTTTCAAGCGAGCCCTTAGCCAAGGACAAAAAGATGCAGCAGACTACGCCGGCAGGGACTCAATTACCCATCCAAGGTGATTTGCCTTCTTTTGGCGGCGCAACCGAGTGGCTCAATTCGCAGCCGCTGACCGCGGCCGGTCTGCGCGGAAAAGTCGTCCTCGTCGAATTCTGGACCTATACCTGTATCAACTGGCTTCGGACACTTCCATACGTCCGAGCCTGGGCGGAGAAATACAAGAATCAAGGATTGGTGGTGATCGGCGTCCACTCGCCTGAGTTCCCTTTTGAGAAAGACCTCGACAACGTTCGGCGCGCCGTCAAGAACATGAGGATCGAGTATCCGGTGGCAGTCGATAGCGACTACGCAATCTGGCGTGCATTCGATAACGAATACTGGCCGGCCCTCTATTTCGTCGATGCGCAGGGGCACATTCGACACCACCAATTCGGCGAGGGCGAATACCAACGGTCGGAAAGAGTCATCCAACAATTGCTAGCGGAGGGTGGAGTCAGTGGCATCACTCACGAGCTGGTTTCGGTCGATGGCCAGGGTATTGAAGCTGCCGCCGACTGGGACGACTTGAAGTCCGGGGAAAACTATCTCGGCTATGAGCGTACCGAGAACTTTGCGTCTCCCGGTGGCGCGGGGGCGGGCAAGCCTCGCGTCTACGCTGCCCCTGCGCGCTTGAAACTCAATCATTGGGCTCTCTCGGGTGATTGGACCCTGGAGAAAGGGGCCTCGGTGCTGAACAAGCCCAACGGCCGGATCGGCTACCGCTTTCACGCCCGGGATCTTCATCTGGTTATGGCGCCCGTAACCCGAGGAGCCTCCATTCGGTTCCGCGTGCTCATCGAGGGAAAACCACCGGGCGCTGCTCACGGTAGCGATGTGGATGAGCAAGGCAACGGCACGGTTACTGATCAGCGGACCTATCAGTTGATCCGGCAACCCAAGCCCATCGTTGATAAACAGTTCGAGATCGAGTTTCTCGATCCGGGCGTGGGGGCTTTTGCGTTCACGTTCGGCTGACGATTCCGGACCGAGGCATTGGCCACGATTCTTGTCGCCCCAAGCGCTTCTGCAGCCAGCCATCGATTGAGTACTCTCCCGCGCCGACCGTGAGCAAGACGGACGAGTACACCAGCATCGCGAAGTCTAGCCGAGCCTCGTGTGCCATGTCCCAAAATCCGCTGTGGAGCAGAATCGGCACCTTGGTGGTGGCGATCGCCACCAGCATGTCGATGATCAGAGGCACGGCGGCAACCCGGGTAAGCAGCCCGAACAGAATGAGTAGGCCGCACGCGATCTCGACAACGCCGACGAAGGGAGCCAGCACTTCGGGGGACGGAATTCCAATCTTTACGAATCGTCCGACGCCCAGCTTGTCTGGGGTGACGAACTTTAGAATCCCCTCCAGGAGGAACACCGAGCCCGCGACGCCTCTCACGAGGATCAGCGGCGCAGGGCTTCGATTGGGAGTGTTCAGGAGTCTGCTAAACAAGTCATTCATTGGTTTTCTCGGGGTTTGAAGTTTCTGTGCTCTTTCAAGTCAGTACACCGAGGTGCGCCGTCTGGATTCGTTGGACGCCCGCGGATTCCAGGTGCGACCGTCAGCCGCCTCCGCCGCCGTCGCCATTTCCATCGTCCGAGGGGCTGAGGTTGGAAGTTGTCACGGAGATCGTCCCCTGGAACGTTGAGTCGCTTGGATTCAAACTGTCGATGAACGCACAAGTCCCGCTCCGATCCGCAACGATCGCTGTAAATGCATCTCCAGGCAGGAGCTCCGGAGTATTGAGCTCGCGGCAGTCGACCTGCTGGGAATCCGGGTTGGAAGCGAGCCGATGGGGCGCACTGTCGTTGTTCAGAACGGTAATCAAGCTACCTACTGAAACGGAGCTCGCCTTCGGGCTGACGCCCGCGTTGCTCAGGATCAGGGTGAGGCTCGACGAAGCCTGATCTGGAGCTCCCGACCCAGGAGAGCCTCCGCCGCAAGCGGCAAGCCCCAGTAAACCCACAACAGCACTTGATACAGATTTCTTTAAACCAATCATCAGAGTTTCCTTTCGTTGGAGTATTTTGTTTTTCGAGATACTCCAGGCTCAAAAGCTTGGATGGGAACCCTGCTGGCTGCGACTCGTCTCCGCTGCCGCCCATTCGTCGCCAGTTTCGGGCCGCTGCGGCGTCCGGCGGCTCAACGCGATGCGGACTTCTACCTCCGCGGGTCATCGAGCTTCGTGCGCGAGCTGACGACGGGACTCGGCGCTTGGAGCATCTCCTTCGATCGCACCCTGACGTTTCCACCGGTGAAGTCGAGCGGCGCCATGCCCAAACCACTTCGGCATTGCTCGGCATCGAGCTCACGCATGCAGCTCGCCTGCCTGCTTCGACGTATCCAGGTGCCCTTCCATGCCAACCCGCTGTGTTTCAGTACACCCTTCGCAAGCGCTTAGCACCGCCAAGGAGCTCTTGGCGTTAAAACGACAGGCGTTCGCCAGCGCGCTCAAACAACTGCGGCTATATACGGTCGGAGGATTCGAATGAAACGACAACGGCACAGCCATTTGAGCAGCGCAGATCTGGACGCGCTTCGAGCGGCGCTTGAGGCCAAGCGCGCCGAGCTGCAGCGCGTGGTCGATACGAACGTTGCCGAAGGCACGCACTCGGAGGAAGGCTTCCCCGATCCGAGGGACTCGGGGGATGTGGCCGAGCGAACCGAGGAGGAGGAGGAACTGCTCGAGGTGGCAGGCCAGGAGGGCACGCTGCTATCGGACATCGATCGCGCGCTGGCCAAGATCGACAAGCGAACTTACGGGCTAAGTGAGCGGAGTGGCCGTCCGATCCCCCTGGAGCGCCTGCGTGCAGAGCCGTGGGCCAGATTCACCGCCGAGGAAGAAGCGGAAGTCGAGGAGCGCCGCCGAGAAGAACGCAAGCGAACCCGACCTCGAAGCTAATAGCAGCCGCGGTCAACACACACAATGCAGCAAACCCTGAGGTAGTCACAATGGCAAATGCTCCTTTTTCGCCGACGCTCGAAGCGCGCCGCGCCCAAACATTTCCGCTGCTCGCGGCGGACGAGATCGCGCGCATGCACCGCTTCGGAAAGCCGCGCCGCTTCGTCGGCGGCGAGCGGGTGCTCGAGATCGGCAAGGTCGGCCCCGGCATCCATGTGATACTCTCGGGCGCGATCTGTGTCACCGGCCGCGACGGTCACGGGGATGAGTTCCCGGTTGTCGAGCACGGACCCGGCAGCTTCACCGGCGAGCTGAGCCAGCTATCAGGCAAGCCATCCTTTGTGAACGGCGTCGCGGTCGGCGAGACGCAGGCGCTCGAGATCAGCACCGAAAACCTGCACGGGCTACTGATCGCGGAAGCGATGCTCGGCGAAAAGCTGATGCGCGCGATGATCTTGCGTCGCGTGGCGCTGATCGAGACGGGCGCGGGTGGGCCGGTGTTGATCGGCGCCGCTTCATCCCCGGACATCGCGCGTCTCAGCGTCTTTCTCAGGCGCAACGGCATTCCCCATCAGATCCTCGACCCGGCAACGGACACCGATGCACAGGCGTTCATCGCGCGCTATGCGCCGGAGCCCGAGCAGCTGCCGCTCGTGGTCTGCGCCAACGGCGAAGTTCTGCGCAATCCGACCGAAAGCGAGCTTGCGCGCTGCATCGGCATGCTGGACGCCGACCCCGCCGATGTGGTGTACGACGTCACCATCGCCGGCGCCGGGCCGGCGGGCCTCGCCGCAGCGGTGTGCGCGGGCTCCGAAGGACTCTCGGTGCTGGTGATCGACGCGCGGGCCTTCGGCGGACAGGCAGGCGCGAGCATGCGCATCGAGAACTACCTTGGCTTTCCGACCGGCATCACCGGTCAGGCGCTCGCGGGACGCGCCTACGCGCAGGCGCAGAAGTTCGGCGCCCAGATGTTGATCCCGATCGAGGTCCGGCGCCTCGATTGCGAACAGGGCGCGCCGCTGCGACTCGAGCTCGGCGACGGGCGCACCGTGCGCACCCGCACCGTGGTGATCGCCACCGGCGCGCGCTACCGCCGTCCCGACTGCAAAAACATCGTGGCGCTGGAAGGGCGCGGGGTTTGGTACTGGGCTTCCCCGATCGAGGCGAAGATCTGCGCCGGGCAAGAGGTGGTGCTGGTCGGCGGCGGCAACTCAGCGGGGCAGGCGGCGGTGTTTCTCTCTGCGCATGTGGCGAAGGTGTGGATGCTGGTGCGCGGCCCCGGTCTCGCCGCCAGCATGTCGAAGTACTTGATCGACCGCATCGCCGCCACGCCGAACATCGAGCTGCTCACCCGTACTGAGATCACCGGGCTCTCGGGTTCTCGCCAGACCGGCGTTGAGTCGGTCACCTGGAGCAGCCGCGAGTCGGTCAGAACCGAGACCCGTCCGATTCGCCACGTGTTCCTCTTCCTTGGCGCCGACCCCACCACCGATTGGCTCGAGCACTGCGGTGTGGCGGTCGATGACAAGGGCTTCGTGACGACGACGCAGGATTTGACGCTCCCGCTGCAAACGAGCGTACCGGGCGTGTTCGCGATCGGCGATGTCCGCGCCGGCTCGGTAAAGCGCGTCGCCAGCGCGATTGGCGAGGGCGCCGCGGTGGTGCAGCAAATCCACGCCTACCTCGCCCGGCAACAGGAAAAGGCCGCCGCGACTCCGCTTCCATTGCTTCAACCGAGCGGAGACTCATTCCAAGCGCCAGCCAGATCTCTTACCTAACCACGAGCACCGAGCACTCGGCGTGGTCGACAACCTTATCAGCGGTCGCTCCGAGGATCCGGCGTCGGACCGGGTGATGCGCGTGCGCCCCGAGAATGATCAAATCGGCCCGAAATCCTTCGGCGACGTTCAAAATCTGTTCGCTCGGCTTGCCGTGAGCGACCTGAGCCGTTGCCGCGACGCCGCGCGACTTCAACCAAGCTAAGGCCTCGTCCAATCGCTTGCGATAGAAGGCCGCGGCGTGCTCATTCGCCTCGTCCACCTCGTCCTGTGTTTCGGCGTACTCCGGCACGCGCCCAACGGCGACCAGGTGAAGAACACTGCCTGCGGGCAAAATCTCGACGCAGCGCTCAAGAGCTCTCTTCGAGGCTTCGGATCCATCGTAGGCAAGAAGAATCCGCTGGAACATGGCTCAACCTCCCGCCGGGGCATCTGGTTCGCCTTCGACTAAACGAGGCCCGACCGATTTGCCGCCTCCAACTTTGTCGGCTGGCTCAGCCTTCAGCAGGTGCCGGGGCATGAATGCCGCATTGGCAATCAGCGTCGGGACCACCGCACTGCCGATGACCACCGCGACCAGGTGCGAGTACTGGGCCTGCGAGACGATCCCATGCGTAAGCCCGTAGAGCGCCGAGATGGTGCCGAACGTAAGTCCAGTCGACATCAGCAGCGTGTAGTACCAGCGCTCGCGCGATTCCTTACGAAAGATGCCGATAACGGGGTAGAGACCGAAGATCTTCGAGAGCACCTTCCCGCCGAAGAGCGCCAGGAAAACCAGCGGCGCGGCAAACAATGCGGGCAGCGATACAAATGAGCCCGCTCGGATGAAGTAAAACGGCGTCAACAGGCCAAGCGTCAGCGTGCGCAGGCGGCGGATGTAGCCGTGGTCATGGCCGATTACCCCCGCGAGGACCATGCCCGCGATGTAAGCCGGAAGAACCGCTTCGCTGCCGGACCAAAACGCGAGTGCCCCAAGCCCGAACAACACCAAGAGGATCCACTTGGTCTCAACCTCGGTCGGTTTATCTCCGAAGCGCGCCAGCAGCCGCGGCGTGTAGAACGGAAGAGCGGCCAAGACGGCCACCGAGACCACCACGAAAACGACGGTGCGAAAGGTGAAGGGCGCAAAGAGCAGACCCAAGGCGATCACCGTGCCAAGATCGTTGATGAAGCAGGCGCCAATAATCCCCTTGCCGAACTCCGTCTTGTT
>Ga0126384_10002894_pt1 | contig 10396 bp, 7 predicted proteins | sample PanSoiMetPlot_36_FD_92543 | JGI IMG/M metagenome (GOLD analysis project Ga0126384, IMG submission 92543) | Tropical forest soil microbial communities from Panama - MetaG Plot_36 | ecosystem: Environmental > Terrestrial > Soil > Tropical forest > Bulk soil | place: Panama | collected 2016-02-17 | reverse complement strand
GCTTCTCGGCGATTGCGCTGCAAAGCTCATCCGCTGTCCGCATCGCACGACCCCTCCTGTCGCTGCTTCATAATCGCCCGGTCTGACATCGAGTGGTAAATTTAAGTCGGAAATCGAGTTTAATCTACCACTCAATGCACAAAAGAGGCATTTCGCGTCGCCTTGATGTACGCGCAGCCTGGAGCTTGAGGTTTCAGACGACCACGGGCCGCTTCGAAGCACGCTCCCATAATTCGAGCTCCCATAAATGACTGCGCTTTGCTGGGAGTCAAATCGCGGTGGCGGCAGGCAGGCTGCGCCGGCAGAGGCCGCCGGCGCGGACGATTCAGGGGGCCTCGCCACCTTCGGGCCCATAGAACATCACCCAAATCATCACGTCGTCGCTGAACTCTTCGAACCGATGTGGCAGGCCCGCCGGCGCAAACAGGACATCATTTGGGCCGAACCGATCTCGCCGATCGCCGTGCACAAAGAAACCCATCCCCTGCGCCACCACGTACAGCTCGTCCTGCAAGTGCGGCTGTTGCGGATCCGTCCTGCGAGGTGCGTACAGCTTGACACTGAGCGTCCCGTGTTTGAAGACAGGCGCCGACCGCTCGCCGCTCGGCCCGGGCAACCGGGTCTCGTTCAGAGTGACTCGCCTGCCGGACTTTTCCATGCCGTTGGGCTCACCACAGCTTGGCGCGCGGACCGGTCAAGATTAGGGGAAATGCCCAGTGGCGGAGAGCAAGTCGAGCCGCGCCTGGCGAACCGCGTCCTCCGCCACGACCGCGCCCGTCTCGGCGTCTTTGGCGCGGCGCTGGGCATCAATGACCTCGAGGTTGCCCGTCGCACCTGCTTCATAAGCGCGGATGGCCAGTTTCAGCGCTTCTTCGCCTCGGTCGGAGGCGCGGCGAGCCTGCGCCAGCGCAGCGTCTGCCTGCTGCAAGAAATCAAAGGCGACTCTCACCTCCGAGCGCGCCTGCCGAAGGAGCCCATCGAGCTGCGCGTGCGCTTCATTCGCCAGCGCGTCCCGCTCTTTTGCTTGTCCGCTTCGAATCCCGCCGTCGTAGATGTTGATCGATAGGAGCAACTGCGCCGTCCAGCCGGTCCGCGGCGTGGTGGTGGTCGGCGGCGCTTGGTAGAAAGGTTGAAACGTCCCGAGCAACGTCGGCAAGTAATCCAGCCAGCTGTCGCGGCTGACGTGATCTGCGGCCGAGGCTCGCAAGTGCGCCGCGCGAACATCTTCCCTGCGCTGCTCTGCGTCGCGGATGGCGTCCGCTGCGCTCGGTGGCGCGGCAAATACGGGGTCTTCCGCGGCATCGAGCGCCGTGTTGTCTCCGGTGATCACCCCAAGCGCTTCTTGCGTCCGAAACAGATTGTTCAATGCGCCGTGGACCTGCGCTTCGTCGCTGGCCAGCTCCTGTTCGGCGCGGGCTTCATCCACGCGGTTCCCCAGCCCTCCTTCGCGTCGAGTGCGCGCGTAAACGTAGTGCTCTCGCGCTGTGTCGCGGGCGCGGATGGTTACGTCGAGCTGGCGCTTCTGCGCCACGATTGCCAGATATGCTCGCGCCGCGGTGATCGCCGTCTGACGACGCACGTCGGCATCGCTCGCCTTTGCCACATCGAGGTTGTCCGCGCCGTGCGACCACTGCGCCCAGCGCGAAGGCACCAAGAGGGGGACAGTCACAACAGCGTTCAAGTTGAGCTGATCCGCCCTCAAAAAGGGAGTGGTGCTCCCCGGGAAGGTGCGGTCCGCGTCGAGGCGGGTATAGGTCCCGTTTCCCACCAACGTCGGCAGCGAGCCCGAGCGCGCTTCGCTGAGCAGGCCCTCGGCCCGGCGTATCTCGGAGACCGAAACCAGGGTGGCCACGTTTTTGGCGAGCGACCTGCGCACCGCCTCTTCGAGGGTGATGCGCGGCAGCCCTTGAGCGGGTGCTGGCGCCCCGCTGGGTTGAGCCAGGATGACGAGCGCCACGAGCGCGCTATGCATGCTGCACCGTCCCTTGCGTGCCGGACGGCTCCTCGTCGTCCTCGGTTCCCTTCTTCGCGAAGCGATCGAGGAGCGTGTAAAGCGCGGGGATCAAAAACAGCGTGAATATCGTCGAGACGGTGAGCCCGCCGATCACCGCGCGGGCCAAGGGCAGGTTTGTCTCGCTCCCTTCGCCGATTCCAAGCGCCATCGGGAACAGCCCGAAGATGGTGGCGATGGTGGTCATCAAGATCGGACGCAACCGCGTGCGCCCCGCTTCGATCGTCGCCTCGACCAGCGGCTTGCCCCGGCGCCGGAGCACGTTTGCGAAGTCCACCAGCAAGACTCCGTTTGATACGACAATGCCGACCATCATGATGATCCCCATGAAGCTGTTGACACTGAGCGTCGTTCCGGTGAGGTACAGCGCTGCGAACACTCCGGTAATACCCAGAGGCACGCTGAACATAATCACCAGCGGATCGACGAGCGACTTAAATTGCGACGCTAAAATCATGTAGACGAGCGCAATGGCCATCAAAGCTGCGAAGCTCAGCCCGGTGAACGCTTCCTTCTGCGCCGCCGTCTGACCTCCCAGCTGCGCGGTGAAGCCCTGAGGCAGCTGCGTCTCCCGCAGCGCTTGCCCAACCGCCGCGCTTGCCGTGCCGAGGTCCTTGCCCGGAGCCACATTGGCGGTGACGTCGATAATTCGCTGCAGGTATTTCCGGGAAATAAGCACCGGCCCGCTGGAACGCTTGATCTCGGCCAGGTTCGCCAATGAGACCATCGACCCGGCCGGGGTGCGAAGGAACACATCGCTCAAGTCGGTCACGTGCGACCGGTAGGGATCATCCATCCGGACGTTGATGTAGTACTCGTTCCCGGTGGTCTGGTCGGTGAATTGAATCGGCTCGAACTGAGTGTTGCCGACGAGAGTCGTGAGGACGCTCTGGGCGATCTGCTGCTCGGTCAGGCCGAGCGTTCCCGCCTTCTCGCGGTCCACGATGACGTCCAGCTCGGGGTAATTCTCCTCGCGCGATATCTGCAGGTCGGTGAGCAGGGGCTTCCCCTCGGCGTCGGAGAGACTGCGCATTTTGGCGGAAAGCTGTTTCGCATACTCGCCCCCGGTGTCCAGGTCGTACCCGAGAATCTCGACATCGATCGGCGCGGGCGCCCCGAAGTTCAAGATGCGTTTCACAATGCCGCCGATGAAGTAGTAGGTCTGCGTTCCCGGCAGCGCATCCCTCAGAACGGCGCGAACGCGCTCCGCCGCAATGACATCCGAAATGGATCGCTGCGTCCGTGGCATGAGGTTGACCGAGATATTCCCGGAGTGCGGACCGGTGTTCGCGGTGAACAGCGCGGTGCGGCCGAGCGGCAGACCGGTGTCTGAAATCATCGTGGTAAACAGCGGCTCCTTGCGGTTTTTCCCGGCGCCGGAGCCAAGCGCGCTCGCGACTCCCCGCTCAATCCGCTCGGTGACTTGTTCGGTCTTCTCAACCCGCGTCCCGATCGGCGTCTTGTAGCTGATCTGAAACTGGCTCTCGTCGGTGTCGGGGAAGAACTCGGTGCCGATCCGCTTCCCGAGGAGCAGCGAAGCGGCAAAGGCGACGAGGATTCCGCCGATCACCAGCCCGCGATGACCGAGCACCCACTGCAGCGCCGCCGCGTAGCTGTGATCGAGCTGATCGAGCGCGCGAAGGACCCTGGCGCGCACGCCCTGTTCAGCGCCGCCGCCATGCGGCTCGGCGCGCAGAAATCGAAGGCAGAGCAGCGGCGTGACGGTGCGCGAGACGAAGAAGCTCATCGTCAGGGAAAAGGCGATGGTGAGCGCCAAGGGAAGAAACAAATTCTTCGCCACGCCGCTCAAGAACACGACCGGAAAGAAAACCACAATCGTGGTGATGGTGGAGACCAGGATCGGCATCGCGACTTCTTGGGCCGCGTTGAGAACTGCCGATTTTCGTTGCTGGCCAAGCGCAAGGTGTCGGTGGATGTTCTCCAACTCCACAATCGAGTCATCCACCAGCCGCCCCACGCCGAGTGCCAATCCTCCCAGGGTAAAGACGTTCAGCGTCTGGCCGGTGAAAAACAACAAGGTGAAGGTGGCGATGATCGACAGAGGAATCGCCACCGCGATGATGCCGGTGGCGCGCAAGCTGAGCAAAAAGATGAGAATCACCACCACCGCCAGAAGGCCGCCCTGCACCGCCTCGTGCTCGAGCGACTTGATCGCTTCGCGGATGTAGTGGGATTGGTCGAAGGAGATCGCCAGCTTCACATTGTCTGGAACGCCGCGCAGATTCGGCATCGCCGCCTGGACGGCGTCTACTACCTCGACCGTATTGGCTCCCGGTTGCTTCAGCACGCGGATGTAGACGCCGCGCTCGCCGTTGATGCGAACAATCTCCTGCTGGTCGGCGGAGGAGTCTTCGATCTTCGCCACATCGGACAGCCTGACCGGGGCGCTGGACGTTCCCAGTTGGGCGGCGCCCGGTCTCACCACGACGTCGCTCAGCGGGCGCGCCTCGCCAAACTGGGTGTTGGAGAAGACGTTGTAATCGCGGTCGCCCGCCTTCAGATCGCCGCTGGGCAACAACAGGTTCGAGGACTTCACCGCATTGACCACGTCCAGCACGCCCAGGCCGCGCGCCCGCAGGGCGTCCCTCTGCACCTTGATCTCGATCTCGCGAACTCTTCCCCCTCCCACGTTCGCGCTGGCCACCCCTTTGATTCGCTCGAGCTGCGGTTCGATGGTGTTGTACGCCAGATCGTACAACTGCCGCTCGTCGAGACCTTCTCCGGAGATCGCAATCTGGACGACGGGGATGTTGGTCACATCGAATTTGATCACGAAGGGCTGCTGCAATCCGGGCGGCAAAGTATTGAGGATCTGCGCGATGCGCTGCGAGACCTCGAATTGAGCATTGTCGAGATTGGTTCCGTAATTGAACCAGACGCTCAGCGATGAGAAGCCTTGCTTCGAGACGCTCTCCACGCGATCCACGCCGGGTGCCGCGCTCACCGCCCGCTCGAGCGGAACGGTGATCGTCTTCTCCACGTCCACCGGTCCGGCGCCGGGGTAAAACGTCGCTACTCGGATGACCGGGATGTTGATCTCGGGGAAAAGATCAACGCTCAGCCGCTGAAGGGACACCACGCCGAGCGCGATGGTCATCAGCGAGAGCATCAGGATCAGCACCGGATTCCTGAGCGCCAGACGGGTGAGCCACATCCTTCGTCTCCTTGCGAAAGATCAGTTGCTGCCGCTGGGAATCGTGGTTTCCCGCGAAGCCGCACCGGTATAAGGGTTGATGTTGCGCACCGCCTTGACCACGGCGTTGTCGGAGAGAATGTCCGAGCCAGCGATGACGATCTCCGCGTCCGCCTCCAGCCCCGAGGTCACCTCCAGCCATTCGCCCCCGTCGATCCCGACCTCAACCTCGACGCGCTTGACGCGATCGCCTTTGAGCACGAAGACAAATCGGTGTTCGTTGCTGATTTGAACGGCGCTCGCCGGGACGACGATGCTGCCCCGGTGGACGCCGGTAACGACTGAACCTCGGCCGTACATCCCCGGCTTGAGACTCAGCGCTGGATTGGCGATCTGAATCTCGGCGTCGACAGTGCGCGTGAGGGGATCGAGCGCGGGCGTGATGCGCACCACCTGACCGTGAAAGCTGGTTCCCGGGGCCGCATCCAACTCCACGTGCGCGTCCTGACCCACTTTGAGCATTCGGATGTCCCGCTCATTGACTGGAATGAAGACGCGGAGAATATCGATCCGCGCGACGGTGAGGATCGAGCCGGTGCCTGCGGTGGGGCCGACCAGCGCACCGGGGTCCAAACGCCGCAGGATCACCACGCCGTCCAGCGGAGAGTCGATCCGCGTCTCGCCGAGGCGAACGGCGATCCCGCCAACCTGCGCCTTGGCCGAAGCGAGGTTGGCTTCCGACGCTGCCGCTGCGGTGGTCGCCTGCTGCAGCTCCTGCTGCGAGACGATGCCGTCCGGCGCAAGCATCTCAGCCCGCTGCAGGTTGGCTCGCGCCAGCGAAGCAGCGACTTCGGCCTGAGCGAGAGCGCTTCGCGCAGCCGAAAGCTGATCCGGGAGATCGCTGGGACGTACAAGCGCGACGATCTGCCCGCGCTTCACCGGGTCGCCCCGGTCAACCAGCACCGCATCCAGGTAACCGAGCGTCTTCGATCCCACCTCCGCCTGCATCAGCGGACGCAGGTCGACTGGCGATCGAACCTCCACGGGCACGTCGCGAACTTGAACTCGAGCGACGCTCACTTGAGGCGGAGGCCGCGCCTGCGGTCCCTTTTGCCCCCGGCCGCAGCCCAGCGCGGCGCCGGTTAGGCATGCCGCGAGGGCAATTCGCTGAGAGGGAAATTGGGGACACATCGCACCTAAATACCTTGCGGCGCGCGCCCTTGCACCCTGAAACACGACCGCCGGCGCAGTTCCGACACCCGGAAGGACAGCGCGCAGACTGCGCAAGATGACCACCTGGATCGACCGGCGTGCTATCGTTGCCCTGTCCCGCCATCCGAGGGAGCAGCGGGTGTGCGCTTGTCCATCGCGGGTGCGCGCTTGTCCAACGTATGACGCTCGCTCTTCCAGTGCTTCTCCAGCTCGCGCTCGGTTTGGGAAGCGATCCGTATGTGCGAAGTCGGGTTCAATCAAACGGCGATCCGGCGCTCTGGCCGTGTCTTTGGTGGGGAACCTCCGGCGTGCAATTCGACCAGAGCGACCTCGGAAATCCAGTCACCGGCGAGGCTTCGTTCGCCGCGGTGTCGAGCGCATTGGCCAGCTGGGAGGCGGTGATGAGCAGCTGCGGCAGCTTGAATCTCTCCGAGGGAGCTCGCCTGGCGAGCCGATCGATCGGATATGACCCCGGCTCGTCGGCCAACCCGAATCTCATCCTGTTCAGGACGCGCTCGTGCTCGTCGGTGGTGCCACCCGACGATCCATGTCTGTCGAACGGCGACTGCGGCAACCAGTACGACTGCTGGCCATACGGGGCAAACGTCATCGCCCTTACCACCACCCATTTCAAGATCGAGTCTGGACAGATTCTCCACGCCGACATCGAGCTGAACGCGGCGCCGCGTCCCTACGGGTACTACTTCACCACCGCGGACGCGCCTCCCTGCACCACGACCTTTAGTCAGTCGTGCGTCGCGTGGGACATTCAAGCCACCATGACCCACGAGTTCGGACACTCCCTTGGGCTTGACCACACCAGCTATCCGACTTCGATCATGACGCCCACCAGCAATATGGGCGACACATGGAAACGGACCATCGACGCCGGGTCTCGCCAATTCGCCTGCGATGTCTATCCCGCCGGACTTCCGCCCCGCGACTGCCACAAGCTCGTGCAGCTCGAAGGTTCGACCACTTGCCCCAGCGCTTCGCAGGAGAATCCCGACACCTGTCATCACACTCCGTTCGGTTGCAGCGCTCCAGGAAGCGATCGCTCGAGCATCGCCGCTTTGCTCGGCGTTCTGTTGTGGCTCCTCAGTCGTTCGGCTGCCTTTCCCAAGCGCCGGGCAACCGAATAATTTTTGAAAACATGCGACCCTACCCTAGGCTACGCCCCTCGCGCGAACCGGACGCCGCGGCGCTTTGCTGGATACAATGCGACGAGTCGATTCATCTCTTGTGGTTTGCTGCGCGGCGGCAGTTTCAGCGCTCATCGTCCGCGCCGCCTTGGCTCAGGAAAGCGAGCCGCGCAACGAGACCGTCGTTCAGGCGCCAAGCCGACTTCCGGAGAATCCGCTGTCGGCGGGCGAGTTCCCCGCCAACATCCAGGTTCTGACCCACGCGGATATCGTCGAGTCTGGGGCGGCCACGGTCCAAGAGGTGCTGCAACGCCTGCCGGGGGTAAGTCTCAACGATGAGCAGGGCAATCCGCTCCAACCGGACATCAGCGTTCGAGGCATGACTGCAAGCTCGGTCACCGGCCTGTCGCAAGGGATAAGCGTCTTCGTGGATGGCGTTCGCGTGAATGAGCCCGACGTCGACGAAATCAATTTCGACCTCATTCCCCTCGACGAAGTGGAGCGCATCGAATTGATACGAGGCCCCAGCGCCGCCTTCGGCCGTAACAGCCTGGCCGGGACAATCAACATCGTCACTCGCCGTGGGCATGGTCCGCTGTCGGCGGAAGGAGAGGTATTAGCCGGCAGCTTCGGGCGCGAGAGCTACCGCATCCAGGTCGGCGGAGCCTGGGAGTCTGTGGACTATTACTTCGCCGCCAGTCAGTTTTCAGAGTATGGCTTTCGGGCGAACTCCGACAGCCGGACTGGCCAGGTTTTTGGGAAGCTCGGCTATCAGACCGAGTCCGTCGATCTCACCCTTTCCTACCAGTACCACAACGACCGCATTCACCAGGCGGGTTCGCTTCCGCAGAGCATTCTGGAAGTCGATCGGCGCGCAAATTTCACCTCCGGCGACTTCTTCGCGCCACAGGCTCATCAAGCGAGCCTCAACGCGAGCTGGCGGTTTGCATCAGGATGGTCGCTCAGCGGCAACGCGTTCCTTCGGGCGCTCGACGCCGAGCAATTCAATGCCAGCATGCTCGCGCCCAACACGCGCTTGTTCAACAGGACGCGCTCCGCCGGAGGAATCTTGCAGCTGTCACATCGCGCCCGGTTCGGCCCATTTCGAAACCATCTCCTGATCGGCGGGGAGTACACGCACGACGACGTACGAATTCGCGTCTCCGAGGAGCAGAATGAAAACAGCCTGGCCAGTTGCCAGGCGACCAGCGATGATTGTCCGCTCAGTCGACCGGTTGCCGACCTCTCCGACAGCTCGAACCCTTACGCCTTTTATATTTTTGATACACTGCGCCTCGCGGCGGGAATCTTCTTCCCTAGCGATTCGCTCACCCTTTCGGCCGGCGTCAGAGCGGATCGGGTGGACCACAGCATTACGGACAACAGCCCCGAGCAGCCGGGGCGCGCCAGCGGCAATTCGGTCTTCACGCGTTGGGTTCCGACGGCTGGGCTCAACTATGGTTTCTCTGAACAGTACAATGTCTACGTCGCATACAAAGAAGGGTTTCGCACCCCCGCCTTTCTAGAGCTGACTTGCGCTGACCCCAACGCTCCTTGCGTCGGCCTTCAGGCTGGCGTCGCTCCCGATGCTACATTTTCGCCGCTGCGACCGGTGAAGGCGAGAAGCTACGAGGCCGGCGCGCGTGCGAAGCCGCGCAATTGGCTCGAGGTTACCGCGGCCGTTTTTCGAACCGACCTGATCGACGATATCTATTCCGTGTCCCCGACGCCGACGGCGGTCTATTTTCAGAACGTCGGGAATACGCGCCGGCAAGGTATTGAGATATCGATTGCGGCGGCTTTACCGAAGTGGGGCGCATTCCTAAATTACACGTACACCCGCGCTACATTCGAGAGCAATTTCTCGATTGCTTCGCCCCGGACGCCGGGAGACGACGAGGAGGTCCGGGTCGGCGATCAATTGCCCCTCGTACCCAACCATCGCCTGAATGCAGGGGTCCAATTCTCGCCAGTGCCGTGGCTCACGCTCTCGCTCAACGGCACATACGTGGGCGACCAGTTCTTTCGAGGAGACGAACAAAACAGCCAGCCCAAGCTCAGCGCTTATTTTCTTCTCGGAGCCGGAGTCGACGTCCGCTGGAGGTCGCTCACCGGCTTCGTCCGTGCGAGCAATCTGCTGAACACAAATTACGAGACGTTCGGCACCTACGCCAACAGCGGTTCGATGATCGAGCCATTTCTCACCCCCGGCACCCCATTTCGGCTCGTGGTGGGCGCGATTTTTCGGACCTGAACGAGACTGTTCGACCAATCCGAGGCGGCTGCATCGGCTCGGCGATTTGTTTGATCCGTAACTGACCGCTCCCATCAACTTGCGCTTGCTTGAGGCATCCCGTAAAGGGCTCCGCGAAGTCGGAAAGCTGGAACAATCCCGGCCTAGGAGGGGCAATGAAGAAGAGCGAGAAGAAGCTGAAGTTCACCAAGGAAATGGTGCGCGAGCTCACCGAGCCGCAGCTGAGCGAGGTTGCCGGCGGGCTCACCACGAGGCTGAGCTGCGGCGGCACCTGCGAGAGCGAGTGCTTCAGCTGCGGACTCGAGTGCGGTTGACCTCTTCCCCGAGTTCTCATCCCGCGGCGAAAGGTCCAGGCGCTGATGCTGGCGCCTGGACTGTGGAACCGGATATGAGTCGGTTCCATGATCGCGCGCGACAAGTCGGAAAAAACTCGAGCTGAAGCTGTCCCAGTGTCAGATCGGATCGCGGGATTCTCCTACGCAATTCGAAACATCGTCGTCGAGGCGCAAAAAGTCGAGCAAGCGGGGCGCCGCGTCCGATACCTGAATATCGGAGATCCCGTTCCGTTCGGGTTCTCCACTCCTCCCCATCTTCTCGAGGCGGTGGAGCGCGCCATCCGGGAT
>Ga0126384_10002893_pt1 | contig 10396 bp, 15 predicted proteins | sample PanSoiMetPlot_36_FD_92543 | JGI IMG/M metagenome (GOLD analysis project Ga0126384, IMG submission 92543) | Tropical forest soil microbial communities from Panama - MetaG Plot_36 | ecosystem: Environmental > Terrestrial > Soil > Tropical forest > Bulk soil | place: Panama | collected 2016-02-17 | reverse complement strand
GTCAGCGATCAAGAATTGCGTCGCGTGAATCTCCAGCGCGATCCCTCCCATGGGGAATGGAATTATTCCATCCTACCGCAAACCCCTCGAAACACAGAAGTTATTAATGCTTGCTGACTAAGCTTACTGGGCGGTATCGTCGCTGGAGCAGTGCTGTTTGATCTACAGGTCGGTTCTTATAGCGCCCGACCCGATGCGGCAATGGGCTATGCGGCGGCTGTGAGTGCCTCGCGTGATCCGGTGATTCAGGGAAATATATGAACGGGCTGTGGCGCCGCGGTGGGAAAGTTTTTGGGTTTGAAACAAGTAATGAAAGGCGGAGTGGGGAGCGTCTGTCTCACGGCTCACTTGGGTTTTCGGGTTGGAGCGCTTGTAGTGGTCAACGACCTGGGAAACGTGTTTGATCTCGAGTAAGGACGCACACTCGCAGGCGCGCGACATCCTGCTGGCACGGGATTTCTGAAGTTTGCCGAAGTTATCGAAAAAGGATGACCTATTGTTGCCCACCCGGGGCAGCACACGACGCTCGGCGTGATTGTGACTGATGTAGTGCTGGACCATTTGCTGTTGATCAGAATGGCACAGGCTGGGCATGACGGTCTGGCTCGGGCAGTGCGCCCCGCTCATACCTCTTATACTTCTGCCGACGCTTCTTGTGAGAGCGGAGCCCGTACCTGCTGGATGCCACTGCTGCTGACGATATAGACTCCGACACAGACCCCAGCTACCCCCAAGAACTGCACCCCCGTCAGGGTCTCACCCAAGATGAACCAGCTGAAAAGTAGTCCGAAGACCGGAGCGAGAAAAACCAGAGAAGTCACGCGGCTCGCAGAATAGCGCTGGAGCAACCAGGCAAATACTACAAAACCGACTGCAGCAGAAACGAAGCTCAGATAAAGGACTGAAATGACAGACCGAGACGACAGGACGAAGCGGAGAGTCTGTTCAAATTCCCACCAGCCGATTCCTAATAACAATGCCGTCATCACAGTTCCCCAGAAAATGATGGCCACCGGATGGATTTTCCCGGCGGCCCGTTTGATGGTAAGATTCTGCACAGCAGTCGCCAGTGCACCACTGAGGACGAGCAGATCTCCCAGGACGGTAGGGGAGTGTCCGATATTCAGTTTATCCAAAAACAGCATGATCAAGCCGACCATCGCGAGGACCAACCCGCAACCTTTGCGCAGAGTCAAGGAATCGCCCGGAATGAAGTAGTGAGCGAGTATGGCGAGGAAGGCCGGCTGGCTATAGAAAAACACTGTGGCACGGCCTGAGGTGGTGCGAGCCGTACCTAAATAGAGCATGAGATTGAAACAGCAAAAGAGAAAAGCAATCACCCCTAGAACACGAGTCTCTCGCGTCGGATAGAGCAAGGGAACATGCTGGGTTCGTGCCCAGACCCAGAGGACTAGCATCGTAATGAAGAACCGCAGCGCCGCTGAGCCTAGGGGGGGCATATCTTTCAGTCCTATCTTGATGGCTACAAATGCTCCTCCCCAAATTGCACAGACCAGAATCATCAGAAGGGTGGAGAAAAGATCAAGCGGCTGGTCAGGCGAGCGCTCCATTAGGTTCCCCTCCTTCCCCTCTTGTTCTTTTTCTGAAGAGACATGCCCTCGCCGGGAATCGAACCCAGACCCCAGGTTCCGGAGACCTGTATGATATCCATTTCACCACGAGGGCGTGAGAGGGAAAAGTACTCATATCATCTCAGCCAAACCCGAGCAACGAGCAGACCGCTGCATGCCCTGGGCTACCGGATGGTATCTTCCTGTGGCAAGATAAACGCCAGCCGCAATCGCAAAAAACATGAGTATACAGCATATCGGCCGCATTTTGAGTAGAGGCGCTAGACTAAGGTGTCCGAGATGTGGGGAAGGACTCTTGTTCGTCGGCTTTTTCTCGATGCACGCCCAGTGCCCACACTGTGCGCTGACATTTGAGCGGGAGCAAGGGTATTTCGTTGGCGCTATCTACGTCAACTATGCGGCGACCACTCTGATTGCTATTGCCGGCTTCTTGACGCTTGATTATCTTGCCCATCTATCCTTATCTCAACAATTGCTCCTGTGGGGAAGCTTTGCCATCCTGTTTCCCCTGTTCTTCTTTCGCTACTCAAGGAGTTTATGGTTGAGCTTTGATTATCTGTTCAATCCCGCGGAGCTGACTGCGAATAATAATCTTTCTGTTCTGAAGAGGAAATCCGACCAGTGAATCCAGTTCCTGCTGTGGCGGTGGCGAACCTCTGTCGCCTATATGGTACCCGCGTAGCCCTTGCCGATGTAACCTTCACCGTTAGTTGTGGAGAGCTTTTCGCACTGCTTGGTCCTAACGGTGGAGGGAAAACCACCCTGTTCAAAATTCTTTCTACGTTGTTGCCCGCGACCAGTGGAGATGCTCAGGTTTTCGGCCAAAGCTTGGTCGAGAATCCTCACGCTGTGCGTGCACGCCTCGGTGTGGTTTTCCAGCACCCGAGCCTCGATCCCAAGCTGACGGTAGTCGAAAATCTCCAACACCATGGCCATCTCTATGGACTGCGAGGCAAACCCCTGCGTGAACGAGCGGAGATAATGCTTGAGCGAATGGGCCTGGCAGACCGGTCCCGCGACCTCATAGAGACCCTCTCGGGGGGCATGCAAAGAAGAGTGGAGTTAGCCAAGGGACTGTTGCACAAGCCCGACTTGCTCCTTCTGGATGAGCCCAGTACGGGTCTGGACCCTGGTGCTCGCAGGGATTTCAATAACTATCTGCAACATTTGCGCGAGCGGGAGGGGGTAACGATCATCCTCACGACTCACATTATGGAAGAAGCTGAACACTGTGATCGTGTAGGCATCCTCCACCAAGGTAAACTGGTCGCTCTTGATACGCCAGACGCGCTCAAGGCGCGAGTCGGCGGGGATGTGGTGTCAATCCGTGCACAGCATCCCCAGGAGTTCCGTGACAAGCTGGTCAAACGGTTTGGCTGCGAGCCGGCATTGGTTGATAGCTCGCTGCGTGTTGAGCGTCCACGCGGACATGAGTTCGTGCGCGAGGTCGTCGAAGCCTTTCCTGGGGAAGTCCAATCGGTAACTTTTGGTCGACCAACGTTGGAAGATGTGTTCATCCATCAGACCGGACACCGGTTTTGGGACGAGGAAGTGAATGGAGAGTGAACTATATGACAAGTTTTCTTTTACCAGTAATGACGCTATGGCAACGGGAGGTTGTACGTTTCGTGCGACAGCGCAGCCGTCTAGGGAGTGCATTGAGTACGCCACTGGTGTTTTGGCTATTATTGGGGGGGGGCTTTAGTGCTTCGTTTCGTCCGTTCGGCGCGTCAGCAGGAACCGGCTATCTCGAATACCTCTATCCGGGGATGATTATACTCGTCATTTTGTTCACCGCGATTTTTGCCACGATCTCGGTTATTGAGGATCGCAAGGCGGGGTTTCTCCAGGGTGTACTGGTCGCACCTATCTCGCGGACGAGTATCGTGTTGGGGCAAGCATTAGGGGGCACGACTTTGGCGTTGTTCCAAGGAGTGCTCTTTCTCTTGCTCGCTCCTCTTGCTGGCGTTCATTTGACTGTCACCTCAGTGTTAGCTGGCATAGTGGTGATGGTACTGGTGTCATTTGCGCTCACGAGCCTAGGATTGATTATCGCTTGGCGGATGCAGTCAATTCAGGGATTCCACGCAATCATGAACCTGATCCTCATGCCGATCTGGTTTCTCTCCGGAGCCTTTTTCCCTGCTACTGGCTTACCCTTATGGCTCGGTTGGCTCATGCGGCTGAATCCGTTGACGTACGGCATGGCAGCTCTGCGTGATAGTCTGTACGTTGGCAACCCCGCTGCCGTTGGGTCGCTTCCGCATATGGCGCCTGCGCTCGTCGTTACCGCAGCGTTTGCGGCAGGTACTTTCGTTATTGCCACCAGTACGGCGCAGCGTAACCTGGAGTGAGGGGCCGCTATCTATATCTTAACCGGCCAGATTTCAGAGAAAGGGAGATTGGGGAAGGATGAGGAAGGAGCCGATCGTTTACAAATGATAGAGCATCAGATACACCACCACGCCGGTCACTGAAACATAGAGCCAGATCGGCAATGTCCAGCGAGCAATCCGCCTGTGCCTGAGAAACTGTTCTTTGACCGCACGAAAGAGCGTGATCACCGCGAGAAAAGGTACGAGCATGGCCAAGGCAGTGTGCGAGATCAAGATGGCGAAATATACCAACCGCACCCACCCCTGTCCAGAGAAACGAGTTGTTCCGGCCTGATAGTGGTAGGTTAGGTACGAGAGGAGAAAAAGGACCGAAACCGTGAACGCCGTGAGCATGCAGGCTCGGTGCGCACGGAGGTTACGCTGACGGATGAAGCGATATCCTGTGACCAGCAGTACGGCACTGGTGGCGTTGAGAAAGGCGTTGAGGGTAGGGAGAGAAGCGATGTGGAGCACAATCTGGGGAGGGAATGAGTGGGAGCACCAAGCCGGGTGCCCCTACAGGGTATGAGGGATTTGAGAGAGAGACCGGGCTGTTCCACTCCCAGGTTTTATCGGGTGCGGGTAGTTAATGAGTCTCGGCGTGCTCGCTCACCACCGTTTTGACCGTGGGAGTATGTTGCTTATTATAGGCGGTCAGATCAGGCAGCAACATAAATATCAGGAAGACACACAGGATCATTGGCGTCAAGGCGATAATGCCGAGGGTCGAACGCTCGAACTTCAGGTGCATGAAGTACATGGCGACCAAGGAAGCCTTGGTGCATGCCAGCGAAACTAGCAGGAAGCCAATCAGTAGCCTCGCCGTTGGCAAGTAGACCACACCGATCTCGATCACTGTCAAGACCGCCAGGGCCCAGAAGATGTTCATGTAATTGGGTTCTTCGTGCTGCGCGTGTGTGTTTGCCATCGTATTCCTCATCTTACTGTATCAAATAAACAAAGGTGAACACCAAGATCCAGACTAAGTCCACAAAGTGCCAGTATAGACCAACAATCTCGACAGGATTGTAGTTGTCGGCTGTGTATCTCCCCTTGAGGCCACTGAACAGAATACAAGTCAAGTATACGACGCCACCGAATACGTGGCAGCCGTGAAAGCCAGTCAGAACGAAGAATGTCGTACCAAAGAGCGACGATCCCCAGGGGTTGCCGCTCATCGTCATCCCTTCGGAGGTGAGGTGATGCCACTCGTGGGCTTGCATCGTCAAGAAGATCGTACCCCCAATGATGGTGAGCAGCAGGAAAAGCCTGAACTTGACCTGCTCCCCGTGTTTCGCGGCTGACAAAGCTTTCACCATAGTGACGCTACTACAGATCAGCAGAAACGTCATAAAGGCAGTGAGCGAGATGCCTAATGTGTGTAACGGGTTTGGCCAGTCCGGGCTGCTGGCGCGGAGCGCGCCATAACCGGCGAGAAGCCCGCCGAACGACATGGCGTCACCGGCGAGAAAGACCCACATGCCCAGCTTCCCCCAACTCTCTGGGGTGAGAGGGGTTTCGGCTGGTGGGATATCTACATGCGACTGTAAAACTGCTGCCGCTTCACTCACGGCTGACTCTCCTTCTGGGCATATGCCAGGTGTAAAGGTAAAACCGGTGCAGTCGTCCGCTGCGCCCGGCGTGCGCGCCAATATTGATAGAACAGCCACCCACCGATTGAGGTGGCGACGGCGAAGGGTGCACTCATGAGAAAGAGTACACTCCAATACATACCACGGGCCATTGGTTCATTAGCGTGTGGCATGACGGTTTGACACATCGCGCACCCTTGCGCCAGAACATGGGCGGGAAGCATCGTTGCCAGCGAACCTAACGCTCCAAAAGCTACGGTTACACTCCGAGAAAAAGTCACGGCGGGATTGTGTCGTGGGATACGCATGCTGTCAACCTCCTCGCCTCAGTTCAGATACACGAGAGCAAACAAGACTACCCAGAGAGCACCGACATAGTACCAGTACATGCCGCAGATCTCGACGCCGATAGCGTTACGCACGGAGAACCTACCTCGTCGTGCCAGCCAAACGACGACCAGCAGCCAGATGACGGCGGCCAAAACGTGGAGCGCGTGGCAGCCGATCAGGGTGTAAAAAGTTGCCCCATACACGCCTGTCGAGATCGTGAGTCCATCGCGGATGAGCTGGGTCCACTCATATCCTTGGATGCTAAGGAACGCAGTGCCGAGCAGGCCTGTAACACTCAGGCCGCTGACCAGTCCTTGCCGGTTGTCAGTCCGCACCGCCTTCACTGCCCCATACATGGTGTAGCAACTGAAGAGCAGAACAAAAGTATTGATCCACGTCACCCCTACGGGCAGATAGAGGTGCGCTGAGGGCCACGCGACACTGCCGAGACGAAACATTACATAGGCGCCAATCAAACCAGTGAAGAGCATGGTTTCCGCGCCGATGAGCATGATCATGCCCAGGCGAGCGTTACTGACCGGCGGCTTCAGGGATGACGGAGGAGGCGGGCCTCCCCCGAAATTTGGGCCCGGCGTCTCTTCTCTTGGCGGGTAGTCTCTTCTCTGCTGGACTGCGGCTCCACGGGGCATAGGTTTCTCTAAGCTAAAGGTTGCTTATTCGAGAATGATAAAACAGATTGTCGCGACAAAGTAGACAGCAATGAACACTGCTAAGCCAACACCGAGAATGCGATTGACTGTCTGTCGCTCTATCCGGTTCACCAAGTTCACGTCGCTGAACTCCCTCTCTTGCTAAAAAGGCACCTTATCGATCGCCATTACCGCGAGCAGAACTGGCAGATAGACTAAAGAGGCAAACAAGAGGCGGCGTGCAGCTGCCTGCGAGCAGGAGAGCGCCAACATGACCCCGTACCAGAGGAAAATGCTTCCTAGCGCCAAAGCACAAAAGAAATACGTTGTTCCGGCGAATCCGATGAGGCTAGGAATCAGGCCTACCGCCAGCAAAGCTAAGCAATTGCTGATGACCTGCCGACCGGTGCTTTTTCCATCTGGATCAATCACAGGCAGAAGACGAAATCCGGCTCGGGCATAATCGTCCCGATACAACCAGCCGATAGCGAGAGAGTGCGGCATCTGCCAGAGAAACATGATGGTGAACAGAACCCAAGCTTCAAGGTTGAGTGTTTCTCTGGCGGCGACCCAGCCAATGACTGGTGGCAAAGCTCCCGGAATCGCTCCTACGATACTGCACAGAGAAGTCTTTTTCTTCAGGGGAGTGTAGACAAACAGGTAGCTGACGACGATGGCCGCGGTGACTTGAGCGCTCAGCGGGTTGACCGTCAGGGTGAGATACACGAGCCCCCCCACCGTGACCAATGCACCGAACACTAGGGCATCCAGTGGCTGTAGCCTCCCATCAGGCAGAGGTCGCAGTCTGGTGCGGTACATCTTTGCGTCAGCCTCACGTTCAAGTAGCTGATTGAGGGCGAGGGTTCCTCCACCTGCCAGGGCAGTGCCGAAAAGCGTATGTAGCAGACTCACATAGTCTGGCTCACCTTGAGAACCGAGGTAGAATCCTACCGTGGTGGTGACCAAAACCATGATCACGACTCGCGGCTTAGTCAATTCAAGAAAGTCCAGGGCTCGGCGGCGGACGCGGTCAGAGGTGATATCTAGTGTTTCTGTCCTTGACGTCATACAGAGGCCTGTTCTGAGGCGAATTGCCTGGTGAAATCGCGTTGCTGTCCAGCTAATAGGTGGTAAGCGCGCAAAGTGAGCCGTACGCAGGTCACGAGCATCAGCGCACCGATTACCACGTGGCTGGTGGCTAGCATGACTACAAATGGATTCAAGAACGCCCCGGAAACGGTGAACTTGCCCAGGTAAGCACTCAGCCCCAGACCCAACTGCAAGACAAGCAATCTAAGAAGAAGAACAGCGGAACGACCAAGCGTTGGGAGGTCTTGATGGTGCTGACACACTCGGCCTGAGAGGAGAAGCACCTGAACAGCGACCACAGCCGCGCCTAGGATGTGGAGATCTGCCCACTCTCCCGTATGTCGAAGAATCGCGCCGAGGATCAGTTGACCGTAGAGGAAACCACTGGTCAGCACTCCGAGGCGCTGGACGCAGCTCGCATCCGCGGCGATTTTCTTGACGGGTCGTCCCTTCCATTCAGCAGAGGTAAACAATACAAGGCTTACGGCCAAAGCGAAAAACGCCTGTGCGAAACAGGCATGAATAATCGCTAATGTCCGCTGTAAGAGGACAACGCGCAAACCGCCCAGCACGCCTTGGCCAATAATCGCGCCGAGCGCTACTATGCCAAGCCAACGTAACCATTGGCGGGATTCTTTGTACCAGAGTGTCGCCGCTAGCCAGACCGTCAGGAAACCGACAAGCGAGCCGATCAACCGATGGCTATGTTCATAGAAAATCCCGCCGATCATTTTCGACCAGGGGTACAAGAACATATTGTACCCGAAGGTGGTAGGCCAATCGGGAACAGCCAGCCCAGCGCCGGTACTGGTCACCAAACCGCCGACGAAGAGAAGGGGAAAGGTGGCGACCGCGGTCAGCAGAGCCAGACGATGGGACCAAGGCGAACCCGATTCGGCTAACCGATAAATAGGGTCTGCCATGGTGTTTAGTGATGACCCACGACCGCAGCTTCAGGGCCTAGCCGACGGTCTTGGGGTAGCCAATCCTCTTTAACCAAGGGTGAGCTATATTCATAGGGGCCCCGGTAGACAGTAGGAGTCACCTCGAAATTCCCATGTGGAGGAGGAGAAAGTGCGGTCCATTCCAAAGTATTGGCTTGCCACGGATTACGCTCAGCCTTCTTCCCAGCGAACAAACTCCAGAAGAAATTAAAGATGAAAACGGACTGTGAGACGAAGAGACAGTATGCGCTCATCGTGATGAAGACGTTCCACCACTGCATATGCTGCAGGAATTCGTATTGCAGCGGGTTATAGATGCGACGCATATGGCCAGCCACACCCAGGAAGTGCATGGGGAAGAAGGCACCGTTGAAGAAGATGTACGTCAGCGCGAAGTGGATCTTTCCCAACGTCTCGTTCATCATGCGGCCGAAGAGCTTGGGGAACCAGTAGTATATGGCGGCGAACATGCCAAAGATGATCCCAGCCACGACATAGTGGAAGTGCGCCACGATGAAGTAAGTGTCGTGGATGAAGATGTCCACCGGGGTAGAGGCCATGTAGATACCACTCAAGCCGCCGATGACGAAATTCGAGACGAAACCTAAGGCGAACAGCATCGGGCTGGTGAATCGGATGTTCCCTCCCCACAAGGTGCCGAGCCAATTAAAGGTCTTGATTGCCGACGGCACGGCAATGACCATAGTGGAGAGCATGAAGGCGGTACCCAAGAGCGGATTCATGCCGCTCATGAACATGTGGTGCCCCCACACGACCCAGGACAAGAAGGCTAACGCGATCATCGAGAATGCCATTGCCCGATAACCGAAGATCGGCTTACGGGAAAAGGGTGAGAGGATCTCTGAGGTGACGCCCATAGCAGGCAGAACCAGAATATAGACTTCCGGGTGGCCAAAAAACCAGAACATGTGCTGCCACAGCAGTGGTTCTCCGCCGCCTTCGGGCAGGAAGAAACTGGTTCCCATAGTACGATCGAACAGCAGCATTGCCAACGCGGCGGTGAGCACCGGTAACGCGAGGAGCAACAAGACGGCGGTAACAAACAACGACCAGATTACTAGCGGTAGCCGGAACCAACTCATGCCTGGCGCCCGCATATTGATGACCGTAGTGATGTAGTTGATTGAGCCCATTAGCGAGGAGGCACCCAGAATGATCAAACTGATGATCCAGAGGTTAATCCCCCAGTTCACACCGGTGTACTGAGGATTAGCCGAGAGCGTAGCGTACATGGTCCAGCCACCGGAAGCCGCCCCCCCGGGTACGAAGAAGCTATAGAGGATCAAGATGTTAGCCGGCACCGCGGTCCAGAAGGAGAGCATGTTCAACGTCGGAAAGGCCATGTCGCCTGCGCCGATCATCAGCGGGATCAAGAAGTTACCAAAGCAGCCGACCATAAACGGCATGACGACGAAGAAGATCATCAGTGTGGCATGCATGGTGAACAGCGAGTTGTAGAAGGCTGGGTCCATATGCCCCTCATACATGTAGGGCTCAGGAATCCACTTGGTGAAGGGGACTTCGCTTTCCGGCCACGCCAGCTCCCAGCGCATCATCATCGCCATGAAGCCGCCGAAGACCAGCATGACGAGGCTTATGAACAGGAACTGCCGACCGATCATTTTGTGATCAGTCGAGAAAATATACGTGCGGATGAAACCTAGCTCTTCGTGGTGGACTGCGTGCGCATCGTGAGCTGCTACTGCTCCTGCTTCACTCATCGGACACCTCTCTCCGTGGTCAAAGTATTCTCTTATGAATGTGCCTCGGCAGCAGGGCCTTGCGCGGTAGCGGCCTGAGGCC
>Ga0126384_10002892_pt1 | contig 10400 bp, 8 predicted proteins | sample PanSoiMetPlot_36_FD_92543 | JGI IMG/M metagenome (GOLD analysis project Ga0126384, IMG submission 92543) | Tropical forest soil microbial communities from Panama - MetaG Plot_36 | ecosystem: Environmental > Terrestrial > Soil > Tropical forest > Bulk soil | place: Panama | collected 2016-02-17 | reverse complement strand
CGACCAGCAGATGCCGAGCGCCCTCGTCGACGATCGACCGGATTCGGCTGAACAGGTGCTCGAGCTCGCTCTTGGTCGCCGGCTTGGTCAAGAACCTCGCGCCCGCGCGCTCAACCCGGTCGCGGCCGTCGTCGAACACGGTGACGATGTGGACCGGGATGGCGCGAGTGGCCGGATCACGGCTCAACGCGTCGAGGACCTTCCAGCCGCTGATGTCGCGGAGTCCGATATCCAGGGTGACAGCCGACGGCTGGTACTCGCGAGCAAGCATCAGTGCCTACTTACCGCCCAGCGCCACAATGCCCTTGAATCCCTCCCGGTGCGCCAGGTCGAGCAGGACTCGGCAGAAGTTGACGTCGTCGTCCACGATCAGCACGACGGCATCACCCGGCTGGAGCCGGTCCCGGTCATCGTCCAGCTCGACCGACTGGCCCCGAGTGCTGGGTGTACCGACTTCAGCCGCCGTGGCGGCTGACCTGCCAGGCGGCCCCTCCAGCGGCAGGTAGACCGTGAACGTGCTGCCGGCGCCGACCGTGCTGGTCAGCCGGATCTCGCCCCCGAGCAGCCTGACGAGCTCGCGGCTGATCGAAAGGCCCAGGCCGGTGCCGCCGTACTTCCGGCTGGTAGTCCCGTCGGACTGCTGGAATGCTTCGAAGACCACCTTCTGCTTGTCGGATGGGATGCCGATCCCGGTGTCGACCACGTCCATGGCCACCATTGGGCGGCCATCCAGGGCACTGGCGAGCTCGGCGCTCCATCCCGACTCGGAGAGCCGCATGTACAGCTCGACGCGCCCGCGCTCGGTGAACTTGAATGCGTTGGACAGCAGGTTCTTCAGGACCTGCTGGAGGCGCTTGGCGTCGGTGCGCAAGGTCGGTGCCAGTTTGGGGTCGAGGCGCACGCTGAACTCAAGGCCCCTGGAGTCGGCGACGTGCCGGAAGCCGCGTTCGATCTGGTCGCGTATGCCGAGGAACGGCTCGTCGGCGATCTCGAGCGCAACGGTTCCCGACTCGATCTTGGACAGGTCGAGGATGTCGTTGATCAGGTTCAGCAGATCCTGGCCGCTGGCGAGGATGATGTTCGCGAACTCGACCTGCTTGGAGGTGAGGTTGCCGTCCGAGTTCTCCGCCAGCTGCTCCGCCAGGATCAGCAGGCTGTTGAGAGGCGTCCGCAGCTCGTGCGACATGTTGGCGAGGAACTCGCTCTTGTACTTGGAGGTAAGCGCCAGCTGCTCGGCCTTCTCTTCCAGTGAATGCCTGGCCTGCTCGACTTCGTCGCTCTTCCGCTCCACGTCGACGTTGCGCTCGGCCAGCAGCCTGGCCTTGTCCCCGAGCTCTTCGTTGGTCTGGCGAAGCTCCTCCTGCTGCACGCGCAGCTCGTTAGCCATGGTCTGCGACTGTGCGAGCAGCTCCTCCGTCCGCATTGTGGCTTCGATCCGGTTGAGGACGATTGCGAGCGACTCGGTCAGCTGGTCCAGGAAGTCCAGGTGGATCGGGCTGAAGCGCTCGAACGAGGCGAGCTCGATCACCGCGAGGATCTGGCCCTCGAAAACGACGGGCAGCACGACGATGCTCAAAGGCGGAGCCTGCCCGAGGCCAGAGGAGATTGCGACGTACTCGCCCGGCGCCCTCTGTACGAGGATTCGCTTCTTCTCGAGCGCGCACTGGCCGACCAGCCCCTCCCCCACTCGAAACACTCTGGACTCCCCGGTTCGGTCTCTATACGCGTAGCCGGCCTGGAATCTCAGGAGCCGGTCAGTCGCGTTCGAGGAGTCCATCGTGTAGAAGACGCCCTGCTGCGCGTTGACCAGCGGCGCCAGCTCGGAAAGGATCAGCTCGGAGGCGGTCATCAGGTCGCGCCGGCCCTGAAGCAGTCGCGTGAAGCGGGCCAGGTTGGACTTCAACCAGTCTTGCTCGGTGTTGCGCTGGGTCGTCTCCCGCAGATTGCGGATCATCGCGTTGATGTTGTCCTTCAGCACCGCGACCTCCCCGGAGGCCTGGACGCCGATGGACCTGGTCAGGTCGCCCGTGGTCACGGCGGTGGCGACGTCGGCGATGGCGCGGATCTGGTTGGTCAGTGTTGCCGCAAGCTGGTTCACGTTGTCGGTCAGGTCCTTCCAGGTGCCGGCTGCTCCGGGAACGGACGCCTGACCGCCGAGGCGTCCCCTCACACCAACCTGGCGAGCCACCGTCGTGACCTGATCGGCGAACGTGGCCAGAGTGTCGGTCATCTCGTTGATGGTGTCGGCCAGCGCGGCCACCTCGCCCTTGGCCTCGACCACCAGCTTGCGCTTCAGGTCACCGTCGGCAACCGCCGTGACGACTGCGGCGATGCCTCGAACCTGGTCGGTCAGGTTGTCGGCCATCAGGTTCACGTTGTCGGTCAGGTCCTTCCACACTCCTGACACGCCTGAAACGTGGGCCTGGCCGCCCAGCTTGCCCTCGGTGCCCACCTCGCGGGCAACGCGCGTCACCTCCGAGGCGAAGGCGTTGAGCTGGTCGACCATCACGTTGATCGTGTTCTTCAGCTCCAGGATCTCGCCCTGCACGTCGACGGTCACCTTCCTGGAGAGGTCACCGTTGGCGACCGCCGTCGTCACCTCGGCGATGTTGCGGATCTGACTCGTCAGCTGGCCGGCCAGCAGGTTCACGTTGTCCGTCAGCTCCTTCCACACACCGTCGACGCGCGGCACGTGGGCCTGGCCGCCCAGCTTGCCCTCGGTGCCCACCTCGCGGGCCACGCGGGTCACCTCCGAGGCGAAGGCGTTCAGCTGGTCGACCATCACATTGATCGTTTCCTTCAGCTGCAGAATCTCGCCCCGGCCCGCGACGGTGATCTTCTTGGAGAGGTCGCCGTTGGCCACGGCCGTCGTCACCTCGGCGATGTTGCGGACCTGGTCGGTCAGGTTGGCGGCCATCAGGTTCACGTTGTCGGTCAGGTCCTTCCACGTCCCTGACACATCGCGCACGTCCGCCTGGCCACCCAGCCTGCCGTCAGTGCCCACCTCGCGGGCCACCCGCGTCACCTCAGAGGCGAAGGCGTTGAGCTGGTCGACCATCACGTTGATCGTGTTCTGCAGCTCCAGAATCTCCCCGCGGCCCTCGACAGTGATCTTCCTCGAAAGGTCCCCGCCTGCCACCGCCGTCGTCACCTCGGCGATGTTGCGAACCTGATCGGTCAGGTTGGTGGCCATAAGGTTCACGTTGTCGGTCAGGTCCTTCCACGTGCCCGAGACGCCGTGCACCCCGGCCTGGACGCCTAGCTTGCCCTCGGTCCCGACCTCACGGGCAACGCGCGTCACCTCCGAGCCAAAGGCGTTGAGCTGATCGACCATGACGTTGATGGTGTCCTTCAGTTCCAGGATCTCGCCCTGGACCTGGACCGTGACCTTCTTCGAGAGGTCGCCGTTCGCGACCGCTGTGGTCACCTCGGCGATGTTGCGGACCTGGTCGGTCAGGTTGGTGGCCATAAGGTTCACGTTGTCGGTCAGGTCCTTCCAGACTCCCGCGACGCCTTCGACCTCTGCCTGGCCTCCCAGCTTGCCCTCCGTGCCAACCTCGCGCGCAACGCGCGTGACCTCGGAGGCAAAGGCGTTGAGCTGGTCGACCATCACGTTGATCGTGTCTTGCAGGGCCAGGATCTCCCCTCGCCCCTCGACCGTGATCTTCTTGGAGAGGTCGCCGCCGGCCACCGCCGTCGTCACTTCGGCGATATTGCGCACCTGGTCGGTCAGGTTGACCGCCATCAGATTCACGCTGTCCGTAAGGTCAGCCCAGGTGCCGCTCACGCCGCGCACGTGGGCCTGGCCGCCCAGCTTCCCCTCGGTGCCCACCTCGCGGGCAACACGCGTCACCTCCGAGGCGAAGGCGTTGAGCTGGTCGACCATCACGTTGATCGTGTTCTTCAGCTCCAGGATCTCACCCTGCACGTCGACGGTCACCTTTCTGGAGAGGTCACCGTTGGCGACCGCCGTCGTCACCTCGGCGATGTTGCGGATCTGACTCGTGAGCTGGCCCGCCAGCAGGTTCACGTTGTCAGTCAGGTCTTTCCAGACGCCGCCTACACCTCTGACCTGGGCCTGGCCGCCCAGTTTGCCCTCGGTGCCCACCTCGCGGGCCACGCGCGTCACCTCGGAGGCGAAGGCGTTCAGCTGGTCGACCATGACGTTGATCGTGTCCTTGAGCTCGAGAATCTCCCCGCGACCCTCGACCGCGATCTTCTTGGAGAGGTCGCCGTTGGCCACGGCCGTCGTCACCTCGGCGATGTTGCGGACCTGGGCCGTGAGGTTCCCGGCCATCGTGTTCACGCTGTCGGTCAGGTCTTTCCAGACGCCGCCCACCCCTTTGACCCGGGCCTGGCCGCCGAGCTTGCCCTCGGTGCCCACCTCCCGAGCTACGCGAGTCACCTCGGATGCAAACGACGACAGCTGGCTGACCATGGTGTTGACGGTCCTGGCCGTGCGCGCAAACTGGCCCTGGAGCGCCACGCCGTCGACCTCCAGCGGGACCGTCTGGGTGAGGTCACCGCCGGCGACGGCTGTGATCACGCGCGCCGTCTCACTGGTCGGCCGCACCAGGTCCTCGACCAGGTCGTTGACGGAGTGGACCGAGGCGGCCCAGCCGCCACCCGAACCCCCGCTGAAGATGCGCTGATTGATGCGCCCCTCCTTGCCGACCACCTGACGGAGGCGCAGCAGTTCCTGGCTGAAGCGCTCGTTCTTGACGATCACGTCATTGAGCGAATCAGCGATCTTGCCCGCGACGCCGGTCCAGGTCTCAGGCAGCCTGGCCGAGAAGTCCCCGGCCTTGAAGGCGGCAAGCGTCTGCAAGAGCACGTCGGTGTCCAGCTCGTGTGAAGCGGCAGCCCTGGTCACCATGCCTCCTCCTCCTACGCCGATGTCATGATGTGGGTGCTCGTACTGCCCCTACGACCTGCCAGCGTAGCTATCAGCATAGACCGGTGGGCAATACGTCTGTGCTTCTCGGCGGCGGTACAAAAAGCAGATCGCCGGCGGATCGCTGCGTGTGGCCGACAGGGCCGTCCGACGCGCAACCGTTTCGACGTCATTTCTCAGCAGCTGATAGCATGACTATCAGAAGTACAGCCAGAAGGAGGTATCCGAATGGCTACTCATAAGCGAGGAAGCAAGACGCGCAACAAAGCATCCAGGCCGAGCGCGCACGATGAGAAGCGGGCTGCGGGCCAGGAGTTCGCGTTTCCAGAGCAGCGAAAGGAACCTATATATGACGCCGATCACGTTCGGAATGCCATCGCGCGATTCGATCAGGTAGAGGGCGTCAGCGACGCCGACCGTGACGCGGCGTGGAAGCGGATCACCGCTGAAGCCCGGAAATACGGCATCGAAGTACAGACCCGTGACTGGCGCGAGCTCATGAAGGGCGGCAAGGCCGGACGGCGCTCATAGCCGCGACTATCTTGACAATTCGCGAACCCAGCCAGGTGCGTGCCGGGCCTTCCGAGAAAGAAGCAGGCGCCGGGCCGCCTCCTGAGAAGGTCGGGAAGGCGGCCGATAGTGCCGTGGCCTGCGACCGCCTCCTACCGGGCGAAGACCCCTCGAGCAGGCATTCCGAAGACGCCAGGCACTGGATGGCAGTGTATTCAGAGCTGCTTGCATTCAAGCAGGAGATCCTGCGCCAGAGCAGCGCCCGGGCGGCGGTCATGATCCCCGCCGCAAGACGAGAAGTAGAGAGCACCGACCTGGTGGTGCTGCGGGCGGAAGCGGCTAGGTTGGAACGGCGCCTGGACCTCTGGCACCGGCGGCTCACGGAGTCGAGAAGAGACTAGCGCACGGCGCGCGCTTGGGCCGGTTCGCTATGTCGCATTTATGTCGTCAAGGCATCGGTCAACGCCGTGGACAGTGACGAGCAACTTCACAGTTGGAATCTTGACCTCATAAGCACTAAGAGTGTAAATCTAGCACTGGCAATGCTCAAATACACCATCCGTACATGCAAGAGTAGCCCGCGAATTGCACCGGTGGCGCTGACGCGCCGCCGCGTTGTGATCAGACAAAATCTCAGACCGAGATGGGCACCCATATCGCGACTCAGCCTCCCTTGTCACAGAGGCGGCGTGAGATGGCGCTGAGTGCGACACGCGAAGACGTGCGCCGGCTTCGAGCTCACGGAGCGCTCGTGATCGATGTGCTGCCGCGCGACGATTACGAGAGGCGACACATCGCCGGTGCGATCAACCTGCCGCTTGCTGAGCTGAACGAAGATACGGCGGCCAGGCTCGACCGCAGCGCCGCGATCGTCCTGTACTGCAACGACTTCCAGTGCGACCTCAGTGCCAGGGCCGCAGCCCGTCTCGAAAGCATGGACTTCGCCAACGTTTACAACTACGAGGGCGGCAAGCTCGACTGGCTGGCGTCCGGCCTGCCGACCGAGGGTTCGGCTGCCGAAGAGCCCACGATCGGTGACGTCGCTCACAGGGACGCGCCCACGTGCCGTCTGGACGAGCGGCTGGCCGACCTTACCAAGCGGATGAGCGAGGGCTGGAACTCGTGTGCAGTGATCAACCAGGACCTGGTCGTGCTGGGCCGGGTGCGCCGTCGCGCCATTGAGGAGCACCCGCATGCCAGCGTCCGCCACGCTATGGAGAATGGGCCGCCCACGTACCGGCCGGGCATGCCGGTGTCCGAGCTGAGGGAGCTGATGCAGGCAGGCGGGTACGACAGTGCATTCATAACCGACTCGGACGGGCACTTCATAGGTCTCGTCAATCGGCTGGACCTGGAAGGGGCCCGGCAACGGCGCTAGCGGGCGAGTGGGCCGAGGCGAGGTACAACAGAACCATGATTCAGCGAGCAGGCACGCCGGCCGGGGCAGCCGGCACCATCGGCCTCGACCAGGGGCTGACCGTAAATCGCATCGGCTTCGGCGCCATGCGCCTGACCGGCCCCGGCATCTGGGGTGAGCCGAACGACCCGGAAGAGAGCCGCGGGGTGCTCCGACGCGCGCTCGAGCTGGGTATCGACCTGATCGACACGGCGGACTCGTACGGACCGGAGGTGAGCGAGCGGCTGATCGCCGAGACGCTCCGCCCTTACCCGCCGGGTCTGGTCATCGCAACCAAGGGTGGCCTGGTGCGCCCTGGTCCCGGGAGGTGGGAGCCGGACGGCCGGCCAGAGCACCTCCGGGCAGCACTCGAGGGCAGCCTCAAGCGGCTTGGGGTCGACCAGATCGACCTGTACCAGTTTCATAGACCGGATCCTGCGGTCCCCTTTGAGGAGTCCGTGGGCACGCTCGTCAACATGAGAAACGAAGGCAAGATTCGCGCCCTCGGTCTCTCCAACGTCGACGAGCAGCAGCTGCGTGCGGCGATCCGAATGACGAGCATCGCGTCGGTTCAGAACCGGTACAACCTGCGGGACCGCAAGTCCGAGGGTGTCCTGCGGATGTGCGAGGAATTCGGGATGGCGTTCATCCCGTGGGCTCCGATCATGGTCGGCGACGTCGACGTGGGCGGAGTGCTGGAGCGAATCGCCAGGGAGCGCGGGATCTCGATTCGTCAGCTCGCCCTCGCCTGGCTTCTTGCGCACTCGCGCCAGATGCTTCCCATCCCGGGCACGGCGTCGGTGGCGCACATTGAGGAGAATGTCGCAGCCGCCGCCGTGCACCTCACGGCGGAGGAGGAGCGCCGCCTGGAGGCTTCGTAGCGACACGAATGGCGGGCACCCAGCTCCAATCAGTGGGTGCCCACCGCCCACTCCGTCGGTGGCGAACGGTCGTGACGGAGACACGCCCCAGCCCTTTGCGAGCAGCACGCCCGTGCATCACCTGACCCCACGATATAGCATAAGCAAGAAAGAGGTCTAATGTGATAGCGTCGTTATCCATCATCCATCACGGTGCGGTGGCCTTGGCGTTGGAGGAGGCCGATGAACCACGCGGAAGATGACGAGGTGCATGTCCTGCTCGTGGAAGACGATTCGGCGCTGGCCCAGATGTACCGGGTCAAGCTCGAGCGCGACGGGTACACCGTTCATGTCGCGGGCGACGGGGAGGAGGCGCTGAGCGTGCTCACCTACGAGCTGCCCGACCTGATCTTCCTGGACGTCAGGCTGCCGCGCATGGACGGGTTTGCATTCCTGGAGCGAATTCGCGTAACGCAGCGGACCAGGAATATCCCCGTGGTCATCCTCAGCAACTACAGCGGGGCCGAGCTGGTCTCTCGCGGCCTTCGGCTCGGCGCGCTGGAGTATCTGATCAAGAGCAGGACCACGCCTGGGCAGCTGTCCGAGGGCGTCAGGAACTGGAGCAGACCCTACACTTTCGATGAACCACTCGCTCCAATTCCCATGCGTGACGTGCTGTAGGGACTGCCCCCACCACACCGGTCCGGCATCGCGAGTGGGAGGCCTGTCTCTCCTCGCTAAGACTGGGCTTCGCCTCGGACCTGCAGCAGGTTCTCGACCGAGGCGACGCTCCGGACGTGGCTGGCCGTTTCGACGATCTCACGCGCCAGCTCAGCGGTCTCGACTTCGCCCCGCAGGATGAGCCGGCCCCCGACGACCTCCGCCTCCACGCTGGATCTGGGAAAGTCTGGCATCGCATGAAGAATGCTCTCGACCCGGCTGAGGATGGTCAGGTCGTCCTCCGGCCCGGGCGCACCCCCTGTCTGCAGCTGGGCGATGGCGCCGCGCGACCTGTCCTGGAGCTGCCGCGTCTGACGGTTCAGCTCGTCGCGGCCCCTATTGATGGCCGCGGCGGCCAGCTCCTTGAGCTGAGCCCTGCGCGCCGGCCCCAGTTCGGCGTCGAGGAAGTAGGTGAGAGCGGCGCCCACAGCGCCGCCGATCACCAGGGTGCGGATCCTGGCCATGTCGCGTTCCTCCGTTGAATCTTATGACTGGCTGTCTTTCCGAAGGCGTTGCCGGCGCACGCAGGAACTCTACGTTGCGTGGCCGGCGCTGCACGAATCAGAAGGGCGGAGGCCTCTTGCGTGAGACCTCCGCCAGGGGGAGTGGAGGTCGGCCCACGATGCAGCGCACGGGGGGTAAGCCTGCAGCAGCTCGGGTCCGGCCGCTCTCGCGTCATTAGCCGACGGCAGAGTGTCGAGTTATCTTAGTGCCGTGCTGACATGTTTGTCAACATGGTGGCTGGTGGTTCTCTTCTCGGCTCAGACATAACCTGAGCAGGTGACGAACCTCCTCAGTCGACACCGGGGCGAAGTCCTCGTACCAGAGGCCGACCGCTGAGAACGGCTCCGGCTGCGCCCCGCAGACGACGTCATCGGCTTCGACGCGCATGCGAGCGCACACCTCGGAAGGCGCTACCGGAACCGCCACGACTATCCATCTCGGGCCCATGGAACGCAGAGCCGCGATGGCCGCCCGCATCGTGGCCCCGGTTGCCAACCCGTCGTCGACGAGGATCACCGTCTTGCCGCCCGGCCGAAGCGGCTCGATCCCCTCTCGGTACACCAGCTCTCTCTCAGCGAGCTGCTCCAACGCCTCGCTCGTGATCTCCTCGATCGTCGCCTTCGAGATACCGAAGCTCTGGACCACCGAGGCGTTGATGGTCCTCGCGCCCCCGGAGGCCACGGCGCCAAGCGCCAGCTCTTCGTGCCCGGGCACGCCCAGCTTGCGAACGCCGAAGACGTCGCATGGCGCTCCCAGCGCGTTTGCCACCTCGTACGCGACAGGCACCCCGCCGCGGGGCAGACCCAGGACCAGCAGGTCGGGGTGACCGGCGTATCTGGTGAGCCGCATCGCCAGCTGCCGTCCGGCTGCCCGCCGGTCCGCATAGGGCAGCCGCGGCTCCAGTGGCCCCTCTTCCCCGCCCCGGCCCGGACCGTCTGGACTCGGATGCTGCATTTTTGATTATCAGGGTAGGAGGGTGGCGGCGATTCGCCCGGTCACCTCCGAGCGCAGCTACGCTCTCATGCATGGACGCGCCCGACAAACCCTCAGAGATCGCTTTTCTGCGCCGCCTCGGTGCCGTGAGGCAGTTCACGGCGGACTCCCTGCCCGACCATGTTGTGGGCGACCTCCTCGAGGTTGCTCGCTGGTCTGGCAGCGCCAGCAACCGGCAACCATGGGATCTGATTCTGGTGAGCGACCGCGAGAGCCTTCGACGGTTGGCCGGCGCCGAAGGCTTCGCCGCTCATGTCGCCGGCGCGGCGCTGGCGATCGTGCTGGTGATGTCCGGCGACCGTCCGGAGCAGGACACCTTCGATGAAGGACGGCTCAGCGAGCGCCTGATGCTGGCCGCCCTGGCTCACCGCGTCGGCTCCTGCATCGGCTGGTTCAAAGGCTCCGGTCGCGACGAGGTGAAGCAGCTGCTTGGCATCCCCGCCGGCCGCCTGGTGCGCACCGTCATCTCGTTCGGATACGCCACCGAGGCGGCTGCGAGGCGCGGACGCCGTCGCAAGCCGAT
>Ga0126384_10002891_pt1 | contig 10400 bp, 8 predicted proteins | sample PanSoiMetPlot_36_FD_92543 | JGI IMG/M metagenome (GOLD analysis project Ga0126384, IMG submission 92543) | Tropical forest soil microbial communities from Panama - MetaG Plot_36 | ecosystem: Environmental > Terrestrial > Soil > Tropical forest > Bulk soil | place: Panama | collected 2016-02-17 | reverse complement strand
TGAGCCTTGCTGCGGCGTCGATCACGGCCGAGCCGCCCATCACCACCGAGCGCGAGCTGTACGAACCAAAACCTTCGCTCAGGAAATCGGTCGAGCCGTGGAAAACACCCGCGATGGCGTCGAGCGGCAGATCCAGCGCATCGGCCGCGATCTGCGCGAATACGGTCTCGACGCCCTGCCCGACCGAGGTCGACCCGAGATAGACCGCGACGCGTCCGTCCCGCTCGAGCACGAGCCGCGCGTTCTCGCGCGGCCCGGTTCCGCCGCCCTCAAGGTAGCAGCCAACCGCGCTGCCGACATAGCGCCCCTCGATCAGACGGCCCTGGAGCGCCGCCTTGCCGGCCCAATCGAACTCGGCGAGGCAGCGCTCGAAGGTCGCCGCATAATCACCGCTGTCAGTTTCGGTCTCGACGTGCAGCGGCTCGACGGTCGCGAGGCGATACGGCATGGCGCTTTGCGCAACGAGGTTTCGGCGGCGCAGTTCGACCTGGTCGATTTCGAGGTCCTCGGCCGCAAGGTCGATAAGCCGCTCGCGGAAGAAATCCGCCTCGAAGCGCCCCGGCCCGCGGTAGGTCCCGACCGGGGTCTTGTTGGTGAGCGCAAGCGACACCGCGATCCGGATGTCGGGCACCGAATAGGGCCCGGAGAGAATCTGCGCCAGGTTGCGCGCGGATGTCGCGCCGTTGGTGCGCACATAGGCGCCGATGTCGCAGAACGCCTCGCCAACGAGCGCCATGAAAGTTCCGTCGCGCGCGCAGGCGAGCGCAAGCTCGATCTCGGCATCGCGCGCATGATTGCAGGCGAGCAGGTTCTCGCGTCGATCCTCGATCCAGCGCACCGGATGACCGGTGAAGCGCGCCGCGAACGGAATGAGGAAATCCTCGGGATAGAATTCGCCGCGCGCGCCGAAACCGCCGCCGACGTCGTTCACGACCATGCGGATCGCGCCTTCGGGCAGTCCCATCATGGCGGCCAGCATGCGGCGGTTGGGAAACGCGATCTTGGCGGCGCCGAACACTGTGAGCCGCCCCGCCGCATCCCATTGCGCCAGGAGCCCGCGCGGCTCCATCGGCACCGCCGTGAAGCGCTGCACCTTGAAGCGCTCGCGCCGAACGTACGGCGCACGTGCGAGGGCCGTCTCCGCGTCGCCCTTGAGCGCCGTCAACGTACCGGCGATGTTGCTCGCATGCTCGAACAGCCGGTCCGCATCGGCGGCTGCCGCCGCGCGGTCGGCCACCACCGGCACCGGTTCGATATCGAGCGCGATCGTCGCAAGCGCGTCCTCGGCAAGCGCCGCACTGTCGGCCACGACCACGGCGACCGGCTCGCCCACGTAGCGCACCTTGCGGTCGGCGATCACTGGCTGCCGGTAGCGCGAGAACTGCGCCAGCACGTCCAGGCGCTGCGGGATGGTCGGCACCAGGCCGATCTCGGCAGCCGTGATCACCGCCCGCACGCCCGGCCTGGCCCGCGCCGCCGACGCATCGATGGCCCGGATGCGGCCGTGCGCGACCGGGCTGCGCAGGATAGCGGCATGCAGCATGCCGTCGGCCGCGAGATCCCCGACGAACTCTCCGCGTCCGCGCAGGAAGCGCGGGTCCTCGAGACGGGCGATCGGGCTGCCGATCAGCCGGTTGGTCGTGCGCGTCGCGGCTGTCATCGGCGCGTACCGTCGTGTTTGCGCTGAATGACCGCTGGGTCGGCGCCGCGTGCGCCCTCGCTGCCGCACGCCGCAAACTCCGCGACGGCGTGGGTGAGGATGCGGACGCGCGTCTTGTTCAGATCCGGGCCGACCTTGCGCATGATGTCGAGGCTACTCGATGCGCACGCCCGCGGCCTTGACGACCTCGGCCCATTTGGCGCGCTCGCTGCGGGCAAATTCAGCGAACGCATCTGGCGTCATCGGCGCCGGCTCGCCGCCCACATTCGCAAGCGCCGCCACCGCCTCGGGATCGCTGAAAATGCGCTTCACCTCGGCCGCGATCTGCTCGACGATCGCGCGCGGCGTGCCGGCCGGCGCGTAAAGGCCCTGCCAGCCGGTCGCCTCGAACCCCTTCACGCTCTCGCCGATGGTCGGCAGGTCGGGGGCGACGGCCGCGCGTTGCGGCGTCGAGACCGCGAGGGCGCGCACCTGCCCTGCCTGCGCGAGCGGCCAGATCGTGGTCATGCTGTCGATCGCGACCTGGATGCTGCCCCCGATCATGCTGGTCATCTCATCCGCGGTGCTGCGAAACGGCACGTGCGTCATGCGTGTGCCGGTCGCGCGCTGGAACATCACGGCAGCAAGGTGCGAGGAGGTGCCGTTGCCGGAGGAGCCGAAGTTCACCTTGCCGTCGTTCTCCCTGAGGTAGGCGACGAGCTCCGGCACCGTCTTGGCCGGAACGTCGTTGCTGACGGTGAGCAGATTGGGCAGCCGCACCAGGAGCGAGATCGGCACGAAGTCGCGCTCGGCGTCGAATGGCAGCTTGGCGTAGAGCGCCGGGTTGATCGCGTGTGTGCTGACTGTGCCGATCAGCAGCGTGTAGCCGTCGCCCGCGGCCTTGGCGACGACCCCGGCTCCGATGGCGCCGCCGGCACCGCCGCGGTTCTCGACCACGAAGGGCGTGCCGAATCGCATCTGCAAGCGTTGGGCGAGGAGCCGGCCGACGAGATCGGCTGAGCCGCCGGCCGCAAACGGGGCCACCACGCTGACCGGACGCTGCGGCCATGCCTCCGCAGCCCTCGCACGCCCGAGCGGCACCAGGCCGGCGGCCAGCGTCGTCCCCATCACGAATGCGCGGCGTGTCCACATGGCGAGCCCCAAACCCCGCTGCCCGATCACCCGCAAGCCAGGTGACCGGGTCAATACACCAAGCTGGCGGACTTGTCGCGCGGCAATGACGCCGCAAGAGAGCCGCAAGAGAGCCGCGAGAGATACGTCACACGAAATGTCGATCGTGGACGTTCGCGCCGATCACCCCGATGATCGGCGCCAACCGCGTCGGCGCGAAAGGGATGTGAAAGGCCTCGCTACTTTTTCTCCGCCACCCCGAGCTGCTTGGCCGCCTTGGCGAGGGTCGCGCGCTGCTCATCGATCGACTTTGCGAACTCGTCCGCCCCGCCGATGTTCATGATCTGCCCAGTGGTGCCGAGGCGGTCGGCGACCACCTGATCGGCGGCGGCCCGCACGTCGGCGGCGATGCGCTCGCGCACCGCCTTCGGCAATTCCGGCGGGCCGAACAGGCCGACCAGGCCATCGACCGTCAGTGCCGGAAAGCCCGCCTTCGCGACTGTCGGGATGTCGGGATAGGCCGGCGAGCGCACCGTGTTGGTCACCGCCAGCATCTTGATCTTGCCGGACAGCATCTGCGGCCGCGCGATCGCGAGCGCCGACTCGTAGACCTGCACACGCCCCTCCGCGAGATCGTTCGCGGCCTCGACCGGGTTGCGATACGGCACTTTCTTGATGTCGAGCCCTTCGCCTTTCAGAAAGGCCTCGAACAGGAAATCGAGCGCGCCGGTCACACCCGCCCAGTTGTGCTTGCCGGGCTCGGCGCGCACGAGCGCGATCAGGTCCTTGAGCGAGGCGATGTTCATCGCAGTCGGCACCGAGATGCCGACGACCGTGTTCGAGATCCGCACGATCGGCACGAGGTCGGTGGGCTTGTACGGCAGGTTCTCGTAAAGATAGGGGTGCGCGGTGAATGAGGAGGTCGGCGAGCTCAGCAGCACATGGTCGTCATGCGCCTTGGCGAAGGCGCCGATTGCCACCACGCCATCGCCGCCGGGGCGGTTCTCGACCACGACCGGCTGACCCCATTTGGCGCTCAGCCGATCGGCGAACAGCCGCGATCCAATATCGACGCCGGAGCCGGCGCCGAGCGGCACGATGAGCTTCACGGTCCGCATCGGCCAAGGCTGGGCGTCCGTCTGCGCGGCGGCCGGCGTCGTCGAAACAGCGAACGTGGCCAACATGCCAGCGGCCAGGGCCAACAACCGACGTGGGAAATTGCGCATGGGCTCCTCCGCTGTGCGAGTTCGTATCGTGCCGGCGTCTCGGCCGGGTTCGCGGCACAAGCTGCAAGAAAATTATCGGCGCAACAATTAAAAAAAGGTCGCGCCCCCCGGGGGTGAATTGGCCCGTTCGCACGCCAAGCGCGAGGTCCGGGGCGATGACGTCGGTCGCGTTCAACGGCAAACCCCGCAGCTGCAAAGTCCGCTGATCGCACAACGTGGGGGCCTGCCGCAACCGCGGCAGGCTGCGCCGCTGCATGCCGCATGCGCGGCCGCAACGACGCGCGCAGCGGCATGCGCGATCGGTGCGGCAAATCGCCCACGCGCCGGCTCAATCTCGCCCTGCCGGCCCGCGCGCGGGCCGGTATGATGCCGTGTCGCGTGTGGTCGGGTTGTTCGACGAAAACACCCGGCTAGCGTGACGCCATAACAACAGAGCTAGGATCAACCGAAGCTCCGGCGACCGTCGGTGGGCGCCATCATGGGAGAGACGACATGCGATCGACGTTCGTCACAGTGCTCGCCGTGGCGCTCGCCGCGACGGCCGCCGCCAACGCCGGAGAGCCGAAATCCGGCGGTGTCCTGAAGATCTATCATCGTGAGAATCCCGGCGGCATTTCGATTCACGAGGAGGCCACCTTCTCGACCAATGTCCCGATGATGGGCGTGTTCAACAACCTGGTGATTTACGACCAGCACAAGCCGCAGAACAGCGTGGACACGATCATGCCCGAGCTCGCCACCAGCTGGGCCTGGAACGCCGACAAGACCGCGCTCACGTTCAAGCTGCGCGAGGGTGTCAAATGGCATGACGGCCAGCCGTTCACCGCCAAGGACGTGAAATGCACCTGGGACATGCTGCGCGGTGTGTCGGAGCAGAAATTCCGCAAGAACCCGCGCAAGGACTGGTACGCCAACGTCACCGAGATCACGGTGAACGGCGATTTCGAGGCGACCTTCCATCTCAAGCGACCACAGACGTCGCTGCTTGCGATGCTGGCGTCCGGCTATTCTCCGGTCTATCCCTGCCACGTCTCGCCCGCACAGATGCGCACCCATCCGATCGGCACCGGGCCCTACAAGTTCGTCGAGTTCAAACAGAACGAGGCGCTCAAGCTCGCGAAGAACCCGGACTACTGGAAGAAGGGCCTGCCCTATCTCGATGGCATCGAATTCCCGGTCATCGCCAATCGCTCGACCGCGGTGCTCGCGTTCGTCACCGGCAGGGTCGACATGACGTTTCCGACCGCGCTCACGGTCGCCAACGAGAAGGACATCAAGGCGCAGGCGCCGAACGCAATCTGCGAGCTCAAGTCGACCAACGTCTCGACCAACCTGATCATCAACCGCGACGTAGCGCCATTCAACAATCCGGACCTGCGCAACGCCATGGTGCTGGCGCTCGACCGCAAATCCTTCGTCGACATCCTGTTCCAGGGCGACGCCGATATCGGCGGCTCGCTGCTTCCGCCGCCCGCCGGGGTGTGGGGCCTGCCGGCGGACATGCTCAAGACGCTTCCGGGCTACGGCGACGACGTGCAGAAGAACCGCGCCGAGGCGCGCAAGACCATGGAGAAGCTCGGCTACGGGCCGGACAAGAAGCTCAAGCTGAAGGTGTCGACCCGCAACCTCGGCGATTATCGCGATCCGGCCGTGATCCTGATCGACCAGCTCAAGGAGATCTATGTCGACGCCGAGCTGGATGTGGTGGAAACCGGCGTCTGGTTCGCCAAGATTGCGCGCGGGGAGTACGCGGTGGGACTCAACCTGACCGGCAATGGCATTGATGATCCCGACCAGGGATTCTACGAGAACTATGCGTGCGGATCGGAGCGCAACTACACCCACTACTGCAACAAGGATCTCGAGAAGCTGTTCGATCAGCAGTCGGTGGAAGGCGATGCCGCCAAGCGCAAGAAGCTGGTGTGGGAGATCGACAAGAAGATCCAGGAGGACGTGGCGCGCCCGATCCTCTATCACTCCCACATGGCGACCTGCTGGCAGCCCTACGTGAAGAACATGACCATCATGGTCAACAGCTCCTACAACGGCTTCCGCTACGAGGACGTATGGCTGGATAAGTGATGCGGCACCGCCGACGCGTCATTGCGAGCGACCCGCCTACGCTCGCTGCGCGAGCTACGGCGGGTTTCGAGTCCGCCGAAGCGCGGAGCGCGAAGGCGGAAGCGAAGCAATCCCGCTTCACTTGCGCATGAGCATGCGGCGGAGATTGCGTCGTCGCGCACGCAAGTCGGGCCTGCCCGACTTGCGCACCAAATTTGTCGATTTCGGGCAAACCCGAGATCGGTGCTCCTCGCAATGACAAGCGAGAAATCGATCGGAGAAACGCGTGGCCACCTATCTGATCAGGCGCTTCCTGCTGATGCTCCTGACCCTGTTCGGGATTTCGGTGCTCATCTTCGTGATGCTGCGCCTCGTCCCCGGCAACATCGCGGACGTCATCTTCTCCGCCGCCGGCATGATCGATCCCGCCGAGAAGGCCGGGCTCGAACGCGAACTCGGCCTCGATCAGCCGATCATCGTGCAGTACCTGCACTGGATCGGCGGCCTCATGCACGGCGACCTCGGCTATTCGTACGTGACGGAGAAGCCGGCGCTCGCCGAGATCCTGCCGCGCATCCCGATCACCGCCAAGCTCGCTGGCCTTGCGCTTGCGTTCTCGACGCTGATCGGCGTCCCGCTCGGCGTGCTCAGCGCCGTCCGGCAGAACACGATCCTCGACTACGTGGTGCGGGTCGTCAGCCTCAGCGGGCTGTCGATGCCCTCGTTCTGGCTCGGCCTCCTGATCCTCACGGCTTTCGCCGCCTGGCTCGGAACCATCCCGATCTACACGGCGGCGCCGCAGACGTTCTGGGACGCGCTCGCGCTCTACAGTATTCCGGCGGCCGCCGTCGGCTTTCGCAGCTCCGCGTTGGTCATGCGGCTCACGCGTTCGTCGATGCTGGAGGTGCTGCGGCAGGACTACATTCGCACCGCGCGCGCCAAGGGCGCCTCGGAACCCAACGTCAACTTTCACCACGCGCTGCGCAACGCGATCCTGCCGGTGGTCACCGTCATCGGCATCGAGGCCGCCTTCCTGATGGGCGGCCTGATCGTCACCGAGACGGTGTTCAACATTCCGGGCGTCGCCCGCTTCCTGGTCGAGGCGATCAAGTGGCGCGACTATCCGATCGTGCAGAACCTGGTGATGTTCATCGCGGTGGTCGCGGTGACGATCAACTTCCTGGTCGACCTGCTCTACGCCGTCCTCGACCCGCGGATCAGATATGCGGATTAGCTTAATGTCATTGCGAGCCGCCCGCCTACGCTCGCTGCGCGAGCTACGGCGGGTTTCCAGTCCGCCGAAGCGCGGAGCGCGAAGGCGGAAGCGAAGCAATCTCGTTGCACTTGCGCATGCGAACGCGGCGGAGATTGCTTCGTCGCCACGCAACTCGGGCCTGCCCGACTTGCGCATCTATATCTGCCGATCTCGGGTAAACCCGAGATCAGCGGCTCCTCGCAATGACGCGTGGAGCGCCGCATGACGACGATCGACGATACCGACACGATCGCCACCGCCGCCGCCCCGACCGGCGGGCTGTGGAGGGAGCTTCGCTACCACATCGCGCGCCATCCGCTCGGCGCGATTGGCGCCGCCATCATGGCGGTGTTCGTGTTCGCCGCGCTGTTCGCTGACTTGCTCACCCGTTTCGATCCGGTCAGCACCAATTCGGCGCTCTCGCTCGCGCGGCCGAGCGCCGAGCACCCGTTCGGCGCGGATTTCATGGGTCGCGACGTCTACAGCCGGATCATCTACGGGGCGCGCATCTCGCTGGCGGTCGGAATCGGCTCGACCGCGCTCGGCTGTTCGCTCGGCGTCGCGCTCGGCCTCCTGTCCGGCTATATCGGCGGCTGGGTCGATCTCGTCGTGCAGCGCCTCGTCGACATCATGCAGGCGTTGCCGCTCCTGGTGCTCGCCCTGGTGATGGCGGCAGCGCTCGGTCCCGCGCTCGACAATACGATCCTGGCGATCTCGATCCCGCTCGTGCCATATTCGGCACGCGTCATCCGTTCCAACACGCTCGCGCTGCGCGAGATGCCCTATGTCGAGGCCGCGCGCGCCGTCGGCATGAGCGAGTTCCGCATCGCGGTCCGCCATGTGCTGCCCAACACGCTGGCGCCGCTGATCGTGCTCGCCACCGCGCAGCTCGGCTCGGCGATCCTGGTCGAATCCTCGCTGTCGTTCCTCGGCCTCGGCATTCCCGAGCCGCATCCGTCATGGGGACGGATGCTCTCGGAATCGGCCGCCGAATACGTGCGCACCGCGCCGTGGCTCGTGATCTTCCCTGGCGTCGCCATCAGCCTCGCGGTGTTCGGCACCAACCTGCTCGGCGATGCGCTGCGCGACATCCTCGATCCCCGGATGCGCCATTGACCGCATGATGTCACGATGACCGTCACCACCAGCGAGCAGGATACAAGCGCCGCGGAACCAGCCGCGGCGGCCGATCGCCGGCCGGCTTCGCCACTGCTGACGGTCGAGGGGCTGCGGACCTCCTTCTTCACCCGCCGCGGCACCATCAAGGCGGTCGACGGCGTCGGCTTTGCGCTCGCGCCCGGCGAGACGCTCGCGATCGTCGGCGAATCCGGCTGCGGCAAGAGCGTCACCGCGCTCTCGCTGATGCGGCTCGTGCCCGACCCGCCGGGCCGCATCGTCGGCGGCACGGTCCGGCTCGGCGGCGTCGATCTCCTCGGGCTCGACGAGGAGGCGATGCGCGACGTCCGCGGCAAGGACATCGCCATGATCTTCCAGGAACCGATGACCTCGCTCAATCCGGTCCTCACCGTCGGCAGCCAGATCGCCGAGGTCCTGCTCCTGCATGAACCGCTGACCCGCGCGCAGGCCTGGCACAAAGCGGTGGACATGCTTCGCCTCGTCCGCATTCCCGAGCCGGAGCAGCGCGCGAAATCCTATCCGCACCAGCTGTCCGGCGGCATGCGCCAGCGCGCCATGATCGCCATGGCCCTCGCCTGCAATCCGAAGGTGCTGATCGCGGACGAGCCGACGACCGCGCTCGATGTGACGATCCAGGCGCAGATTCTCACCATCATCCTCGAACTGCAGCGCAAGCTCGGCACCGCCGTGATCCTGATCACCCACGACCTCGGCGTCGTCGCCGAGACCGCGCAGCGCGTGATCGTGATGTACGCGGGCCGCAAGGTCGAGGAGGCGCCGGTCGACGACCTGTTCGCCCATGCGCAGCATCCCTATACGCGCGGCCTGATGGCCTCGATCCCGCGCCTCGACCTGATGCGCGGGGCCGAGGCCAGCGCCGCCGCCCGGCTGCAGGAGATCCCCGGCATGGTGCCCTCGCTCGCCGACCTGCCGCCGGGCTGCGCCTTCGCGCCGCGCTGCGCTTTCGCCGAGGACCGCTGCCGTGCGGCCTTCCCGGCCTACGAGGAGAAGCGTTCCGGCCACTAGGCGGCGTGCTGGCGCTCGCGCGAGATTTTCGAGGAGCGCGATGGCTGAGACCGCGACCGCGCAGGCCCCGGCCCCGGCCGCCGTTGACGATCGCGCTCCGCCGGTGCTCGACGTGCGCGATCTCAAGAAGCATTTTCCGCTCAGCCACGGTTTCATGCGGCGCGCCGGCGGCACCGTGTTCGCGGTCGACGGCGTGAGCTTTTCGATCGCGCCGCACGAGACCCTCGGTCTCGTCGGCGAGTCGGGCTGCGGCAAGTCGACCGTCGGGCGCACCGTGCTGCGGCTGCTCGAGCCGACCGCGGGCAGCATTCGGCTCGATGGTCGCGACATCACGCATCTCTCCAGGACCGAGCTGCGCGCCGTACGGCCGCAGATGCAGATCATCTTCCAGGACCCCTTCTCGTCGCTCGATCCACGCATGTCGGCCGGCGACATCGTCGCCGAGCCGCTGCGCGTGCACGGGATCGCGTCCGGCCGCGCGTGCGAGGCCTTGGTTGCCGAGCTGTTCGACCGCGTCGGCCTGCGGCAGGCGCAGATGGAGAATTTTCCGCATCAGTTCTCGGGCGGCCAGCGCCAGCGCATCGGCATCGCGCGCGCGCTCGCACTCAAACCGAAGCTGATCGTCGCCGACGAGCCGGTCTCCGCCCTCGACGTCTCGATCCAGGCGCAGGTGCTCAACCTGATGATGGATCTGCAGCGCGAGCTCGGCGTCGCCTATCTGTTCGTCTCGCACAATCTCGCGGTGGTCGAGCATATCAGCCACCGCATTGCCGTGATGTATCTCGGCCGCATTGTCGAATATAACGACAAGAAGACGCTGTTCACCAAGCTGTTCGGTCGGAGAGCCGCATGAGCTTGCTCGGTTGGCTGAAGCCGCGCGGCACCGCACCGGTTGCCCGCGACCGGCTCAAGATCCTGCTGGCCC
>Ga0126384_10002890_pt1 | contig 10401 bp, 6 predicted proteins | sample PanSoiMetPlot_36_FD_92543 | JGI IMG/M metagenome (GOLD analysis project Ga0126384, IMG submission 92543) | Tropical forest soil microbial communities from Panama - MetaG Plot_36 | ecosystem: Environmental > Terrestrial > Soil > Tropical forest > Bulk soil | place: Panama | collected 2016-02-17 | reverse complement strand
CTATCGGCACCAAAAGCGGACATGGCCGCAATTACGGGCCCGCGTCCACCATGGGTCGGAAGCGGACCTTTGTAGCCAGCACGATGGCGCTGACCTATTGCGGAACGTCCCGCCCTTGCGGTATCGGCGTTACGTCATGGTTGCCACCCGGCAGCGGCTTTACTCGCTCGAACACTGGGCCGCCAACGTAGGTGAAGTAGATCTTTCGCTGGCTATGGGCGACGAGGACGCGGTGCGCCTTCAGGAAGTCGACTCCCAAGAGCATTCCCGCGGGAGTGCCGGCTCTGTACCGGATATGGCTGCCAGCCATGGCGTGGCTCGCGTCCGTCCCCGTGTCACCAAATGAAATCGTCGTATCCTGGATCGTCTCGTTGCCGATCGCAAAACTCTGAAACGGCGCGCTGTACACGGACACCGACTTAGGTCCCACCCCAATGCTGCTGCCGGCGGCGACGACTCCGGGAGTTTCCGGCGTGACACCCAGACCAGCGGCAGCCGCCTTACTTAAGATCGAGGTCGACGCCCCGGAATCGAGCTTTGCCCGGAGCGACTGGCCGTTAATCTTCACCGTCAGGATGATCTCCGGCTGCGCCTCGCTGAGGCTCTCGATCTCCGCTTCCCCTGCGTCGCCACTGGCCCAATACGCGAGCGATACCTTATCGCAATCCAGAGGCTGGAACAGCCTCACTGCGTTGTGGGCAAGATCGAACTCGACATCTACCTGCTGGAAAAAATCCTCGCCGAGAATAAGCGCGATGTTGTTACCGGGATCACGTTCTCCAGCGACGAACATCGGCCAGCCCTTGTGTGCAACCTGGCCGATTCTTATTTCATTCGGTTGGGCGATCTCGATATCGGTCTCACCGCCGACGCCGACCATTTGATCGCGCGTCGGACGTGTGTCAAGGTGCAGCCGTTTCGCGGCAGCGCGGAAAATGAGAGTTTGCACCGAACCGGTGTCGAGCAGGATCCCGATCTTCTCATCGTTGATGGCTCCATCGATAAGCAAAACGTTGTTCATCAGCCGGACCGGCCACTCTTCGATGCGCGCTAGTTTGCAGGTCGAGCCCGTCGCGGCGGCGACGCCGGTCACCACCACTAAGGCAAACGCGACCACGGCTTTCAGTGACGCCAATCGACGCTGATCTCCTGCCATCCGCTCCCCTCGGCTAGCTGGTGTCCCCGGGGACTATAGTGGGGGCGTCAGGAATCTGCAAACGTGTCCGCTTTGGGTCGAAAGCGGACATGGCGAACGTCACCTGATCGCTTTGTCGCGACTAGCGGAAGGTCGCGACGCGAATCTGACGGCTCATCGCCTCATTGTTGAGCGCCATCGCTCACCCGCCTAGAGTGCCGACGAACCGCAACCGCCGGATCAGTTAAGGCGTGGAGCGCTGAAGGGCAATAACAAATGAGGAGATGGACCATGAACCACTACGAAAGCTCGACCCCGCGTGTGACCTTCGGTATCGCCGCTGTTGCCATGACGGCGATGACCCTCGCGGTCCTAGTACTACTCCCGGCGGAAATGCGTGCGTATGACGACCCAGCGTCCACGGTGTCGGGTATCGTCACCGCTGGCTCGGCGGGGGTCCAATCGACCCTCGACTCCGCCCGGACGCCAGTCTCAGCCAGCGTCCCCGGCACGATGGTCGAAAGCGACCGCGCGCAGGAGCTGTAGGCGAGAGGATACTCTCGGCCATTTAGGGGCCGGAGATCCGACACGACGTCTGGTAATCGTAGCGAATCTGCTTTAAAGTTGCGCTCCTCAGCCAATCTGACTTTGTGAGGCCCAACACAATTGGGCCTCGAGAAGAACGGCGGTGCGATCTCGCCGCCGATCACCCAGGAGGGAAACCCAAATGCGCAAGGAAACGAACGTCAAGGGTGCTGCTATTCGCGTCGTCTGGGCCGTTGCCGCGGTTGCGGGCCTGTGTCTCGGATCGCCAGCAGCTTTCGCGGCTAACGGCAACGGCGCCCAGGCCGGGCAGGACGCCAGCTCCGCCATCGTTCAGTTGAGCGGCGATCCGCTCTCGACGTACGTCAAGACTCACCCGGCACAGGGCAAGAAAATCGATTTCAACAGTGCCACCGTCAAGTCCTATCGGGCGCAGTTGTCGGCGCTTCGGAACCAGTACAAGCAATGGCTGCACGCGAACGTGCCGCAGGCGAAGGTCACCGCCGAGTTCGACATTGCGCTCAACGCCGTCGCAGTCCAGTTGAACGGTGCGACGCTCCAGCAGATCTCAGCCACACCCCTGGTGGTGCATGCGGAATACGAAGGGGTGTATCACCCGATTAGCGTGGGCGCGGTCGACCCGGACCTTGCCCTCATCCACGCCATCGATGCATGGGGAGCCGGCGGCGCCGCTGGCGCTGGCGCTGGCATCAAGGTAGCCATCGTCGATACCGGCATTGACATTACACACCCGTGCTTCAGCGACGCGGGCTATCCTCCCCAGAAGCAACTTGGCAACAATAAATTTACTAATAACAAGGTGATCGCTGCCAAGGTGTTCAACAACAAGACGCCGACTCAGAACTACACGCCTGAGGCTCTGCAGGATCACGGCACGCACGTTTCCGGCACGGTCGCCTGCAACTTCGGCACGGCGGCGACGGTCGACGGTGTCGCCATCCCACATGGCATCTCAGGCGTTGCTCCGAGGGCGCTATTGGGGAACTACAACGTATTCCCTGGCGCTGTCCTGGACGCGCGAGACGAAGACATCTTCCAGGCGCTCGAGACTGCGTACAGCGACGGGTTTGATGTTGCGAACATGAGTCTAGGTGGCGCTCAGAAAGGTAATCAGGTTCAGGACCTGCTTATGGCCGCCGTCGATAATCTCGACAAGGCCAACATGGTCGTCGCAATCGCAGCCGGCAATGACGGCCCAGGGTTCGGCACGATCGAATCTCCGGGCGCGGCCGCGCGTGCCCTCACCGCGGGAGCCAGCTCGGTACCGCATTTCGTCGGCGCAACCGTAACCAACCAAGGGAATACATACGGCGCAGTGATCGGGGAGTTTCCGTCCGTCACAGCTGATCTGACCGCTCCGCTCGCCGTGGAGACGGGAACCACGAACGGATTGAATACCGCTTGCTCGGCGCTTCCCGCGAACAGCCTGACGGGGATGATCGCTTTGATCACTCGCGGCAGCTGCACATTCTCCGCCAAGCTCCGCAACGCCGAAGCTGCCGGAGCTGCAGCTGTCCTCATCGCCAATACCCGTGCGGGCGATCCCATTCAGATGGCAACGGACGGCGCTGCCAGCCAGCCGAAAGTGCCGGCCTACAATATCTCGTTCGACGCTGGGCAAGTCCTCCTGAACGCGAACGGAACCGCGACGACGATTTCCGTCGCGCTTTCGTACTTCCTCACGACCAACGCAGACATCATGGGAGACTTCTCCAGCCAGGGCCCGACTAACAACGATTTTCGCGTCAAGCCAGACCTGGTGGCTCCCGGCGTGAATGTGCTCAGCTCCATACCTCACCAGTTCTGTGCGACGCCGCCGTGCTTCGCTTTCTTCAATGGAACGTCGATGGCCACTCCGCACCTTGCCGGTGGTGCGGCAGTGGTGCGCGGGCAGCATCCCGACTGGTCAGCTGCCGAAGTCCGCTCTGCGATCGTCAACACCGCGGATCGTAACGTTCTGGAGCACTTCGCCCCGCCGGCGGCTCTCGAGACCGACGTCAACGTCATCGGTGCCGGACGCGAGAACCTGCAGAGCGCCGTAGGCGCTCAGGCCGCCCTGGATCCGGTGAGCGTGAGCTTCGGAGCCGTTCCCTCGGGCAGCGGTCAGACGAAACCCTTTGACGTAATGGTGACGAACCTGGGCAGTGCGGCAGCGACCTGGAACGTGGCTGTCACGGGTGGCGATGCGAGTGTTGCGTACGACGTAACCCCCAAATCGGTGACAGTGCCCGCCGGAGGATCGACAGTCATAACGGTCATCATGTCCGCTGGCCGACCGGCAGCCTTGGGCGGCCACCAAGGGTCGCTGGACATCACAACGGTGGGTGGCGCACCCGTAGCTCACGCCGCCTTATACACCTCTATCAAGTAACCGAAGCGTTGAACGCGTAGTCGCAGCGGGACCCTTCCCGGGTCCCGCTGCTGTATTGTCGGCTGCAACAGCGTTTTGCTGCGCGTCTAGCTGGAACTGCGGCGTGCAGTCCGTCGTCAGCGCAACGCGGAAATTGCGATCCGCTTACTTCCCATCCACCGAATACGCCAGCAGCACGTTGCCCGGTGCCGTGCCAATGTGCACGTAGCCGGAATTGACGTACAGCATGCCGCCGACAATCACGGGGCCAGGTCCGTTCAAAGAGCCGCCGTGCGCGGCGACACCATTGACGGTCTTGAATTCCTGCTTGGTATCGGTTTCCCAGATAATGCGGCCCGTCCTGGCGTCATAGGCACGCAGGATCCCACCGATATCGCCGGAGAACACCACGCCGGGAATGACAGTCACTGCGGCAGACTGTCCCGGGCTGCAGCCAACTCGGTCGCTTGCGCATCCTGGATTCGGGGTATGCCAGATCGTCTCGCCGGTCGCTGCATCGAGCGCAAACAATCCGCCGCCAATCTTGGAATCGAATATGAAGTTGGCACCGAGTGCCGCCTGTGCGCCTGGCGTGCCCGGGGGCGCGACGCGGAGCTGCGCATCTGACAGCGCCACGTACACGGTCTTGCCATCGGTAGCGGGACCCCATTGCACACCGCCGACTTTCCCGCCCTTGCCGATCTGTTTTTTCCACAGGACTTTTCCATCGGCGTCGGGATCGATGGCGTGCACGACGCCGGATTTCTGTCCCGCGATCAGTGCGCGTTGACCGCCAGCCAGCTCCACAAGGATTGCCGACGAACCAAAGTCGAAGTCCGGTCCATTGGAGCTGGGGCAGTTGGTGCGATAGGGATCGGGCAGATCGCAACCTATGTTGTAGCCGTCGTTGGCCGTGCCCTGGTACGACCACAGCATTTTTCCGCTGTCCATGTCGAAGCCAATGATCGCATCTGAAGTTGCCGCGACCGGATCGGCGGTGCTGTTGCTGGTGGTCACGTACACGCGGTGTGCCTTCACGTCCACGGTGGGCGACGACCAGATGCCCGCACCGGCCGGCCCCCACAGCTGCACCCCCTGGCTGTTCTGGCGAGTGGGTTTGAGCTCATCGGTGATGGTGCTGCTCTTCCACAGCAGCTTGCCGGTGACAGCGTCGAGCGCGACGAGGGTGCCGCGCACCTTGCAGCATTCGTATCGCGGATTGGCGGCGGCAGCATCTTCGAGGGTCGTCATCGGCACGTACAGCACGCCGCCCGACAAGGTCGGCGCGCCAGTGATCGCTAAAATGCGATGCTCGTCGAGGCGCGTCTTCCACACGCCCGTGCCCGTCACGGCATTGACTGCATGGACGCCAGTACGCTGATCGCCGAAGTACAGTGTGTTGGTGTTTTCGTCGACACTGATGGCAGAACGCACCGGCGATCCGGCGTTGTAGGTCCAGTATGTGCAGCCGGTGGCGGCATCGAGCGCGTAGACATTGCCGTTGGCGCTGCCGACAAAGAGCCGTCCATTCACGATCGTCGGCTGCGCTGCGGCAGTCTGAGCGTTGGGATAGCCGAAGGCCCACTTGAGTTTCAACCGCGATACCTGGTCGGACGTCAGCTGCGCCCGCTCGTCCGACTGGAAGCGATGCTGTGTTACATCGTTACCCCAGCCGGTCCAGTGAGGCGTGCGAAGTGTCGGGGAGTACGTTTGCTTCTCCGCCGCGCAATGCGCATTCACCGCAACGGCCGGCTGTGGCGCCGAGTTCCGGGCGAGGTGGGCAACGATGGCGTCCTTCTGTGCGCGCGAAAGAGTGGCTGCCTGCTGGACCATGCTGCCGGCATCGAGCGTGTCGCGAATGCTGTCGGGCGACAGCTTCTCCAGCACGCTGCGAGGAGGGGCGCGCGGCACGCCAGCATCGTGACAGGTGGCGCAATACTGTTTGTACAGCGCCTCGCCGTCCGGGGCGGATTGACCGGAAGCGTGGCCAGTGACCATGACCAGAGCGAGCAATACGGGTCGCCTGACAACTCCCTGTCGGCGCAGAAGTCGGTTGGCTCTCTCCCTGGTTTTCCTTTTCATCGGCGATATGGACAACCGACGCCGACGCGTAGTTCGAGCAGCCGCGCAAAATGGGCGGCACGTGGAGCGCCTTGAGCTGCATGGCGCGTGGGTGGTTGAATCGTCGAACGGGCCTTCAGGCAGCGACGCTGAGATAACGATGGATCGATGCGACCACTGCGGCTCCCTCGCCAATCGCGCCGCCTACACGCTTCACAGATCCTGAGCGGACATCCCCGATCGCGAAGACGCCGGGTACGCTGGAGGCGAGCGCCATCGGCACACCATCGGCCCCGCCATTCTCGCCCGTCACGACGAATCCGTCGGGGTCGAACTTCATCCCGCAACCTTGCAGCCATTCGGTCTCCGGGTCTGCGCCGATGAACAGGAACACGTGTCGGATCGGCTTCGTTGTCTCGGCATTCGTTTTCTTGCTGCGCCAGGAAACCGAGGAGAGCCCGGAGTCCGAGCCCCCGTCGAGGTTGGACAACTCCGTATCCGTGCAGAGTTCGATGTTCGGTATCGACTGAAGCCGGTCGATCAAATAGCGTGACATCGTCGCCGCGAGGCCGGGCTTGCGAACGAGCATGTAGATCTTAGAAACGTAGTCGGAAAGAAAAACTGCCGCCTGGCCTGCGGAGTTACCGCCGCCGACCACAACGACTTCATTGCCGGCGCACATCTTCGCTTCGAGGGCTGATGCCCAGTACCAGATACCTCGGCCTTCGAACTCGGGGAGACGTTTCAGATTCGGACGGCGATACCGAGCGCCGCTTGCGATGACCACGGTACGGGTACGGAGCTTTCGTCCGTCACCGAGCGTGAGCGAAAATTCGCCATCCTGACCCGCGTGTTTGCAATCGAGCGCTGCCGCCTCCGCGGGAATGATGATTTCAGCTCCGAATTTCTGAGCCTGCACGGATGCGCGCCCAGCCAGCGCCTGGCCGGAGATGCCTGTCGGGAACCCCAGGTAGTTCTCGATCCTTGCACTGAGCCCTGCCTGACCGCCGAACGCACGGCGGTCCAGCACGACGACATGCAACCCTTCGGAAGCCGCGTATACCGCAGTGGAGAGACCGGCAGGGCCTGCGCCTACGACGACGACGTCGAAGAGCTCGTCGTGCACGCTGGTGTCGATCATGCCGAGGCAGCGTCCCAGGGCCTGTTCCGACGGATCGACCAGCACGGATCCGTCGGGACAGACGACCAGGACGTGCCCTGCCGCCGCGCCGTATTGGCTGAGCATCACGTCGGCGGCCTCGTCCTGTCCAGGCTGCAGGACCTGGTGCGGGTAGCCGTTGCGCTTGAGGAAAGTCTGCAGCCTAAGGACCTCGGGCGACTGAGGGTCGCCGATCAGCACCGGTCCGACCTTACCCAATTCGATCAGCGCGACGCGACGCAGGATCATCGCCCGCACGAGACGCTCGCCGAGATCGGCCTCGGCGATGATCAGCGCGCGGAGTTGCTCGTGCGGCACCAGAAGCGCCTCGACCTCGCTCTCGGCATCGACATCGACCAACGCCGAACGCCCGGCCAGCGCCGATACTTCGCCGAGAATCTGGCCGCGGCCGCGACTGGAAAAGGGCATGACGTGGCCGAGGCCGTCGCGCAGACTCGTGAGCGCCCTGCCTTTCAGGACCACGAACATGCCCGGGTTCGGCTCACCGGCCGCGACCAGACGTTCTCCCAGCGCGTAGCGCCGGACCGTGCCGAAACGGCTGATGCGTGCGATCTCCGCTTCGCTGAGCTGCGGAGACAGCTGGTCGGCGCGGTTAGCGAGCGAGAGAGGAAGCCCGGACACGAGGCCCTCGTTCACCGTGACATCCGGGGTAGGGGGATCGGACATGGCTTCCATTATGCCTCCGCGATTCAAGCGGGGGACTTCGGTTCGGTGCCGGTCAGACGAAGTGACACGACGGAGTTCTGGGTGGCGCGCGCTAGCTCGCGCGGCCCAGCTCAGAAATGTGCAAGACGCTGAGAGCAGGCCCGGTTACCATAAGCCATCGGAATCGACGGGGTTGATTCTCATGACAAAGGATGTCTGGGCGTTCGTCGTTGCACTGCTACTCTTTGTCGGCATGAGCGTCACCTACCTTGCCTTGACGCCTGGACCACAGCAACCGATTCTTCTTCCGGGCCTCGCGTTCGTTGTCATTTATGGTGCGCCAGTGGTGTCGGGATTCGTATGCGGCCTGCTTTCGGGGAGACGCCCGATCGTCACGCTTCTCGCTCTGGGCATTGCCGCCGCTTTGTCTTTCACCGCGCTGGACTACGCTTCGGCTCAGTTTGGCCACACCCTCGACCTGGGCGGGATGTCGCCGATTGGCTGGATCGCTGGCGTGTCACTTTTGACGATCCCGCTCCTGGTGATTGTGGGTGGGTTGCCTGGAATCGCCCTTCGCAATCCCGGTTCCGAATCTCCGACCAAGGACGAACCCAAAATTAAACGGGGGGCCTGAGCGTCCGGGGACTTCGCAGCTAGTTTCCGCTACGATTTTGACGGCGCGATGGGCGCCGGTCGACCAGTAGGCGACTGGGCTGCCTCAGCAGCATCCGGCTCGCTTCCTCGAATGGTCTGCAGGCGCGCGTAGTCGTTGGCCTTGAGTGAACCGATGATCGCGTCGCTCTGGCCGGTCGCTACGCCCAGCAGGTCGAGAATGTGGCGCCCGAAGCTCAGCGCGCCTTCAGGGACGAGCGCGAAGACCTCATTCTTGCCCACCACTTTCCTGAGCCTTTCGCGGTCCGCCAGGTACGGCACGGCGGTGACGATGGGAACGCGCGGATAGAACTGCCGCAGGTGGTCGATCATGCGCCCGGTCGTGTCGTTGGCGCCGTTGGTTGCGATCACCAGCCGGGCGCGGCCGACTGCAATCGAGCGGAGCAGATCGGGATCGCCGACGTCGCCATACCGCACGTTGTGCTTCCACTTCTGCGCCATGGCGATCCAATCAGGATCGAGCTCGAAGGCCGTGTAGGGGATGTGAAGCTGCTCCAGCATTGTGCAGATCGTTCGCCCGATGTAGCCGTAGCCTGCAACGATGACTGTCCCTTCCCTGACGACGATCGGTTGCTGCTCAACCACCGCGGGTCGCGCGTGCTTTAGCCGGTCGCTCAGCTTGTAGCCAAGGTTGATCAGCAGGGGCGACACCACGAAGGAAAGCGAGATCACGCTGAGACCCACGGCATATTGCCTGGCGTTGATCAGACCGTTGGCGTTCGCGCTGGCCATTATCACGTAAGCGATCTCGTCGAACGGCATCATTAGGAAGCCGATCAGGATAGCGGAGCGTAACGTCAGCCCGAAAGCTCGCGCGAGGAAGAAAAGCACGACGAACTTGATCAGCAGGAGCGCCGGAAGGTAGAGCAGCAGGTCGCCTCTGAAATCGAGCAACTGCTTCAGATCGATGGCCATGCCGATGGCGATGAAGAAGATCGCGAGCAGCAGCTGCTTGGCCGGGCTCACCGCCGCCTTCACCTGATCCGCGTATACGCTCGTCGAGAGGAGGATACCGATCATGAACGCGCCCAGCGCCATCGAAATGCCGACCGTTTCCATCCACCAGCCGGCGAAGAAGACGGCGGCGAGGACGATCACCGCAAATCCCCCCGGACCGAGGTTGCGCGCAGTCAGGGTCAGCGCTCGTGGCAACAGATAGCGTCCAAGGACATAGACTCCGGCAACCGCTGCAACGACTTCCAGCGTCTTTCGGAGGTCGACGGAAAAACCGCTCTGCGCTGAACCCGTCGCGAGAATGGGGATCAATGCCAAGACAGGTACGACCATGAACCCCTGGAAGATATCGATTGCAACGACGGCCCGACCCTGCGGCGCGGCTGTCTCACCGCGCTCCTGCAAGATCGGAAACGGGATAGCAGCCGAGCTCATCGCCAGGCCAAGGGCGACCACCAGTGCCGACTGCCAGTGGAAGTGAGCGATACCGACGCTAAGCGCAATGAAGGCCGCGATTGCGGCGGTCGTCAACACGTATTGCGACGCGCCGAGCCCGAACACGAGACGGCGCATGGACCAGACTTGCGTCGGCTGGAGCTCCAATCCGACTGCAAACACCAGGAGCGTGACGCCGATCTCGCCGATCGCCTGCATCTCTTCGACGTGACCGGTGAGGAGCGGCATCGGCGAATGCGGGCCGAGTGCCATGCCCACGACCAGCAATGCGACGATCGCGCCGAGCTCGAGCTTCTTCGCCAGGCCGACGGCGACCGCGGTCGCGCCCATGATGATCGCGGCTGCGAACATCAGGTAGTTAATGTCCACAGCCGTTCCTTCTTT
>Ga0126384_10002888_pt1 | contig 10405 bp, 11 predicted proteins | sample PanSoiMetPlot_36_FD_92543 | JGI IMG/M metagenome (GOLD analysis project Ga0126384, IMG submission 92543) | Tropical forest soil microbial communities from Panama - MetaG Plot_36 | ecosystem: Environmental > Terrestrial > Soil > Tropical forest > Bulk soil | place: Panama | collected 2016-02-17 | reverse complement strand
CTACTCCTCGGGCCGAATACATAACCGTAGAGCTTAATTACGGCAGGGCCAAGGCGTTCGAAGCTGCCATTGCCGCGGAGCAGTCACGACTGCGGGGAGAGACGCTCTGGTACCGACTGGTCGTTGGCGGAAATGCGCCATGCTATGTTCGTATGCGTCCGCGCGCAACTTTGGCGAGTATTCTCGATGAGCGCGCCGATCAAGCGCTGCCTGAAAAAGTGAACGGTTTGATCTCGAAGATGACCGTCGAGACCTTGAATCTCCGGCCGAACATGTTGGTCAACGTTACACCCCAGTCTGCGCCCTAGCGGAAGACTCCGGGAATGCAAGTTCGGCGAGGGGAGGACGAAATGAACGAAACATTGCAGCGCATTCTTGGCTATGTGAAAGGCAAACAGCCTCTTGCCGTGCAGGCGACAACAGCGAAGAAGCTGGCGACGCAACGGCTACTCGTTGAAAGGAACTGGTACAAATCGGGTACAAGCGAATCAAGCGTGAATTAACTGATTATTTTTGAACCAATTAGGTTGGTAGGGGGGCGGGTTCGGTCCAAGCTGCGGGTTGCAACTCAGTTATTTCCTTGGTGGACTAGTTCATGCCGCAATCGCCGGTATGAGGCTGTAACGGAAGGGCAGTACTAGAATGGCGGCTTCGGTGCAGTGCGGTCCCCCCGCAACCATTTCGTGAAAGAAAACAAAGGGCTTCCGGTATGCTCCCCGGAAGCCCTTGCTGCATTTTGGTGCAGAGTGTCCGTGAATTGTCCGTGTTTCAACACTCTCCCCCAAGCAGGTGCGGGCCGTAAAGGAGATTTCCCCGTAAGGGGAAGGCGAGGGAGGTGAGAAGGCCTGGCTCGCCTCCCTTTTTCACTTAAATACAGCCTGCGCGAGTAGAATCACTCAATGGAAATCAGAGGTTGCGGAAAGCCAAACGCTATCTTGATCTTCTATCGGCTTCCTCAGCGACGTTCGAGGCGTCGAGTCGCAAGCCTCGCCTGCGGTCAAGGTGCATAGACATCAAGCGGTCATGGGGTTCTGCTGTGCGCGGAGTGCGCTGTCGAACATGGACTTAAGGTTCTCAGGCCAAAAGATTCTGCTGAAAAAAACCTCGCGCCGTGAGCGAACGGCAACGTTTATTGTCTTGATTGCGGAGCGCCACTCATCACCGTGAGAGATTTCAACATTCTTACCCAACGTGCAGGCCGTTTGTCGTGTGGCGCTACTATCTTGAATGGCCCTTGCTTTTCGCCGAGAGGCGCACCGTTCATAGTATCTGCAACGATTACCTCAGAATCTTGAAAATCGGAGTCTAGTTCGGCGAGTGAATAGACAACGCGATAGCCGTCGGACGCTTCGGCCAGAATGAACATTGCGACGTCAGGGCCGCGAAGTTTTTCGTTTTGCGGGACGCCTGCCCTTCGAAGCAGTTCTTGGATTGCCACACCTTCGTAGATTTCTTCCTTCTTTTCATGCGGATTAAGAACCTTCACCGTCTTGCGAGGAAGATTTTTCAGGTCGCTAACTGAAAGAGTGAGCGGCGTCGCAACTTCGCCGGTTACTCGTAATTGTGGCGAAACATTGCTTTGCTGTTGAGCAGAAGACGAGACCAGGGCGAAAGCTAAGAGACCCGTGTAGGCTAGAACTTTCACCAGGGTCACTAATCCTTTTGAAGCATTACTTCCGTCGCCTTAATGACGGCAGAGACAGTGTCACCGACCTTGAGATTCATTTCTTCCGCGCTTCGCCTGGTTATCACGCTTTCGATGAAATTCTCGCCCACTTTGACAACTACGTGAGCCATTACTCCGCCAAGTTGGAGTTCGACGAGCTTTCCTTCCAATCGGTTGCGCGCTGAGAGCTTCATTGCTGCGACAGTCTACTCCCTTGCGAGCATCTTGTCGCTCCTTCTCGCGTCAGAACCCTGGGGTTTCGCAGTTTGCAGCCAAGAACAGGTGCTAAGCCGTGCAGATTGTACGCCAGGAAATGGCAACCTACCTGTACCAATGGCCAAGTCACCGTCGCGACACGCGAGCCTAGCCCACGAATTGTCTACTTGAGAGTTCCTGAATACTCTGACCTTAACGCGTGTCCGCATGTAAGGAGGGATTCATGAAAGCATTGCATTTCATTCCCAGCGCAATTTTAGGTGTCCTTCTGATATCAGCAAGTCCAGCGTTTGCCCAGGGCAACAGTCAGGGCCACGGCCACGGCAAGGGACACGATAAGCAAGACAAAAAAGACAAAGGCAATGGCCACGATGATAACCGCTACGAATCCCACGGGACAGAAATCCGCGGTTGGTACTCTGAAAATGCAAGCCACCTTCCGCCGGGCCTCGCCAAGAAAGATCGGCTGCCTCCTGGACTCGAAAAACAATTAGTTCGCAACGGAACGTTACCTCCAGGCCTGCAAAAGCGTTTGTATCCTGTCCCCGTCGAATTGAGAGGTTATTTGGCTCCGCCTCCGCCAGATTGCGCGCATGTCCTGATCAGTGGCCATATCGTTCTGCTGAACCGCAAAACGAATCTGATCGTTGATGTGTTTGCCTTCTAGGCTAAATCCGCCGCGTAATACCGAAACGGACTAAAGAACGTTCCTTACTCCCTTGCGAGCATGTTGTCTTGTTCGCTTTTGAGGGCCGTGCGCCCAGGCTGCAAAGTCGTCCTATGACGCAGGAACTTGCTGGATACGCACCCGGGCCGAGTGGGCTCGAAGCGCTTTTCCCCGACTAATTCGAACGCTTGTACGCATTCCTTGCATTCGAAGTACGGCTGCCATATTCGGTTTGGTCCTTTCGCGAGCAGCGGAGAACTGCATCGCGGACAATTCCACGCGGTCTCTATGCGCACTCGGCGAGGTCGCCCTCCACGTATGCCGCTTTTCATGAGTGTTTCAGTTCTCTCGCTGCATTTTTTCGCGTTCGTCTTTTAGTGCAGACTCGATCGTTTTTTCAACGGCCTACGTCTCAACGACGGTCTGGCGGCCTTTGACTTACCGTTGTCCCTTTGTGACTTATAGGTTACAATCAAAACGTGATCGAAATCCGCCACTACGTCAGCCGTGCTGGAAAGGACGTTTTTGACGATTGGCTGACGCAACTGGCAGACGTCCGCGCGCAGGCAAAGATAGCGACCCGCATCAACCAGCTTGCCGCTGGGAACTTCGGCGACTACAAGTCTCTACGGCAAGGACTATACGAAACTGCGAGTCGATTGGGGACCAGGCTACCGCGTGTACTGTGCGATGATCGGCAAGGAGTGCGTGCTGCTTCTCTGTGGCGGTGACAAGCGAAAGCAGGCAGCAGACATCGAACGGGCGCTGGAATACCTCAGGGACTATAAGGAAAGGAGCGGAACCTCATGAAACGTAAGACTAGTGTCTCGCATGATGACGCCATCATTCGACGGCTCCGCAAGGACCCAGATTTTGCGGCGGAGTACCTTAAAGCAGCATTGGAGGATGAAGACGAGCCTCGCGTCCTGCTAATCGCGCTGCGCCATCTCGCTCAGGTCCAGGGCATCGCCAAAGTCGCCAAGGCCGCGGGCATCGAGCGCGAGAGCCTTTATCGAGCTCTGTCAGAGCACGGTAACCCTCGTCTCTCCACGCTCGTCGCCGTTACCAAGGCTATCGGGTTAAGGCTTACCGTCGAGACTGCTCACTAGGTTCAGCAGAGCAAACTGGTGTGAGAACTGATTTTTCACCAGCCAGGCTATACCCTTCGGGGAATCCTTGGGGGCAGAATGGTCAAAACCCCGAGTTTTGGAGTCGAACTAATGGGAGCGGGGGAATGAGGACGACTGATTCGGCGAGACTTAAGTGGTTTCATTGGTTTGCTGACTTGTATTCATAACCCGAGGGTCGCCAGTTCAATCTGACCCCGCAACCAATTTTGAATGACTTGAAACGGCTCGGAGGATGCTCCCTTTGAGCCGTTGTTTTCTTCGCCAGCGATTCGATTCCCAAGGATGTCCTTCTGTCAGGCGAAGGGGTTGGAGATTGTGACGCTTCCAATCTGCTGTCCATCCTGAAAGTCTTCACTGTAAAGAACCCCACACTGACCCTCGATGGCAGAAGCGACGATTAACGAATCGTACCAAGGCAACTGGAACCTCGCTCCAATCCGTAGCGCCTCTCCATACAAAGCTTGCGAAGAGTGCACTGACAGGAGTGGACGAAACGTGGTCGACAAATATTGTTCTGCGTCGACGGCACTCATGGGTTTTGAGAAACGCCGCAGTGCAACGTTAAAGAACTCTTGCACCACTTGATAGCTAACAATTCCGCCGCGCGTCTCGATTGCACTTCTGATCAACTTTCTGGCTTGCGCAGCCTTCTTCGGCGAAGTTCTGTCAAAGGAATATACGAAGATGTTTGTATCGAGAAAGAACCTATCGTTCATTCATCTCGTCCCGACTGAAGCGCCGCCCCGCCTGTACATGCCTCAGCCGTTTCATCAGAGCGTCGAACTCCTGCGTGCCGCCGCTTCGTGCTGTGAATTGTTCCAGCCATTCCCGGAACATGGCATTGAGCGTCTTATGCTGCGATTTGGCCAACAGGCGTGCTTGCTCAATCAGTCTCTCATCCGCACTGAGGGTAATGTTTTTCATACGACAACAGTGTACACGAGTTTCGTGTACACGGCAAGCCTGCTCCTTTGGGCAAATCTGGTAGCCCTTTGTGTCCCACACCCGATCAGTCCATGGGAAAGATTGGAGAAGGAAGTCAAAACGCTGAAACACCGCTTAAGTCGCACAGAATCAACGGGCCGGATGTTCTTGTATGTGCTCATAAAACCCGAAGGTCGTCAGTTCAAATCTGACCTCCAAGCAGATGAATTTCGGAGTCTCTGAGGTCGTACGTTCTCTGGCGGTTCCTAAAAACGGTACGGACTCATTGCTCTAGAATCTCTCGAGCGCGATCGTCGCGATCAGGCGTCGATCTTATCAGCACGCTCAGCAAGATCATTGAAACGATGGGTGGTGAGTTGCAAATCGTTGCCAAGATGCCGAATGGAAACGTGAAAATCCGCCAGAGTTCACCCAGATCCGGCAAGACGATTCTGAAACTGCGTCCGCCCTCAGCTAGGAGCCAGAACAGATAGCTGGCCTAACTGGGAACAGGCTTCATGTACTCGCGGAGGATGTGGAAGTCTCCGCTCTGCCAATCGCTGAGTTCGGCTCCAACGGCCTATGTAGAGAGTTCCGCGCAAATCCGTCATTTATGCTGGAGAAAACGATGGTAAAGAAGCACAGCATGAACAATGAAAGAGACGAATGAAGCAGAAAAGAAGACCCAAAAGACAGGAGCAATTCTGCCCTGGCACGGTTTGGCCAGGTTAGTCATCCACTGGGTTTTGGACCTCGGAATAGGCCTATAAGTAGGACTCTGTTCTGTCCAGTCGTAGATCTCGGCGATTCGATCTGCGATGGCCCAGTTCCAAGCGGCATATGCCCCGTATAGAAGGGAGGTAAAGGCTGCAAGCGTTGAAACCGACATACCGAGCACGACTAGCAATGCCGCTGCTAGTGAGTCCGCTAGCTTGCCAGTGGCCAACGCGCCAATGATACTGGCGGAGAATCCCAAGAGCCAGGTCACGATCTTGATCATATAATCTTTGTCCGCACCACCGATGCCTCCGTAGTACTTCCACACTTCGAACCCGAGTTTCTCATCGTCATTCCATGTCCTTTTCGTTGTCTCACTCACGTCCGCTCCCTCCTTTCAAGGTTATCTGGTTCCCTGATACATCATCCTTTCTCAAGGGGTTGGTGGCTTGCCATATCCTGCTTTATAAGTGATGAATGAATGTTCTTCGTGTCAAAGTTCGCGCAAGCCATAAACAGGGTTATTCGACAGGTTTCACAAATCCGGTGAAGAACAGCGTTTTGTGATTAATAAGCCTTCAATTTGCGTCCGCCACCGCCGCCACGTACCGAACATCGACAAACTGCTTCACCGTTTTTGCTTCTCTCGGACTGTTCCTCACACTGATTCATCCAGAAGTTCTGACCAGTCCCCCTCAGCGTGCGGCTAAGAAGCCTTACAAAACAATGTTTGCTCTTGCGTCAGTAAAGGGCGCTAGAGCAGGCGAGCTGATGGCCCTTACGGCTCCCGATCTGGATTTCCTTCGAAAGACAATCCGTGTGGATAAATCTGTCGACGATTTGATCAGGGACGTCCGCCAGCGCGGTGTGAGTACCTGAAGCACCACTGGAAAGAGAATTCGGATCAGCTTCTCTTCCCCGCTTCACGGAAGCTCCGTGGTCCGCTCCGAACTGAAGCCCATTCCCAATTCGTGATTCATAAGGGCCGGAGCCAGGATCCAGCCCTTTCTTTTCTGCGGTTTGAGCCCACGAGTCAGGCTGTCTTTTGCCTGGGAGTTTCACAAAACCGGCGAAACTCGGGGGCCGAAGGTCGTCAGTTCCCTTGCATTCGCTCGGGACAGGCAAGTCTAACCCCGATCCCCAAGAATACTATCGAACGTAGGATCCTAACGGGCTTGGTTCAGATCTCGCCTAGCGACCTGTGACTGAGGTCACAACGCCCCGGGAGGTTGGGAAGGTAAACTCCGGCAGAATTCTTCTGCTGGCGGAATATCAAGGTGGTCGTCGCCCAATGAATATCAGGGAAACGCTGGGGTATTGGACGCGAATTCTGTTTTTGCTGGGCCGCAATGCGCTCACATTTATGGGCGCTGTACTCACGACCACTTCTGCCCTCACCCTAATCTCCTTCTGGATATATGACGTTGCGCTTCCCGGACCACCGCACCCTTACATCGGCATCCTGCTATTTCTGATTCTCCCCGCAATTTTTGTGGCAGGCCTGATCCTGATCCCTATCGGAATTTGGCTTCGCAGGCGCCGCTTGAAGAATAGCGGCGGGCCGCCTGAAACGATTCCACAAGTAAACTTGCACGACCCTATGGTGCACCGAGGAATCCTTTTAGTTGGCGTTGCCACGTTCGTGAACCTTCTTGTTTTTGGAACCGCTTCCTTTCGCGGGGTTTCCTATATGGATTCCACGCAATTCTGCGGGCAGACGTGTCACCCGGTGATGGCGCCCGAGTACACGGCCTATCAGAACTCACCTCACGCGCACGTGGGCTGTGTCGAATGCCACATCGGTCCCGGAGCTGGATGGTTTGTACGTTCAAAACTTTCCGGTACCCGGCAGGTTTTCGCCGTCACTTTTCACACGTATTCCAAACCGATCCCTGCTCCGGTGAAATACCTTCGCCCTGCCAACGAAACTTGCGAACATTGTCATTGGCCGCAACGATTTACCGGCGACAAATTTTTCGTGAAAAAATCCTTCAATGACGACGAGCAAAACACGCCACAAACCACCGTCCTCCTGATGAAAGTCGGCGGTCCTTCTTCGCAAGGTCCGGTCGGAATTCACGGGCACCATCTCGAAGACGGCTCACGCATTCAGTACGCGGCCATCGACGACAAGCGGGGAATCATTCCCGTGGTTTATTACACGGACCGCCTGGGGAAGACCGTGGAATTTATTTCAACCGAGATTAAAGCCACGAAGCAGCAACTCGATGGGGGCGAACTCCGTTCGATGGATTGCATCGATTGCCACAATCGCCCCGCGCACGCTTTCGAGCTGCCGGAAAACGCCGTGAACAAACAAATCGCCGCAGGCCTGATCAGTCCGGAACTTCCCTTTGTTCGAAAGGAAGCAGTGGACCTGCTTAAAGCAAATTATTCCGACCGCGATACCGCCACGCGGCAAATCACCGAAGGGCTAAACAACTTTTACCATTCGAAATATCCGGCCATTTACGATTCGCGCCGCTCGCTCGTTCAGCAAGCCGCAAACAGCATCGGGCAAATCTACCTTCGCAATATTTTCCCGGAAATGAATATGACTTGGGGCGTGCACCCTAACCACCTTGGCCACAACGATTCGCCTGGCTGTTTCCGTTGTCATGACGGCAGCCATGTCAGCGGCGACGGCAAGACCATCGCCAACGATTGCGATACATGCCATAGCGTACTCGCGATGGAAGAGGAGAATCCCAAGATCCTGACCGACATCGGCCTTAAGTAGGGAAGGCTCGCCAACCATTTATTTCTTGGATTTATTTCTTTTCAGAGAGCGCCGCAATCTGCTTCTTTGCCCAGTCGTCGTCCGGGTGCAGCTCAACGACCTTTCGATAGTCCAGAAGCGCCTTGTCGGTCTGGCCATTCGCCTGGTGCGCCATCGCCAGCATGTGATAGGACCAGACCGAATCGGGATGATTCGCCTCAAAGCTCAACTCCATGACGACGACGGCTTCTTTCGTTTTCTTTTGTGCCAGCAAAGACTCCGTGAGCAGGTTCATCGGCGTCTCGCCGAAATCATACTGGGCCCCGCCGTAGTATTTTGTGCGTAGCTCGCGATACTGTGCGACGGCGGCTTCAAGCCCCTTTTGCTCCATCGTTTCAGCAAGCACGCTGTTCAGTGTACGAGGCTTCGCCAGGCCGTGGTGGCAGGTGACGCATTGCGCCTCAACCGCCGGAGTGCGCGAAAGCCTCGCGAGGTAATCCCGGTTGATTCCAGCCACCATTTCCAGCATCAGCCGCGCCGTCTTCTTCTCCTCTTTGTCGTCGGACGCAAAATCTAGCTCAAATTTCTGTCCGCCCGGCTTCTCAGCGTGGCAATGCTCGCATCGCACACCGAGCGCAAACGCAAAGCCGCGCATCGTGCTTTGCAATTGCTGCCTGGTGATTTCCTTGGGCAACACCTTCAGATTTGTGAATTTGTCTGGAAACTGGGCCTTAGAGAGCTGTGCTGTCATGCTCATCGTCAGAAGCAGGCCAAATGCCAACTGTAGAAGCCACGGACATCCCGCCTTTGCCATTTGACTCTCCTTAATTTTTGACTTGGAACACAGGGCTAGCTGTAAGGACGTATCTTGCGGTCCGGGGTGAGCCGACACAACTAGCGATGCTGTGCGAAAAAAAAGGCTATCGAGAGGCTGGTCTTACCACGTGTTGTACGCGGTGTTTTCAAACTTGGAAATCTGGGGCGAAGCGGAGTGTACATCTGTGATGCCGGAGCCGTTCTGATCGGGCGTCAAAACGGTGCCCCCATAGTCCAGCACCCAATCCTTGGCCTGGGTCATCGGATCGACTGGCACTTCACGCAAGTAGCCGGCGCTCTTCAGGTCTTCAAGGGATTGCGGTGGACTCAGTCTATCAAGAGTGTAATTGTCTATAGCTTCGCGCATCGTTTGCAGGTCTGTATGCAGCGCAGCTTCTCGCGCGTGCTGCACGGTCTTCCCGTATTGTCCTACTGCCATTCCAATCAAAATGAAAATGATCGAAATGACGATCATCAGTTCCAGCAAAGTAAAGCCTGCTGTTCGCTGACGCGCCCGCCTCGCCTTATTGGAATTGTTCACCATGATGCCTCACCAATCCGTGTACTGCCGCCCGTCCGTTGCCGTTTCGTGAGAATTCGAATAAACGTCAAATACGTTCTTCCCGCACCAGCTGTGCGAGTCCGGATCATCCGAAACACAGCGGAAGTTCCAGTCCTTTTGCTTCGTCATTGGGTCCACTGGAATCTCTCGTAGGAACCGGACCTTTTTGTCCGATGTCCCTACGTTCACGCCTTTCACCAGCGTGTCTAGCTCCGGCGGATAGTTTTCATTTCCAACTTCCGTCCGGATAAGGTTCTTGTCCGCGGCGTCTTTGTAACGGTCAATGGCGTCTCGCATGGTTTGCAAATCGCGACGCAGTTCCGCTTCCTGTTGGTATCTGATCGAACGGCGCGCAATCGGCAGCGCGGCGCTGGCAAGAATCACTAAAATCCCGCACGCGATGATCAGCTCAATCAGCGTCATTCCTGATTCACTTCGGCCGTTTCGTCTGATTGTGTATTTTGTGCCCATGCCTGAGCCTCGCGATAAGGCCCTTTAGTTAGACTACGGCTGAACTTGAACAGTCGCCTCGCCGGTTACCAGCGAAATCACCTTGTGCTGCGAGTCGATCGCATTCACTTGCACTATCGAGAGTTTGGCCGTCCCCGCAGCTTTCGCTTTCACCACAAGGCCCAGCAGCGTTCCGCTTCCGCTCACACCGGGCGTATTTGGCTGCCGCGTTGCGGAAATAATCGCTTGCCCGTGTTCTGCGTCGACACGTTGTACGATCGCAATTTCCTGGTTTCCGCCCGAGAGGAACGCCCCGTGTTGCACTTCTTCAACGCTGATCACGGACGGGTCGTACTGAATCATCATCGGAATCGCAAATAGATCAGTCACGTTGTCGACGGCGATTCCAATCACCTTGCTCTCGCCTGCTTTCAAGTTGAGAACTCCCGGCTCGAATCGAACGCGCGGGGCAGTCGCATCCGGAGTTGCCGCGGTCGCAGGATTCGCACCTCCTGCTGCCGCAGGAGCCAGCCCCGCG
>Ga0126384_10002887_pt1 | contig 10407 bp, 9 predicted proteins | sample PanSoiMetPlot_36_FD_92543 | JGI IMG/M metagenome (GOLD analysis project Ga0126384, IMG submission 92543) | Tropical forest soil microbial communities from Panama - MetaG Plot_36 | ecosystem: Environmental > Terrestrial > Soil > Tropical forest > Bulk soil | place: Panama | collected 2016-02-17 | reverse complement strand
CTGCTTTGAAAAAATCATCGCCTCGCTAGCCCCGAAGTGACACGACGCAGGCGGAGAGCAACGATTGTCTGCGTCACGCCCTCTCTTCAAAACGGTAGTTATGGAGTTCGATTTCCCTGGCAAAAGCCTTTTCCACGATTTGCCGTTGCTCGTCGTTGAATACCTGCTGATATGGTCGGCGGTCACTTCGGTCTTGCGATTTTGCTCTGACGTTGAGGGTTCCAGCGAACGGAATGTTTAATTGCGAGAAGACTTCACCAAGCCCGGCAATCAGAGTTTCGTAGCGAAGCACACGATCCAGGATGATTTTTCTTCCGCCGCGATCGGTGTATCGAAAGTAGTTAATCGGGAAGCGGCCGCGAGCGAGATACTCATCGAGTGAAAGTGAACCGTCTTCGCGTGCAGCGTGCATGTGGTAATGAGACAAAACCTTGTCCCAGGGATTTCGCTCGACGCAAAATTTGAAATAGCTGTTCCAAACGCTGGCAGGAACGCGGGTCCTAACCTCACTTGCCGGCATATGGTTATAGAATTTCTCACGAGTGGTGATCGAATGCCGCAACACAGAGAAAACTTTTCCTGGTCTTTCGAGGATTTCAGGCAAGGGATTGATGACTCCCAGATGATTCCGCGGTTGATGACCTTCAACGGGCGGTTCAATCGGCGTCAGGATATCAGTGGCGCCGCAGTGTTTTGAAAGAAAGACCTCAATACTCGTTCCGGCGGTCTTTGCGGTCTTGATAAAGATGAACTTGTATTTGTGGGACAGGATCATTCAGCGTCGCCGTATTGCGGAACAACTGGTCGCACGACTGATAAACAACCGCCAGCATTCGCCTGATTTGCAGCCACCATACAATAGCTTCACGATTACGTGCCGATGATTTCTTTTCAGAAACGTTTTCTGTTCGTTCACGTTCCAAAGACGGCCGGTAACTCGATTCAGAGCGTTCTCCGGGGTTATTCGGAGGATGAGTTAGTGGCTTTGCGAAGTGAACAGAACGGGGTGGAGCGCTTCGGTTTGCGCAATCCGAAGTACAAACTTAAGAAACATTCAACGCTGGCTGAATACCGCACGGCTCTTGGCGAGACGGAGTTTGGAAACCTCTACAAATTCGCATGCGTACGAAATCCGTGGGACCGGATGATCTCATTCTATTTTACACCGACGCAAAACACAGTTGCGTGGGATCCGAAGAAATTCCGAAAGATTATTGTTAAAGCGCTGCCGGTCTCAGACTACCTGCGGTTGGACGAGCGCGACAGTGATCCTTTCCAAAATGTCGATTACATCATTCGCTTCGAGAATCTCGCCGACGATTTTCGGGCCGTGTGCGCTGCCCTGGATATCTCGCCGACGAACTTGCCGCAATATAACCGCTCCAACCGCGAACATTATTCAAAATATTACGATGACCAGCTTCGCGAATTAGTGCGCGCGCGGTTTGCTGCGGAGATCAAACGTTTTGGCTACACGTTCGAGCAGCGATGAAGCTATAATTTTCCGAGCGTCACGTGTTCGCCATCGGGCTGGCGAAACCATTCAGGCAATTCAATCCCCGCGGCGATCATGCTCTCGTAGCAATTTTGTGTGACCACGCCCCGTCGTGTGCTCTCTCCGAAAACGGCGAAGTTTTCCTTTGTCACAAATAACCGGTGCTCAGGCAATTTGGGGACGTGATTTTTCAGTTCATCCATGGCTTTGGCGTTAGGAATGTTGTCCGGGAGATGAGTGAACAGGTGCCGCAGAACCTTGGCGCGCAAGATTTGATGAATCCAAATTTGGAACCACGCTTTTCGTTCGAAATAAACGTCGCCAAATGCATTGGTAATCTTGCGCGGGTAGAGAGTCAGCCTGGGATTATTCAGCGTTGCCCGGCACCGGCAGAATAGGAGACCATCTACTTCCGGCGAGCGCATGGCGTGCGGAATCAAGCTCGCGATTCTATCGGTGATGAGTTGAATGGGGTACTTGTCATCCACACACCAGTAAATCCATTCATCATCATCGAACTCCGACATCAGTTCCAAAACAGTTCCCTTAATATCCGAAGGCGCGGTGAGATATTTGATCCGTTCGGTATCCACTCCGCCTAACTGTTGATAAGGAACATGAAAGACGAAGGGATGCTCCGGCCACAACCGGTCATACTGAAAAATCATGTGCTCCGTGATCGCTCGGTTGCGATCATATGTGAGCACGATCGCTTTTATTTTATCAGGCAAACTCATAGCCAAACCGCTCTATATCGACTTTGAACTTATTTGCGATAATCTCCCTGGCGCGCGGCGTGTAATACTCAGTGAAGTGCCGCGCCCGTGGATTGGCTCTTTGATGCGGCAAGTTCTCGTTTACCCCGAGCTTCTTCGCTACAAAAGCCCAATCCTCGTCGAGCCGTTCGAATTTCCCAATGAAATCGGCAAGCACATTTCCGTTGGGATCCACAAACCAGTCCAGTTGATAACGGTGCGGAGATGAGTGGACGCAAGTGGCACTGCTGTATTGAATCCAATCAACAAATTCGTCGAACGACATTTTGTCTCTGAATTGTAGCGCCTCGGTACGCTCGTAAAGCGAGACAACGCGATCCCACGGATTGCGAACGAATCCGAACTTGAAGTAGCTCTCGAATTGTGTGCTCCCGATTTCTTTGCGGCGCTGTTCTGGAAGCAGCAAATACAAAGACGCGAGGATCCGGTTCTTTCTTCCGCCGTAGCGGGTCCAATAGGTCTCCATCTGGTTTTTGATCTGCCACAAATTCAAATGTGGTTTCCACGCCTTGCCCAGAATTGCCCGAACGCTGGTCGAGCCCGTTTTGGGGATCTCGACGAAAATACATTTGTACTCATGAGAGATCATGGCCTACGGGCTGTCATTGTACATTGAAAAATCTCCCAGGCATTAGAAAGTGATGCTCCGCGGAGGGTCGGTAGCTCAATCGGTAGAGCAGCGCCCTTTTAAGGCGTTGGTTCCGGGTTCGAGTCCCGGCCGACCCACCCCTACGGATTGGACAACAAGAACTGTCCGAGCAGTGCGGGTTTATGGTTGGCGACGTGCTCAACTTCGGCGAATCGAAGTGAGGCGAGAAATACGCAGAGGCTTTAGAGCAGACTGGCCGGGCGAGCGACATCTTGCGGTATTGCGCTAGCATGTCTGCCCTGATCCCGCAGGATCAACGCTTGGCGCCTAACGAGAACGAAAGCGATGATGATGACTCGGGTTGGTGGAAGCAATCGCGGTACTCGCGAAACTGAAAGCGCCTGAAATCGAACACGTTCAACGATTGGCGTCGCGGTGTACGCAACAATGCCAAATAACTCGGACTGGGTAATCGATCACGCAAGCGAGCCATACGGCGACGGCTGTGGCAGGGAGTATCAACAGCATTGCCAAGCCTAAAAGGAATGAATCACCAGCCCGCAGTAGCGGCAATGCCAGCAAGATACATCCCGCAGATGAGAAAAAGGAGAGCAAAGCCAGCACCGATAAATGAAAGTGTGCTTGGATTCACGCGCGGATGCGACGCCCATTGATACGGTGCAGCGGCTATTCGCTTAATGGCGTGCCAGAACTTCATTCGCATTCAATCGCATATTTCACTCACCCTTTAACGGATCGTAGTCTTCGGGGACAGAACGAAATGTCGGAGGGTCGGAACGCAGATCGACAAACAGCCACTCGCCGGGCTTTAGTTCGTGGTCAGCCACGAAGATAAAATTAATGCCTTCTGGCGAACTGCAGCGGGTTACTTTGTCGTTGGTATTACTCATGGGCGTTGATGATGACATAAAGGCCGCGCGGGGACGAACCCACCTGATTGCGGGCTACTTCCAAAACTTCCACCTTGGCTTCTGTCGGGCATAGCGCGCTTCAAGTTCGCGGAACATCCCCGCCAATTCGGTAAACCTAACGCTTCCAAGCTCATTGAGAAGGATGACGAGCTTAGCGCTAGGTTGCTGTCCGGGGAACAGGTAGCTCGCAAGCGACCACCCAACGCTGTCGCGGAGCAAGTCCGAAAATGGATTCCGTGTTTTCGTCCAATGTTGGTCGTAAGCTTTCCGATAAGTCTGAAAGCGTTTTTGTAGGTCGTCTTCCCAGTGCCGAATAGCTCCTTGGCTGTTTTCCAATAGCCCCGCTCGCACCATAGCTTCGCAGCATGCTCGATGATAAGCGTCGAGCAACGGCTTCGTTGCCGCTGCGTTCACAAGGTTGGGCGACGTCGCCACATACCGCATCCAGAACATCCAGAAGATACAGAATTCGTATTTCCATCGGTTGTCTTCGAAGTCAGGAATTCCCGCTTCATCAATTCCGGCGAGAGCGTTCTTGAACTCACGGCTCGCTTTGTCGCAGGAGGGAATGAGGTTCTTCGCATCCACAATGCCAATCTCACTCCACGGAATCTCACGTTTAGAATTAGTCATTCCACGCCAAGGCTATTCAATCACGCAGAGCGGCGCATCGTAAAGCGTGCTTATTTCATCACTGCCAGCTTGTCCACCATCCACTGTAGGGCTTTCACTTTCTCAGTCCGCGTGGCGTTGGCTAAAAGATGTTCCTTGTGAATCTCACGCTAAACTTTTAATAACTCATTGAATTTGGAAATGACGATCAGCGGAAACGCGATCCAACAAACTGCAATGGCGAGGACAGCAATCCCAATTAACACCGTTGCCGGATTCTCGCCTTGCGCGGTCAGTATCACGACGCCAGCAAATACAATCACAACGGGGATGATTATTCTCCACGGATTTACTTTCATGGCATGGAGGCCGATGCTGCATTTGCCGCGTTCACTTGTCACGCCATAAACAGGGAGGCTATTTGTGCTGTCGTTGGTGACAAGGCTTGCACACCGACACAAGCCATACGATTGGCTCTTTGCCGATGTTGCGGTGGGCGTACTGCTTGTGGTGTACTTGTGTAGCACGGGCACCGCAGTAAACGCAACGGTGCCTGTCGCGCTTCAGAACCACGGCCCGTTTTCGCTTCCAATCGTCTGACGTGAGATACGTGTCGCGGTAGTAAGTGCGGCGCTTTTCGCGCTGTTTATCGGATACCCACTTTTCGACAACGTCGCCCCGATCGTAGGAAAGGTATGGGTGGGAGAAGACACGAATCCCTCTTCGCACGAAAAAACTGTTAGCGTTGAACAATGGGAGTGGATCCTCGGCGGAAAGGCAGTGCGCGTAATGCAATCCGTTAATGATGGCGAGCTAGGGATTCAATATACTTACTTCATGGACCCACTCACCCATGCAATCGCTTTTCAGTCAGTCTCACGCTTGGCGGATATTCTAAAGGCACTGTTACAATTAAGGATGGCAAGATGATCCGCCACGAAAAGGTGATAGGCAGCCCGCCTGTCACTGATGTCACGGTGACTACCACGATGTCAGGGGACGGGACGATGAAGACAACTTCCGAATACTTCGCTGGCCATAAGCGGATTCCAGGCGGTCACGAGTACCAGTATCACGTTGACCCTAACGCGAAAATCAATTTTCGATCAGACAACAAATAGCTCAGCGTGAAGGCTTGATCGGCGGCACCCAGATACTCCCATTTCGACAAGCCTCGCGAAAACGCTCGATAGAGCGGCGACACTGTTCGATCTCCACATGCAGCTCCGTTACCTTTGCCTTGGTTTCGGCACATATCTGCCGGGACTCGTGACATATCGCAGCGGCGGCGTGTTTCAGGTCAGCTTCCATCTTCACCATCGTTTCGGATATCGGTCGGCGGTTGGCGGCATGTCGGCGCAACAAGACCCAGCAAGTGAAAGACTCCCGGCTCCGTGGCGGCAGACGCGGTAATCAAATGAATTAGCGCGCGGCCCAGACCCACCATTGCCGGGAGTCCATTACGGGCGGAGAACTTGTCTTCCGCCCGTTATCCCTGAGATCGTCTTCTAGGGTGTCGTATTCCGGATAATGCGGACCGTTGAGTCACGGGTAGCCATTGCGATGCCAGGTTGGAAATCAGACGTACTGGAACCAGACGTACTAAGAGCTACCGATGAGTCCGCTAAAGCGCCTCCAAACAGTTGTGCTGAGCGCAGCGTGCCGTCGCCTTTGCCCAGCAGCAGAGAAACACTCTCGGCGAATCCGTCCGGGGCGGCAACGTCAAGAAACCCGTCTCCGTTGAAGTCGGCCAATACCAGAGATGGAACGAAGGGAAAGTCGTTACCGGTGCCTTCTGAGAAGCTGCCTTTGGACGTGAAGGTGCCGTTCCCGTTGCCCAGAAGCACCTCGATGAATGGAGTCTCCTCGACGGCGAAGTCCAGGATGCCATCATTGTTAAAGTCTCCGATTGAGAAGGTCGAGAAAACCGTAGTAAAGCCCGCGGACGTGACGACCCTTGGTGCCTGGAAAGTACCGTTGCCATTACCGAGTTGGACTGTAATCCTGTTCAGGTCCGTGATGGTGCAGTAAGCGATATCGCGCTTGCCATCGTGATTGAAGTCCGCTGCGATCACCTGCAGAGCCTGTGAGCCTGGCAGAGAAAAGAGGGCAATGTTCTGGGGTTGTCCAAAGCTGTTGTTTCCGTTGCCTGACAGCAATGAAACAGCTGCCGGCGCCCGAGCGGTTGAGAACTGAGCGACCACTGCATCTGGATTACCATCTCCATTGAAGTCGGCAACCGCAACCGAAATAGGAGCCCCCGGCCCCGCTACAAATTGACGCGGCGCTTGGAAACTGCCATCACCATTACCTAACAGCAGGGCTATATCTCCGTCGATGGCGTTGATCGGATCTCCGAAGTCGGCGACCACGAGATCCAGCCGTCCGTCATGGTTGAAGTCGACCGCTGCTAATCCGGCAGGTTGCGTGCCAACATTAAATGTCCGGGCGGCCTGATACCCACCACCTGTCTTACCCAGCAACACCGAAATCGTATTACCAAGGCTTCCGACGACGCCCGTATTTACCTGAGCGAGATCAGAAATGCCGTCATTGTTGAAGTCTGCCGCGATGATCTGAGTCGAGACGGCTCCGTTGGTTGGAACAGCGGGCCCGATGTCGATAAATGTGCCATTGCCTTTGCCCAGCACCACGGACACGGTGTTTGAATCACCATTGGCTGTGATGTAGTCGGCCTTGCCATCGTGATTGAAGTCTCCCGCCAGAACGGTAGTTGCGTTACGGCCGGAGGGTACGCGTTTTAACGGTCCGAAGTTGCCCGCGCCATCACCCGGCAGAAGCGCGATATCAGAAAGGTTTCCTTGTGTGATTAGCAGGTCCGTGTTGCCATCGCTGTTGAAATCAGCGAGGCTTAAGTTATTGGCTCGTGGAAGTGTAAATGTTCGCGGCATTTGGAAGTTACCGCTGCCGTTGCCCAGTAACACAGAGACCACACCACCGCCTTTACTGCTGATCACCAGGTCCTGCTTGGTGTCTTTATTTAGATCGGAAACTGCCAATGCTACTGGAGTCTTTGCTACCGGAATAAAAATAGGAGGCTGAAAACGGCCTGTAGCGGCACCCAGCAAGATCGCGACTGTATTCGCATTGGTCCCCAGGCTGGTTCCATCGGATAGAACACCGGAATCGGCCACTGCTAGGTCAACTTTGCCGTCGCCATTAAAATCTCCCGTTACGATGCCTACCGGCCCGGCGCCTACCACGGGGTTCACGGTGGAAGTGAAGGTTCCATCGCCTCTGTTTAAGAAAATTGATACATCGTTTGAGTCCTGGTTCGTGACCGCCAGATCCGGTTTGTGGTCCCCATTGAAGTCGGCGGTAACAATACGTGTGGGACTGGCTCCGGCAGGCAGAGTCACAGTAGTGCTCAAATGTCCCGCGCCATCGCCCAGCATGATTAAAACGCCAGTGACAGGGATCGTGACCGCAACATCATTCTTTCCATCCCCATTGAAGTCGGCAATCACAGCGTCAAAAGGGCGGCCGACTCCGTCGTCAAACAACCGCACTTGTTGGAAGCTGCCGTTGGCCTTTCCAAGCAGCACGCTGATATTGTTCGAATGGAAATTTGGAACGACGAGATCGGCAATACCATCGCCGTTCAGATCACCACTGGCGAGGTTCGTCGGATTGTCCGCAGCCAGGTAGTCGCGATGATGCCCGGAACACGTTTTCCAGTCGATAGCCCCCGACCGCCACTTCGGCTAGACATTGTTCACATCCGTTAGAAAGTGGCGCCGCAAGAGGTTTGTGCGGAGGCAGAAACTCCATCGGCACATGAGGTCAGTTGCTCCTTGCTTTTCAAAATTACAGTACTTCGTAAGGCAATTAGTAAAGCGGGCGGTTGAGTCTACAACCGCCCGCCTTGCTTAACTCTGCCTTGGGCACTGCTCCTTTGCCCGGGCTGCAGCCTTACTTCGAACGGGTCCTGTTCTTCACCAGCACCACCTGGTTAAGGTGAGTTCCCAACGCGATACTCGGCTGGAAACCCGCGAAGGTGATGGCTGTCGCAGAGTCGTTTATAGCACCACCGAAGACTGTGGCCGTTCCCAGCGTGCCGTCGCCGTTCCCAAGCAACACTGCCATGGTCTGGCCAAAGCCATCGGGAGCGGCAACGTCAAGCGCTCCGTCTCCGTTGAAGTCCGCCAGCACCAGCTTGGGAACGAAGGTAAACGTGGCGCCGTTCCCCTCGGAGAACACCCCCGAAGACGTGAAGTGTCCGTTGCCATCATTCAGCACGATTTCGGTCAAGCCGTCTTCTTCAACCGCGAAGTCCGTAATCCCATCGTTGTTGAAGTCACCCACTTCGAAGTCAAAGAAGATCGTGGTGAAGGCACTGCGTATCAGCGCGGGGATGGCCGCCTGGAAAGTCCCATCACCATTGCCGAACTGCACCGATACACGGTTGTCGTTTAGCTCCGAAATATAAGCGATGTCTTGTTTGCCATCATTGTTGAAATCACCGCTCAAAATATTCGTGAACACCGTAAATTGAGGGAAGGTCACTACGGTCTGCGCCGGAGCGAATCCATTGTTCCCGTTGCCGAGCAGCAACGTGACCCCAGCAACACCAGCGCTGGTTCCGAAATCTGCTACCACGACATCGGGATTGCCGTCACCGTTGAAATCACCGCTGGCGATCCCAACCGGGAAATCACCCGCGGCAAAATTCGCTGGCGCCTGGAACGATCCGTCTCCGTTGCCAAGCAGCAGAGAAACCCCGCCATGATCCCCGTTCAGGAAGTTCCCGAAGTTCGTAACCACAAGATCCAGATGTCCATCGTGATTAAAGTCGGTTGCAGTCAGGCCTTCCGGTTGAGTTCCCGTCGCGAACGCCTTGGCTGGCCCGAACCGGCCATTGTTCCTGCCAAGCAAAATCTCCACCGCTTGACCGATCCTGTTTACTCCGGTATCGACCAATGCCAAATCCGGCAACCCGTCTCCATTGAAGTCAGCAGAGATGATCTGGTTGGGAAAGTCTGTCGCGATCGGAAGGCCAGCCCCAATATCCACAAACTTGCCAGTTCCTTTTCCCAAGACAACGGAAACTGTGTTGGAATCGAAATTGGCCGTGATGTAGTCGGTCTTGCCATCGTGATTGAAGTCACCCGTGGCAAGCGCCGTCGCGGTGCGTCCGGAGGGCACACTAGTTGCGGCGCCGAAATTGCCGGTGCCATCGCCAAACAGAAGGGCGACGTTGCTCAAACTGCCGTTGGTCACCAGCAAGTCATCCTTGCCATCGGCATTGAAGTCGGCCAAACGCATGGCATCCGCGCTCGTGCCAGCATGGAAAATGCGCGCGGCTTGGAAGGTGCCGTCGCCGTTTCCAAGCAGTTCGGAAACGTCGCCCATCGTGAAAGTGCTTACCAGCACATCCAGCTTGCCGTCCTTATTTAAGTCCTGTACCAGAACCTGCTGCGGGGTCTTCTCGGTCGGAATGAATGTTGTAGAACTCACCCCGCCGTTACCATCCCCGAGCAGGATCGCCAGAGTATTCGCGTTGGGTCCCCTGTTTTGTCCCTCGGCCATGCCGGAGTTAGCCACCGCCAAGTCGAGCTTGCCGTCACCGTTGAAATCCCCGGCGGCGATTCCATCTGGCCCCATGCCTACCGTGATATTGTTCGCGGCGCCAAACGTACCGTCTCCACGTCCGAGGAAAATCGAGACCGTGTTGGAACCAAGGTTGGTTACCGCCAGATCGATCTTGCGGTCGCCGTTCAAGTCCGCGGCGACAATGCGCTGCGGGGCCACGCCCGCGGTCAACAATCGGGGAGTGCCCAGGTTCCCCGCGCCATCTCCAAGCAGGATGGAGACGCCGCTGGAACTGGTTTCTGCGACGTCATTCTTGCCATCGCCGTTAAAGTCTGCGACCGCCACGTCAACGGGAAACGCGCAGCCGCAATCGAACGGAGCGAACGGCTGGAAGCTGCCATCGCGATTGCCCAGCAGCACGCTCACGCCGCTGGTATTGCCATCGTCGAG
>Ga0126384_10002886_pt1 | contig 10408 bp, 6 predicted proteins | sample PanSoiMetPlot_36_FD_92543 | JGI IMG/M metagenome (GOLD analysis project Ga0126384, IMG submission 92543) | Tropical forest soil microbial communities from Panama - MetaG Plot_36 | ecosystem: Environmental > Terrestrial > Soil > Tropical forest > Bulk soil | place: Panama | collected 2016-02-17 | reverse complement strand
TCGATTGCAAACAAGCCGCGGCGCGAGTGGACGCGGACTTGCGTGGCGCCGAGCCGCAACCGGCGGCTCATTTATCGGGTACAGGCACGCGACCCCCTGCGAATGTGGGCTTCTCCACTGCGAACGTCAATGCTTACCAGGGAAGCACAGACTGGCTGCCCGGTCCCGGCGATTCCATAGTCGTTTATATAGGGCGAGGCCTGAAACCAGCGTGGTTCGATAAGGGAAATAGTGGGCTGAGCCCGGAGCTGACGCGATCCGTCAGTGCTGTGCGCGACGATATTTTCACTCGGTTCGGTGTGCGGTTGCCGTTGGTTCTTTTTGATCCCGGCCGCGGCGCCCTGGCGCTTTCCCCAATGTCTTTTCGCATGGAAGTAGTCAGCCAGCCGGAGTTCAACCTCAAAGGAGACGGAGACCAGGCAGACGCCGGGGTTGCTCTTGATGCCTTGACCAAGACTCTCAAGTCGCGGGTGGAAACAGCGCGAATGCATTGGATTACCGCAGAGGACGTGCAAGAGCAACGGCAGATTGCAGAACCTGCATTCCTGACCTGGCTTGAGGAGCGCTACTCCCTGACCGATCAGAAACTCCTGATGCGCGCCGTCATCGGGTCGGGTCAGAATGCTGAGAAAAAAAATGACAAAAAGTCGGTCACGCAGAATGCCGAGTCGGAGATTTCGCCTGAATACACTCTCCGGCATCGAGATTGGCTCCTTCATTCGCTGGTCTTCTGGGCCCAGGTTGATGATCCTCAGGACGCAGAGAAAATGGCTGCAGACCTGCGCGCTACGCAGCGTGCTCGCCTGGCTCCGGTCGGCCCGGCTTCAGACAATTCCTTGATCGCGGCAAAGATTCGTCAAGGCATTGCTGCGCTGGAGACAGGACACCCTGTGGAAGCCGGGCGCCTGTTTTCCGGCGCCGTTGCCGCTAATCGTGCAGCCACCATCCAGTCTTTCCTTGCCACTTATCCCCAAGCGTTGAGAAGTACAGAGCTTCGGGAGTTTACGCAGTTGTGCCGGGATCCCAAACGCCGGTCTCGTTATCCGTGGCCTCGAGATCTGGAAGACTTTCTCAGCCAGGCGTCCAGGGACTTCACACCGGAGCAGGGAGGCACTCTGGGATGGTGTCTGCTTCAGGCGTATGAGGGCGAGCCGCATAAGAAACTTGCAGCGATTGAAGCCAGATTGTTGCAGGACAGCCAGCCCGGTGAGTGGCCCGCGGCCACCGCGAAATTGCTGGCCATGAAAACTCTGAGCGAATTTGATCCCTTCACCGATCCCGTGGAGCTAAGAGACAACGCGGTGCGGCTTTTGTTAAACGCTGTCCCGCGACTCAACCCGGAGGAGAGCACGGCCGTATTGCAGGACATCGACAAAACGATGAAACAACCGGGGCCCAAGGATTGGAAGCGGCAATTAATGACGGAGGTGGTGGAGGCCCGTCCTGAAGCTGCGCTCCAACTCGAACTCGCGAGTCTACTCCTCACTGACGCTGAGCGCGAAGACGATCTGACGCAAGCTGTGAAGCTGGTGGACCGCGTGGAAGACAGCGCCAGAAAAATGCCTTCTGCACAGTCTCGAAGGATTCTCGCTTGGGGCCGACTCGCCCGCGCAACTGCCCTGATGCGCGTGTCGGACATCGGCCTGAGTAATCAATATGGCGAAGCAGAAACTATGTTGAAGGGGATACAGGGGGCCGAATTTCTCGATGAGAACAGAATAAGCACTCTCATCCAGATCATTGTCGCCCAGGGTCGCTACCGGGAGGCCATTGCGAGTGCAGAAACGGCCTTGCAACGCTGGCCGGAAGCTGCAGAATTCTACGAATTGGAGATCGAAGCTGAGCTTTTGACAAATGATAGAACGGCGGCGGCTGAGACGGCCTCCAGGGCATTGCAAAAGGCCAACAAGCTGGAGGAAAAAAGACGCAGCCAGCAGTTGTGCTGGGATTATCTGAGAGAGTGGGTGAACGCTTTTTTGGCCAAAGATAACCCTGGGATCGCGGCCAGCTTGAAGCGAATTGAAAGCCTGAGTGAGGCAGCCGGGAAAGATTACGTCCAACTGGTTCTCAACTACATACGTTCAGGAAAGGAGAGGTACTACACCGCAGCCAAGGAACTGGAAGCCGAAACTTCTAGTCAGCTAACCGGCATGTTGTTTGTCGCCGCCCTGGGTCAGATGATGACAAATGGGGAGCCCGCCAGGGCTGAAGAAACTGCAAGGCGATTCTTGGAAACTGACCACGAATACGTGCCTTACATTGCCATGATCCTCTATGCCCGCACGTCAGGCCCGGCACAACAAGAAGCTTATGAGGTGCTCCTAGACCGCTGGAAGAAGTTTGATCGGGCCCATTGGAAAGAGCGGCTTAAAGGCGGCGATGAAGTGGTATGGCGGGAAATGCTGATCAGCTACTACCTCAAAAAGCTTGACCGCAGCCAGATTTTCTCTCCATTGCAGGATGAGCAGGCGTATGCCAACTCCGATGTTTCGGCCCTGCCTACGACGCGTCGTGGCCTGCTCTGTGAAGCCTATTTCTACGACGCTCTGTTGGCTGAAGTGGAGCACGATCCAGAACGCAGGAAAGCTGATCTGCAAAAGATAGTTGATACCAAGATTTACGGTTACATCGAATATAAACTGGCCAAATCCATGCTTCTCGAAGCATACGGCAACTAGACCGCAAGCCCGGCAACGATCCTTGTTCTCTGTTGGACGCTCGATTGCTTCCGTGTTCACAACCTTGCACCCTGATTCATTCTTGCGGCATCCACTTTTTAAAAGGGGAAAACATGCCGGAAAAAGAGACCTTGGATCGCGCCCGCGAAGATGCTCGGGAGAATAATCACGGGCGCGGGCTGAGCCAGTCACGTCGTGCCGAGTTAGAAAGAGCCAAGACGCTGCTTTCAAAGCGGATCAAGGATGAGAAGAAGAGCGCCGCTTGATGGATGCTGGTTCCTTTTGCATCCAAGGAGCACTTTGTTTTCTGACAGGCTACTTCTACGCCTTCAGGCGCTTTGAAATCAAGAGATTAGAAACACTCAGGGCGCTTTGTCTTTTACTACTCATCCACACTCGTATATATTTTCAACAAAATCATGACTCAGCCGGATGTGGCCCTCACAGACTACGGTTTGGCGCTCGAATGCTCTATTTTTGTTTATCTTCTTGGGTCAGTTCCAGGGAATTCGCGGCTGCTCCGGTTCTGGTTTATTGTTTACTTTCTCTCGATAGCTTTGGCCGCCGCTTTGGGAGGAACTGTTCACGGCTTCTATGCGGAACCGGCGTCCGTTGGAAGTCGTGTACTGTGGCCTTTGACCTTGATTGCTATTGGTATTACTTCATTGGCTGGGGCCGGGATTGGCGCCATCCTGCTGTTTAAGGCTTCTACTGCTCTCGTCGTCTCAAGTGCGGCAGGCGTAGTGTTCTTTGTTTACTGCATGGTGATCTTGTTCGTCTGGGACGATTTTCTGGTGGCTATTGTTGATTACCTTCCCATCGTGCTCTTTCTCGGTTGGGCTTTTGTCGCGGCCTGCCGTCGCACGAAACGGCCTGTTTTCATGATCGGCTTCTTTGGCCTGTGTACGATGCTCATAGCAACCGGAATTCAGCAGTTCGGCCTTGGCATTCACCCACATTATTTCAACCACAACGCTGTATATCACGTTCTTCAGGCAGCGGCACTGCTGATGATTTTTATGGTTGCGCGTGATGTCACCATGCAAAGCGAGGTTCGGCCGTGATCACACGTCGCGAGTTTCTTACTGGATCGATTGCGCTGACCTTAGGATCACGCTACGCGAGTCTGTTTGCTGAGGATCCAAGATTCTGCAATGACATCCATTCACAACTGAATCGGACACAGGTTGATCGCATTCTCTTCCCGAAGAATTTGCTTGAAGTTCAGTCGGCGGTTCGCGCCGCAAAGTCAACCAAGAAAGCGCTCTCGATTGCTGGTGGCCGGCATGCTATGGGAGGACAGCAGTTTGCCACCGACGCGATTCTGCTGGACATGCGGAAATTGAATCAAGTGCTGAATCTTGATGCGGAGCGAGGCTTGCTTGAAGTACACGCGGGGACATTTTGGCCGAGTTTGATTACCGAATACCTGAGCCGTCAAAAAGGCCGGGCGCAGCAATGGGGCATAGCGCAGAAACAAACGGGCGCGGACAATCTGACTATCGGCGGCACCCTGGCCGCAAACGCCCATGGACGCGGCCTAACCATGAAACCGTTCATCAGCGATGTTGAATTCTTCACTCTTGTGAATCCCGAAGGGGAGGCGGTACGGTGCAGCCGCGAACAAAATCCTGAGCTTTTCCGCCTGGTCGCGGGAGGTTATGGCCTCTTTGGAATCGTCACCACTGTAACTCTGCGCCTGACTCCTCGCCGGAAGATAGAACGCGTGGTGGAAATACGGACAACGGACAGCTTAACGGCCGCATTTGACGATCGAATTCGCAATGGCTTCCTGTATGGTGACTTTCAGTTGGCAATCGATCCCAAATCAGATGACTTTCTGCATAAGGGCGTCTTCTCCTGTTACCGCCCGGTCGACCCCGCAATTGCCATGCCGGAACACGTGAAGGAGCTGAGCGATGAAAGCTGGAGAACGCTTCTTTATCTGGCCCATGAAAACAAGGATGAAGCATTCCGGCGGTATGCTGAATATTACCTTTCCACTAATGGACAGTTGTACTGGTCAGACACGCACCAGTTGAGCATTTATCCGGTGAATTACCATCAGTTGATCGACCAGAAACAGCACGCAAAGCATCCGGCGACCGAGATCATTACTGAGATCAATGTGCCCCGCGAAGCTCTCAGTGGTTTTCTGGACGAAGTCCGGGAAGACTTCAGAAAAAACAACGTTAATCTGATTTACAGCACGATTCGATTGATCCAAAAAGATGACGAAAGCTTTTTACCATGGGCCAAACAATCGTATGCATGCACGATCTTCAATCTTCACACTGAGCACACTCCCAAGGGGCTGGAGCACTCGGCGGAGGCGTTTCGCCGCCTCATTGATATGGCGGCGCGACGTAACGGCACCTACTATCTGACCTATCATCGTTATGCGCGGCAGGAGCAAGTGCTGGCCTGTTATCCAAACTTTGCCGAGTTCTTACGGCTTAAGAAGAAGTACGATCCGCACGAGGGGCTACAAAGCAGTTGGTATCGTCATTACAAGAGGATGTTCGGGAACGAGATTTGACCCTATCCGCAATGCACCCACCGAAGCGATATTTCTGGTTTTTACTTTTGCTGCTCATCTTATTCTGCCTGCGAGTCCTGGGACAGATCTTAGTCGCGTTTTTTGAAGTTACATTTCTGCCGCCGATGGAAGAGTGGTTTTCCGGCGTGCTGCCCTATCCTGAGCTTCTCACAGCGCAAATCCTGATCATTTTCTTCTACGGCAAAATCTGCCTGGATTTTGCCCGGGGCCGCGGATATTTCGCGACACCCCGCCGGCGCCTGGGAATCAACCTGCTGAAGTTCGGGTGTCTCTATCTGGGAGTTATGATCATCCGCTACGTCATCCGCATGGGTCTCTATCCGCACGAGCGGTGGATCGGAGGATCCATTCCCATATTCTTTCACTGGGTGCTCGCTTCCTTCCTTCTCGTTTTAGGAACCTATCATTGGACTCGCACGCGAGACCTTGCGCCAACCCATCTGGCGTTGCGGACGCGGTTATGGCAATGGGCCCAGGGTATTCTGGCCGGCCTGGGGATTCTGCTGTGGGTTGGCTATCAGCTCACTCCATCCATTCTGGCGCACCACTTAGGGATACGTCGGTCTCAATTTGCGGTTCGCAAGCAAGGCCACGTTGCCATGACTACAACGGACGGAACCAAACTCGTGGCTGAAATTTACCATCCGCAGCATACTGTTCGTACTCCCACCATTCTGGTCCGCATTCCGCTCTCTAAGAGTGTCACGACTTCATTCTTCGCTGACACCATTGGGAGAATGTGGGCAGAGCGCGGCTATACAGCAGTAATACAGGGTACGCGAGGAAGACTTGAATCTGGTGGAGTGTTCTATCCTCTCCGCGGTGAACGGCAGGATGGCATCGAAACGCTGGCGTGGGTCTCGAAACAACCCTGGTTCAACGGCAAGATCGCCACGTGGGGAGGATCTGCTTTCGGATATACGCAATGGGCCATAGCTGACCAGGCAGATCCCGGGCCTTCTGCCCTTACCATCTATCTGGCAAGCACCGATTTCCACACTATGTTCTATCCGGGAGGAGCGTTCTCTCTTTACAGCGCGCTCAGTTGGGCCGGCCGGAGTTATGGTCGTCAGGATCTGGCTGACTTTCCAAGCGCAGAGGAGGTAAGGCGTGGTGCAGATGGGTTTCCGCTGGTTGATGCTGATAGGCGCATGGTCGGGGAAACCATTCCATTTTTCAGGGACTGGCTAACCCACAAAGATCGCGATGCCTATTGGGTTGACATTGATGGGACAGACAGGAACATGTCAACGAAGGGCCCGGTATTGCTTATGGGTGGCTGGTATGACCCTTTTCTCCCTACTCAGTTAAATGACTTTATTCAGCTTCGGCGGTTTGCTTCTGCGCAAGTGCGCGAACATACCCGTTTGATCATCGGCCCGTGGACCCATGCCAGCGAGGTTATTTTCCCGAGCGGAGAAAGAACCGCCGGCTTTCGACTACAAACGCTGGCCATAAGTGTGCCCTGGTTCGACCAGAACCTCCAGCCCACAGAATCGAAGGCGGACAATGACTCGCCCGTAAAGATCTTTGTAATGGGTAAGAATGAATGGCGATCCGAAAGAGAGTGGCCGCTGTCTCGTGCCGTGAAGACACCGTTCTACTTGCAAAGCCGTGGGCATGCAAATAGCGCTATGGGTGATGGCAGCCTTAACACTGCACCACCGGTTACGGACGAACCAGAGGATTCTTACGTATATGACCCGAATAATCCGGTTCCTTCGGCTGGCGGAGCGATGATGGGCGAGGCGGCTGGCATTGCCCGCCAAAATGCAATTGAGGCGCGTAAAGATGTCCTCGTGTTCACGACGCCGGTTCTGGGGAACGATTTAGAGGTAACAGGCCCGATCAGTTTGGTGCTTTGGGTTGCAACATCTGCCGGTAGTACGGACTTCACTGCCAAACTTGTTGACGTTCACCCGGATGGCTCCGCCTACAATGTTTCTGAAGGAATTCGGCGGCTTACGTATGCTCCCGACCAGGGAGCGACTCCGGCATCTGAAATCCGCATCGAGCTCTGGCCAACCAGCATGGTGTTTCTCAAGGGTCATCGAATGCGGCTGGAAGTTTCGAGCAGTAATTTCCCACGGTTTGATCGGAATCCCAACACAAACCGGGATATCGCAACAGAAACTAGCCCAATCTTCGCAAACCAGGTTTTACGCCACGGTCTTCACTACCCATCACGTCTCATTTTGCCCATTGTTCCGTCAAAGTAAACCACCTGCTGTTGCCGGTCGTGGTGGCGGGTCGTAGAAGGCGCGCCTTCACTGGCAGCCGGCTCTGCTCACTTCATCTCGATTCCGTGCGGACGTGCTGGGCCTGCCGGGAATGCGGTATTGAAATCCAACTCGAAGCGCGGATCCAGTTCCAGATGATCTCCGAAGACCTTAATCACGTGAACTTTATGATCGCCTTCGAAGTGGATCTTGCCAAAATCGTCCTCGTTAAGGAAGTAGTCGGTGACCACCAGTCGCCTATCGTCGTCGGTAAGCTTAATCGCATGCGGCCCCGCATCCACTCCCAAATTGACAATCCCGTTTTGAAAAGGATGCTTCGGATCGCTTACGTCCAGCATGCCAACCTGGCCGGCTTGAAAAGATGCGAATATAAGCCGATCTCCGCTTTGTGGCATGGCCAGGAGCTGCACCATGCCCCCTCGCACCGGAACCTCGATGTGGGGAACAATATCCTCGCAGTCGAAAACCTTCTCGGCAGTGCCACGTTCGGGATCGACCAGATATACCAGGCCATCGAACATGCCGGCGGTGAAAGCTCGTTCTTTGGGGTCGCCGGGAATCAGCTTCACGTCCATGGTTCCAATCGCCTCTGTGATGGAGATGGTGCGGACAATCTTCCGCTTGTTGAAGTCCCATACGCGGATAGAACCGCGCAGTTCCGGATCGCCGGGCACGATGTTGAGCGAACTGGCAGGCATCATGAAGTCGGAGGTCACCATCAGATTGATCTCCGGCCGGGCCGAGATGCCATGCGGGTTGAATCCCATTTCCGGAGGACGCCTGGGCCACTCCGCAACCATTTTCAGATTGGCGTCAAACTCGGCTACCCGGCCAGGAGTCATGCCGGTGGCAGAACCCATCTGCGTGACCAGGAATCCTCCCTGCTCCAGGGGCAGGAAGTCGTCTGTGATGCTCGATTTGGAGCCGCTGGTGGCAAAAAGAAACTTCGGGTTGCGGGGTTGAGACACATCAAAGAAAAAAATTCCATTCTGTCCACGAAGGAGGCTGAGTAGCCCTCCGCAGGCCAGGATGTTCTTGTCAGCGGACAGATGGCAGTGATGTGGCTCGTTGCCCACGTTGCCGGGAGGCGGAACCGGAACCGTCTTGATCACGCGGCCATACTCGGGCGAGTCTTCGTCAAAATCAATGACGGCAAGGAAATCCGGCGCCACACGCGCCTGATCACCAGCCCAGATGTAGAGCGTTTCCGGCGATTTATTTCTGTGATGGTCGCCTCCCTGCTGGTCATCAGCGAAAGCGATTCCCATGAGTCCTGGAATGAAGAGTGCTGGAAAGAGGCAAAGCAGGACTTGCAGTAGAGGCCACAGCTTACGATGCGATGTCATATTCATTTCTTCTCTTCTTTCTTGCGTGAGATCAAATTTCTTTTGGGAATTACGTTGCGGCGGCCAGTGTTCTCAGGGAAACCGACTGAGTCCCAGAAGGCTGAAAAAATCCGGCCGCCGAAGCGAGCAGCCAACTCGTTTGGCGTTGCACATCAGTCCGGTCATGCAGAACGGAGCAGATGAGTTGACGTTTGCTCAATTGCACGTAGCCTGTGGATTGTCAGCGGGGAGCACGACGGTGTACTCCTTTCCTGCGTCCGAGCTGCAAAACCGGTTCAGGAATGAGCCGTCCTTGATGAACTTCTCGTTGCTCCACGAGCTGTCGCCGCACCGGACCTTGTAGTGGACCTCAATGTAATCCATCTTCTTGCCTTTACAGCTCTGAAGATTCTGCTGGATTGCAACCGGCAGCTTGGTGTGCTCGGGAACTTCGACGTTCTTGAACATCTCTTTTTTCTCGTTTTCTCCCTCACACTTGAAGTACGCATACAGGGCCTTGACTCTTACGCTGGTCTGGTTGTCGAGCTTGAGGTCCACGTTCTTGCACGAGTCCGCGTTGGCACTCGGGACAAGCGTGACGACCATTGCAAGGGCAAGAAGAATGGCCAACGCACGCCCGTTCATTGTGTGCGTAGTCCATTGCCGTTGACGCGCTTTGCGGTTAGTGTCTGCGTGGACGGATTCACGATGCTCCATCCAGCAGAGTTGTTTATTCTCAGAATTCTTGGGGAACTTCACGACATTTAATCTCCTTTTGGTTTATTGGGCAAAAGGGAGTTTTGGCTCTAAACTCCACGATTGCCCTGACTAGGCCAGGTTTCTGCCCGGCACTAAGCGCACTCTTACGCAAGGCTGCCGCTCTGATCAATTCCCTGGATATTCCATTGCGGTGGAATCTCGGTTCCCGGACCGTTTTGGACCAATGAAACGCTCGGTGGAGTGGAAGCACTACTTCTATAAATCTCGGGATTTTGCGTGGCAGGTCGAGTATTATGAACAGCTTAGCCAGCGGCGAAATGGGTCCGCGTCCAACGCGGATCGAGGGTGAACAAACTCCGGACAGATTCCGCTGTATTCATGCCATGGAAACCCAAGGTGTCAACTCCCGCACCTATTGCTTCGAAGAATTCTCGCTAGATGTGCGCACCGGGGAGCTAACCCGGGCTGGAAAGAGGATTCCTCTTCGTGAACAATCGCTGCAGCTTCTCCTGGCCCTGCTCGAAAGACCCGGCGAACTGGTAACTCGCGAAGAGCTTATGGGCCGGCTTTGGCCTCCTGGGACTTTTGTGGATTCCGATCGCGGGCTCAACAAGGCAATAAAGCATCTCCGGGAAGCCCTGGGAGATTCGGCGGACCAGCCTCATTTTATTGAGACATTTCCGCGCCGAGGTTACCGGTTGCTTGTGCCGGTTATACATCACGAGCAAGCCAGGGAAGTAGAAACGCTCGTTTCGGAGAGTCCGCCTCGTCGGTCGCAGGTTCCTTTTTGGATCGCTGTCCTGGTGACCGCAGTGGTAGGCGTGGGGATAATCATTTCAGTAAGCGTCCGCGGTGCCTGGATCCGGCGCACAACTGAGTCACAAC
>Ga0126384_10002885_pt1 | contig 10409 bp, 6 predicted proteins | sample PanSoiMetPlot_36_FD_92543 | JGI IMG/M metagenome (GOLD analysis project Ga0126384, IMG submission 92543) | Tropical forest soil microbial communities from Panama - MetaG Plot_36 | ecosystem: Environmental > Terrestrial > Soil > Tropical forest > Bulk soil | place: Panama | collected 2016-02-17 | reverse complement strand
GCGGGCGCGATCACGTAGTAGGCGGCCAGCCCATACTCCGTGTGAGGCAGCGAGACGCTTTGCGCCTGCGCGCCGAGACGCTCGAGGGTGGCGATGGCCCCACGCACCGCAGCTTCCACCTCGGGGTCGAGCCCCTCGATGAAGTACTCGCTGGGAATCCCCACCTTGAGGCCCGTGATGCCCTGGGAAAGTGCGGCCGTGTAGTCGGGCACCGGTATCGTGGCCGAGGTGGCGTCCAGCGGATCGTGCCCCGCGATGGTCTGGAGTACCAGCGCGGCGTCGGCCACGTCCTTGCCAAACGGGCCGACCTGGTCGAGCGAGGACGCGAAGGCGATCAGGCCGTAGCGGGACACGCGTCCATACGTCGGCTTGAGTCCCACGGTGCCGCAGAACGCGGCCGGCTGACGGATCGAGCCACCGGTGTCGGTGCCGAGCGTGGCCGCGGCGAGGTCGGCAGCCACCGCCGCCGCAGAGCCGCCCGAGGATCCGCCGGGCACGCGCGAGAGATCCCATGGATTCCGCGTGGTGAAGAAGGCCGAGTTCTCCGTGGACGAGCCCATGGCGAACTCATCCATGTTGAGCTTGCCCAGGAGCACCGCGCCCGCCGCCCTGAGCCTGGCCACGACCGTCGCGTCGTACGGCGGACGGAATCCGCGAAGGATCTGGGACCCGCAGGTCGTTTCGACGCCTCGCGTGCAGAACACGTCCTTGAGGCCGACGGGCACGCCGTCGAGGAGGCCCAGCGGGCGCTTCGACCGGAAACGCGCGTCCGCTTCGGCGGCCTCGGCAAGCGCGCCATCCGCTGTCTGCGTCAGGTATGCCTTGACCTTCGGATCGAGCGCGCCGATGCGGTCGAGGTACGCCCGCGTGGCCTCGGAGGGCGTCGCCTCACCGCTCCGGAAGCGGACGCCCAGCTCGTGGACGGTGAGGCGCGTCAGCATCGCTATCCGTTCCTCACCTCGCCCCCGGACTCCTCGATGATCCGGGGCACGCGGAAGAACTCGCCGCTGCCGTCCGGCGCATTCTGGAGCATCTCCTCCTGCGGGAGCGAGGGTCTCGGGTCGTCGTCACGCATCACGTTGGTCATCGGGACGGCGTGCGATGTCGGAGGCACGCCTTCGGTGTCGAGGGCGCGCAGCTTGTCGATGTAGGTCAGGATGCCGTCCAGCTCTCGCCGCATCCGTTCCTTTTCGGCATCGGTCAGCGTGAGCCGGGAGAGCCTGGCCACGTGGTCGACGTCTTTCATGCTGATCTTTGCCTCCGCCACGGCTAGAGCTCCTCCAGGTGGGCGTACTGAAGGGAGAGGCGCTTGCGACCGACACTTGCGAAGTGCACGGTGGCGATCACGTCGTCGCCTTCCCGCTGGATGCCCACGAGCAGGCCTTCACCCCAGCGCGCGTGCCGGAGCTTGGCGCCGACGCGGAAGGGCAGGTCGTCATCCTCCATGGCGGGCATCGAGGGCGCCGACTCGCGCACCGCGGCCGGCGTGGAGCGCGGGGCGTTCAACAGCACGAGCTGCTCCGTAGGAATCTCGAGCAGGAAGCGCGAGGGCTCGCCGAGGCCGTAGCCCTGGATGCGGCGGTGGAGCGCGTAGGAGAGCCAGAGCCGCTGCTCGGCGCGCGTGATGCCGACGTAGCAGAGGCGACGCTCCTCCTCGAGCTCCTCGGCCTCGTCCATCGACCGCGAGTGGGGAAAGACGCCCTCTTCCATGCCCGTGAGAAACACCGCGGGAAACTCGAGCCCCTTGGCCGAGTGCAGGGTCATGAGCGTGACGCCCTCGGCGTCGTCGTCCAGCGAATCCACGTCGGCCACGAGGGCGATCGAGTCGAGGAAGGCTTCGAGCGGAGCCCTCTCCGCTCCGGCCGCCTGCTGGCCGACCACGAACTCCTCGGAGGCCGCCACCAGCTCCTCGATGTTCTCGAGCCGCGCATCCGCTTCGGCGGTGCGCTCGGCCTTGAGGGCGTCCTTGTACCCGGAGGCGACCGCCACCTCGTCGATGAAGGCGGGCACGGTGAGGGCCCCACGCCGGTCGCTCAGGCGCGCCACCAGGCGCGCGAAGTCGTCGAGCGCGCGGCGAGCCTTGCCGGTGATGTCGGGGAGCGGCTCGACGCTCGCGGCCAGCAGCGACAGACCGCGCGCCGCCGCCGCATCCGCGAGCCGGTCGAGGCTGGCCTTGCCGACGCCCCGGCTCGGCGCGGCGATCGCCCGGCGAAACGCCACGTCGTCCGCCGGATTCACGCTGAGGCGCAGGTAAGCGACCAGGTCCTTGATCTCCTTGCGCTCGTAGAAACGCACGCCGCCCACGATGACGTAGGGAATGCTCGCCCGCCGGAGCGCATCCTCGAGCACGCGCGACTGGGCGTTGGTCCGGTAGAAGACCGCCACGTCGCCGTAGTCCAGGCCCTGGGCACGCAGCGACCGCACCGTCTGGGCCACCCAGCCCGCCTCTTCGGTCTCGTCCCAGGCACGGTAGACGTGCGCCGGCTCGCCCTCGTCGTTGTCCGTCCACAGGCGCTTGTCGCGTCGCGCGCGGTTGTTCGCGATTACCGCGGACGCGATGTCGAGGATCCGCTTGGTGGATCGGTAGTTCTGCTCGAGCGGGATCACGAGGCAGTCGGGAAAGTCCTTCTCGAAGTCGAGGATGTTGCGGAGGTCGGCGCCACGCCACCGATAGACGGACTGGTCCGGGTCGCCGACCACGCAGAGGTTCCGGTGCTCCTGGGTGAGGAGCTGGACGATGCGGTACTGAGCGCGGTTCGTGTCCTGGTACTCGTCCACGAGCACGTGCGTCCAGAGCGCGCGATACCACGCGAGCGCCTCGGGCGAGGTCTCGAAGAGCTTGACCACGAGGAGGAGAAGGTCGTCGAAGTCGACGCCACCCACCGCGCGCAGCTTCTCCTCGTAGAGGCGGTAGAGCTGGGCGATGCGTTCCTCGCGCGGCGTGCGCGCGAGGCGCTCGGCCTCCTCCACGGAGAGCATGTGGTTCTTCGCGTGGCTGATGCGGTGCACGACCGAGGCGGGCGTGGTCTGACGCTCGTCCATGTCGAGCTGGCGCATGGCTTCCTTCACGATGCTGAGCCGGTCATCTTCGTCGTAGATCACGAAGGACGGCGAGAGCCCTACCAGCCGGGCCCGCTCGCGCAGGATGCGCACGCACGTAGCGTGGAAGGTGGCGATGAGGGGCGGGCGGATGCCCGCGGGCAGCACGAGATCTTCGACGCGGCGCCGCATCTCCGCCGCCGCCTTGTTCGTGAACGTGACGGCGAGCACGTGGCGGGGATGCACGCCCTCGACGCCGAGGAGCCAGGCGATGCGATGGGCGATGACGCGGGTCTTGCCGCTCCCCGCCCCGGCCAGGACGAGCACCGGCCCCTTGGTGGCCTGGACGGCCTCGCGCTGCACTGGATTGAGCGACGCCAGGATGGCGTCCGGTGCGACAGCGGGACGCAGCATGGGTAGCTACGATATCACACGGAGGTGCTGCCGCGGCGCGCCGCCGCTACTCGACGGTGACGGACTTGGCGAGATTCCTCGGCTGATCGACATCACGGCCGAGGCGAACGGCCACGTGATAGGAGAGGAGCTGTAGGGGAATGGCCATGAGCATGGGCGAGAGGAGCTCGGGCGCTGCCGGCACCCTCATCACGCGCGCGGCGCGGGCCCCGATCTCGCGATCGCCTTCGTGGGCGAGAGCGATGATGCGCCCGTCCCGGGCCCGCACCTCCTCGACCGTGTTCATCATCCGCTCGTACGAGGCATCCCGCGGCGTAAGGGCGACCACCGGCATGCCGTCGTCAATCAGGGCGATGGGCCCGTGCTTCATCTCGCCGGCCGCGTAGCCTTCTGCATGCAGGTACGACAGCTCCTTGAGCTTGAGAGCGCCTTCGAGAGCGATCGGATAATGGATGCCGCGCCCGAGGAAGAGGAAGTTCTTGTACCCGGCCATTTCGCGGGCCAGCTCCGCGATGGCCGGCTCCTGCTCGAGGGCCTGCTCCATGAGGCGAGGCAGCTCGAGCAGGCTTTGAATGTGCTTGCGGCCGTCCTCGGCGAGGAGCGCATCGCGGCGGCGGCCGAGCCAGAGGGCGAGGAGATAGCAGGCGGTGAGGGTGGCCGTGAACGTCTTGGACGACGCCACGCCGATCTCGGGCCCGGCATGCGTGTAGAGCACGCCGGTGGACTCGCGGGCGAGCGCCGAGCCGACCACATTCGTGATCCCCACGATGGGCGCGCCGCGGTCGCGCGCCGCTTTCACAGCGCCCAGCGTGTCGGCGGTCTCGCCGGACTGGGAGAGCGCCACCACGAGCGTCTCGGGTCCGACCACCGCATCCCGATAGCGGAACTCGGAGCCCAGGTCCACGTCCGCGGAGAGCCCCGCCAGCCGCTCGACGAGGAAGCGTCCGACGAGCGCGGCGTGAAAGGACGTGCCGCATGCGATGAAGAGCACCCGCTGGATGCCGGCCACCACATCAGGATCGAGACCGATGTCCGGCAGCACGACCGTGCCGCCTTCCGGAGACACGCGGCCGCGCAGGGTGTCGGCCACCGCGCGCGGCTGCTCGTAGATCTCCTTGAGCATGAAGTGGCGGTAGCCGCCCTTCTCCGCGAGGATGGGGTCCCACAGGATGCGGGTGGGGGCGCGTGAGACGGGCGCGCCGTCGAGGGCGGCGATCTCGACGCCGTGACGCGTGACCACCGCCACGTCCTCGTCCTCGAGAATGACGACGTCGCGCGTGTGCGCGAGGAGGGCGGGAATGTCGGAGGCAAGAAAGGTCTCTCCCTGCCCCAGGCCCACCACCACGCTGCCGGCGCCGTGCTTGGCCGCCACCAGGCGATCCGGAGCGCGCTTCGACAGCACCACGATGGCGTAGGAGCCCTTGAGCTCGCGGAGCGCGCGCCTCACCGCTTCCTCGAGCCGCGGCGTGTCCTCGAGGTGGCGCTCGATCAGGTGCGCGATCACCTCCGTATCCGTCTCGGACGTGAAGGTGTGACCTTCGGCGCTCAGGCGCTCCTTGATGGGCAGATAGTTCTCGATGATCCCGTTGTGGACCACCACGAGCGTGCCCGAGCCGTCCGTGTGCGGATGCGCGTTCTCGTCCGTGGGCCGTCCGTGGGTCGCCCACCTCGTGTGGCCGATGCCGACGCTCCCCCGCAGGGGGCGCTCGCGCAGGATACCTTCCAGCACCTTGATGCGGCCCGCCGCGCGCCGCACCTCGAGGCCAGCGGCTCCCAGCACGGCTACGCCCGCGGAGTCGTAGCCGCGATACTCGAGCCGCTTGAGCCCGTCGACGATGACGCCGACCGCATCCTTGTCGCCCAGGTAGCCGACGATGCCGCACATGGACTCAGTGCTCCTTCTTCCTGGGGCCGCGCCGCGCGCGGCGGCCAGCGACCCAGCCTTCCTTCATCACTTGCTGGCTTCGCTCCACGGCCAGGGCGCCCGGCGGGACGCTCTTCGTCACCACGGAGCCGGCGGCGACGAACGCATCGTCGCCGATGGTGATGGGCGCGACCACGCTGCTGTTGCTGCCGACGAAGGCACGATCGCCAATCGTCGTCTCGTGCTTGTCGGTGCCGTCGTAGTTGACGATGATCACCCCGGCGCCGATGTTCACGTCATCGCCGACGGTGGCGTCACCGATGTAGGCCAGATGGCTCGCCTTGGTCCCGCGCCCGATGCGCGACTTCTTGACCTCGACGAAGTTGCCGATCCGGGCCCGCGCGCCCACGTGCGCCCTGGGCCGCAGGTGACAGAACGGGCCTATCTGCGCCTCGGCTTCTACCACCGCGTCGGAGAGCACGCAGTACGGCTTGAGGTTGACCCGATCGCCCAGGCGGCTCTCGCTCACGTGGCACCCGGCGCCCACCACGCACTCGGCGCCGATGATCGTGGCGCCCTCGAGAATGACGCCCGGATAGAGCACCGTGTCGGCGCCGATCTCCACCGTGTCGTCCACGTACGTGGCTGCGGGATCGAGCACGGTGACGCCCTCGGCCATGAGCCGCTCCAGCGTGCGCCGCCGAAGCGTGGACGCGACCTGGGCCAGCTGCTTGCGGTCGTTGATGCCGAGGCATTCTTCCGGATCGGGCGCCGCGAGCGCTTCGACGATGGCGCCGTCCCGCGCGAGGAGGGCGATGACGTCGGTGAGGTAGTACTCGCCCTGCTCGTTCTGGGGAGTCACGCGATCGAGCGCGCCCCAGAGCCGGCGGGCGTCGAAGCAGTACACGCTCGTGCCGATCTCGCGAATGGCGCGCTGGGCCGGCGTGGCATCACGATGCTCGACGATGGCTACCGGCCGGCCGCCCTCCCGGACCACGCGTCCATAGCCCGTGGCGTCGTCGAGGACTGCGGTGAGGAGCGTGGCCGCCGCGCCCGCCTTCTGGTGCCGCTCGACGAGCGCGCTGAGCATGGCTTCCGACATGAGCGGCTGATCGCCGGGCAGCACGAGAATGATCCCGGCGCCGTCACCGCAGGCGCCGCGCGCCTGGAGCAGCGCGTGCCCGGTGCCCAGGCGCTCCTTCTGCTCGGCATAGGCCAGATCGGCCGCCTCGCCCACGGCTCCGCGCACGGCGTCGGCCTCGCGGCCGACCACGAGGACTACTCGCGCGCCGAGCGCGCGGGCTACACGCACGGGATAGTCGATCAGCTTGCGGCCGCCCAGGAGGTGGAGCGCCTTGGGGCGCGAGGACCGCATGCGCTTGGATTCCCCTGCCGCCAGGATGACCGCGGTGAGCTTGTCCATCGCTCGATTAGGTTAGCACGCGCCGTGCCAAGCCTGGGACATGGCGAATTTGCGTCCTGCCACAGGCCAAAGATCCGCGCCTGCCCTCCCGAACACGCGCATAGTCAGATCGGCCGAACTACGCGTGAGGGCAGCCTGACGCTCTCTCCCAACCGAGGAAGAGGGGGGACTGCCGTGACAAAGCGGAGCGACCTAACCATCTCGCCCACGGTCAACATGCCTTCGGCATGTTGAGGTTAAATGAGACAGCAGAGCCGCGATCCTGTGGGGCAATGGACACGCAAGCTCCACGGGCTCGCCGGTAGCCGGATGCAGAAAGGACAGCCCCGCGGCGTGGAGCGCCACGCCATCCAGCCCTTCGACCAAGCCGGGCGGAAGTGCGCTCCCTCCCTTCCGGCCTCCGTAGGTGGTGTCGCCGACGAGCGGATGGCCGAGCGACGCCAGGTGGACGCGAATCTGATGCGTGCGCCCCGTCTCGAGCCGGCATTCGAGATACGTGAAGCCCGTGAAGCGCTCGAGGACGCGGAAGCGCGTCACGGCGCGCCTGCCGGTACCCGGGCGGGCCACGGCCATGCGCACGCGCGAGCGCAGATCCCGGGCGATGGGCGCGTCGATCACGCCTTCGTCACGCCGGATCACGCCGTAGGCCAGGCATAGATAGCGGCGCGACACGGTGCGACGCGCAAGCTGCTCCGTCAGAGAATCGTAGGCCGCCCGCGTCTTGGCGAGCACGATGAGGCCCGACGTGCCCTTATCCAGGCGGTGGACGATACCGGGGCGGCGAGGCCCTCCTACTCCGGAAATGCTCGGCGCGTGGGCGAGGGCGGCGGCGGCCAGCGTACCCGTCGAGCGCCCGGCCCCCGGGTGGGTCACCATGCCTGCCGGCTTGTCGATCACGAGGACGTGCGAATCCTCGAAGACCACGCGCAGGGGAATCTCCTCTGCCGCCATCTCGTCGGACGCGGGCGGCGGCACGAGAGCCCTCACCCGCTCGCCCGGCTTGAGACGGTGCGACGCTTTGCGGGCGGCCCCGTCCACCTCGACGTGGCCCTCGTCGATCAGGACCTTGACGCGCGAGCGGGACAGATCCGGGAGCCGCGAAGCCAGCCACAGGTCCAGGCGCCGGCCCGCCTCCGCCGCAGCGACCGTGGCCGCCACGTGCCTGGCGGCCTCGCGGGTCATGCCTGGGGCGGCGACGCCGTCAGCATGCGAAGCGCCAGGAGCGCCACGCCCACGCTGATGGCCGAGTCGGCGACGTTGAACGCGGGCCAGTGCCACCCGCGCCAGTAGAAGTCGAGGAAGTTCACGACGGCGCCGAAGCGTGCCCGGTCGATCAGGTTGCCGGCGGCGCCGCCGAAGATCATGCCGATGGCGAGGGCGGCGATTCTTCCACCTTCTGGCAGAAGCCGAGTGGCGAGCGTCGCCAGCACGCCCACGGCAAAGACGGAGAGGAGCGCCACCACCCAGCGCCATCCGGGCGGCACCGTCCCCAGCATGCCGAAAGCGAGCCCGGGATTCATGACGAGGGTCAGCGAGAAGAAGCCGTCGATGACCGCCCGGGGCAGGCCGAGCGGCAGGTGGCGCAGCGCAAGCCATTTCACGGCCTGGTCGAGGATCAGGACGATCCCGGCCACCGCCATCACCAGCCTCATGAACGGGCGAGAACGACCGGGAGACAGCGCTCGCAGAGGGTCGGGTGCCGGGGGTCGGCGCCCACGTCGGCACTCCAGGTCCAGCACCGCTCACACTTCTTCCAGCCCAGGCGTGATGCCGGTACCACCGCGAGCGCCAGGCCGGGGATGTCCTGACTCTCGTAGGTCACGCCACCGTCCGGAACCGTGGACTCGGCCAGCTTCACGGCCGACACGTTGAAGAGCGTCGCGAGCAGGCCCTCTCCTTTGCCGACGAGCAGAGGCCGCCACTCTTCCTCGGGGGCGCTCGTGACGTAGACCACGGCATCGACGCCCTTGCCGATGAGCCCCTGCTTGCGCGCGGACTCGAGCGCGCGTGAGACTTCCCCGCGCAGTTCGAGCAGCCGCTCCCACTCGCCCGCCAGGCGCTCGTTGACCCACTCCCCGCGCTCCTCCGGCAGCGTCACCAGGTGCACGCTCTCCGGCTTGCCGCGGCCGGGAATGTAGCTCCAGACCTCGTCCGTGGTAAACGACAGGATGGGGGCGAGCAGCCGCGTCAGCGCCGTCAGCATCTCGAAGCACACCGTCTGCGAGGCGCGGCGTACGGGATCGTCGGGGGCCCGGGTGTAGAGGCGGTCCTTGATGATGTCCAGGTAGAGCGCCGAGAGATCCACGGCGCAGAAGTTGTGTGCGGTGTGGAACACGACGTGGAACTGGTAGTCCTCGTAGGCCCGCCGTGTGCGCGCAATGAGCTCGCCCAGGCGGAGGAGGGCCCAGCGATCGAGCTCGTCCATCTGCGCGTAGGAGACGCGATCGCGATCCGGATCGAAGTCGGCGAGCGTGCCCAGCAAGAACCGGAACGTGTTACGGATCCGCCGGTACGCGTCGGACAGCCGGGTCAGGATCTCGCTGGAGAGGCGGATGTCCTCGGTGTAGTCCTCGGAGGCGACCCAGAGCCGTATGACCTCGGCGCCGTACTTGGGGATGACCTCCTCCTGCTGGACGTAGTTTCCCAGCGACTTGGACATCTTGCGGCCCTCGCCGTCGACCAGGAAGCCGTGCGTGAGGACCGCCAGGTACGGCGCGCGGTTCCGCGTGCCCACCGCCTCCAGGAGCGAGGAGTGGAACCAGCCGCGGTGCTGATCCGATCCCTCGAGGTACATGTCGGCCGGCCACCTGAGCTCGGGCCGTGTCTCGAGAACAGCGGCATGGCTGCATCCCGAGTCGAACCACACGTCGAGGATGTCGGTCTCCTTGCGAAACTCCTCGCCGCCGCACTTGGGGCAGCGAGTGCCGGCCGGCAGCAGGTCCCGAGCCGACCGCGCATGCCACTCGTCGGCGCCGCGCCCGTCGCGCATGATGGCGGCGACGTGCTCGACCAGGCGCTCCTCGACCAGAACCGCCTCGCAGGCCGTGCAGTAGAAGGCGACGATGGGCACTCCCCACACGCGCTGGCGCGAGATCGTCCAGTCGGGGCGATGGGCGACCATGTTGAAGATGCGGTCGCGGCCCCACGTGGGAATCCACGTGATCTCGTTGTCGATCGCATCGAGCGCCCGCTGCCGGAGCCCTTTCTGATCGAGCGAGATGAACCACTGCTCGGTGGCGCGAAACAGGGTCGGGTTCTTGCAGCGCCAGCAGTGCGGGTACTCGTGACGTAGCGTCACCTCGGCCACGAGCGCCCCGACCTTCTTGAGGTGCTCCACGATCTTCGGGTTTGCCTCCCACACGGTCATGCCCGCAAAGATCTCGACCTCGGGCAGGTAGCGCCCGTCGTCATCGACGGGGTTGTAGATCTTGAGCCCGGCCTTGCGGCCGAGCTCGTAGTCTTCCTCGCCGTGTCCGGGCGCGATGTGCACGAGCCCCGTCCCGGTGTCCATGGCGACGAAATCCGCGCTCACCACGGGCGCATCGCGGTCGATCCACGGATGGCGCGCCACCGTGCCCTCGAGGGCGTTCCCGGCGATCGCGACGTCAGTGGTCGACACTCGACCCTGAAGACCCGGCAGGCCCTTGAAGGCGTCGACCAGCGGGCGGG
>Ga0126384_10002884_pt1 | contig 10423 bp, 7 predicted proteins | sample PanSoiMetPlot_36_FD_92543 | JGI IMG/M metagenome (GOLD analysis project Ga0126384, IMG submission 92543) | Tropical forest soil microbial communities from Panama - MetaG Plot_36 | ecosystem: Environmental > Terrestrial > Soil > Tropical forest > Bulk soil | place: Panama | collected 2016-02-17 | reverse complement strand
CGATAACAGCGGCTTCGTTCCGAGATAGGGATTCGGACATAAGGAATCATGTAAGGGCGACCCTTGTGGTAGCCCCGTTGCCAGCAGTGCACAAACCGGGCGGCCACCAGGGTCGCCACCTACGGCGGATTGGGGAGTTCTGATGGAAGGCGTCACAATCATTCGGCATCCGCTGGTTCAGCACAAGCTCACATTGCTGCGCGACAAGAGCCGTTCGACCAAGTCGTTTCGCGAACTCTGCCGCGAACTCGGCATTCTGATGTGCTACGAAGTGACGCGCGACCTGCCACTTGGTCTGGTCGAAATCGACACCCCAATGGCGCGCATGATGGCCCCCCGGATCGCTGGCAAGAAGCTGGTATTCGCCCCAATCCTGCGCGCCGGCATGGCGTTCGTGGAAGGCATGTTGGAATTGGTGCCATCGGCGCGCGTCGCCCACATCGGGCTATATCGCGATCCCCACACGCTGGTGGCGGTGGAATACTTTTTCAAAGCACCCGTCGACGTGGCGGAGCGGCTGGTCATCGTCGTCGCGCCGGTGATCGCGACCGCCAATACCGCAGTCGCCGCCGTTGATCGGCTCAAGGAGCGCGGCGCCCGCGACATCCGGTACGTTTGCCTCATCACCGTGCCGACCGCACTCGAGCGCCTGCGCGGCATTCATCCCGACGTGCATGTCTGGACTGCAGCTATCGACGAGCGCCTTGACGACGACGCTTTTATCATCCCGGGCCTTGGCGATGCGGGCGATCGGGCCTATGGAACGCGGTGAGCGTCGAATACCGCGCCTGTTCCCTCCCGACCTGCAGAGTAGAGTGGGAGCATCGGCAATGAAGGAGCCGACATGAGCTCGAGGACGCTGTCGCGTTATTTCGCCTGGCGCTTTTTTTTAGCTGTGGCCGGGGTGTTTGTCGGCATATTTGTTCTGGTGGCGCTCGTCGATTATGTCGAGGCGATGCGCAAGGCCAGCGATGTTCCGAATGCGCCAGCCTCCGAATTGATGCTGATGTCGCTCTATCGCGTGCCGCAGATCATGGAGAGCCTGATGCCGTTCAGCGTGCAGGTCGGCGCCATGGCGTGCTTTTTCAGCCTGTCCCGGCGGATGGAACTTGTGGTGGCGCGGGGCGCCGGAATGTCGGTCTGGCAGATCATTACACCTGCGATAATGGTCGCCCTGGCGTTCGGGGCCGTCGGAACTATGGTCTATAATCCTATCTCCGCATCTCTTCGCGAAGCATCCAAGCGCATCGAATCGAAGATCTTTGGCCAGACCCAAACGTTTCTGGAGGGCTATGACGGCGGCTACTGGGTGCGCCAGCGCGGCACCGACGGCGAATCGATCCTCAATGCCCGCCAGAGCCGCGAGCAAGGGCTCAAGCTCGCCACCATCACGGTATTCACGTTCAATGCGGCCGGCGAATTCAAGGAACGCATTGAGGCCCAGGAAGCGGAATTACAGCCCGGCGCATGGCAATTGACCCATGCGCGAGTTTTCGCGCTCAACACGCCGCCCCAGGATTTCGATTCCTTCCTGCTGCCCACCAAGTTGACGCGCGAGCAGGTGGCCGAGAGCTTTGCGGCGCCTGACACCGTCGGATTTTGGCATCTGCCGACCTATATCCGGTTTGTGGAGGACTCTGGCCTTGCGGCCGCCGGCTATCGCCTGCAATACCAAATCCTGATTGCGCGGCCATTCCTGCTTGCCGCGATGATCTTGCTTGCCTGCTCAGTCAGCATGCGGGCATTCAGGTTCGGCGGCGTGCCGCAGCGAATCCTGCTTGGGGTCGCGGCCGGATTTTCGATCTACGTCCTGTCCAAGGTGACGGCGGATTTGAGCAAGGCGGACCTGCTTCATCCGTTGCTGGCTGCATGGTTGCCGATCGCGGCTGGCGGCCTTTCGGGGTTTCTGGTTCTTCTTCACGAGGAAGATGGTTGATGGTGTCCAAGGCGCCGTGGGGCGGGTAGGCGGACGACTTTACTCCGTCACCACGTTGTCGGATGCGGCTTCAAGGCTGAACGCCGCGGAAAACAACGCCCTGGTGTACGGCGACTGCGGACGCGCAAAGATCTCTGCCGCAGGACCTGCCTCCACCACTTTGCCGTGGCGCATCACGATCAGCTTGCTGGCAAGCGCCGCCACCACCTTGAGATCGTGTGAAATGAACAGGTAGGTGAGGTTCTTGCGCTGTTGCAGATCGCGCAGAAGGTCGACGATCTGCGCCTGGATCAGCATGTCGAGCGCGCTCGTTGGCTCGTCAAGCACGACGAAAGTCGGTTCCAGCACAACGGCGCGGGCCACCGCGATGCGTTGGCGCTGGCCGCCGGAGAACTCGTGCGGATAGCGGAATCGCGTCTGCGGATCGAGACCGACTTCGAGGAGCGCGCGTACGACGCGCTCCTCGCGTTCCGCCCGGCTCAGATGCGGCTGATGAATCGGCAGGCCCTCCTCGATAATGTCGGCGATCGACATGCGCGGGCTGAGCGAACCATAAGGGTCCTGGAACACGATCTGCATGTTGCGGCGGAACGGCCGCATCTCTTTGAATTTCAACCCTTGAAGCTTGTTGCCCATGAACACGATCGGGCCGTCGGAGGAGATCAGGCGCAGGATGGCGAGCCCGAGCGTCGTCTTGCCGGAGCCGGATTCGCCGACGATACCCAGCGTTTCGCCGCGCCGAACCTCGATCGATATACCGTCGACCGCCTTGATGTGGCTCACCACTTTGCGCAGCACCCCGCGTTTGACCGGAAACCACACCTTGAGATCGTCGGTGTGAATCATGACATCGCCCTGCGGATTGAGCGGCGCCGGCTTGCCCTTGGGTTCCGCCGCGATCAGTTCGCGCGTGTAGGGATGCTTGGGAGCGGAAAACACCGCCTCGACCGCGCCCCGCTCGACGATCTTGCCCTGCTTCATCACGCACACCCGGTCCGCCACCTTGCGGACGACGCCGAGATCATGGGTGATGAAAAGGATCGCCATGCCCAGGCGGGACTGCAGGTCCTTGAGGAGCTTGAGAATCTGAGCCTGCACGGTGACGTCGAGCGCGGTGGTCGGCTCATCGGCGATGAGGAGGTCGGGCTCGTTGGCGAGGGCCATCGCGATCATCACGCGCTGCCGCTGGCCGCCCGAGAGTTGGTGCGGAAAGCTTTGCAGGCGGCTTTCCGGGTCCGGGATGCCCACCTGGGTGAGAAGCTCGACCGTCCGCGCGCGCGCCTTGGCACCGACGATGCCGCCATGCAACAGCAGGATTTCGCCGATCTGCTTTTCGATGGTGTGCAGCGGATTGAGGGACGTCATCGGTTCCTGGAACACGATGGTGATGTCGTCGCCGCGCACCCGCCGCATGTCGTTTTCGCGCAGGCGCATCAGATCCTGTCCTTTGAAAAGGACCGAGCCTGACGGATGCCGTGCCGGCGGATAAGTCAGGAGCCGCATGATCGAGAGTGCGGTCACGGATTTTCCCGAGCCGGATTCGCCGACCAGGGCCACGGTCTCGCCCTTGCGGATATCGAAGGAGACGCGGTCGACGGCCAGCACTTCGCGTTCGCCGCGGCCGAAGGCGACGGAAAGGTCGTGGACCGAGAGGAGGGGAGTGTCCGAGAAGTTCATGATTCGCGCTTGAAACTAGAGTGTATTCCAGTCGGGTTGAAGCACTGGCCGCTTCTTATGTCGTGGCCGGGACAAGTCCGACCACGACGCTGGCAAGGATTCCAGCGCGACCGATATCCGCCGCCAATACCTGTGTCATCGAATATCATCGAAACGTCTTGCGCGGGTCGAAGGCATCGCGCACCGCCTCGCCGATGAAGATCAAGAGCGACAGCATGATGGCGACGGTGAAAAACCCCGTCAGCCCGAGCCATGGCGCCTGGAGATTGGCCTTGCCCTGCGACAGCATCTCGCCCAGCGACGCCGAGCCCGGCGGCAGTCCGAAGCCGAGGAAATCGAGCGCTGTTAGCTCCATGACGGCTCCCGACATGATGAACGGCAGCATCGTCATCGTCGCCACCATGGCATTCGGCAACAGATGGCGGAACATGAGGACCGTGTTGGAAACGCCGAGCGCGCGCGCCGCCTGGATGTATTCGAAGTTGCGGCCGCGAAGGAACTCTGCGCGTACGAGCGGGACCAGCGCCACCCACGAGAATGCGAGCAGGATGCCGAGCAGGATGAAGAATCCGGGCGCCAGTATCGAGGAAATGATGAGGAGCAGGTAAAGCTCCGGTAGTGAGCTCCAGATCTCGATGAAGCGCTGGAACAACAGATCAGTCCAACCGCCGTAATACCCTTGGACCGCGCCGGCCGCGACTCCGACGATCGACGATATGATCGTGAGCAGCAGGCCGAACAGCACCGAGACACGGAAGCCGTAGATCATGCGGGCAACGACGTCGCGGCCCTGGTCATCGGTGCCGAGCCAGTTATATTCGAGGTCGCGGCAGCCGCTGAGCTGTTTCCTTTCCACGACCTCCTTGCAATCCCGCTCGGTCAGCAGCCACGTCGGCTTCGAGGGCGCCGGCGTTGGCAGGTCGAGGTTATGGGTATCGTAGGAGAAGCGGATCGGCGGCCACAGCATATAGCCGCCCTTATCGGCGATCAGTTTCTGCAGGAACGGGTCGCGGTAGTCGGCGGCGGTCTCGAATTCGCCTCCGAACGCGGTTTCCGGATAATTGACGAACGCCGGAAAAAACGACCTGCCGTCGAAGCTTACATAATACGGCCTGTCGTTGGCTATGAACTCGGCGAACAACGAGATGATGAACAGCGCGAGGAATATCCACAGCGACCAGTAGCCTCGGCGGTTTGACTTGAAGTTCTCCCAGCGCCGCCGGTTGATCGGCGTCAACGTGAACCGTCGGCGCGGCGTCGTTACGTCGGGGCCGAGCGGGCCCACATCGACCAGCCGCGGAGGGGAAGCGGTTCGTGCGTCCATCTCACACCTCCCGGGTTTCGAAGTCGATGCGTGGATCGACCCAGGTATAAGTGAGATCGGAGATCAGAGTTAACACCAGTCCGACCACGGCAAAAATGTAGACGTTTGCGAACACGACCGGATAGTCGCGGTTGAGCACGCTCTCGAAGCTGAGCAGGCCGAGGCCGTCGAGCGAGAAAATGGTTTCGATCAGGAGCGCGCCGGTGAAGAACGCGCGGATGAAGGCGCCGGGAAATCCCGCAATGATCAGCAGCATGGCGTTGCGGAACACGTGGCCGTAAAGCACCCGCCGGTCGCTGCAGCCCTTGGCGCGCGCGGTGAGCACATATTGCTTGCGAATTTCGTCGAGGAAGCAGTTCTTGGTGAAGATCGTCAGAGTTGCGAAGGCGCCGACGCCGAGCGCGATCAACGGCAAGGTCAGGTGCCAGAAATAGTCGAGAATATATTGGCCCCACGACATCGCCGCCACATTGTCGGAATGCAGGCCGCGCAGCGGAAACCAGTTGAAAAATGATCCTCCGGCAAACAGCACGATGAGCAGGATGGCGAACAGGAAGCCTGGAATGGCGTTGCCGATAACGACGACACCGGAAGTCCAGACGTCGAACGGCGAGCCGTCGGTGACCGCCTTCTTGACGCCCAACGGGATGGAAATCAGGTAGGTCGCGAGCGTCATCCACAGCCCGAGCGAGATGGAGACGGGCAGCTTTTCGCGGATCAGCGCGAGAACGCTGATGTCGCGGAAATAGCTTTGGCCGAAATCGAAGCGCGAGTAGTTCCACAGCATCAGGAAGAAGCGCTGGTAGGCCGGCTTGTCGAAGCCGAACTGTTTCTCCAATTTCTTGATGAATTCCGGATCGAGCCCCTGGGCGCCGCGGTATTTCGATGTCGTGGCGTTCTGCGACGCGCTCTGCCCGGCGCGGGCGCCGAAGTCGCCGCCGGCCGAGCCGGAGATGCGCGAGGTGGCCCCGGTATCGGTGCCGGAGAGCTGGGCGATCACCCGTTCCACCGGACCGCCCGGCGCGAACTGCACCACTGCAAAGGACACCAGCATGATCCCGAACAGGGTCGGGAACATGAAAAGAATGCGACGGATAATGTAAGCGGTCATCTAGTGTTCCGAGTTTCAAGCCTCATCCTGAGGCCCGCCTCTTGGGCGGGCGTGTCGAAGGCTGGGTGCATGGCCGCGACCCCGCCGCCATCCTTCGAGGCGCACGCAAAGCGCGCGCTCCTCAGGATGAGGTTGCACGCGCTCTTTCGCACACCGACGACAATACATGGGGAGCGAGTACCTGAAGCACTACGCTAGCCTGCCTTCTCGAGCTTGGCCGCTTTGTCGCGGTCATACCACCAGGTCCCCGGAGCACCGCCCGCCTGGTTATAGAACGGCGCGGGGTCGGGGTGGCCGAACACGTCCCAGTAGGCGACCAGGTGCGCGTCCCTGTTCCATTGGGGAATCCAGTAGTACCCCGCGCGCAGAACGCGGTCGAGCGCGCGCACCGCGATCACGAGCTCGGCGCGCGTCTTGACATCGACGATCCTGTCGATGAGAGCGTCGACGGCCGGATCCGCGATACCGGAGAGATTCTCCGAGCCCTTGTTCGGGGCGGCAGCGGAGGAGAAAAAGAACCGCAGCAGTTCGCCGGGAGTTGTTGAGAAGCTCATGCGGTGGATCGTTACGTCGAAATCGAAGTCGTTGCGGCGGGCCAGGTACTGCACCGGGTCCACAATCCGCAGCGAGGCGTCAATGCCGAGAATAGCGAGGTTCTTGATCAGCGGCCCATGATGCGCCTGGAGCTGCGGATCGTCCTCCAGGAATTCGATCGTGAGCGGCTCGCCCTTCGGGTCGACCCGTTTGCCATTTTTGATGCGAAAACCGGCATCCTGCAGGATCTGCGACGCCTTGCGCAGGAGCGCGCGATCCTGGCCGGAGCCGTCGGAGACCGGCGGCACGAACGGCTCTCCAAATACCGCGTCGGGCACCTTGCCGCGCCACGGCTCGAGCAATTTGAGCTCTTCAGAGCTCGGCGACCCCTGCGCCATCATGTCGGAATTCTGGAACACCGAATGGGTACGCTTGTACGCGCCATACATGATGTTCTTGTTCGTCCATTCGAAATCGAAGGCGTAGTTCAAAGCCTCGCGCAGCCGCGGACTGGCGAATTTGGCGCGCCGCAAGTTGAAGACCCAGCCCTGCCCGCCGGTGGGCAGGTTATCCGGAATCTGCTCGCGCTTCACGCGGCCGTCGCGGATGGCCGGAAAATCATAGCCGGTGGCCCAGGTGCGCGAGGTGAATTCTTCGCGGAACAGGTAGCTCTTGGCCTTGAATCCCTCGAAGCCGACGTCGCGGTCGCGATAATACTCGTAGCGAACGATGTCGAAATTGTATTGCCCGACGTTGACCGGCAGGTTCGCGCCCCACCAGTCTGCGACCCGCTCATACTCGATATAGCGACCCGGTTCGAAGCGGCCGACCCGGTATGGTCCGGAGCCCAGCGGAGCATCGAGCGTCGACTGATCGAACTCGTGCGTCGAGTAGTAGGCGCGCGAGAAGATCGGCAATCCGCCGGCCACGAACAGCGGCACGTCGCGGGCGCGCCCTTCGGCAAAACGCACCGTCACGACCTCGTCATCATCAGCCTCGGCGCCTTTCACGTCACGCATGTGCTGGGTGATCTGGGGATGGCCCTTCTCCTTGAGAAGGTTGAGCGAGAACGCCACGTCCCTCGCGGTCAGCTTGCTGCCGTCGTGGAAGCGCGCCTCCGGCCGGATATGAAACCGGTACACGAGACCGTCCGCCGAGATCAGCACCTTGTCGGCCGCAACGCCGTACAGTGCGTCCCGCTCGTCCTCGGACCCAGTCATCAGGCTCGCGAAGGTCAATTCCATCGCCTTCGCCGCGTCGCCCTTCAAGATGAAGCTGTTGAGGGAGTTGAAGGTATTGAAATTCTGATTGAACAGACGGCTCGTGACGGTGCCGGAAAACACGCCGCCCTTGGGGGCGTTCGGATTGACATAGTCCAGCCGCTTGAAGTCGGCGGGGTACTTGAGGTCGCCGAACGCGGAGAGGCCGTGGGTCTCGGTCTCGTCGGCCGCGAAGGCAGCAGTGCCCCGCCCGCGCAACAAGGCGGGCGCCGCCATGGCGCCGGCGGAAAGAACAAGCACGCGACGGCGGGAAAGTGACTTGTGATCGAGGCTCATTGGCGCCCTCCGGTCTTTGCAGCTTTGGTGGCGTCCCACCACCAGACGGTGGGGAAGCCGCCCGTCGTGGTATTATACACGGGCAGCGGGTCCGGCTGGCCGAAGCGATCCCAACGCGCGGTCCACCACTTGCCCAGGGTCCACTGCGGTACAGCATAGTAGTTCCACAGCAGCACGCGATCGAGGGCGTGCGTCGCGGCGACCAGTTCGTCGCGGTTCTTGGCGAAGACGACGCGGTCGATGAGCTTGTCGACGGCGGGATTCTTTATGCCCACGGAGTTGCGCGAACCTATGCGGTCGGCGGCTTGTGAGCCCCAGAAATCACGCTGCTCGTTGCCGGGGGAGAGCGATTGCAGCCAATTGTCGGTAATGATGTCGTAATCCCAGTTGCGCGTCCGGTTTTGGAATTGTGTGTCGTCGACGCTGCGAATCGTCACCGTCATCCCCAGACGTTCCAGCGCAGGCTTGTAGAACAGGTAGACGCGCTCTCTCAGGGAATCGGAGGACGAGTTGAGCAATTCAACGGTCATCGGCTCGCCGGTCTTGACATTGACCAGCTTCTGATTGCGGATCTCCCAGCCGGCTTCGCGCAGCAGCCGAGTCGCCTCGCGCAGGTTGGCGCGAACCGCTTCCGGATTGCCGTTCACCGGGTTTTTGTATTCGGTGGTGAACACCTCCGGCGGCACTTCGTTGCGGACGGTTTCCAAAATTTCGAGTTCGAGGCCCGTTGGGAGCCCCGACGATGCCAGCTCGGTGCCTTCGAAAAAGCTGTTGACGCGATGGTATAGGCCCGAGAAGAGTTGTTTGTTCATTTCCTCGAAATCGAACGCCAGGTTGAATGCTCGGCGGACCCGCGGGTCGGCGAATTTCTGGCGCCGGGTGTTGAAGGCGAAGGCCTGCCCCCAGCCAATGTCGCGCCGCGGGAATTCTTGCCGTACGACGCGTTTGGCCGTCACGGCAGGAAAATCGTACGCCGTCGCCCAGTTCTTTGCGATGTTCTCGTCGCGCCAGTCGAGCTGGTCGGCCTTGAAGGCTTCGAAGGCTACGGTCGTGTCGCGGTAATAGCTGTACTGAATCTCATCGAAATTGTTGCTGCCGACGTTCACCGGCAGGTCCTTGCCCCAATAGTCCTTGACCCGCTCATAGACGATGGAGCGGCCGGGCTCGAATTCCTTGATACGATACGGGCCGCTGCCGACCGGTGGTTCCAGTGTGGTGTTGGCAATGTCGCGCTTATGGCCGGACTTGTCGACGCCCTCGAACCAATGTTTCGGCAACACCGTGAGTTGGTCGACGATCTGCGGCAGTTCGCGATTACCCGGGCCATCGAAAGTGAAGGTGACGTCGCGGTCGCCGGTCTGCTCCACCTTGGTCACGTGCTGGTAATAGGCCGAGAATGTCGGGTGGTTTGTTTTGAACGCGTTGAACGAAAAGATCACGTCGGCCGGGGTCACCGGAGTGCCGTCATGCCATCGGGCGCTCGGCCGCAACCGATAGGTGACGGAGGAGAAATCGTCGGGGCGACTGACGCTCTCGGCGAGCAATCCATATTCGGTCGCAATCTCGTCGAGGGCCGGCGTCGCAAGGGTATCGAAGGTAGAGCCGAGACCGAGCGCCAGAACGCCCTTCACGCCATCGACGACGGGGTTGAAATTGTCGAACGTGCCGAGGCCAAGCAGGCGTGCCGTACCGCCTTTGGGGGCATTCGGATTGACGTAATCGAAGTGCTTGAAATCCGGCGGATACTTCACGGTGCCGAACAGTGACAAGGCATGCCGCCAAGTCTTTTCTTGAGCCTTGTCCTCGGCCGGCGCGTGGGTGGCGTACAGGATCGGGGCGGCGATCAGCGCGGCGGCAGCGCAGGCGGGCAACCGGGACTTTAAGATCAATCGTCTCTCCTTCGGTCGATCGAGCCCGCCCCCGCCCGGCGCGCCCGCAGATCAGGACCATTATTGTGTTTTTGGATTGTGGCGCCACTGTCCCGCAAGCGTCCAAAGGACGCTGGGGGGTCAAATTGCCGTGCGATCACGCGCCCCTTCCCGCCAAGGGACAGGTCGGAAGGGGAACGACGGCTACTGTTTGGCCAGCGGCAGCGGTTTTGGATTATCAGCCAGCGAATTGAGATAGGCAATCACGTCGGCGCGCTGGCTGCCGCGCGGGAGTCCGGCGAAGGTCATTTTGGTGCCAGGCACGAATTCCTTCGGACTTGTCAGGAACTTATTCAGATCGTCGATGGTCCATTCGCCGCCCTTCGCCTTCATGGCATCGGAGTAGCTGAAGCCGGG
>Ga0126384_10002883_pt1 | contig 10424 bp, 9 predicted proteins | sample PanSoiMetPlot_36_FD_92543 | JGI IMG/M metagenome (GOLD analysis project Ga0126384, IMG submission 92543) | Tropical forest soil microbial communities from Panama - MetaG Plot_36 | ecosystem: Environmental > Terrestrial > Soil > Tropical forest > Bulk soil | place: Panama | collected 2016-02-17 | reverse complement strand
GTAGATCGTTCAATCGGGATTTCCTCCTCGCACTCGCTGCCGACTTCAAAAAGCACGGGGCGGCCGCAATTGAAAAGGTGCGTAAGCAACAGCCTGCGGCTTATATGAAAATCTGTGCGCTTCTCGTGCCGCGCGAACTCCAGGTCGAGCATTCCGGTGGCGTCAAGGCCATGACCGACGAGCAGCTCGAGCGGTCCCTCGAGGTGATCAAGGAGCTGATTGCCCAGCGCGATGCCGGCCTGGGAGCCAAGCTCATTGAGGCTTCGCCGGCACAAGATGTAGTATGCGAGCCTGCGATTCCCGATCGCGATTAGCTAACTCATTGATATCATTGAATGCAACTGTGCAACAAGTAAGCATTCTTTGCACAGTTGCCTCGACCGGCTCCAGGCCGCGCGCCCCCCATTTTGAAAAGTATGCAGGGATGGCTGCGCCCAAGCGGGCTAAGTCGCGCGAGCTTCCTCCTTTGAAGCCCTCTGGCCCATTTACCCTCCTGCCAAACTTCCGAAAACAGAAGATACTCTAGCGGGTTAGCAGGCCGCCCTGCGCGAGAACGAAGGGGGAACTAGGTTTCCAATGACCGAGGCAAACCCACTCGTCATTGCTGCGCCCCTCGCGGGCTCATTGCTCGCTCCTTTGAGATGAGCTGGTGTGAGCGTTTTGGCTTGGGGTTTGCAACATGTTTCTGGGCCGAGCTCTGTAAGCCCAACCCGAATGCAGGCAAGCTGCTCGGCTGCTCGAGGCGCTTCGCTTCCTCTTACTGCATCATCAGCATCCGCGCCAGATGACTACCTGAAAAGATTCGACATCATGCCCCGAGGCTGTGCGGCGTCACGAAGTGGCGCATTGCAACAACTGACTTAAAGATCATCCCAAATGAACAGCGGCGACAAATTTAATCGATCCCGCGCGATCCCGGCCGAATATTCCGTAACGCCCGTTCCGCGAAGCGCGAGCCGGTGTCCATCAACCGGCTCGCGGCAGGGCTTTATGTCAGGTAGGTTGCGCGGCCAAGACGGGGCTTGCAGCAGAACCGACCAGTGACGGCGGGTGCTGCGGGTCGGTAACCATCGTCCCGCCGTGGCCGTCGCTGGCAAGGCTAAACTGGTTGGCCGAGTATTGGCCCAGCAGGGTGAGGTTGGCCGTATGCGTGCCGTCCGTCACTGTCAGCGTGCCGCTGAGTTTGTCTTGGGCTTCCTTAAAGGACACCTTTGTCTTCTTGCCGAAGGATATGTCTAGCAGGTCAATCTCCTCCGTGACGCCGGACGGTGAAGCAAAGCCCGCGATTGTGCCAAGGAAACTTTGTGAGTCGCCTAGCTCAAGGATACCCCCGGCGTTCGTGAACGTGATGGGCCCGGTGATCGAAGCGCCGCTGAACACGTCCAGGGTCCCGCCCGCTATCGTCGTGTCGCTCGCGGTGCCGCCGGCAAGGACTTGCTCAAAGCCGCCGCTGATGACGGTGCCGACCGCCGTGCCGCCGGCGAAGACCTCCACATGACCGGCGCTAATGATGGTGCCGCTCGCGGTGCCGCCTTGACTGACGTCCTGGAAGCCGAAGCCTCGGAGGATAGTACCGATCGCCGTCCCGCCGCCAAAGACGTCCTCTTCGCCGCCGCTGCTGACGATCGTGCCGAACGCCGTGCCGCCGACGACCTCCTCGGTGCCACCGTTGCTGACGATGGTGCCGCTCGCCGTACCTCCGTTGAAGATGTTCTCGGTGCCGCCGTTGCCGACGATGGTGCCGATCGCTGTGCCGGCAACATTGATGGTGCCGCTGCCAACGGTGGTGCCGATCGCCGTGCCGCCAGCGAAGACGTCCTCGGTGCCCGGCCCGCCGCCGTTGACGCCGAGGTTGCTGGCGCTCGTGATGCCGCCGGCGAAGACCTCCTGGACGCCGCCACCTTCGACGGTGGTGCGGACCGACGAGCCTAACTCGACCACCTCGGTGCCGCCGGAGAAAATGAAGCCGTTGATCGCTGTGCCTTGAAAGATGTTCTGGATAGCGCCGTTGAAAACGAGGGTCTCGATCGCCGTACCGCCGCTCAAGACGGCCTCTTGCCCGCCGGAGATGCCCATGGAGCTGGGTTCGAGGAAGGTTTCGCTCGTCGTGCCGCCGGAGAGGACATTCAGAGTGCCACCCGCGAAGACGATGTCGAAGGTGTCGATTTGGTTAGCTGAAACATTAAAGATTTGGCCGCTCAAGACTACTGTCATGACATGCTCCTCAACTCGTCTTCTGGCTCCAGCCCAGGTCGAAACGATGCTGCCGTTTCGCAGTCTGTTGCAGGCTTGGTGGTTGATCAGGGTGAAAAACTTCAGTCAGCGGATGGGTAAAGCCGCTGATCGGCACTGCCGGTCTGCCCGAAGCGCGGGGAGGCCCGGAAAGGCCACTCGCCAGAACGCGCGCGATGTTCGTTTGCACGATTGCGCAGCCCCGTTTGCGCACACGCATATGCGCGCGCCAAGGTTTCGTTGCACCGATTCAAAGAAGCTCGGTTCGTGTTTGAAGTTTAATGCCCGCCGACAGCACCCCCGCTGCCCATTTTAAACGGAGACCTCGGCATGTCCCGCTTCCAGGTAGCTTACAAACAGCCTTACACGATGTGGCCCGGTTCGTAAAATAATTAAAGCGTAAAATAGCTAAAGGCTATAATAAGGTAGTTAAAGGCTATAAGCGGTTTACTGTTAGTGCCCACTAAATCCGAAAGACTAATCCTCACCTATGCGCGCGACATGCGAGAAGCGTTGGCGTTTGTTACGGCGCGCTTGACCCCCTGGTGGGGGGACTTTCCATTTTGAGAATTTAATCATGCCCCCTCTCCCAAAAACCTGTCCAAAAATGGTTCCGTTCCATAAAGGGCTAGCCTTTGTGTGAAAGACGTTTTTGCAAAAAAATTTTTTGGTGCCGGGAGAGATTCCGCTAGCGGCGCGCTCGCATCGGTTCTTCGGAAATACTCTAGTGAAGGCCGGACACCTGATGCGGCCGAGCGTTGTATCAGGCACTGTGCTGGGACAGGGACTTGCCGCCCCGATTCAGAGACCGCGCCAGTTAAGGCGAATTCGCGCATCTATCGTGCGACCGACATTCGCCTGCGCGCCACTAAACCCACTCGAAAGACCTGCTATACTTCGTCCCTGATCCTTGGCCTTGGGGTAAGCCCCATGAGGCGGCGGGAATTCATCACCCTAGTCGGCAGCGGTATAGCCGCGTGGCCGCTCGCGGCGCGGGCGCAGCAGGCGGCGATGCCTGTGATCGGATTTCTCGACAGCAGGTCGCCTGACGGGTTGACGGACCGTGTGCGCCAATTCCGCCAGGGCATGAAGGAGATCGGTTACGTCGAGGGCGAGAACGTGGCGATCGAATACCGGTGGGCGGAGGGTCAATTCGATCGACTGCCTGTGCTGGCGGCCGAACTAGTTCGCCGACAGGTCGCAGTGATCGTTGCGTCCGGAGGCCCTACGGTGACGTTCGCGGCCAAGGCAGCAACCACGACAATCCCCACCGTCTTCATCGTCGCCCAAGATCCAGTCGGGCTTGGCCTTGTCGCGAGTCTCGCGCGGCCGGGCGGCAATCTGACGGGGATCAATTTCTACTCCCAGGAGTTGGCGGCAAAGCGCCTGGAACTCCTGCATGAGTTGGTACCCGTAGCCACGCCGGTGGCGGTACTCGTCAATCCGGACAATGCCAGGATTACGGAGATCACGTTGAAAGACGCGGACACGGCTGCCCGCGCCATGGGACTGCAAATCCAGGTCTTCAACGCCAGCACAAACCGCGAGATCGAAGGGGTCTTTGCGACTCTTACGCGCGAGCGACCCGATGCTCTTTTCGTCGGCAACGACGGCTTCTTCAACAGCCGCCGGGTACAACTTGCCACCCTGGCGGCGCGCGATAAGATTCCCGCGGCTTATTCCAATCGCGACCATGTCGAAGCTGGCGGGCTGATGACCTATGGAACCGAAATTGCGGATGCGTACCGTCAGGTTGGGGCCTATGCCGGTCGCATTCTCAAGGGTGCGAAACCGGCGGCCCTGCCGGTCGTGCAATCAAGCAAGTTCGAGCTCGTCATCAACGCCCAGACCGCGAGGTTGCTCGGCCTAACCGTGCCGCCGACATTGCTCGCCCGCGCCGACGAGGTGATCGAATGATGTGAGGGAGGTTCAGAATGAAACTTCCTCGCCGGAAATTCTTGCATCTGGCCGCGGGCGCTGCCGCGCTGCCGGTCGTCTCACGCTTCGCTTGGGCGCAAACCTATCCGACGCGGCCGGTGCGCGTGATTGTTGGCTAATGGCTGCCCGCCTATTTCAGCCCGGGCACGAATCCGATGGTCAGTTCTGCGCGAGTACGGGGAGGCGCACGTTCACGCGGTCGGGACCTGATGTATTATCGTCGACGAATGTGGCATTGCCGTGCGGACTCATGAACCTGTCGCGATTACTTGGGCTGGCCTCTCTTTGCTTCCCGCTAGCAGGTACTACCTGGGCACAGGCGCCAGAGATCTGTCCCATGCCCGAATGGTCGAAGACAGTCGTCGACTTCCAGAAGTGGACAGACGACCTCATCCCTCCCGAAAGCCAGTGGACAAAGGAATGTTTACATCCCACGGGGTGGAGGCCGACGGAAGACGAATTGCAGCGGATCTTGTCCCGACACAGCGAGTGGACAAAGGATTGGGGACTACTGGCCAGCCGTGAGTTGATGCTGGAATCGGCGGCGCGCAACCCCGGGGCAAGAGCGAATCTCTGCAACGCGAACTTGGCGTATTGCAAGTTAAAAGGGGCTATTCTGGCCGGAGCGCAGCTGAATGGCGCCATTCTGGTATCGGCCGAGTTGAACAATGCCCGTCTCCGGTTGGCTGAGTTAAACGGCGCCGTCCTGGTCTCAGCCAACCTGAACGATGTCGACCTCGTAGCCGCAGAGCTAAACGACGCCAACTTGAGTTCGGCGGAGCTGAACGGTGCCAGCTTATCTGGAGCCAATTTGAAAAATGTCCACCTGAGCTATGCCAAACTGAACAACGCCGACCTCCGCGGCGCGACGCTCAGAGGAGCTAGTCTAGATAACGTGTCCGTAATCGGCGCTCGGCTTGCCGATGCCGATCTAGCAGGGGCGAAATACAGCCCTACATCGACGGGGCCGCCCGATTCGTTTGTTGCGGGGATCAAGGGCCTTGCGACCGTGACTTTCTTTCCTGGCAAAGAGATCGGCCTCGTACAGCTTCGGGAGCTGTTGCAAAAAGCGGGCCTCCGCGATCAAGAGCGCGAAGCGACATTTGCCATAGAGCATGGGAGGACGAGGCATGCTATCGCCGGTTGGGCTGAGAAGCCTGGCGATGCTGTAGAAGGTATCTTCCGAACGATAGCATTCGACTGGACGACCGGATATGGCATGTATCCCAGTTACGCGCTCAAAATCATCGTGGTGGCCTGGTTGTTACTGATCCCGGTATACTTCTTGCCAATTCGCTTCGCACCGAGACGGTCAACAGCCGGCGGCATCTTTCAAGTTTGGCCCAGCGACCGTATTGAGGCCCAGGGAAACGGAGTTTCACTGAGTAAGTCCCCCAACGTCAATCGGCTCCAAAGCGGTACCCTCGCCGCGCTTGGTCGTGCGGCATATTTCTCGCTTGTTTCCGCTTTCCAGATCGGCTGGCGCGACTTCAATGTCGGCAATTGGATTGTGCGCATACAGCCACGAGAGTACACGCTTCGCGCCACTGGCTGGGTGCGGGTCGTTTCCGGCCTTCAATCCCTCTTGAGCGTTTATCTTCTCGCGATGTGGGCGCTGACCTATTTCGGCCGTCCGTTTCAGTGATTTTAGAGCTGGGTGGGGGGCCGCCGCGATGGAGAGCGATTCACAGTCGGACCGACTTAGCCGTCAAGCAAGCGTTCTATCGGCTCGCCGAAGAAAAGCGCGAGACCCTGTGCCGGTAGGCGCGTGGATGTGGACGCCCGCAGTTCGAGCATCACGAAGACCGCACGCCGACGCACGGCTACGCGGCGACGCTCGAGGCCGCGATGGCGGCGTTCGCGAAAAAGTTGGGACAAAATGACGTGTCAACCAGGTAGCTAGGTTGCTAATCTATTCTCATTAACCGAATGGACTGCCTCTTCCCAAACGGCTGGCGCACGTGGCGATCGATCCCAAGGACCTAGGTGAGTTACAAAAGGCCTTGAACGAGGCGGCCGGCAAGGCATCGGTTCTCTGGACGACCTTCATTACCTTCCAACTTTATTTGGCGATCGCGTTCGGATCAGTGACGCACCGCGACCTTTTCCTCGAAACTCCCATCAAACTACCGCTGCTGAATGTTGATCTTGCGCTCGTCGGCTTCTTCGTGGTGGCGCCGTTACTCCTGCTGATCTTCCATTTTTATGTCTTCCTGCAGCTACTCGGGTTGGGGATGACAGCCAAGGACTACAGCGCGCTGATCGCTATTGACGTGCCCGATGTGTCTGACCGCCAGTACGTCAGGCGGTCCCGCGCAACGCGCTCATGCGCTTCATTTGCACTCTTGATGCGATATTCGAACTCGCGTCCATCGTGGGGGAGTTGTTTGGTCACTTCGTAAACCCCGCCTGGCACATTGCGACTGATTCCGGGCATGAGGATCACGCTCTCACCGACATGGAATTTATGGGGCATACGAGCATCTGCATTGTGGATGACACGGGCAAGAAGTCGCGCTGGTCGGGATTGAACACGTCCGGACAATTGTCGTGGATGTCGTAGACGTGGCCGCAATCCCGATCGAGCGACGACATCTATCTGGCGGGATTTTATTCCCGACCCAGCTGAAAAACTTAAGCTTAAAGTTTAGGCACGAGTTATAGGCGTAAGCTATGATGTGTTTTTGGACAAACGTTAAAGGTAAGCGTGCTCGTCGACATCCGGCCACGTTATAACTTTTTTATTCGACTCTTATGGAGAATACGCGCACAGTGGCGACGAGAGGCGCTGTCGCAAATCGACCGAGCCAATCCCAACTCTTGCTTTTCAGACTGACAGGCACCAATCCAGGGTGTTTGTGCTCGCCCCAACATGTTGTTGGACGAGAGGAGCGTTATAGGCATTAACCTGGCGTGTTCCATAGTGCCGACTATGGAAATCTGTCCAAATTGCAAAAGCGAGATGTGCCGGGCAACTGCGGACCGCGGAAGGCTGTGATGATAGGGAGGAGAGTATGGCGTTAGTAGGCAGTGTGGGGAGTGCTGCACCTGGCATCGGTGCATGATCACGTGGGGTTGCTATTTATCAAGCTAATTGTCCTTGCAACTTACAATTGATAATAACTGCTCGAGTTGGGAGTGACCCCATGAATACGCCGTGTCCCTTCGATCAATCGCAGCTTTCATTTGTCGGCCCGGCAGCGGACCAGGCGGCCTGCCTTTTGCGGTTCGTCAAACGCCTGGGCAATGTCGATGACGCGCCCGCAACACTGCCGAGAGTGCTGAACCAATTGCTCGGGATGCCGCAGACGTTGGGCGTCTCAAAGGCGCAGCTTCGCAACTACCTTCAGGACCACCACATCGATGAAAATACGGTTGGCGGATCGCTGGATGATCCCGTGTGCCGCGCGGATACAAACAATCCGTCGGCGCCATTCGCCCGCTATTTCGTGATCCACGACACCAGCACCAAACTCAGCGCGGGCGAGACGTTCGATCCAAACTTTATCAACACGGCGACGTGGAGCGGCAACAGCCTGTCACAGCTGATCCGCGGGAAAACGCATATTTATATCACGCGGCTCGGTGAAACCCTGACCGATAACGATTACGGCACCCCATGGCGGGCAACTCAGTTTGAGTTGAAGCCGCCGCACACGCACTATCGGGGACTCTTCCTGCACCATGAGCTCGTGCAGCCACGGATGGGACCGGGCAACACCGATGCGGAGTCGCCCGATCCCGGTTTTACCCCGGTGCAGTACGAACGGCTGGCGCTGCAATATCTTTTGGCGAGCGTTCGGCGCGGAAGCTGGATGATCCCCGCCTTCCATTGCGTGCTCGATCTTCACGTCGGCGACCACGACGATCCGCAGCGTTTCGATATTGCGGCCTGGGGCACTGCGCTCGAAACGGTGCTGCCAGCAGTGGGTGCGGAGGCGTTAGTCGCATAGCGAAGTTCGGCAGAGATCGAAGCGCACCCTACGGTAGCGTCATCGGTCTCGCTGTCGCCAGCTCTTGGAGTTCACCGACGGGTCGGACTTTACACGTGTCGCGTTCTCAAGGGTGAAAGGCCCTGACCTACCGGTGCAGCAGACCACGAAACTCGAGTTTAATCATCAATCTCAAGACTGCCAAGGCGCTCGGCCTCCAAACTTCTGACAGGTTGCTCTCGCTCGCGGACGAGGTGATCTAATGATGTGAAGCGAAAGGGAGGTTTGAAATGAAACTTCCCCGCCGAAATTTTCTGAACCTGGCGGTCGGCGCTGCCTCGATAGAAGCTTTCGCGCGCAAGCCGGGGGGAGCGATCACTGATCAACGCACGCGTGTTACGTTCCGCAAAACTGTCGCCGTTCCACAACCGCCTGTTGAGGCTCGTCTTTGAACCTTGTGGGAGAAAACCATGGCACGCAAGTCAGTCGCAAAGGCCCCACCCTCGCAGAACGTGAGCACCTCTACCGCATATTCCCGCGCCCGCTACGCGCATCCGTTTTATCTGCCGGCGGCTCCCGACGCGCGCCAGCCGATCAACGGCGATACTCGGATGACGCAATGGAGCAAGAAACAATTAGGACTCGTACCGCCGGTCACGGGCGATGGCGTCATGGATCTCAGCGACATCATCGGCTCCGAAGGCGTCGCGGAAAGCGAAAGACTTGGCGAAATTCGGTTTCATGCCCTCGGCGACAGCGGTGTCAATCACGCCGAAGAGGCGGAAAAAATTGCACAGGAGATGGCGGTCGATTTCACCGCCGGCGCGGGTCCGCTCAATCCGGCTTTCCTGTTTCACTTGGGCGACGTTATTTATGGTCCTGGCAAGGAAGATCATTACGGCGAGCGCTTCTACCGCCCCTACCGTCATTATCCCGGCAAGATCATTGCCATTCCCGGCAATCATGATGGGGTGACGATGGCGGCGGCCGACAAGCCCTCCCTAAAGGCGTTCCGCGCGAACTTCTGCGCGAAGGAGGCAGCGGTGCCCGAGCAAGCTTCCAACAGCGGCATTTACCGCGAAACGATGACGCAGCCAGGTGTTTACTGGCTGCTCGACGCTCCGTTCGTGCGCATCATCGGTTTGTATTCCAATTGCCTGGAGAACCCTGGCTTTCTCGAGGGAAATGGCGGCAACGACAAGTCGCAGCTTGATTGGCTCAAGAAAACCCTGAAGGCCGTTGCCGGCAAGCAAGACAACAAAGCGCTGGTCATCGCGACCCATCATCCTCCCTACAGCTCCGCCGGCCACACTGGCAGCACCGAAATGAGCCAAGACATCGACGCCATATGCAGCGCCGCCGGCGTCGTTCCAGATGCCTTTTTGTCCGGTCACGCGCACAATTATCAGCGCTACACGCGGCGGATCGGCGGCAAGCAAGTTCCCTACGTTGTCATTGGCACCGGCGGAATTAGTACCCAGGCGGTCCCCGCGGCGGAGGGTCAGCCTGCCGGCGGAAGCCATGACACCACGTATGATGCGGCGATGGCGTCATACGGGTACTTGTACGTGACCGCCTCCGCCAACCAGCTGAAGTTTGAATTCTGGCCGTCCGCGGCGGACGGCGGCCACGCGCAGGCTTATGACCCCTTCAGCGTTGATCTTGCCACGCACGTCCTGACGCGCGGGTAAGAAGCAGTGCCCGCGGTAAACTGGGTGACACTCTCTGGAACAGATCCTTGCAACGGATTCCACCCTCCTCCTTCCAGTGTCGTTCCCGAAAATTCCATCCCAGGGGGAAAGGACACCTCTGTCAGATTAAGTTTTGGCTAGCGACGGGCCGCTTGTTGAAGACGAGGGCTTTGTCCTTTTTCGGAGGCGGCATACGGCTTTTGTCTCCCTAGTGCTGACAAGCTGAAGAATATCGCCAAAATAATATGAATGAATCGAGGACCTGTTCAAAAGCTCTGGTGGATGCACTAGCTTTCCAGCGGATCAAAACCGCGCGGATTGGGGTAGCAAGGTCGATGCCTGCCCATGTCCGACTACGGAACAAACATTACGGACGCGTGGCGTCAGCTCGGTGTCTATTGCGGTCGCGTCCTCAAGGGCACAAAGCCTGCAGACTTGCCGGTCGAGCAGTTGAGCAAGTTCGAGCTGGTCTTCAACGCCGAGACCGCCAGGATGCTTGACCTCACAGTGCCGCCGTCGCTGCTCAGCATCGCCGACGAGGTGATCGAATGATGAGGCGGCGCGCGTTCATCACGCTGCTTGGCGGCGCGGCGGTGGCGTGGCCGCTCGCGGCGCGCGCGCAGCAGCCGAG
>Ga0126384_10002879_pt1 | contig 10426 bp, 4 predicted proteins | sample PanSoiMetPlot_36_FD_92543 | JGI IMG/M metagenome (GOLD analysis project Ga0126384, IMG submission 92543) | Tropical forest soil microbial communities from Panama - MetaG Plot_36 | ecosystem: Environmental > Terrestrial > Soil > Tropical forest > Bulk soil | place: Panama | collected 2016-02-17 | reverse complement strand
TCGAAAAGTGGCGATCCATCTGACGTCGATAGCTAAGGTTCATCCCGTCGTAGCGCGAGCGCCCGATCGACTGCTCGTCGCGAACGCTGCTCAGTACCGGCACGCCAGCTTGCGCAAATGCAGCCGACATCGGACGCGCGAAACCGTTTGCCGGATTACCGCCGATCGGCAGCTGCGGATTGATGTTGATGGTCTTGTTCAGATGCAATCCGAGCACGTGAACATATTCCGCCTCAAACACTGAAGAGTTGTTCAATTGCCAGCTATAACCAATGTTGGTCTCTTCAGTCATGGGGTTTTGGTAGAAAGGATCCATGAGTCGTCCAACGCTCCCATTCAAGAGCTGAGTCGAGGGAGGTCCGACTGTGGGCAAAGGATCCACCCCATAGCGGTAGTTTTTCAGCTGAATGTTGGTGCCCGGCACAACATCCGTGTCGTTCGATAGCGAGAACTGCGTCTGGAAGATGGTGGGATTCGCCATCTGCTCCATGAACAACGGAATGTTCTGGAAGATGTTCCCGTAGTACAGGCCGAAACCGCCGCGCAGAACGTGCTTTCCAGCGCCAGTCAGGTCATAAGCAAAACCAACTCGCGGGCTGAAGTTCTTGTTGTCGTCGCTCGGCTTCTGAGAAGTGAACTGCTTTGCAATTGGATTGATGCCGGAAATTGCAACCAGTTCCTGGTAAGTGCGGCTCTTGTCGATCGCTGAACCGCCAATGAAGTTGAAGTCTTTGTCCCAACGCAGACCGAGGTTCAGTGTCAATCTTCTCGAGACTTTCCAATCGTCCTGGAAGTAGGTTCCAAACTGCTTGGTTCCATTGGGAACGTTCGTTGCAGGATCACCGTTCGAAATTGACATGCCGACAACTGAGCCCGGAGTCGCAAATCCTTGCGGATAGAACTGCGGCCCGCACTGATTCACGGTGTCGTTTGTCTTCGACAGAATGCAGCTTGGATCGGCGCCAAAATCAACTTCCAGCGTGGCGTTGAACTCGAAGTATCCGCCCAAAGTCGGGTTGTGGAGGTAATCCACTCCGAACTTGAAGTTGTGGTTATTCCAGGTCTTCGAGACATCGTCTTTGAACTGCCACTTCCTCTGGAACGATTGTTGCGGAACGTTTGCGTTAGTCCCAAAGCAGGAAGCGCCGTTACCGCAGTTGTTGCTGCCGCCTCCGGGGAAGGTGATGAGTGGAACACGAATTTTGCTGTCAATTACGTTGTTCCAGTACTGGAAGCCGAAGGTGAAGCTGTTGACGGTTGTGTTGGACAACGTCGAGTTCAGCGTCAAATTCGCAAGTTGCAGGTGATTGAGGGTGAAGTTTCCGGCGGTCGCATCCTGGAATCCGTCCGACTGATCGTTGTCACTGTTGTTCGCTTGCGAGTTATAGCTCAGGTAAGCGGTGTTCCTGGAATTGATAACGTAGTCTGCGCGGCCGTTATAGCGCGTCTCAAAAAACGGCGTCGGCACGATAGATACCGGCTTCGCACCCAATGGCTGAGCAAGTGTCAGTTCTGCGAATGTATCCGGGCTCTCCTGGATGCTGGTGTGCTCACGCTGGCGTTCGTAGGCGAAGAAGCCAAAGAACTTGTCCTTAATGAACGGTCCGCCAACGCTGCCGCCGAACTGCTGGCGCGAGTATGGCGGATTGGCATTGGTACCCGGCTGCGGATGCTGGTCAGCATTGAACGTCTGATCGCGGAAAAACCCGAAGAGCGATCCGTGATAGTTGTTCGATCCCGACTTGGTAATCATATTGATCGCCGCGCCTTCCGAGCGACCATTCGCCGCAGAGAACCTTTGTGTAGAGATTGCGAACTCCTGCACTGCTTCGAGAGGAAGCTGCATGACTGGTCCGCCGACGGTGTTGTCCTTGTTGTCGACACCATTCACGGTGACGTTCACATTGCGTCCACCATCTCCGTTAACAGACAGAATCGCGTAGCGATTCTTCGTGGGATCGTAGGAATCAGCCGCCTTAACGCCAGGTGAAAGATAAGCGAGGTTGGCAACGTCGCGGCCGATTAGGGGAAGGTCCTGCACTTCCTTTGGTGTGATGTTTTGGCTTACGTCGGTCTTCAGCGAATCGAGAAGCGGCGCTTCCGCATTCACTTCTACTGTTTCCGTCGCGGAACCAACACCCAGCGTGAAATTCTGCGTTGTGGTGGACCCGACAAGAGTTTGCACTCTCTCGGCTCGTGATTTGTCAAACCCTGTCATGCTCACGGACAGGTTGTAATATCCAACCGCCAGAGGATCGAATCGGTAACCGCCATCGGAGCCGGTCTTCATCGAGCGGCTCACTCCCGTTTCCGCATTCGTGACAGTAACTTCTGCGCCGACTATAGCAGCGCCGGTCTTATCAGTAACTGTACCTTGAATGCTGGAGCTGGCAGTTACCTGCGCAAATGCACAGTTAGCGGCAACTAAAAAGCTACACAGCCATAGAGATAACTTCCTACACATTGCCTCTTCTCCTTATATGTACTCAGCGAGCGCGCGACTCAGCGGCAACAACCTCTGTCCCTGCCTCAAACCGCAGAACTTTTTCTCGCCGTTTGGTCCCCGATTCTCGGGCACGTTTATCGACGAAATCTAGACTTTGAACGCAGAAACACAGCGTTGGAACAACATTTATGGGACAAGGCGTTGAGCACTAGGGACGATTTCTGAAAGGCAGCGCTATGAGTGGGGAACATGCCAGATTCGCATCGAAAATGTCTGGGCGAATTCGGTGTTTGATCTGGGACTACTCAACAGTGAGCGATGTTCAGAGGTGGGTTAAGTTAGCTCTAAATAGAGTTTGCGAGAGTTACAGTAATTTGATCTATAGCTCTTAGTCGCAGCACTCTCACAATATTTCATTCCTGCCGCAATGCCTGCGATGGATCAATCAGTGTCACCCTGTGTGCAGGAACAAAACAGGAAATTGCCGCTGCAAGAATGAAGACGAGCGCCACGGCACTATAGGTAAGGACGTCGGTTGGGCTGGTCTGATAAAGCAGAGAAGAAAGAAGCCGCGCGAGAGCAAGCGCACCGACGATTCCTACAATGGTACCCATTACGGCTAAGGCAAGTCCCTGGCGAACCACCATCTGCAGAACTGAAGTTTTTGATTGTCCGAGAGCGAGGCGAATTCCCAGCTCGTGCGATCTCTGATTGATAGAGAGCGCCATCACACCCGCGATTCCGGTAGCGCTGATCAGCAGGGCAAGTCCGGCAAATATTGCCAGAAGAATGGTTGTGGTCCGCGGAGAAGCCATTGAGTCTTGCTCCAGGCGATCCATGCTGTCCACCTGATCGATGGCTAGTTGGGGATCCACGTCGTAGAGCGCAGCTCGAATCAGCGGAACCATGCTCAAAGGATCAGTTGCTGTGCGAACGACAAGCCTTCCGGCGCCTCCGAACTGTTTAACGGGTATATACAGCTCATCCAGGACATCGCGTTGCAATCCATACTCCCGAGCATCACCGACCACGCCGGCGATCTTGATCCAACTCTGGCCCTGATCAATACTGAGGCGCCTCCCAATGGGATCTTCCATGGGCCAAAAGTGACGACGCATGGTCTGATTGATGATGCCAACGGTCACCGCCTTGTGATCGTCGTGATCGGTAAAGAACCTACCTGCCAGTAGCGGTTGCCGAATCGCGTTGAAGTAATCCGTAGAAACTAGGGTGAGATCGATTTGCGGTGGTGTTTCTCCCGGAACTTGCAGCCTGCCCTCGATCTGGATTCCGGTATTGCCTGGACCTGAAACGATTCCTTGCTTGCTGAATGGATAGTTGCTGGCAATCCCGGCTGACTCTACTCCGGCGACCGTACTTACCTTGCGCAAGACGTTATCGGCGAGTTGTTCAAAATCCTGATTGGTGGTGTATTTGGAAAAATTAGCACTCATGCGCAGTGTGAGCAGATGATCGACTCGGAAGCCAGGATCAACTCTCTGAAGATTCATAATGCTGCGCAACATGAGCCCAGCGCCTACCAGCAGCATGAACGAAACCGTAACTTGGGCGACGACGAGCGCGCCGCGCATCCGCTGACGACTGCCGCTGGTGGTGGTTTGAGCGGTCGCCTGCTTGAGGGCATCGGTCATCTGCCGGCTGGAGGAGATAGCCGGTACAAATCCAGCCAGAATCCCCGCGACTATCGATGCCACAAGGGTGAACAGGAGAATCGGCCAATCGATCTTCACTTCAGCAGCTCGAGTCGTAAAGCGTGCCGCAAATCTGACAAGCAATTGCAAAGCCGGAGGTGCAATGAACAGACCTAAAGCACCTCCCGCGAGAGCAAGCATCACCGCTTCCGTTAGTAGTTGTCGTATCAAGCGCAGCTTGCTTGCGCCTAATGCACTGCGCACGGCAAGCTCGCGTTCCCGTTTCAGAACTCGCGCAAGCATCAGATTAGCTACATTGGCACAGGCGATCAGCAACACAAAACCTGCCGCACCAAGCAGCACGATCAACGTCAGGCGAGCTCGCTGGATCAACTCATCCTGGAGTGGCGCTATCTTCAGGCCGTAGCCATATTCCGCCGGATAGTCCTTTGGATAAGAGCCTTCAAGTTGATGTGCAATGGTGGTGAGATCCACCTGCGCCGACTGCAAAGTGACTCCGGGCTTCAGCCTTCCAAAGACCGCCGGCAGCATGCGCGCCTGCCGGTTCTCAATCGTCCGTGGATTCGAACGAAATGGACATTGAGTTGTCGGCATGTACACATCGTTTACTGACGGATACTGAGGAATCGGAGGCAACACTCCGATCACTGTGTGTGGCCGGTTGTTCATCTGGAACACCTTGCCCACAACATTTGGATCGCCGCCCTGATGCCGCTGCCAGTACTCATAGCTAAGCACCAGAACGGCATCTGCTCCCTTGGTTTCGTCAGCAGCGACGAAAGTTCTTCCTAACAACGGCTTGGTTCCGAGCACGTCGAAGAAGTTCGCCGACACCACGCCCGTCTGCACGCGTTCTGCGCTCTCCTTTCCCAAAAGGAGAAACGACATACTGTGATATTCCACAACTGACTGCAGCGTGTGGTTGTAGTCACGATAATCGAAGACTTCTTTCGGAGAGAACGGTACGTTGTCGAGCTTTGCCTTCGTAGCTTGCTGCTTCAGCACAACCAGCTTCGAACCATCCACATAAGGTAGCGGCCGGAGCAGCACTCCGTAGACGACACTAAAGATGGCGGTGTTTGCTCCGATTCCAAGTGCAAGCGTCAGTACTACCAGGCTTGAAAAACCTGGATTACGGAGCACCATGCGCCAGCCAAAACGAAGGTCCTGGATGAAGCTCTCGATCCACGCTCCGGCGCGGACTTCACGCACATGCTCCTTCACCTGATCCGATCCGCCTAGCTCGAGCTTCGCCGCACGAATGGCTTCTTCCCGACTCATGCCCCTGCCGATCTTCTCGTCGGCCGACATCACGACGTAGGACGACACTTCCTGATCGAGTTGTTCGTCGATCTCTTCTCTACGAAATAAGTTGCGGAAGAAGCTACCGATCCTGGTAAAAGACATCGCGCCCACCTGGTTGAGTTACTTGCCTAATTCTTAATGGAACTCTGAAGTTTCAGGTCCTGATTAAACGGGTGTCAGATACTTGTCTGGCGAAGCGTCGAATGCCTGCTTGTGGTCATCCATACAAAAGTAGTAAGTCTTGCCTTTGTAGACCGACTTAGGCGAACTTGCCGAGTCCACCTCCATCTCGCAAACCGGACACAGCGGATGGGCATCGGTTGAGACTGGAATCTTCGCGTAGGCTTCGTTTGAATCTGAATTCTTCCAGCCGGTGCCCTGGTACTCCATGTAGTAGGCGGTGCGTTCCGCAGCCTCGCGGCCGTAATATCGTTCGACGACTCGCAAAGCGAGATCGATCCCTGATGACAGCCCGCCGGCAGTAGCGACGTTTCCATCCTCGACAAACCTGGCGCCACGCCTGACATGAATGTCCGGATGTTCCATCGCCATAACTTTGTAAGAACTGTGATGAGTAGTCGCAGTCTTGCCTGACAATAATCCGGACTCGGCAAGGACGAATGCGCCGGTGCAGACCGACATCGTCACGTCCGCCGTTTTAGAGGATTTGCGAATCCAATCCAACATTGCCAGATTCGCTTTGTGCTGAGCGGGGATAACAATCACCTTCGGAGCCGGAGCATTTTCGATGCTGTAGTCGGGAATGATCTTCATTCCTGCGCTGGCTTTAATTGGCTTCGTGGTTTCAGAGACCGTGTAAAGATTGAACGCGTTGGCCATTGATGCGGGATTAATTCCCATGGCCGCATCCTGAAAGACCTCCCACGGACCGGCAAAGTCGATCATGACGGCGCCGTCTGAGATCACGAACGCAACTGGAATACTGCCTTCTGATGGTGGCTTAAGGAGATTGGCCGCCGGCGAGGTACCGTTCCCTTTTGGAACCGCCTCCGACGTGGTAGCTGGTCGTGCAATTGAGAGCGGCAGAGCTGATGCAAATCCAAACGCCGCTGCGCCTTTGAGTAATTCCCTTCTCTTCATGGCCATGGTCCTCCTTGCTTCGTTAAGAACTGGTGAGCGCCTGAGCGATGGCGAGAGAGATGCGACTCCAGCGCTCGCTTTCCGTTTCAAGCTGTCGCCGGCCGGCCTTTGTGAGCCGGTAATACTTCGCACGCCGGTTGTTCTCCGACTCACCCCATGCTGAGGTCACCCATCCCTCTTCTTCCATGCGGTGCAAAGCGGGAAAAAGAGATCCGGGTTTCACTTGAAAAGTTCCGCCGGTGATCTGCCCAACACGTCTTGCAATTCCTAGTCCATGCATCTGCTCGAGTGCCAGAGATTTCAGGATGAGCAGATCCAAAGTTCCCTGCAGTAATGCGGTTTGTTCAGGCGCCACGTTCACGCTCCTATCGACGTTCTGTAGGAGAATAGGTTAGCGACGTATAGACAATCAATAGGAAATTCGAACAGCGTCGCTGGGGGGCGGAAAGGCTCTTTTTGCACTAATAGGTGCCGACGGTTTGGGGGAGCACGCCGTCCGGATATCGTGTCCACTTCCGAACACTTACGTCTGAATGTGGACATCTGCGTTGGCTTCAAACGCCGCAAAGAACGCGGAAATGGCCAGTCTGATGACCACGAAGGCCGCCACCGTCTGGCGTGGAAAATGCGCTCAGTCATCGGGTCTATATACAAGCAAATGCCATGCAAAACGTTCTTCAGGATGTCCGCTACGCCTTTCGCCAGTTACTGAAATCTCCCGGTTTCGCCGTGACCGCTCTTCTCACGCTGGCGGTCGGAATCGGAGCGAATGTCGTTGTCTTCGGAGTTATGAATGGGCTGTTGCTGAATCCTCTCCCAGTTCCGGATCCCGAGCGGATCTACACGCTCGAGCACCGCGGGCAGGGGGAGATGAACAACTCGTTTCCCGATTACCTCGACGTTAGGGACCGAAACAGTGTTTTTGCCGGACTCGCGGCGACTCGCGTGGCCCGAATTGGTCTTGAAGCTTCGAACCTGGCACAGCCGGTGTGGGGATACGAGGTTACGGGAAATTATTTTGAGACGCTTGGTGTGCGTCCCGAATTGGGCCGATTCCTTTCGCCAAACGATGAGCATGGCGATCACGCAACCGAGGTGGTTGTCCTGAGCTATGCCTGCTGGAAGTCTCGGTTTAACGGAGACCCGAGGATTATCGGCACAACGATCCGCATCAACAAGCAGCCTTACAGCGTCATTGGCATTGCCCCCGCCGATTTCTATGGAACTGAGAAATTCTTTTGGCCTGAAGTGTGGCTTCCGATCCTGAACGAGCAGCAGATCGAGGGATACAACTGGATCAAGCAGCGAAATGACTTGAACGCCTGGGTCATTGGACGACTAAAACCGGGAGTCACTCAGGAGCAAGCCGAAGCAAATCTCAACAGCATCGCAGCCCAGCTTGCGCGCGAATATCCTGCTAGTGACGAACATCTGACCTTCCGCCTGAGCCAGCCCGGACTTCTTGGGAACATGCTTGGAGGACCGGTGCGCGGATTCATGTTCGGAGTCATGCTGCTCGCGGTCCTCGTTCTCCTTGCGGCATGCACCAATCTTGGCGGACTGCTTGCATCGCGCACGGCAGATCGTGCCCGCGAACTCTCTATCCGCGTGGCACTCGGTTCCAGCCGGGGACGAATTCTGCGACAACTCGTGGTTGAGTCCGTCGTAGTCGCAACTGGCGGTGGAATCGTAGCTCTGTCCCTATCTGCCATGTTGCTGCGGGTCATCAGTCGATGGAGACCTGTAGCCGACTTTCCTCTTCAATTCCTTGTGCAGCCAGACCGCAAACTCTATCTGTTCGCATTCCTCGTCTCGATCGCGACAGGATTGATCTTCGGCTGCATGCCAGTAAGACAAATCTGGCGAACTGATCCCAACCAGGTATTGCGAGCCGGTAGTGGCACCGCTGTGGGCAGCAGACGCCTGGCCCTGCGCGATGTATTACTTGGCGTTCAGATAGCAGTCTGCTGCTTACTAGTCACCGCCTGCCTTGTCTCGCTGCGCGGATTGCAGCGTGCGCTCACTACTCCACTAGGATTCGATCCGCGAGGGACAACGCTCGCCGTCTTCGATCTTCACTTGGCGGGTTACACCGACCAGCAGGTGCCCGAGGTGCAGAAGCTGCTTCTGGACACTGTGTCGCACTCGCCGGGCGTCACCGCTGCAGGCTTTGGCAGCACTACCCCGCTGGCGCTGGATCAATCGAGCACAAGCGTATTCGACTCGACGGTCACTGAGTTCCGGGCCTCGTCGGAGAAGCTCCACGCCAGCTACTACCAGGTATCACCCGGCTACTTCGTTGCATGCGGTACCCGCATGCTTACAGGGCGCGAGTTCAACTGGCACGACGATAAGAATTCGCCGAAGGTTGCGATCGTAAACGCAGTATTTGCTCGCAGAATGTTCGGCACTGATCAGGCCATAGGAAAACGATTCCGATCCCATGGAAAACAGCCATGGGAGATCGTGGGTATCGTTGAAGACGGCAAGTATGAGCTCCTGGCGGAAGAGCCACGTCCCGCTATCTTTTATCCAATTCTGCAATCGCCTAACACTTCGACGGTGCTGGTCGTCCGCTCGACTGCAGCGCCGCAGCAAATGATTCCCGCAATCCGCGACGCCATCTATCGCATCGATCCGAGTATTCCGATGTTCAATTTGAACAGCTGGCAGGATTCACTAAGCTTCATGATGCTCCCAGCCGTGGCCGCTACCGTAGCGCTAAGCGTCTTCGGCTCGTTAGCCATCATCCTCGCAGTAACCGGGTTATTTGGCCTTGCCTCCTACACCGTGAGCAAACGAATGCGAGAGCTCGGTATTCGCTTAGCGCTCGGGGCGCAACAAGTGCAGGTGCTTCGTGCTGCCTTGGCACGGACAGTGTCCCTTCTCTTGATGGGCTCCGTGGCTGGACTGGTGCTCGGTGTAGCCGCGACGAAGGTGCTGGCCAGCATCGTTTATCACGCATCGGCAGCCGACCCACTGGTCCTGCTTGGAGTGGTAGTCACCATGGCGCTGGTGGGGCTACTCTCAGCCTCAATCCCGGCGCGGCGTGCGCTGGCTATTCATCCGATGGATCTGCTGCGGGAGGAATAGAGAAGAACGGACTGCGTCTTAAGTTCTTAAGAGCCAGAGTTCCATATTGGAACAACCAATTCCTTGCTGATTCGCTGTTCGATTTGTTTTATTCTCGCGAAACGTTTGTAAGGAATGGTGAACGCCCGAGTTAACCCGGATTTCCCTAAGTTCCTGCAGGGTTCCATGCCCTTGAGTACAATTCGTCCGATTTTGGGCAGAATTCGGAGATTTGTGATCGGAATTTGAAATACTCGCTGCTTTTCTCGCTGTTCTTTGCATTTGATGATGGATTTCTTCGTGGGCTTTTATAGTTAGTCCATGCGCAATGCCTGGACCTTGATCCTGTGTGCGACCGCGATATGGATGTTTTCACCGCCGCTGGCATCTTCTCAGACCTCGCCGAGCAGTCGCCCTTTCCAGATTGTGACGTCGAACCTGCCGCCGCCTGAGATCGGAGTGGACTACAAGGCTGAGATAAGAGTTGTGGGAGGCAAGCCGCCTTATCAGTGGACGATCCTGCAGCAACCGCTGCCGCCGGGCCTCACGCTGGACGGTACTCGCGGGATCATCTTCGGAACACCGCAAACTAACGCGCAGTTCTCGGTGTTAGTACAGGTCTCAGATTCCTCTGAACCACCTTTGACGATCACCAAGCTCTTGGTCAGCAATCCCGGCCCACTGCTGGCGATTCGCTGGACCGACCGTCCGCATATCTCGCTCGATCACATGGCTGGTGCGGTGCGAGTAAAAAATGGCAGTAAAGAAAACGTCGATCTGACGGTAATCGTTGTGGCAGTAAACGAATATGGGAAGGCGTTTGCCTTAC
>Ga0126384_10002878_pt1 | contig 10427 bp, 6 predicted proteins | sample PanSoiMetPlot_36_FD_92543 | JGI IMG/M metagenome (GOLD analysis project Ga0126384, IMG submission 92543) | Tropical forest soil microbial communities from Panama - MetaG Plot_36 | ecosystem: Environmental > Terrestrial > Soil > Tropical forest > Bulk soil | place: Panama | collected 2016-02-17 | reverse complement strand
TTGATCATGGCATATTCGCCACTCACCTGGTAGGCGGCCAGTGGCACATCAAAGTTCTGCCGCGCCTCGCGAATGACATCGAGATACGGCAGTGCCGGCTTTACCATGATCATGTCAGCGCCTTCTTCTAGGTCGAGCTCAATCTCCCGCATCGCTTCGCGCAAGTTGGCCGGGTCCATCTGATACGAACGTCGATCGCCGAACTGCGGTGCCGAATCGGCCGCTTCACGAAACGGCCCGTAGAAGCCGCTGGCGAACTTCGCAGCGTAGGAAAGAATCGGAATGTTCTTGTATCCGGCGCCATCCAGGGCTGTCCGGATCGCCGCCACCCGACCATCCATCATGTCCGAAGGAGCGATGATATCCATTCCAGCCTTGGCCTGAGAAACGGCAGTTTTGGCCAGTAAGTCGAGCGACGCGTCATTTAGAATCTCGTACTCTTCCGACGCGAGCGACGCCGCAACCGCTGCAGACCGCTGTGCACTGGTTTTAACCGCAACGACCTTTCGTCCTTGCGTTTCCAGATCGCGCAATGTCGCGGCTACTTCGCGACGCACGGTATCTGTTTCCACGATGCCGCAGTGGCCATGCGACATGTACTCGCAGAGACAGACGTCTCCCATCAGCAACAACCCAGGCACCTCACGTTTGATGGCGCGGGCTGCCTGTTGCACGATCCCCTCTTCCACCCATGCGCCCGTTGCCACTTCGTCCTTCTTCTCCGGCAGGCCGAAGAGGATTACGCTCGGGATGCCAAGAGCCTTAACTTCGGCGCATTCCTTCACCGCCTCGTCCACAGAAACATTAAAAACGCCCGGCATCGATCGTACTTCCTTGCGCACTCCTTCGCCAGGACACACAAATAATGGATAGACGAAACCCTCCGGACTGAGGCGAGTTTCACGCACAAACGAACGCAATGCTTCGTTGCGGCGCAGGCGGCGCGGACGATCGATAGGAAATGCCATGAAAAAATTCTAGCACCGTCGGGAAGCGCGACTGAGTGCCGAACAACGAGATTGGTTTTTTCGTCGAAGACTGCTGAGGACGCTACAGATGCGCTTCGTGTCCTCCTGTGCGAATCTCAAGAGACCGCGGTGAATGTCACGACGAACCAGCACGCACCTGTTCGAGCAAGGCAATGCCTGCTTCCTCGGCGGAGCGGTTCTTGAATTCGCGTCCAAGCACCACGGTCTTTGCGGAAGGTGCATGCTTATGAAGCACCTCCAGAGTGGCCGGACCTGACAGTGGGCCGGATTCTGGCCCGAGCACGACCACATCAACCGTCGAGGCGCTCAGCAGTATCTTTGCGTCACCCATCAACCCGGTCGAGAGTACGCGGTATCCATGCCTGCCCAGTACGGCGCGAACGAAAGCACACGTGTCAGGTGAGGGATCCAGAAAAAGTACCCGGGGCCCGGTGTTGCTCGCCTCCGCCGGCACCACAACAGCTTCCCGCAAGAACGAAACGATGGCAGCCTCTTCGTCGGAATATATGTTGAAAACGGAAGACAACTTGGTCATGTCCAACAAACGGCTCACCGTGGCGCTGGGAGCCCCCAGCCGCATATCTCCATTGCGATTACGCGTATGCCAGAGAAAGCGCACCAGCAGGCCCATGCCGGCACTGTCAATGTGATCGACTTCCGCAAGAGACAGAACCACCCGCGTGGATTCCAGAAGTCCACGCTGCAACGCATCGTTTAGCACTTGCGAAGCGGTACCGGATACAATCTTGCCGCTACAGCGGACGACGAATACCGTTCCGCAAAAGCGCGATTCCACAGCCAACGACATAAGGCCTACCACTCGCTTTCCGTGGCGCGAATAGCTGGCGCTAATCTTACAGTAGAGCGTCAAATTTGAACGGGTGTTCCTGCTCGCTTGGTGCTCAGTGGCGACTTCGCCTCACATTTACAGTGGTAGAATCGCGGTGCACTGCAAAGCAAGTCCACTGTGTTTCACCCTGGGAGGGTCTGCTATGAAGCGCCTGCTGATGATATGGACGCTGGCAATAATGACGGCGCCCGGATTGCTTGCCCAAAAAGTAAACGTCGACTGGGACCGTCACGCAGACTTTTTGAAGTTCCATACGTACGCTTGGCAGAAGAGTCCCGACCCGGCAAAGGGGCTATGGGACCAGCGCGTGATTGACGGCGTCAACAAGCAATTGCAGGCGAAGGGGTTTCAGTTAGTGGACTCAAACCCGCAGCTTTGGGTCGTGTATACCGCTCATATCCACAAAGAGCAGCAAACGGTCGGTACGGGTTACAACATGGGGCCCTACTGGGGTTGGGGTTGGTGGGGCGGGCCCACTACCACGACTTACAACACCTACACCTATCGCCAGGGCACTCTGGTAGTAGAGATTGCTGATGCCGATGGACACCAGCTGCTTTGGCGCGGCACCGCTACCGACACTCTCTCTGACAACTCCGATAAGAACATCAAAATGCTAAACAACGGCCTCAACAAGATGTTCAAGAACTTCCCACCAAAGCCGAGCAGTAAATAGCACAGGAGCAAATTGCACCCATCCGGCCTCGTGGAGTGACTCCCCATTGACCAGGCCTTATCTTTTGCTCTAATACTACTGTGTTATAAAAAAGGAGCTCCGCAAAAAGGGCAACTGGGCAGTTGCCGCAGCAGAATCCGGGCAATGATCTGGCGCAGAGTTGGGGCATTACGACTGACATAAGACAACGATTGCCGGACCGCTAAAGGGAGCGCAGCAATCCTATAAGTCCGCCCAGCTGCGAGGCACGGCGCGGCCCGTAGTTTTCTAGCGATGAACCGATAGCGCGAGCGGAAGGTGCTAGGTGTAATTCTGCTGAATTTGGAGGGTATCTGCCGAGCGGGCAGTGGACGAGCGGCAAGGCCAAGCCGGTGCTTTCGCGACTGGCGGCGGACTTTCCTGATTTTTCCTGAGTTCTTCGATGCTGAAGTGAGAACTCACACAGGTGACGCCTGAATCGCCCAGAATTCTGCGGAGTTCGCTTCCCGTGTACTTGCCGAGGCCGGCAAAACCGGAATCGGCGTAACCTACCGGGGAGCACAACTCAATGGTCTCGAATCCAGCCCCGGCAAGCTGCTTGATCGTGCCGGGAAAGTCCTTGGCGATCATCTCGCGGACAGGCCAGGTCTGGCACCCAATCGGCGTGCCCAGCGGATTGGCGCTCAGCTCGAGAGCACCGGAGGAAAGAAAGCCTGCCGTCGCTGCGTAGGTCGCCGCGCTCCGGAGAAAATCTCTTCTCGAAATCCCAGACATTGACCTCTCCTGCCTCGCTTTAGCGGGTAAAGCCCTTGGCAGCCAAACGAGCGTCCGCATTATAGACTCGTTATCCCCAGTAGACATTCCACAAGAGCACTAGGGCCTAAATGAGTCCGATCTCCTAGTTGTTCGCAATCCGCCCCCTGAGAGCGACCAGCACCGTGCGTCACAAGAAAAGGTTGGCCGTCATCCGTCAAGTTGACATGACGCGAACTGCACGGGGCAATCTCCCCGAACGCCGTATCTGGACCAGGTGCCGAATACGCAGACATTCGGCCAGGCGACCGGTCAAACATGGAAACGATAATCCGCAAGCCCACTCAGTCACGATCTTTGCAGGGCGAGACTGGGTGCACGCTAAAAAGTTTGAACGACTGGTATGAACGAACCATTTTGGGTAGGGCGGACTATCCAAATAGATTGTCCACCCTATCCGATCAGATAGTTCGATCAATCTCATGAACGTCCTCTGGCGATCAGGGGAAATGCTTAGTCCTTAAGAAAACCGATCTTTCTCCTGGCGTTGCACCGTTCCCGCACCGCGGCATGTGGCGTGCTCTATCCCAAGACGCAAAGCGCAAGATTGGAACTCCGATAACCAAAGTTGCCAGTCTCGACAAACTACAAATTCAATCTGGGTTCCGCCACAGGAGCCCCAAAGGAGGAGTTATGAAACGCAACGCATTTGGGGCCCTGATGACTTTCATCGTGGCCATCGCCATCGCCGCTCCCATGGTCCAGGCTCAGTCCCAGACGATCATGAAGGTGAATGTACCGTTCGGCTTCAACGTAGGTTCGACCTACATGCCGGCGGGTTCCTACGAGGTTCGCGCGTTGGGCGCTCGCGCCACCGTGATCGAGACCAAGGACGGTCATAACAGAGTGCTGGCGATGTTCAACCCTGCCGGCCCGTCCAAAGCTGTCGACGAGACCAAGCTGGTGTTCCAGAAGTTCGGCGACCGTTACGTGCTGGCCCAGATCTGGACCAGCACCAGCGGCCAGGGACTGGAGGCTCCTAAGTCCGACTTGGAGAAGGAAAGCAAGTTAGCTGGCAACGGAACCCAAGGTGGCGGAGAGACTGTGATCGTCGCGTTGCGATAAGTTCCTTCACCGATCACCAAGGACCCGGAGCTTCCACCAGCTCCGGGTTTCTATTTTGAGAATGGCATTCCCACCGTCCACGTCTCGAATCGATCGCACTTCCTCAATCGGGGTTGTAGTTGAGTGGCGAGCAAGAGTGAAGGTATGCGACCAGCGAGAACTGGATCGCTCCGGTGGATTATGGGCGGTGAGACGAGGCGGGCCCAGAAGTCGGCTACTCGCGGAATTGGCGAGTGAGCTCAAGCTCCCCAGCCGTTTCTGGCAATTTCCGGCTTGCCGGCCAATCATCCAGGATCCGCGAACAGCTCCATTGTTCGTGCATCAGCTATAATGCGCGCACGGATGCCGCTCGTCTCCGGTACTAAACTGGACCCCTATGAAATCCTTTCCCCGCTAGGCGCTGGCGGGATGGGCGAAGTCTATCGCGCGCACGATACGCGATTGGACCGCGAAGTTGCCATCAAAATCCTACCTGAGTCGCTTACCTCCAACCCAGATCGCTTGCATCGTTTCGAACAGGAGGCTCGCGCAACGGCAGCGCTGAACCATCCCAATATCCTTGCGGTGTATCAGATGGCTACGCAAGACGGCGTCTCATATCTGGTGGAAGAACTGCTGGACGGCGAGACGCTTCGCGAACGACTGCGGCGCGGCCCAATTCCTTTACGCAAGGCGATTGACTACGCAGTACAGATCGCCAACGGTCTTGCGTCGGCGCACGACAAAGGCATCATCCACCGCGATCTGAAACCCGAAAATCTATTCCTCACCAAAGACGGCAGAGTCAAAATCCTCGATTTCGGTCTAGCCAAGCTCAGGCAAGTCGGGGCCGCAGCTGAAGATGGCGCTACCGTTACTCTGCAGCACCGAACCGATCCGGGTCAGGTACTGGGAACAGTTGGCTACATGTCTCCAGAGCAGGTGCGCGGACAAGCTGCCGACCGCCACTCCGATATTTTCGTTTTGGGCACAGTGCTGCACGAAATGCTGACCGGCAAGCGCGTCTTCCATCGACCGACCCCGGTAGATACGATGAGCGCTATCCTCAACGAGGAACCGCCGTCTATTTCACAAGCTGCTCCAGATACGTCACTGGCATTACAGAGAGTAGTGCATCGTTGCTTGGAAAAGAACCCGGAGCAGCGGTTTCAGTCAGCCTCGGACTTGGCCTTCGCCCTACAAACGTTATCGGATTCCTCGGCAGACTCGCCATCCACCGTCGCGTTAAGTCAAGAAAATGCGTCGCACGGAGAGAAAAAGCCGAGCCGCGTGCGAACTGCAGTAGCGGCGGTGGCGCTGGTAGTTGTGTTGGGCGCCGCGATCGCCGCCTATTTCTGGACTCGGTCCGCACCAGTACCTAAGGTCTCCAATTACGTCCAGCTTACCCATGACGGTCGTTTGAAGTCGCTGATAGGAACGGACGGCGCAAGGCTCTACTTGGGTGTACCACCCGACGCTTATCGCAACATCGCCGAGGTATCTATCTCTGGCGGCGATCCGACGCCCATTCCGGGTTCCTCGCCTACCATGTACGCACTCGCAGTTTCACCGGACGGGTCGCAACTCCTCGTGTTGGACGCCCAAGCCTCAGCAACCGAGACTCCGCTATGGAGTCTGCCTATCCTGGGTGGCTCCGCGCGCAGACTGGGAGACACTGTGGGCAGATCGGGTGCATGGTCTCCCGACGCGAAGATGCTCGCTTATTCTGACGGGCCCAACTTGTTCCTGGCGAAGGCTGACGGAACAGAGTCACGCAAGCTAATCACCACGAAGAGCTTCATCCAGAATCTTGGGTGGTCGCCCGACGGCAGCCATCTGCAATTCGACGCTCAAGAGAACAAAGATATTGGCCCGTTCTCCCTTTGGGAAGTTTCGGTGGATGGCAGCGGCTTGCATCGGTTGCTACCGAACGGGCCAACATCCGCGTGTTGTGCCCGCTGGACGGCTGACGGAAAGTATCTCCTCTTCCAGTCAAGCAATCAGATCTGGGTGCTCCCGCGAGAGGGCGGCTTTCCTCGCGCCGAACATAAGCCCACGCAACTGACTTCCAGCCCGATGTCGTTAACCTGGCCGCTTCCCGGCAAAGACGGAACCAAACTCTTCGTCGTTGGTGAGGTGCAGCGCGGAGAACTTATGCGCTACGACGCGAAGTCGGGCCAGTTCTCGCCTTTCCTCGGAGGTATTTCTGCGGAACTGTTGACCACCTCGAAGGATGGCAGGTGGGTAGCCTACGTTCTTTACCCCGAGGGCACGCTATGGCGAAGCAGGCCCGATGGAGGCGAACGGTTGCAATTGACTTACCCGCCTTTAAATCCGCACCTTCTGAGTTGGTCTCCTGACGGCAAGACGATCGTTTTCACTGACAAGAATTCAGCCAAAATCTATGCGGTCGCATCCGAGGGTGGCAATCCTCGGCAACTCATTCCGGACATTTCAGGCCCGCAGTGGGATCCGAAATGGTCGCCGGATGGTGACAAGATTGTCTTCGGCGGTGGTTCCGGTAGCGCGGCTTCGTCGATCCGCGTCCTCAACCTGGCCAGCCACGAAATTTCCACTCTGCCGGGATCGGAGGGTCGGTTTTACTCGCCCCGATGGTCGCCAGATGGACGGTACATTCTCGCCATGAGCATAGGCTCCGACAAACTGGCGCTGTACGACTTTCAGACCCAGACGTGGAGCGAGCTAGCAAAAGGGGTCTTCGGCTATCCGAATTGGTCGAAAGACGGACGATATGTTTATGTAAGGGACGCGAGAGGAAAGGGCGCGATCCTCAGAATTCGAGTCAGCGACCATAAGGTCGAACAAGTGGGCGACCTGAAGGATTTCTTTCCTGTTGGAAGCTACGGTCCCGCGTTGACTCTCGCTCCCGACGATTCGCCCTTGCTGCTCCGCGACGCCGGAACTCAGGACGTCTACGCCCTTGACTGGGAAGAGCGTTAACAGCACGGTTCCGCGAGCTATCTATCAGAAGTCGACTGGGAAGTTTGACTGTTGCGCCGATTGCTCCCGAGATAAGCCCTCCACGGGAACCACTTGAGCGAGTAGTCGCTAGCCGTCCAAGTGGCTCTGGATCGGATTAGGAATGGGAGGTCGGCTACTCGTAAAAGTTGCGGATCGTCGGCGAACTCCTCCGGCAGAAACTTCAGAGCTACAAACCGTACTGGGCATCCTGGGCCTTGTAAACCACGCCCATGCCGCCAGCACCCAGCTTTTCCATTTCATGAGTAAGAGTGTTGCGGCTGCTATGATGTTGCCCCGATGAGATTGGCTTCCCGGAGCGAACTCCTAATGCACTCTGCCTTCGGTTGGCTACTTGGCTGGTTGGCGGGATTCGCGACTGCCTTGGCCCTCGTGCCTGCTGCCACCGCGTTGTCGCCCGAGGTCACTCTCGACGCAGTCTCAAGTTCACAGCCACTGCCGAACGGCATTGAGATTCACTCGGGCGCGGCAAGCATGCGTATAGTTGCCCTCAGTGATTACATCCTGCGCGTTCGTACCTCGCCGGACGGCGTTATGCCAGAGGACTCGTCCTGGGCGGTCCTTTCAGGGCCGCGCAACAAGTCCGTCGATGTGCAACCAATTCAGGACTCGGACTCCGTCGGCTTCCGCACCGCAACACTCGATGTGCGGGTTGAGCGCCATCCTCTCCGGCTGATGGTGCGCGATCTTGCCGGCAAGATCATTTGTGCTGACGCTCCCGGCCAACCCACAAAGTTCAGCCGGGGCGGCTTTACCGTGTCGAAAGAAATGCCCGAAGGGGTCCATTTCTACGGGCTCGGCGACAAGACCGGAACATTCGACCGGAGGAACCAGGCCTACGCTCTCTGGAACAGAGACTTTGGGATTTCGGAGGCAGGAGATCTCCTCTACAAGAGCATTCCCTTTTTTCTCGCCACGAATTCCGAGCAGAGTTACGGGCTGCTCCTCGACAATACCTGGCGGACCTGGTTCGATTTCGGCAAGCGGGAGCGGAACGCGTACTCTTTCGGCGCCGAAGATGGTCCGCTCAACTATTACCTGATCTACGGACCCACCCCGAAGGAAGTTGTCGAGCGGTACATCTACCTCACTGGCACGCCACCGCTTCCCCCGCTGTGGTCGCTTGGTTTTCAGCAGTCTCGTTACACCTACACGCCCGAATCCAAGCTTCGCGAGGTAGCCAATCGCCTGCGCGCCGACAAGATCCCTTCTGACGCTCTGTATCTCGATATCCAGTATCAGTACCGGAATCGGCCGTTCACCGTCGATCCGGTTGCGTTCCCGCATTTTCCCGGCTTCGTTTTCGAGCTCCGCAAGCAGCACTTTAACCTCGTTCTAATTACCGACCTGCACATCGCCTACCTGCCCAATCAAGGCTACGTGCCATACGACACGGGCCATGCGGGCAACCATTTCGTGAAGAATGCCGACGGAAGCGAGTTTGTAGGCGTCGTGTGGCCTGGGCCTGCGGTATTTCCGGACTTTACTCATGCCCCGTCGCGCGAATGGTGGGGCGGGCTTTACAAGCAATTCGTCGATGATGGCGTTGCGGGCTTTTGGAACGACATGAACGAGCCCGCAGTCTTCGATGGACCTGTTTTCACGATGCCGCTCGACAATATCCACCGCATCGAGGAGCTCGGCTTTGCCACCCGTACAGCGACACACGCCGAGGTTCACAATATCTTCGGCATGCAAAACGAACGTGCCACCTATGATGGACTGCTCAAAATGCGACCCAATGAGCGCCCCTTCGTTCTGACTCGCGCCACCTTCGCCGGCGGACAGCGGTACGGTTTTACCTGGACTGGGGACAATTCTTCTACCTGGGGTCAACTTCGTCTGGGCACGCAGATGATTCTCAACCTGGGCCTGAGCGGGATTTCGTTCGTGGGCGATGACGTGGGAGGCTTTGGCTATTCGCCACCACCTGATCTGCTTACTCGCTGGTTTGAAATTGGGGCGTTCCATCCGCTCTACCGCGATCACACCAGCATCGGCACTCTGCCGCAGGAGGCCTGGGTGCATGGACCAGAGCAGGAAGCGATTCGCCGCCGCTACATTGAAACCCGCTACCGCCTGTTGCCCTACATCTATACCTTGGCCGAAGAGGCGTCTCGCAACGGATTGCCGTTGGTGCGGCCACTCTTTCTGGAGTTTCCCGGTGCATTCGACGGCAGCGATACCGAATTTTTGCTGGGCCCCGACCTGCTCGTGGCCCCCGCGGTCTTTGGTGAAACGCTGGACGATTACGCCGTGTCGTACCCGGGAAATGGCGATTGGTACGACTTCTGGACTGGGCAGAAAATGCTGCATCAGCCGGTTGGCCCGAACATCGTGCAGGTCGCGAATGCGATCGCCAAAGGTGGGAGCGAAGCGAGCTTCCCCCAGCCTGCCAAGATTCACCCGAAGCTCGACACGCTGCCCGTGTTTGTCCGCGCCGGGAGCATCCTACCGATGCAGCCGCTGGTGCAGAGTACCGATCAAACTCCGGTAGGCCCGCTTGAGCTGCGCGTGTACCCAGGCCAATCATGCGGCGGCTCAATCTACCTCGATGATGGTCATACTTTGCGCTACCAACAAGGCGAATTTCTCCGTCAGGAATTCAAGTGCCAATCGAACAACAGCGCGGTGCGCGTGGATTTCGGCGCGCGCCAGGGTACGTATTCGCCGTGGTGGAAGACCATTGAGGTTGTTATCTACGATTGGCACTCCAAGCGTGCTGACGCCAAGTTCTCGAACAGCACGTCTCTGCTCAAGACATCCTATGACGCGACCAGCCATGCGCTTCACGTACTTGTCCCAACCCCAGGAGGAGAGGCCGAGCTCACAGTAGGAGGCCGGAATGCGCACTAGACTTCCGATTGGTCGAGAAACGTTGGGGCGTTCGGATTTGTGTTGGCCGTCCTGGACCGGCCTCGCCACCTGACTACACTTAGAGCCCGTAACAAAGCCCTCCTCAGATTCGGAGCGGTCTGCTTGTCCGATTAGGGCGTTAGATCGGCATAGGGGCGACGGTCACCCGCCGACCCCTGCCACACCACCGTGCGTACGGGTCCGTACACGGCGGTTCGAG
>Ga0126384_10002877_pt1 | contig 10427 bp, 8 predicted proteins | sample PanSoiMetPlot_36_FD_92543 | JGI IMG/M metagenome (GOLD analysis project Ga0126384, IMG submission 92543) | Tropical forest soil microbial communities from Panama - MetaG Plot_36 | ecosystem: Environmental > Terrestrial > Soil > Tropical forest > Bulk soil | place: Panama | collected 2016-02-17 | reverse complement strand
GGCAACGCCTTCGCGCCCCACCTCGCCCAGCGAGCGCGGGTCGTCGGAGTCGTAGCCCATGAGGGTCGGCATATCGAAGTCGACGGACAGTCCCGTCTGGCCCTGGGAGATCAGGTAGCGGAAGCGCTCGTTGGTGTCCTCGCCGGTGCCGAAGCCCGCGATCTGGCGCATGGTCCAAAGGCGCCCGCGGTACATGGTCGGATAGGGCCCGCGCGTGTAGGGGTACTCGCCCGGCAGGCCCAAGTCCTCCGCGCGAAGATCCGCCACGTCTTCCGCCGTGTAGACGCGCTTGAGGGGGAGGCCGGACAGCGTGCGGTACTCGGGACGCGACTCGGGCTGGCGGTCCAGGAACGCGCGCAGCGTGCCGGCCTCCCACGCTTCGCGCAGAGCCTGTGCTTTCCTGATCGCCTCGCGGTCGAACATCTAGCGCGCCTCCTTCCGGTCGACGACGTGCCGGTAGAGATCACGATCGTCGATCACCCGCCGGGCCTTGAACTCGGTTCGTGGGAGAGTGCCCGGCGGAACGATTTCTACCACAGGATGCACGCCAAGGCGCGTGCGCAGCTGCTCGCGCATCCGGACCCGCAGGGCTTCCTGGTCCGCGGTGCCCGTGATACCCGCCGCGGCCTCCGCGCGCACGAGGAGCTCGTCCATGGTCTCCCGTCGCGACACGATCACCCGGAACTCGCCCCCGAAGCCCTCGATGCTGCGGAGCGTGTCCTCGATGGCGCTCGGATAGATGTTCTCCCCGCGCACGATGATCATGTCGTCGAACCGGCCGTAGAGCCCGTGCGGGAGGCGCGGATAGGTCCGCCCGCACGGACAGGGCTCGTCGGTCCAACGCGCGCGATCTCCCGACGCGAGACGGATCATGGGCTGCGAGGTGCGCTCGAGGTGTGTGTAGACGGGCGTGCCCTCGTCGCCGTAGGGTACGGGCACGAAGGTCGCTGGATCGCAGACCTCGGTGTAGACGAGATCCTGCCAGAGATGCATGCCCGTGCGGTGCTGGCACTCGCCGTTCGTCATCCACGGGCTCATCTCGGCCATGCTGCCCATGTCGACGCAGATGCCGCCGAACGTCTCCTCGATCAGCCGTCGCGTGGCGGGAATGCCCGCACCCGGCTCGCCGGAGAAGAAGAGGATGCGAAGCCCGAGACTGCGCGGGTCCACGCCCTCCCGCCGGGCCGTCTCTGCGAAGTGCAGGGCGTACGACGGCGTCCCGTAGAACGCGGTGGGGCGGAGCTCTCGCGCCCAGCCGACTGCGGCCCGCGTCTGCCCTTCAACGCCCGCGCCGAAGGGAAAGGCTGTCGCGCCGAGCCGCTCGACTCCCACCAGGGCGCCCCACGATCCCATGTAGAGGCTGAAGAAGGAGCAGATCATCACCCGATCTCCGGCGCGGATCCCGGCGCCCCACAGGATGCGAGCGTGCGCCTCGCCGATGCGTGTCCAGTCCTCCGCGCCCACGCCGAACACGGTAGGCCGACCAGTGGTGCCGCTGGTGCCGTGGATCCGGGCGACCTCGTTCGGCTCGATCCCGAGGTAGTCGCCGTAGGGCGGGGCGGCCGCCTGGGACGCGCGCAGCTCGGCCTTGTCGACGACGGGGAAGCGGGCCAGATCTTCCAGGGTCACGAGAGTTTCGGGCGAGACGCCCGCAGCATCCCACTTCCTCCGGTAGAAGGGGCAGCGCTCCCACGCGTAGCGCACCTGCGCCTTGAGCTTGGCCAGGATGAGAGCGTCACGCTCGCCGACCGGCGCGCACTCGATCTCGGGCAGCCAGCAAGGATCGCCGGCCGCGGGCACGTACGCGGGATCGTAGCGCGGAGGCCACACGTGAAGATCCACGCCGCGCGTGCGGCGGAGTCGGTCCAGGTCGGGGACGCTCATCGTGCGGGGCGGCGGATCAGCCGGTCGGCGGCGGGGAAGCGAGCGCACGCACGCGCGCGACGACCTCGTCGGGCGGCGTGTCCTGCAGGATGACGTCGCCGACGCCCAGCTTCCTGAGCTCGGGCACGTCCTCGTCGGGCACGACGCCGCCGACCACGAGGCGCACGTCGTCGGCGCCGGCCCGGCGCATGAGCTCCAGCACCTTGGGCACGAGGGTCATGTGCGCGCCCGAGAGCAGGCTCACGCCCAGGATGTCGACGTCCTCCTGCACGGCGGCGGCCACCACTTCCTCCGGGGTCCGGTGCAGGCCCGTATAGACGACTTCCATGCCCGCATCGCGCAGGCAGCGCGCCACGACCTTGGCGCCGCGGTCGTGGCCGTCGAGACCGACCTTGGCGATCAATACGCGAATGGGACGTCCGGTGGCCGCGCCAGGGCTCATGGGGAGGGCTTCCTAGACACGCGCGCGGTGGGCTCTGGCAGCATCTTCCACACGCCCCCCCACCGGCGCGCTCGTCGCGGCGACCGGCGGCGCCGCGTTGCCGTAGGCGGGGACAGCGCCGACCGGTGCCGGGGCATCGAGCACCTCGCGGACCTTGGCGGCGAGCGCGTCCGGCGTGAACGGCTTGGACAGGAAGGCCATGCCGGCGCCGAGGACGCCGTGGCGCACGATCGCGTCGTCGGTGTACCCGGACATGTAGACGACGCGCATGTCGGGGCGGAGGGGCTGGAGCCGTTGCGCGAGCTCACGCCCGCTCATCTGCGGCATCACCACGTCGGTGAGCATGAGATGAATGGGCGCGCGATGCCGTTCGCTGATCTCGATGGCCTCGGCCCCGTGCCGGGCCTCCAGGACGCGGTAACCGTTCATCTCGAGGATCTCGCGGACTACGGCGCGGACGCGCAGCGCGTCTTCGACGAGGAGAATGGTCTCGGTGGGCGCCGGCACGGGCTCCGAGGCGAGGGTCGGCTCGAGCGCAGCCGGGGCGTGCGCCGGCGGTCTCAGCGGCACGGTCGTGGGCGGCGGTGCGACGGTCGCTGACGGCGGGGGCGATACGGCTGCCGCGCGGGCCGTCGTGGCCGGGGCCTGCGTCTCCACCTGCGGCAGGTAGATCCGGAACGTGGTGCCCTGTCCCACGTGGGTTTCCACGGTGACGGAGCCGCCGCTCTGCTCGACGATGCCGTACACCGTGCTGAGCCCGAGGCCCGTGCCCTTGCCGGGCTCCTTCGTGGTGAAGAACGGCTCGAAGAGATGCGCCTGCGTCGCCTCGTCCATGCCCGTGCCGCTGTCGCTCACCTCGAGGAGCACGTGCGGTCCCGTGGGCGGGCTCGCAGCGCTGGGCAGTCCCGGCGTCTCGCCGGCCCCCACATTGGCCGTGCGGATGGTGAGGCGGCCGCCGTCGGGCATGGCGTCGCGCGCGTTCACCGCGAGGTTCATGATCACCTGCTCGAGCTGGCCCGGATCGGCCTTGATGCGCCCCAGCGCCGGCTCGGGCACGGTCACCAGGTTGATGGTCTCGCCGATCAGGCGCTGGATCATGGTCTGCATCCCCGCCACGATGTTGTTGAGGTTCAGCACCTTGGGAGCCAGCACCTGCTTGCGGCTGAAGGCCAGGAGCTGCCGCGTCAGGGTGGCGGCCTGGTCGGCCGCCTCGCGGATACCTTCGGCGTTCTTCCGGAGCGGATGCGCGGCCGGCAGGCGGCGGAGGATGAGGTCGCCGTCGCCGCGGATCACCATGAGCAGATTGTTGAAGTCGTGCGCGATGCCGCCCGCGAGCTTGCCTACCGCGTCCATCTTCTGCGCCTGCCGGAGCTGATCCTCGCTCTGCCGGAGCGCCTCGTCCGCCCGCTTCAGCTCGGTCAGGTCCACGGTGAGACCGCGGAGCTGCCCGGGACGGCCCGGCGTCGCCGGGACCACGTGCACAATATCCCGCAGCCACACGATGTCGCCAGTGGCGCGCTGCGCGCGATACTCGAGCTGGTGATCCTCGCCGCGGGCAATCGCGGCGCGGCACGTGGCCATGACCTTGCCCCGATCCTCCGGATGGATCCGCGCGCTGAAGAAGTCCGGCTCGGCGAGCCACCGTTCCGTCGGGAACCCGAGCACGACCTGGGCCCGCTGGCTCACGAAGGAGAACCGCAGGGTGTCGACATTGGCCTCCCAGACGATGGCGTCGAGGCCCTGCACCAGGTCCTGGAAACGCTTCTCCGATTCCTTCTGCGCCGCCTGCAGGCGCTCCTCCTCGGAGAGATCCTCGACGATCAGGAGCAGGCGGGCGTTCTCCTGCTCCTCGATGCGGATGCTCGTGATGGTCACGCGCACCCGTCGGGTCTCCTGGCGGTGCATCAGATAGAGGTCGAAGGGCAGGTCGCTCTGCGCGGTGCCCGACTGCATCACCTCGCGCGCGCGGCGGGTGAGGCCGTCGGCGCGCACCAGGTCCTCGAGGCGGCGCCCCAGCGCCTCCTCGCGGCGAAGGAAGAAGGACTCGAGGAACGAGCGGTTCGCCGAGAGCACGCGCAGATCCGCCGCGAGCACGAGGAGCCCCGACGGCACCGAGGCCACGATCTTCTCCGCGTAGCCCTTCAGATTGAAGATGGCGCGCTCCTGCTTGATCTGCTCGCGCAGGAGCGCCGCGCGCTGGCCTTGGCGCCAGAGGCTGAAGAGGAGACCAGCCAGCGCCAGGGTGAGGAAGCCGGCGGCGAATCCGGCTAGGCGCCCCGCCTGATAGAAGTCCGCGAGGGCCTCTTCGCGATCCACCTTCACCACCAGGCCCCATCCCGGCGGCACGATCCAGCGGACCGCGGCGAAGGACGGCGCGGCGCGGTAGTCGAGCATCTCGCCGAACGTGTCGCGGCCCTCGGCTGCGCGCCCGGCGAGAGGTACCAGCGTCTGGAGCGACCGATCGACCGCCGACCAGCCAGCAGAATCGCCCTTGAGTGGCGAAACGTAGGAGGGCTTCGGTCCGTCCACCCGGAAGAGCAGCGTCTCGCCCGTCCGCGTGGGCGCGGTGTCGTCGATCAGGAGCGGGAAGAGACGGGTCTCAGGGCGCATCAGGAGCGTGACGACGCCCATGGCGGAGCGCGAGGAGACGGTGCCGCCGTCGGCGAAGACCGGCACGCTCATGACGAGATACTTGCGCGAGCCGTCCTCCACGAAGTCCACGTGCATGCTCCGGGTCTTGACCGCGGTTTGGGCGGCCTCGGCGTTGTCCCGCCCCGGCTCGCCCGCGCCGGTCGAGCGCGCGAGGACCTGGCCCTGCGGATCCATGAGCGCGATGCCCGCATAGCCGTAGGCCGCGGCGACGCGATCGAGCTGCGTCACGATCTGGCCTCGCGCATCGCCGCCGCGCGGGCCCTCGAGCATCAGGGAGCGTACCGCGGGAGACGAGGCGAGGACGTCGGCATCGGCGCGACGGCCGCGGAACCAGTCGGAGACGAGGCGGGCGCGGCCTTCGGCGATGGTGGTGACGCGGGCCTGCCATTGCGCGAGCGCGGTTTGGCGCTCGCCCTCGATCTGGAACCAGATGAACGTGGAGATGAGTGCCGTGCCGAAGAGGAACGCGGCGAGATAGCCCCACGGGAAGCGCTCCCTCGCCGGTCCGCTCGCCGGGCGCGAGAGGCTCGGCGGGGTCCCCGCCGCGCGGGACGGATGGGAGAGGTCGTGGCGGCTGTTCATGCCCAGAGCTCCAATGAGGTCACGCGATCGCGGAGCCTCTGCGTGACTCCACGGCCCCGTCGGTTCAGGTTACGAGAGTTTGGCAGGGTAGGCAAGGTTTTGCAGCCTCGAACGGGCGCCCGCGCAACGATAGGGCCGGACGAGGCCCGGGGGCGAGAAGGCCTGTAGAGCTGCCCACTTAGAGGTGGCTGCGCAGCATCAACTCCTTGGGGTATGGCGAGAGGTAGAGCTGGTCGGCGAGGTAGTCGACCTCGAACTTCACCACATAGTGCCGGATCAGCGTGAGCGGCGCGACGAGAGGCACGAGCCCTTCGGCGAAGTCCGCGATGAGCGCGCCCAGCTCCCGCTTCTCTCCGGTCGTGAGCCGGCGCTTGACGAACCCGGAGATGTGCTGGAGCACATTGACGTGATTGCGCGGCGTGGCGCTCACGGTGAGCGCCCGCATGAAGCCCTCGCCGTAGCGGGCGAGCCACTCGCGGCGCGGCAGGCTCTTGAGATTGCCCAGAAGCCGTCCGAGGCGCGCGTAGTCGGCCGGGCTGTGCGCGAGGAGGAGGAACTTGTGCGCGGTGTGAAAGCTCACGATGTCGCCGGGCCGGGCGCCGCCGTCCGCGAGTGCGCCGAGGCGCCGGTAGGCAAACACGCGCGTGATGAAGTTGTCACGGAGCCTGAGGTCGGAGAGACGCCCCTCTTCCTCGACGGGGAGCAGCGGATACGCCTCCATGAGGCGCCGCGCGAAGAGGCCACGCCCGATCCGCGACGGAACGCCGCCCGTCTTCGGGTAAACCTTGACGCGCTCCATCCCGCACGAGGGCGAGGCGCGCTTGAGGATGTACCCGGAGAGTCCGGCGGCGCCGAGGGCGCCGACGCGGGCCCGTGCGTACGTGTCCATCGCTTCTGTCAGGTCCGTCCCGCTCTGCGTGGCCATGAGCCGCGGCGCCGCCGAGTCTCCCACGAGACGGATGGGCTCGCGCGGGACGCCGAGACCCAGCTCTATCTCCGGGCACACGGGGACCCACGTGAAGTGCCGGGCGAGGGTCCCGGTGATGTAGGCGTCCTGCTGATGACCGCCGTCGTAGCGCACGGATCGGCCGAGCAGGCACGAGGAGATGCCGACGCGGATCTCGAGATCGGGGGATCGCCACGCCGCGGGAGAGGGGTCGCGCGCGTCCTTCATCGTGCGGTATTGTATCGGACATGCCTACCATCGATTCCGGCCGTCTCGAGCGCACGGCGACGCACATCTTCGAAAGACTGGGCGCGCCGCCGGGCGATGCCGCGTGGATCTCGCGGCTGCTCGTCCTGGCCAATCTCCGCGGTCACGACTCGCACGGCGTCATCCGCATCCCGCAGTACGCGGACGGCGTCAAGGCGGGCGGGATCGATCCGAAGTCCCCGATCACCGTCGTGGCGGACACGCCGGTGACGGCGCGTCTCGACGGCGGCCGAGGCTTTGGTCAGGTGGTAGCCCGGCGCGGCACGGAAATGGCCATCGCCAAGGCGAAGGCTTCCGGCCTCGCGGCGGTCGCGCTCTCCCGCACGACGCACGTGGGACGGCTCGCCGACTACGCGGAGATGGCCGCGCGAGAGGGCCTGGTCGGGATGCTCTGGGTCAACGCGGTGCACGGCCTCAATGTGGCACCGTGGGGCGGCGCCGCGCGTCGGCTCGGAACCAATCCGCACGCCATCGCCGTGCCGGGCACGGACGGCCCGGCCATGGTCCTCGACTTCGCCACGAGCGTGGTGGCCGAAGGGAAGATGCGCGTGAAGAAGAATCGCAAGCAGCAAGCGCCGCCCGGATGGTTCATCGACGCCGCCGGGCGCCCGGCCACTGACCCCGAGATCTTCTATGGCGACCCGGTGGGCTCGCTGCTCACGGCAGGGGAGCACAAGGGCTTCGGGCTCTCGCTCGCGGTGGAGATCCTGGGCGGCATCCTGTCGGGCACGGGCGCGGCCGGCCCTGGGCCCGGGCTCTTCGCCAACGGCACGCTGATCGTGTGTCTCGACGTGGAGCGCTTCATCCCGCTCGCCGATTTCCACGCACAGGTCGCCGCCCTCTTCGGCTTCGTCAAGTCGGCTCCGCTCGCGCAAGGCTCGAAGGAGATCCTGATTCCCGGCGAGCCCGAGGCACGCCTCGAAGCTGCGCGGCGGCGCGACGGCATCCCTATCGAAGACGAGACCTGGAACCAGATCGAGCGCGTAGCCGCCGAGCTCTCCGCGGCATGACGCGCAGCGGGGAACGCGGGCGAGCCTACGGGAAGAGGCGCTGGAAGTTCTTGGACGCGATCTTCTCGGCGACGTCGGGCGGCAGCTGCTGGAGGAACCGGCGCGCATCGGTTGCCATGCCGACGACCTGCTCCCACCGCGACGTGGTCCACGTGTCGCTGCCGAGCATGAAGCGATCCGCGTGGCGAATGAGGAGTGCGCCCCACGCCGGGTCCAGCGTGCCCCCGGGCGCCACGTCTCCGTAGCGATAGGAGAGATCAGCCCAGAGGTTCGGCTGCTTGTCCATGAGCGCGCCCACGGCCGCGGGGCCTGACGACATGCCCGCGTGCGCCCAGATGATCTTCGACTTGGGCTCGATGGCGAAGAGCTCGATCACGGCGGCGTCGTCGGAGTGCGCCTGGAGATAGAGATCGCGCTGCACCGCGATCTCCGTGATCCGCTTCAGCACGGGATTGCGATTGTTCGAGCCGTGGATGTGGAACTCGCCAATGCCCTTGTGGACGCCCCGTGCCAGCCGCTGCTCGATGTAGGGAATGATGGACGGATCCCGCCACCAGGTGCTCATGTCATCGCGCGTGCGGTAGGGGCGCAGCATGGGCACCACGCGCTTGGGGTCTCGGTCGTAGAGCTTGAGGGTGCCGTCGTCGGGCGTGCTCGAGACGAGCGCGCGGGTGATCCCCGCCTTGTCGAGGATGGCCACGACCTGGTCCGGCGAATAGACGTTCCAGTCCGGCGCGCTGTAGTGGATGTGCGCGTCGGCGAGCGGCGCATCCGCGGCCGGAGACGATCCGGTCCATCCGATGAGCGCGCCCACGGCGATCAGGATCGCGATCCAGTGCCGCATTGACCCCGAGGCTACCACAACTTAGGATGCCCAGCGGGGAGGGCATCCATGCTCGACGCCGTCGGCATGAACGAGATCAACAAGATCTTCGCCGTCATTGACGCCATGGGCGTGCACCGGGAGCACGTCGTCATTCCGCTTGGGACCGGAAAAGGCCGGGTGCGCCGGCTCGCCAGCGGGAAGCTCGAGATCATCGTGGACGCCGAGACGCCGATCGACGAGTGGCTGAAGGGCCTGCCGGACTTGATTCGCGCCGCCCAGTCGGCGTGAGGGCTGCACCGCCGCGCCGCCTCTCCTTCCTGCCGCTGCTCGCCGTCGTCTTCTTCAACGTGAGCGGCGGACCTTATGGCGTCGAGGACGCCGTGTCCGCCTTCGGACCGGGCCTCTGCCTGCTCCTGCTCGCTTTCACGCCGCTCCTCGTCGCGCTGCCGGTCGCACTCGCCATGGCGGAGATGGGCAGCGCGCTCCCGGAGGAAGGCGGATACGTGGCATGGGTGCGGCGCGCCTTCGGGCCCTTCTGGGGATTTCAGGTCGGATGGTGGAGCTGGATCAACAGCTTCGTGGACGTGGCCGTGTATCCCGCGCTCTTCGCGGACTACCTGCGCTTCTGGCGCCCCGACATGACCAGCCTCGAGCGCTCGGTGCTGGCTCTCGCGTTCGTCGGGCTGCTCACCGCGGGCAACCTGGCCGGCGTGCGCGTCGCGGGCTGGGGTGCGGTGGCCCTCGCGGTCGGCGCCCTCGCGCCCATCGCGATGCTCACGGTCGCGGCGTTCGGCCGCGCGCAGGCGGTCCCCTGGCTTCCGTTCACGGCGGCCGGGCAGGGCTGGTGGAGCGGGCTCGGCATAGGTGTCGCCGTCATGATGTGGAACTACTCCGGATGGGACATGCCCAGCACGGTGCTGGGCGAGACGCGGCGCGCGGAGACTGCATACCGTCGCGCGCTCGCCTGGGCGTTGCCGCTGATCGCGATCGTCAACATCGTGCCCGTCGCGGCCGCCCTCTCTGCGGACGGAAACTGGCAGAGCTGGCAGACAGGTCATTGGCCCGTCGTCGCGGCTCAGATCGGGGGCAGCTGGCTGGCGCACGCCGTCGTCGCGGGCGCAGTCACCGCCTCCGCGGGGCTCTTCCTCTCGCTGGTACTGACGAACTCCCGGTTGCCGTTCGCTCTGGCGCTCGAGGGCCAGCTGCCTCGCTGGCTCGCCGCGATCCATCCCCGGACGGGCGTGCCCTGGGCCGCGGTGCTCGTCTCGAGCGCCGGCTACAGCCTGTTCGCGCTCGCGTCGTTCAAGGACCTGATCGTTCTCAACGTGTGGCTCTACTCCCTCACGCTGCTCCTGGAGCTCGCGGCGTTCGTCGCACTGCGGATTCGTGAGCCGGCGCTGCCCCGACCGTGGCGCGTCGGCGGTGGGGCTCCTGGATTCTGGCTCGCTGCGGTGCTGCCATCAGCCGCGGCTCTCCTCGCGATGGCAACCGCAGGGTGGAAGAACACCGCGGCCGGGGTTGCCGCCGCACTCACGGGACCGGCGCTGTGGTGGTGGCAGCGGAAGCGAGGGATCCTCTAGCCAACGCAACCGTAGCTTCGAGCGCGCTCGCGCGAGGCGCGCCCGGGGCGATTCGCAGGCCGAGCCGGCGCGCCGTTCGCCAGAGCCCTTCCCGATAGACGCGGTTTTCGAGCAGGCTCCCTGCCCAACTCACCGGCAGGGGCGCCGGCAGGTGGGCGGCGGCAGCGACATCCCGCATTCCGACGGCCAGGGCGTGAGTGCCGCGTGCGAGGCTGAGTCGCGCCGGTCCATGGCCCCG
>Ga0126384_10002876_pt1 | contig 10428 bp, 10 predicted proteins | sample PanSoiMetPlot_36_FD_92543 | JGI IMG/M metagenome (GOLD analysis project Ga0126384, IMG submission 92543) | Tropical forest soil microbial communities from Panama - MetaG Plot_36 | ecosystem: Environmental > Terrestrial > Soil > Tropical forest > Bulk soil | place: Panama | collected 2016-02-17 | reverse complement strand
CGGATGTGATGTCCAAGTCCACGTGACCGTTCACGCTCAGGCTACGATGGAAACTACCTTCTGCTGCGGCAAGCGCAGGAGTCCCTTGTGTCGTCAACCCGAGAGACAGTCCCACAATGGCGAACGCACTGATCCAGAAATTGCGCGACATGTTGATACCTCCGTCATCAATCACTCGATATGAACGTCGCCGGACCCGGTATGGACGGTAAGCAGCGGCCCGCCGCCCCGAACCGTGCCGTTGATGGACTTGGGGCCCTCCTGAACCTTGCCTTGCACTGTCATCGTGACCGGCTGATCCACGATTACTGATCCGGAACTGGTGTTGGCCTCCAGGTTGAAAGCTGCGTCCGGCGGCAGGTGCAAGCGTACATTGCCCGACCCGGTTCGAATCTGCCAAGGTGCCACTCGCGCGGCTTCGACCGTGAGATCACCATTGCCAGCTTCTGCATGAAGGCCGCCTTCCAGACCTCGCAACTCGATGTTGCCGGAGCCGGTCTGCACATCCACATCGCCTATGGCAGTTTGCTCGATCTTGATGTCGCCGCTCCCAGCGCGCGCGGTAATTGAGCCGGCCACATTCCTGGCGTCTACGTTGCCCGATCCTGTGTGAAGGTGGAGTTCGCCGTTGACATCATGCAACCGCATGTCACCCGAGCCGCTCTCGAGATCAAAGCTGCCACGCACATTCTCCATCGTCTGGTCACCCGAGCGGGTGCGCGTTCGTACACGTGTGTTCTCCGGAACCGTGATTTCGTAATCGATTGCGATATTTCGCATGTTCACGTAGTCGATGCGAATAGTGTTTGCGGTCTGGTGGATGGGGGGATTCCTTTCGAGTTCCTGCACATCAGCATGCCGGTTCCCCATCAACCAGGCATCGCCCACGTGAATCTTGCCGGAAACGGAAACCGTACCGGCAGGACCGCCACGCACAATAATGTCCCCGGAGTGCGTAAGAACCTCCATGTCGACTGGCCCCGAAACCTGATAAGTGCGCTGAAAAGAGCCCTGAACAGAAGCCGAAGCTAGAGTTGTTAAAAGCGTGACGATCAATCCTGCGACCGAGCGTTTCACAAGTGCGGGCAGCATTCGATATCTCCTGAACAACTATTCGTAGCGCAGCGAGTCGACCGGGGTCATCTCCGCCGCGCGTTGTGCCGGGTACATTCCGGCAGTTAGAGTGATGAGCGAAAGCGTAAATACTGAGGCGACGATCGATATGGGCGATACGATCGGGTGCGGCACAAAATCAGGTAGGGGCACTGCCTTCAACGCCAGGCAAATGCCGGTACCGAACGTCAATCCAAGCGCACCGCTGACCACGGTAAGCAGCGCAGATTCAGCGAAGAACTGGCGCAGGATGTCACTGCGCGTCGCGCCGATCGCCTTTCGTACCCCAATCTCGCGCGTGCGCTCGGTTACCGAGACCAGCATGATATTCATCACGCCGATTCCGCCCAAACACAGAGTGACAACCGCGACACACCCGAAGAACAGTGTTACCACATCGAAAATCCTCTTGATTTGCTTGGCGCCGTCCATGGTGTCCCAGATGAACAATGCGTCTTTATCCTTGTCTTCGAAATGATGGGCCCGACCCATGGCACGCCGCACTTGGGTCACTGCTTCTTCGTGCAATTCCGGATTGGTTACCTCAAAGACAATGTTGTCGAGAAAGCCTTTGATAATTCCCGGCTTGTCGACCGGCGGCGGAAAGTCGCGGCTGATAGTCGAATACGGAGCGAACAAAAAGTCGTTATCAGGTCCGCTGTAATTCGAATTTTGTTTCTTCTCTTTGAGCACTCCAACCACGGTGTAGGGAACGCCCTTCACGGAAAGTGTCGCCCCTACCGCCGGCTGTCCGGGATAGAGTTGCCGTCGAGCGGCACGCCCCAGAACCATGACTCGCCTTCCATCACGCTCGTCTTCAGGGGTAATGAGGCGGCCTTCACTTAACAGCAGAGAGCGGAAGTCCTGATAAGCGGGCCACATGCCTACCACACCCCGACTGGCCGAGTTGTACTGGCTAACCTCAGGGATGGTGCGGCGCAGTTCAGGACTTACATTTTTTACGAAGTAGCATTCATCGCGAATCAAGCGCGCATCGTCGACCGTGAGTGTGATCTCGCGTCCGGCGGCCAGGCCTCCGACCTGAGAACTGGTGCGTCCGCCCCACACGATGACCAAGTCCTTGCCCAAAGTCTTCATGTGTTCCTTTTGGTCCACACTGAAGCCCTTGCCTAGCCCGACCAGGATGATCACGGATGCAATTCCCCAAACGATGCCAAACATGGTCAGGAAAATTCGCATCTTGTGCGCCCGGAACGTCGCCAACGTCTGGCGCATTATTTCGCTGAGATTCATAAGCAAGGACGCGGCGTTGGCTTCTGCCCCGCTGCCGCTTTCCTGGAGCCTGTTTTGCCGAAGCTCGAAGCCGCCTTATGCAAAAGGCCCCAGCCTCAAAGCTTCAGGCTCCCGTTGCTAGCCTTGAAACCTGACGACTGGAGCCCGAAGCCCGTCTACTGCAGAACGACTTGATCGCCTTCCTTCAGGCCACTGAGCAGTTCCGTCTTTGCCCCGTTAGAGATTCCGATATTCACCGCAACTTTGCGCTTGCCTTCTTTGCCCTTAGGATCGGGGACCTCAACCGAGGCTTTCTTCTGGTTGTCGTAGATGATGGATCCTTCCGGAATCTGCAGCACGTTCTTGTGCTCTTCCAAAATGATCTCTGCGTTGGCCGTCATCTCTGCTTTCAACTCGCCGCCGGGATTGTTGATCGACACACGCACTTCGAAAGTAGTGACGTTGTCCTTTTCCACGCCCATGGGAGAGATCTTGGTCACATGGCCGTTGAATGTCTTGTCCTTGAACGATTCCACCTTGATGCGAGCGGGCTGGCCCAAATAGACCTTTCCAATATCACTCTCGTCAACCTTGCCCTTCACATAGACCTCACTAGTGTCGCCGAGTGTCATCACCAACGTTGCACTGGAACCCAACACTAGGATGGAGCTCACCGCATCGCCCATTTCCACGTTGCGCGACAGGACGACGCCCTCGATAGGAGAGATGATGTCGGTGTAGCTGAGCTGCTCCTCCAATTGCGCCAGGTTCGCCTTGTCTTGCGCCACCTGCGCTTCTGCCTGCGCGATCTTCGCCTTCAAAACGGTAACTTGAGCCTTGGCTGCATTTTGCTTATTCAAGGCCATCTCATAGTTCTTTTGGGCGTCTTCGAGTGCGGAAGTCGAGACTACGCCTTCTTTGGCCATGCCGGTTGCTCGTTCGTAGGCTCGCTTTAGCAGGGGAACATCGGGACCTTCAGCATCGACCTTGGCGCGCTCATAATCGGCTTGAGCACTCTTCAAGCTGGCTTCGGCGGCCTGTAATCCGGCGTGCGACTGGGCGACCTGAGCAGAAATCTCTTCCTTATCCAGTTGCGCTAGTAGTTGGCCCTTCTTGACCCGATCGCCTGCATCCACCAGCAGCTTTTTTACGATTCCGCTGGCTTTGGACTTCACCTCTACCTTGGTGATGGGCTCGACCTTGCCGGTGGCAACCACACTCTTGGCAAGATCCCCTTTTTCAACTTTAGCGAGCTTGGAGGGGTCGATCTTGGTTCCGCCACTCGTCGCAGCAATTAATCCCCCCACCACCGTGAGCAACAGGACCACTCCCACGACCGCGTAGATGATTCGTTTACGCCGCTTCTTCTTGCCATTGCCATTACCGTTCACAACCGCCTCCTGCAACAAAGTGTGTGGCCGCCTGCTTAGTTGTATGTACGAAGAGGTTTACCGGATTGTTCCGGAAGTTGATGAGAAAGTTGCAAAATTTCGTGCTTGTGCGGAACTCGCTCTGGAATTCGCTGATTAGACCGTCCGTTCCTCAAAAGGAAAGCGGAGAAAATCCTGAACTCACAAGTGTACAAGCAACAGCGGGGATGCTGCCGTCAACTCATCGATTTCTCTTGGTCTGGTAAGTCCCACTTCGGGAAGCCGGTTTCGGGTTGCCACTCCTTCGCCCTTTGAAATGTTAGAATTACAAAGAAAATGATCACGTACGTGCTCCTCCGGGTAATCCTGATTTTTCTCCTGGTGGCAGCCAATGCCTTTTTCGCCGCGGCAGAGTTCGCCCTGGTTAGCGTCCGCGACACTCGTATCCAGCAGTTAATCGAGGCCCGCCGCATCGGTGCCCGCGCGGTCCAAAAGCTTCATCAGAACCTCGATCAGGTTATCAATGGCGTACAGTTGGGCATCACAGTCACCAGCCTTACATTAGGATGGCTCGGCGAACCGGTACTTGCCCGTCTGATGGAGGACGCAATCGGCCAGATCCCACACGTTGTGTTTTACTCACACACAATTGCGGTGGTTATTACCTTCATCATTATCACTTTTCTGCATGTGATTCTCGGTGAGCTGGTGCCCAAGTCTCTTGCGTTACAACGGGCGGAGCGGGTTGCACTGGCGGCGGCTGCTCCCATGGATGTCTTCCTTACCGTTACGAAGCCGTTCCTCTATGTCATGACGAAGGCCGGAAATTTTGTCTTGCGTATGTTCGGCTCCCACGAGATGCGCAAAAGTGGAAGGGGAGCGGTACATTCGCCGGATGAACTTAAGCTCATCGTGACCGCCAGCCGACGCTTCGGACAAATTCCGGAATTCCAGGAAGAGATGATTCACAATGCCCTGGAATTGGACAACACCACGGTTCGTGAAGTCATGGTGCCCAGGCCCGATATTTTCGCATTGCCTGCCGACATGACCTTGGAAGATGCGCTTGGCCGGGTGGTCAGCGAGCAGCATTCCCGCGTGCCGGTGTACGATCCACAGCGTGGCGCCGAACATATTGTGGGCGTGCTCTACGTTAAGGACTTGATGCGCTGGATGCGTTTACGACTCGCCGTGGGCATGAGCCAACCTACAGCTACGCGTATCGCTAACATGCAAGTCGGACAAATCATGCGCAACGTCTTGGTTGTCCCTGAGACCAAGATCTTGACTGACTTGCTATTCGAATTCAAAGAGAGGCGGCGTCACCTGGCCGTGGTGGTGGATGAGTTTGGCTCGACGGCAGGCGTAGTTACCATTGAAGACATTCTGGGAGAACTAGTTGGGGAAATCCAAGATGAATTCGATACTGCTGGCCCTGAACCTGTCCTGACTGCGGGCGATTCGGCGCTCGTGCTGGAAGGATCCACCAGCCTGCGCGACCTCGAAATGGACTATCAAATCACTCTTCCTCGGGACGGCGGTTTTGAGACGCTAGCCGGATTCATGCTCTCCCGCTTTCAGAAAGTCCCTCGCATTGGCGAAGGATTTGAGTTTGAGGGCCGCCGCTACTCGGTAAAGGAAATGGAAGGCCATCGTATCGCCTCGGTGAAGATCGAGGCTAGCAAGGGCGCGGCTATGCAACAGGCGGGAGACTAAGCGTCGACCTGCGAATTGAGAAGGAATTTTCTCGTCTGCTGACAATTCCCTCAGTGTTGTAGTTCCGGGTAGGCTTTGCCGCGAGGAGTCCTGCTTGCCTCGCCACTACACCTGGTAGGGTGAGGCGCCGGATCACAGAACTAAATAAGAGATACTTTTGAAGAAGCAAATCCATCTAATTCGGCAGCTTTGCCAGATTGAAGGTCAAAGAAAGGGATTTCCATGGAATCTCTTAACTCGCTTCGTGCCCTCTTGAAAGATCTGCCCGATCGTTTGAATAAGCTCACAGCCGCACAGACTTCCCGGAAGTCCGATCCTTCGAAGTGGTCGTCGAAAGAAGAGTTGGGCCACCTGATCGATTCCGCACTTAACAACCACCGGCGCATCATTCTGGTTCAACTGGAGGACAAGCCTGCCCTCCCCAGCTATGATGGTGAGCGCTGGGTAGAGGCACAGCGTTATCAGGACCGCGAGTGGACTGGATTGGTGCAGCTATGGCTCACGCTCAATCGGCATCTGCTTGCGGCTGCTGAGACTGTTCCATCATCGGCTTGGACCCGCACATGCACCATTGGTGATTCTCAACCTCTAACGCTCAAGTTCGTAGTCGACGACTACGTCGACCACATGTTGCACCATCTGCGACACATCGGAATTAAAGTTGACGATCTCGTGGCGGCGTGATTGTCTTAACAATCGAGAGCCGAGAACTTACCAACCGCCTTGTTACGCTATCTCGCCGCCCGCGTGCTTTACACGTTGCCTGTTGTCTGGTTGGTCGTGTCTCTTGTCTTCCTGCTGATTCACCTGGTCCCGGGCGATCCTATCCTGCAGATGCTGGGTGAAGGCGCGGCCGCCACCGATATTCAGGTTGCGCGACATGCGTACGGTCTCGACGTTCCTCTCGGCCGACAGTACATCAACTATTGGAAGGGCGTCATCCATGGAGATCTCGGCCAGTCCGTACGGCTGGGGCAAAGTGTCGGCAGATTAATCGTGCAGCGTTATCCTTACACACTGCAGCTGACGCTTGGGTCGCTACTGGTAGCAGTCTTGGTTTCCATACCAGCGGGGGTGCGGTCAGCCCGGCGCCGCAATCGTTGGGACGATCGTGCACTCAGCGTCATTAGCCTATTCGGCTTGTCATTTCCGAATTTCGCGTTGGGACCGATCCTGATTTTGTTTTTTGCTATCCAGCTAGGATGGTTGCCGGTGTCCGGCTCGGGCACAATCGCTCATCTTGTCTTGCCCGCCATTACGATGGGCGGAGCACTCGCTGCCATTCTTACGCGCATGGTGCGGACTTCCATGCTCGAAGAGCTGGGTCAAGACTACATCCGTACGGCCCGTGCCAAAGGATTGTCGGAGACGGTCGTAGTCTACCGTCATGCCTTGCGGAATGCGATGATTCCCATTATCACCGTGCTCGGCCTGCAATTCGGCGCACTGCTGGCGGGAGCGATTGTAACGGAGACGATCTTCTCCTGGCCGGGAATCGGCAGGCTCACCATCCAAGCAATCTCAAATCGTGACTACTATTTGGTGCAGGGATGCATTCTTGCAATTGGCCTGACTTACGTCGCGGTGAACTTCCTGACTGACCTCTTATATTCCTTGATCAATCCGCGGATTCGCCAGTAACTGAGGAGCTGATTCGTGTCAACAAGCACCATTTCGTTGCGTCTTTCGGCTCGCAATAATCCATTGGCTGCAATCGGCGTGGTATTGGTGTCGATCTTTACAATTTTTGCCATCTTTGCTCCCCTGATCGCGCCCCAGGATCCTGCCCAAATCGACCTGCCCCATCGCCTGGCCGGTCCTTCGATGCTGCATTGGTGCGGAACCGATGAATTGGGACGCGATATCTCGTCGCGTTTGATTTATGGTGCTCGAATTTCCATGCTGGTCGGAACCTGCGTGGTTGCCGCTTCGCTATTTCTGGGGTTAATCATCGGATCTATCGCTGGTTATTATGGCGGCCGCATTGATCGATTCGTGAACATCGTCGTGATGAATGCGTTTCTCTCGTTTCCTGGCATTCTGCTCGCAATCGCGTTTGTGGCTTTCCGTGGACCAGGAATTTTCAATCTCGTTCTGGCTCTTTCCCTCGGTGGTTGGGTGGGCTATGCCCGGCTAGTCCGTGCCCAGGTGCTCGCGACGCGGGAGCGGGAATACGTGCAAGCTGCTCGCGCTCTGGGGGCGAGTGACTGGCGCGTGATAGTCCGCCATATCTTGCCCAATATCATTCAGCCCATCATCGTGCAGGCGGCAATCGGAATGGCCGGCGCCATCCTCGCCGAAGCCACAATGAGCTTTTTGGGTCTGGGCGTTCCGCCTCCCACTGCGAGCTGGGGTTCGATGCTCAACGACGGCCGGTCGCATCTGTTCGATGCGCCTCACCTTGTTCTCTTTCCCGCCGCTGCCGTGATGCTGGCGGTTCTTGCCTTTAACTTCATCGGCGACGCCTTGCGCGACTACCTCGATCCACGCTCTCGCATCGAGGTTGGATTATAGAAATCAGCCGCAGTTGCTCGATCCGCCCGTTGTATCGTGCGGAGCCGAGGAAATCAGGGATGCAACCCGCAAAATCGAAGAAGCAGATATTTACTTTTCTCATTCTCGTCTTCCTCCTCAGCTCTGTTTTCTACTTTCTGATTCTTCATGCCGCCGATTTGCGAGGTGGGGGCGGGTTGTACGTGCGCACCCTGATGTGGTGTCCCGCTCTGGCCGCGTTCGCCACATTGCGCCTGAATCGGCGCAGCTTTTCTGAGCTGGGCCGGAGGTGGGGCACCTATCAATTTCAGAGTTGGTTGATCCCTCTTCTCTATACCGCTATTACTTATGCAATGGTTTGGGCAACAGGTCTTGGTGGCTTCGGCAATCCTGATTTCTTCAAGACGGCCAGCGATACACTCGGGCTGCATGGATCGATCTGGATTTCCCTTCCCCTCTACATACTCTTAGCAGTGTGTTTGGCCTGATCGGCAGCCTCGCAAGCGCGCTTGGCGAGGAAATCGGATGGCGAGGTTTTCTGGTCCCCGAATAGCGCGCAATTTTTCTTTTACGACTACAGCTCTTATCAGCGCGGTCATCTGGTCGATCTGGCATTACCCTCTTTTGATCTGGGGCAACTACAACGGCGGCACAGCCACTTGGTACAGCCTCGTCTGTTTCACCGTAATGGTGATTGGCATCAGCTTCGTCTTTGCCTGGATGCGACTGAAGTCTGGGAGCTTGTGGACCGGTGCCATGTAGCATGCCAGCCACAATCTCTTTGTTCAGGCCATCTTCACACCACTGACCCGCAACACTGGAAAGACGGCCTGGTTCATCGACGAATTCGGAGCGGCCTTGCCCCTGGTCGTCATTGTGTTCGCAATTTACTACTGGAGAAAACGCCGTGAACTGCCAGAACTGCGTCAGGCTCTCGCTGCCGCAACAGTTGGTTCAACCGGCGTTGTGGCTGGTGCTTAATCGAGAGCTAGTGGCGACTGTTCTCCGCAGTCCCTAATCAAACACGCGGTTACGGACGTAACTCCTGCTTTGGTAACTACCGTACCTGCTTCCGCTCCCGCTCGGCTTGTCGCAACATATCCAGAGTTCCTGGGTTAGAACCGGGTAAGCAGCGCAAGGCTCTGACCAACGAAAAGGGAGAGGATCATGAAGAACGGAAAGAAACTGTTACTGCTGAGCGCTGCGGTTGTGGCCTTGATGTTGCCCGCGGTGGCGCAGGATACGCCCAAGAAGCCTGTCATCGCGCAACGCAAGGTTAACCAGCAGAAGCGAATTGCACAAGGCGTGAAGAGCGGCCAGTTAACGCCTGCTGAGACCGCCCACCTAGAGCGGCAGGAAGCGCGGCTGAATCGCGAAACACGTCGCATGCGCGCCGCGAACGGCGGGACGCTGACGCCGGCTGAGAAAGCCAAAGTAACGCGTCAGCAAAATCATCTTTCGCGCGAGATTTACCGAAAGAAGCACAACGCCCGCGTTGCAAACTAACTTAAAATTCTGCCGACGTTTGCAAGAAACGCCTCCGCTAAGGGAGGCGTTTTTGTTTTGTGAATCGGAATGCCTTCGCGGCGCGTCGAACCGGGGGATACGATGATTTCCGGGAGGGCTCATGATCGCACGCATTTGGCGAGGCGTAACGAGATTAGCCGACAAAGACATCTACTACGATTACCTTCTGAAAACCGGTATCCCCGAGTACAAAGAGACCAAGGGCAATCGTGGTGTGCGAGTGTTGCGCCGAGTGCACGACGATAAAGTGGAGTTCCTGCTCATCACGCTCTGGGATTCCTGGGACGCGATTAAAGCTTTCGCCGGACAGGACTATGAACGGGCTGTTTATTATCCCGAGGACAAGAAATTTTTGTTAGAGCTCGATCCCCACGTGACGCACTATGAACTGCTGGAGGATTCCTTGCCGTAGTTTCCGAGTGGATCGCCCTGTTTCCGACACCCCGGATGACTGATTCCTTACAGCGCGTAATTGTCTGGCGTAACCTGCCGGCAGAGGGGACCGACTACTGCTCCTTGTGGCGAACTGCACAAGGCTGGCTGCTCAACGGAACAGCCATTGCCGCCGTGAGCGAAAGCGGCCCGGTTCTCGCCCATTACAGAGTTCGATGTGACTCTGCCTGGCGAACTCAGAGCGTTGGTGTCGAGTTGACCCAAAAAGACCAGATCCGCCTGTTACAACTCCTTAGGAACGAAGCTGCGGAATGGAAGACAGCGGAACGGGTGCCGCCCGAGATCACGGGATGTATTGACGCGGATCTCGCCATAACTCCAGCCACGAACATTCTTCCTATTCGACCTTTAAATATCCCCATCGGGCGGTCACGCGAAGTGACGGCTGGGTGGATAAAATTTCCTGAGCTCAGCGTTGCGCCTCTTCCTCAGCACTACCGCCGGCTGAGCAACGAGATCTACCGCTATGAGAGTGGCAATAACTTTTGCGCAGAAATAGCGGTTGATGACATGGGATTCGTCG
>Ga0126384_10002875_pt1 | contig 10428 bp, 5 predicted proteins | sample PanSoiMetPlot_36_FD_92543 | JGI IMG/M metagenome (GOLD analysis project Ga0126384, IMG submission 92543) | Tropical forest soil microbial communities from Panama - MetaG Plot_36 | ecosystem: Environmental > Terrestrial > Soil > Tropical forest > Bulk soil | place: Panama | collected 2016-02-17 | reverse complement strand
GGCGCGCAGAAATCTCAAAAGGCGCGCGCATTGTTCGGGCCCGGCCGCTTCGAACTCATCGAGCGCTATCGACTCTACAATCCGCCGGTCGAAGGATTTCTTGCGCCAACTTTCAAAGGGAATCTGGCAGGAAATCAGCGCTTCCCACTTCTGGCGCAATTCAAAGACGCGCGCGTCGCGCTTTCTGAAGTACCATTTGCGGTACGTCCTGCGAATAAAGATGAACGTGAGCAGCAGGGCGTCGGCCACGATGGCCGTCACAATGGCCTTAAAAACGAAAGCGGCCGGCCCGAGCCTCCACAATCTCTCAAAAATGGATCGCATAGCTCAATCCAAAGCTCGCGTCGCTGCGGTTCTGAGTCCGCTTCTGATAGCCTCCATACCCACTTACGTCCTGTCGCGCACTCATTTGAAACTTCAGGCCGCCGCCATAGGTTTCGGAAGCGAATCTCCCAATCTGATCCACTTCGGCAAAGTCTTCCGTGCCAGCGGCAAAAAACAAGTTTCCGGAAAGCCGGCGTTCTCCCCGCTTTGCGAGGGGGAATCCAAGGCGTGCGATACCGGAAGGGCGCCATTCTGCATTCGTTCCGGCGAAGACGCTGCGCGCACCTGTCGCACCCAGCGAGAAGGTCCACTCGCGCGGCAGATAAGCGATTGCCCCGCCATTCAGCGCTAAAATCCGCGAGGCTTGATACCAATACCAGTGCTGTCCGTAATGGAATTCGATTGCTCGCACGACGTTTGTTTCGCCCGTCTTCCACGCGCGGTCGACCTCAAAAAAGAGTTCGCTTCTGGGGATGACCGCGTTGTCGTGGCCAATGGCGCCTCCCAGGGTCAGCGCGCCCCACTTCGGTTGGCGCCGCGTCAGGCTCCCTACAAACTTTCCCGCTCGCGTTCCAGGGCGCTGATAAAAGTGTCCGGCGACACTCGTGGTCCACTGCGAAGTCCACTCTGAAACCAGGCTTGCCCAGCCTTCGTGATAGTCCCCCGTGTAGCTGAGAAGATCGTTGTCTAGTCCCAGCCGCAGTTCGTGTTTCGGTTCGCGCCGCAGGGAATTTAGTCCATCCCGCGCTTCCGTGTTTGTGGGGTCGAGATTCAGTGCATTTTGAAATTCCAGGCGCGCGTCTTCTAGTTTCCCCGCCGCCCGAAGCACGCGCGCTCGAGCCGCATGCAGATCCGCGCGTTTGGGATCCAATTCCACGGCAGTATCGATCGAACGCTGCGCCTCTTGAATTTTTCCCTCGCGCAAATAAACTCCCGCAAGCCCCATCCAGTCATCCGGGTCAGTTCGCGCGACCTTCAGAATTTCCAGATACTCTCTTTCTGCTTCCGCATTGCGCCCGGACCAAGCCAGGACTCGTGCGCGCCACGCGCGCACATCCATATCGTCCGGAGCTCGCCTGATTTCACCCTCGACGATCTGGAGTGCAGCCGGCCAGTCTCGCTTTTCCGCGTATTTCCGCACTTCCGTCTGCCACTCCGGTGGCGGCTGTTGCGCGAGCAACGCCATGGGAAACGTCGCGGCGACAATCAGCGCGGCCGCGCAGGCTCGAGCGGCACGCCGCGCAAAAACAGACAAAGCCCTGCCGGAGTGAAACGAGCGCGAAATGAACTTGAGGTGTGCTTGCACGTGTAGGCTAAGACTTCCGAGGAGAAGCCTGCTCAGTTTCAGACTACCTGAGGAAGGAAGGGGCGAGTCTCTGCGTACACATATGCATAATACGTAATAATACGTAGTCAAAATACGGCGGCAATTATCATAAGCGGGGCAAAATTGGCGCAAGCCTCTTGCGTCACACGGACATCAAGACGACGCTGCGGTTCTACGTTCACGCAGACGGAGAGACGCGGCGCGCGGCTATTGCGCGGGTCAGTCAGGCTAATCCGCGATCTTGCAATGTCGCAAATACTTCCACTCGCGCCGCTCCATCGGTCGACATCATCCGTAAGCGTCTTAGCAATGGTTTCCCGTCACAGGTTAGGAACCACACCGAACCTTGCACCCAGACCAATCTCACTTTTCATCTGGGAAGTTCATGCGGCGCATTAAATCCTGGAAGCGCGGGTCCGGGCGCAGGGCATCGAAGTGCGGATCAGTTTTCAGAAACATCATCCAGGCGGCGCGAGTCTTGTACGCGGTCTCCAGACAGTGAAAAGCATTGTCGTGCTCCCCCAGGGCGGCGTGGATTCGGGCCACTATATAGGGCGTGACATATCGCTGCTTGGAGAGATCGTTCAACCGAAGCAGGATCTCGCGCGCCTCATCTCTATGCCCGGCCTTTGCGTAAGCCTCCCCGAGGGAGCCCACCCACTGTGAAGCACCCTGCGACAGCTCAACTGCCTTGCGGAGGGAGCTAATGGCAAGGTCGTGCCGCGACTTGTCTGGATACGCCCAGCCATGAAGAGCGTGCGCTCCGACAAAAGCGGGATCCAGTTCGAGCGATCTCTCAGCCTCTTCAATGGCCTGGTCGTACCGGCGAGAACACCAGAAAACCATTCCGAGGCCCCAATGCATGACGCTGGAGAGCGGGTCCAAACGGAGGGCGCGCTGGAGCTCGGTGTAAGCCTCCTCGTACCGACCCATCAAGGCAAGAAAGAATCCGAAAAAATAGTGCGCCGTGGGATAGCGCGGATTGAGTTCGACGGACCTCTCAAATCCCCTTTCGGCGATCGCGAAATCACGCTCATACCAGGCATTGATCCATGCCAACGAGGTGTGTGCCTCCCCGAGACTAGGTTCAATTTCGAGCGCTCGGAGTGCCAAGCCCTTCGCCTTGCCCAAGCTTTCCCCTGGAGGTACAAATGACCATGCACCGAGCGAAGCAAGGGAATCGGCCAGGCCGGCATGGGCCGGGGCGTAAACCGGGTCTTTAGCTATCGCTTGCTGGAAGCATTGCATGGCTTCTAACATCTCTACGCTGCCGCGCCGATTCCAGTGAAAGCGGCCTTTGAGATAGGTCTCGTACGCTTCGGGATTGACGGGAGACACCTGAGCGAACTGAGCCTGCTCCTGGGGTGTTAGTTTGACCTGGACTTGTCGGGCAATGGCCTGGGCCACTTCAGAATGAAGCGCAAGAATGTCGCGGAGGTCGCGGTCGTAGTTATCGGCCCAAAGATGGGTGTCGGTTGAAGCATGAATCAGCTGAGCCGAAATGCGGACGCGATCACCAGAGCGGAGCACGGTTCCTTCAACGATGGCATCCACATTCAATTCCCGCGCAATCTGTGGGAGGGATTTGTCGGTCTTCTTGAACCGCATGGCAGTGGTTCTGGAGATCACACGAAGCGCGCCGATCTTAGCCAGACTTGTTATCAAAGCCTCTGTCAAACCATCCGCGAAATACTCTTGCTCGGGATCGCTGGAGAGATTGTCCAGGGGCAGGACTGCCAGCGACTCGATGCGGTCGGAACTGATCGCGGGACTCTCAACAAAGCGGTAACCGCGCTTGGCGAGAGTTTCAATGAAGCGAGGGCTGTCGGCGGAGTCGCCGAGGGCTTCTCTCAGCTTGTTGATGGCCTTGTTCAGGCCGTGATCGAAATCGACGAAGGTGTCGGCGGGCCAGAGTTTGTTGCGCAACTCCTCGCGGGTAACGACTTCACCGGGATGTTCCAGAAGCATGACCAGGATTTGGAAGGGCTGTTCTTGGAGCCGGATCTTCGCGCCATGCTTACGCAGTTCACCGGCCCGCAAATCGACCTCAAACGAGCCAAAGCGAATGCTCTGCAACCTGGCCGGAGGGCATTCCACGAGGTTGTCCGATCCCTGCAAAATTTGCGAAAGCTTATCATTCCGCTCCAGTTACCTCAACGGTTGGGAGTGCGCGTTGGCACCCGGAGGAGGCCAATTATTCGGGGGAACCGGTTAAGGGACAAACAAGTCATCTCTTGGGGACCTACCGGGCATTGAATTCCTTTTGGCCCTGCGCGAACGTGGCGGCCACGACGCGAGTCTCTGCTTACGAAAAAGAGAGACCAGAGGAGGGGAGAACATGAAGCGAGCCATTCATTTCCTGTTGTTTGGGGTCATTCTTCTTGCGGCATTCGGAGCAGTCGCTCCTTCAGTGCGGGCGAACGGATGCACCATGCGCGATGCAGCCGGGCAGTACGGCTTCACGCTGACCGGAGTGTTGATTACTCCGACCGGTGCGGTTCCTGCTGCAGCGGTGGGCCGCGCCACGGTCGACGCCATCGGTAATGTTACCGGGACCGAAGCGCGCAACGTGGGCGGGGGTTACGCGGACGAGACGCTGTCGGGGACGCTCACGGTGAATCCGGACTGCACGGGATCCATGACGCTGAACATTTACCAGGGAGGACAGTTAGTGCGAACTTCTGTCCTCAGCATCGTTTTTGTCAACAACCAGCAGGAACTTCGCATGGTGCAGAAGTCATTGACGTTGCCCAATAACGTGAGCGTTCCTGCGGTGATTACCGTGGACGCCAAGAAAACCTTTAGCGACCAATAAGACAACCAACTCAACGCCACGCGGAGCCCGGCAGAACTGACTTCAACGGGCTCCACGTCGGAGACTTGACGTGGATCGAACGGACAAGCGATGGCGATCCAGGGAGCTGGAAAAGGGTAATGAATGATCTGTTTAAGAAGGGGGTATGATGCGCAGCAAGAGTTCCCTCGAATAAACAAACCACATCTCGATAACCTCGCCTGCAAGGAGGATTTATGAAGCCAAATTGGGTTGCATGCTTATTGGGTTTCTTCCTGTTTGCTACCGGTCTCGCGCACGCGCAGGGCGTCGGTTCCTCAGGAAGCATTTCGGGAACCGTTAAGGATCGATCCGGCGGTGTGATTGCAAACGCAAAGGTCATTGCCTTAGACGCGGCTAAGGGAATTTCTTTCTCCACAGAAACCGACGCAACCGGTGAATATCGATTTGTTGATTTACAGCCAGCGACTTATGACGTGACTGTGAATGTTACTGGCTTTCGACCGGGCGTGCAAAAGGGCCTCGAAGTGACGGTAGGGGCAATCGTCGTTTTGAGTTTTCGCCTCACGATCGCATCCGCGTCAACGACCGTCGAAGTGACGCCGGGGGAACTGCCCGCCTCGGAGCCCGAAAGAGCAGACCAATCGAACACAATTGCGCAGCGTGAAATTACGGACCTTCCTAACCTTAGGGGAAGCAACACTTACTTGGATAAAATCCAGCTGGAACCGGGCGTCAATTACGCCACGAGGATGGCCTCGGACACAGATTTCCGGGTCAAGCAAACACCGCAAAGCGGGCTTTCCTTTTACGGGAGCAACGGAAGGGGTAACAGTGTAACCGTCGATGGCGGTGAAGCGAACGATAACTCCGGAGGGGTGCGGCTGACGGTAAGTCAGGATGCGGTGCTTGAGTTTCAGATCAATCGCAGCAATTACTCCGCGGAGATGGGCGGAGCCAGCGGGGCGACTATAAATATCATCACGAAATCAGGCTCAAAAGAAGTGCACGGAACTGTCTATGGCTTCTTCAGCAGCGATGGGATGGATGCGCGCAATCCGTTTTCGCTGAGCCAGGCCTTGCAGCCGGGGGATGTGTTCAACCCAGCGAATCCAGATAGCGAAGGACAACCGGTTAAGGATTCGCTGAGCCGCCAGCAATTCGGCGGAACGGTGGGCTTCCCGATTCACAAAGACAGGACGTTTCTGTTTGCCGCCTTCGAAGGCTTGCGACAGGACGCAGAGAACGCGGTGCCGTTGCTGACGGACACGAATATCTTCCGTCCCGATGATGGAATTAAGAACTCTCTAAACAACCAAATCGCGATCATCGGCGGGCTGGCGGCCGAGGGAGGAACACTGGTGAATTGCTTCAACGGCCAGCCTCAAATGCCGGCGGCCATGTGTGCAGCGTTGCTGACTCGAGCCTTGACGATCGCTCCGACGACAGGTCTCAGTGCCGGCGCCGCGGCGCGGAACGCTTTTCTCATCAATCAGTTTGAAAATAACGGCGGATTGTTCTCCTACAATACGCGACAATACTTTGCCTCGGGGCGCTTTGATCACGTTTTCAACAAATCGGACAGTCTTCAGATCAATTACCGTTTCGGGCATAGTCGTGAAGAGAATCCGGATGTGCAATCGTTGACAGGCTTCTCGCGCGGAAGCTCGGTCCACACGTATGACCACACAGTTCAAGCCGCCTGGTTCCATTCCTTTAGCCCTAGAGCACACAACGAATCACGCGCCCAGTGGAACTATTACGACTTTAACGTTATTCCGACTGAGCCCGGAGAGGTAGGGCTCGATATCCCGGGGTTTGCAAACTTGGGGACGAACATCTTCCTGCCCAGCCTAACCATCGGACGCCGCTTGGAACTTGCAGACAATGTGACCCTAATCATCGGCCGACATACGATGAAGTTCGGCGGCTCCTTTCTGAATCGTGGCGACCACACTGAGTCGCACACGTTCTTCCCGGGGCGATTCGTATTCGGCAACCTGCCGGGCGGCTTGCTCAGTCCTTGTTTGCAGGCGCCAACGGCTTGCGGGCTGCCGGGGGTTGCGCCCGCGGTGATCAATTCGCTGCAGTCTGTCTCGTTGGGCTTGCCACAGTTCTACCAGCAGGGCTTTGACAATCCTGTTTACAACTATCCACGGCCCTTCGGCGCATTTTTCTGGCAGGATTCCTGGAAAGTCTGGCCGAACTTCAAGTTCAACTATGGCATCCGATACGAACTGGAGGGACAATACGGGCCACTCAACACGGATAAGAACAATGTTGCACCACGCGTATCCTTTGCGTGGGACCTTTTCAAGAACCAAAGGACCGTCATTCGCGGCGGATACGGGATTTTCTACTCGCCCGTCTACGGCCAGATCCCCGATGTAGCGCAGACCCTCGGAGTTTTGGATGCCCAAGGGAGACCGGTCAAGGACTTGTCAACGTGTTCCTCCAGCCCAGACGCATGCTTCCGGCAGATTGCACAGATCTTTGTGCCGCTGACGGGCGCGCCCGGAACAACTCCCTCGCTCAACTCGGCAGTGATTTTCCAAACGCTGTTTGCGCGGGGAAAGGTGCAGTGCACAACCCCAGCACCAGGAGATGCAGCCTGCATTACGCCGGCAGATCTGACTGCGCCTTTTTTCCAATGCACGACTCCGGCAGGAAATTGCATCACCATTAGCCACACAGGGCCAGTTCCGCCTCTCACCGTGCTGTTCAGCGGTCAGCCGAACTACCGGAACCCGTATTCTCAGCAGGCCGAGATTGGAATCCAACACGAAGTTTTGAAGGGAGTATCCGTTTCGGCCAGCTACATTTATGTGCATACCATCGGACTTCCCGTTGCGCTGGACATCAACCTTCTGCCGGCTCCATTTGTGCCCGCCGGGCCCGCAGGAATTCCGATTCGGCAATGGAGCACAAGCGCAGGCGCCCCGTGCGCAGGCGCGAACGTGTTCACGTGCTTTGTGAACCCGCTTATCCTTCAGAACAATCAATACTCATCGGCGGGATCTGCGCTATACCACGGCGGAATTGTCGAAATCAACAAACGCTTCGGCAAGCACTTCACCTTGCTAGGGAACTACACCTACAGCAAGGCCATTGACACTGTGACTGATTTCAATAGCGATTTTGGCCCCATGGATCAAACGAATCTAGCTGCGGAGCGCGGGCTTTCGACGTTTGACCAACGGCACAAAGTCGTTTTGGCAGCAATCTTTGAGAGCCCGCGGGAAAAGGGCTTCTTTTCCGGCTTTCAAGTCGCTCCTATTGTCCGGTACAACAGTTCGCATCCCTTCAATCTGCTGGCGGGGACAAACGTCAACAACGACCGGCACTCAACCAATGACCGCCCACCGGGGGCAGGACGTAACACGGGAGCCGGCCCAGATTATGTTACGTTCGACCTGCGCCTAGGACGTGCGTTTAGGCTATCGGAAAAGGCCAATGTGCAGTTGATGGCGGATGGATTCAACATTCTGAACCGCACGAACTTCGCGAGCGTCAACAATGTTGTTGGCGTCATCGCGCCGCCTTTTAACCTGAGCGGAACAACCGCCGCATCGCCAAGCCAGCCACTCGGATTTACTTCTGCGTTTGCGAAGCGAACAATTCAGCTAGGAATTCGGATCAGTTTCTAGCGTGTCATTAAGCCTCGGAGTCCCACGTTTTCATGGGTGCTGCGCCGCCCGCCAAAATGGAATTGGAGCCAAATGGAGCCAAGTTGGGCTTAAACCGGAGCCGATGAGTGGGGCTACCAGGAGTTACGCAAAAAGTTCCTTCACCCCTTCGCGGAGCCCAGCGCCAGAAGTTCGGTTCACTCTATACTCCAGCTTCCAATGGCTGGTCCTTTGCTCCCCGAATCAGAAGCCACAAGATAGCCGCGGGTTCGCCCAAAGTTAACGGGATGTTTGCTAACCTGCTCACGATATTTGTATAAGTCGGCAGAAGAAGCGGTGTAAGGCTAACGGCCAGGTAGCCGAAGCATGCAGCAATCAGCAGCGCGCCGAGGAAGCGCGGCAGGAAACCCGACTTCCACACACAAACCCCGAAGTGGAAAAGCCAAAGGCCAAAGATCCATCCGACATCGTACCCGTAGCGGCGCACACCGAGGAACAGCATGGCCAAGGATTCGCGTTGCGGTTGATTAAACATCGGCAGGAAATCCGTGCCGCGCAAGAGCGTCAGGGCGGCGATCTGGCTTACCGCATTCATGCACATTATAGGAACGAAGGCCACACCGAAGATCACCATCAACGAAGAATGCGTCTTGCTCACCCCGCCGAGCAATCGGTAAAGAACCCAAAGCAGATAGATAAATTCGACCGCGCAAATCACTTCGGAGGCGATGCCGACGCGGAAAAGCCTCTCGGAAGCGAGGATCTTGTCGGCGGTCGCCGCCGCGTTTCCAGATACGAACAGCTTGCTGGGAACATAGATGATGCTAAAGAAGCCGGTCACTGCGTTCACGAGGTACAGTGCACCTGCGATTCGCGCTGTCTTTTTGGTTGAGTTCATACCCTCTCTCCTTACGCATGAAACTCGCCTGAAGTACAGCCCTCGCTGCAAGCTGCTCTACTATTTCACGTCTCGGTCCTACACAGCTTTCGGATAACGTTGAGCATTTCAATTTCATGCAAATTTTGAATTCTCCCCAGTCTCCTCATCCCTAGTCGCGCGATCAGAATGCTTTTCTGTCCACATCTTCCAAGGCTTTCTGTGTCTCGCGCAGCTCTTGCAGGCGAGCCTCTAACTCGGCTGCATATATTTCGGCGCGCTCGTGGGTCCTAGCATTCTGAATCGCCACCGCTGCGGGGATTGCTAGTGATTTCGCAAGCCGAAGATGTTCGGCGGTGAATGTGTGAGGCGCTCTCGATCCTAACGATAAAATACCAAGAACTTGGCCCGCCGCAACGAGAGGAACTCCCAACCAAGATTGGAGATGTTCCAAGGGTTGCATGTCAGTCCACTGAGATTCCGTAGCGACGTTGGACAGCAACATGGCTTTCTTTTCGAACAGGACGCGCTCGAGCAATTTGTTTTCGGACGCTGCGAATGTCAGGCCGATTCTTTTTGTTGAAGTGCGTGGAGCTTCGCGGGCGACCATCAAGTCGAAACTGGTTTCGACGAATAGAACCGTGGCCCGGTCGAAGGGAACCAATTCACAAATGCACTGGAGCAGGGTGTCGAGCACAGAATCCATCGCCAAATTCTGACTGAGAGCGAGAGTGGATTTCCGAAGGGCTTCGGCCTCGGCCCTGGCAGCTTCTACGGCATCCAGTTGTTCGATAATTTTCATCTCGGCCTGTTTGCGCGAAGTAATGTCCTGTGCAGTTCCAACCAACCAGCGTGTTTCGCCGTCTGAGGGGACGGGTACTCCTTTCGCCCAGGCCCAGCGAACTTCTCCGTCGGCCCGAACGAAGCGAAACTCTTCGTCAAGGGCGCCGGAGCGTGCAAGGTCTTGGAGCTTGGAGAGGACGCGAATTCTGTCCTCGGGATGTATCAGGTCTCGATACGCGGATGGATTGTCATGCAGGCTCTCAACAGCGTTTCCGGTAAGCGTTCTATAGGCGGGGTTGACGTATGTTAGTTCCTGCGTGTCGGCATGCATCATCCAGAAGATTTCCTGGATGTTATTTGCCATGAGCTGAAAGCGCTCCTCGCTCTTCCGAAGGCAAGACTCGGCACGCGTGCGCTCCGTCACGTCACAGAGAATCAGCACATGCCGGCCGGGCAAGTAATTCGCAGCGGCGGTGAAATCTACGAACAAAATTGTCCCGTCACCCGATACGAGTTGCGCACGACCTCGTTCATTCTTCGTCTGGAGGAACGAGCTCCATCTCTGAGTAAATACATCGCGATCTTGAAGAAAACGACCGACGTTTTGCCCGATCAGCTTATTGAGGTGAAGTCGAAGGATGGCCGCAGCCGCCGGATTTGCGTCCAAACAATTGGCATCGTCGTCGACGATGAGGAT
>Ga0126384_10002874_pt1 | contig 10430 bp, 15 predicted proteins | sample PanSoiMetPlot_36_FD_92543 | JGI IMG/M metagenome (GOLD analysis project Ga0126384, IMG submission 92543) | Tropical forest soil microbial communities from Panama - MetaG Plot_36 | ecosystem: Environmental > Terrestrial > Soil > Tropical forest > Bulk soil | place: Panama | collected 2016-02-17 | reverse complement strand
CCGACTGGGTCGTGAAACTAATCGATGTCTATCCCGATGAAGTTGCCGGCCAGGAGGAAATGGGCGGCTATCAATTAATGGTTTCCGCCGACATTTTCCGCGGAAGATATCGCGAAAGCCTGGAAACACCGAAAGCCGTCACGCCGGACAAGCCGCTGCGTTACAAATTTGCCCTGCCCACGGCCAATCACGTCTTCCTTCCCGGCCACCGAGTTATGGTCCAAATCCAATCAAGTTGGTTCCCACTTTACGACCGCAATCCGCAATCATTCGTGCCAAATATTTTCTGGGCTAAACCGAGCGACTACCGAAAAGCAACGCAGCGCATTTACCATGCGCCGGGCCAGGTAAGCTTTATTGAACTACCGCTCGTTTCAGCGCCATGATTTTCGGAAGCCCGCCAGGAACCAAACCGTGGCATCCGAGGTGCGAAGCCCGTGCAGGCGGGCGGAGCGACGAGAGGAATCTCTCCTGCAATTTTCCGAAATGAAGCTGTTGTCCTATGCTGACTGGCGGTTAGACAAACAGTATTCGCTCGCAAGCTCGGAAGAATGAGGATTACGAAGCGCGAGGCAGAATCTCTCCGAGGCAGGCGGGTACGATTTGCCAAGAACGACAAGCAAGCCCTTTTTCCCTCGCTTGTCTTTCTCGACCTCTCACCAGACGAAACGCGCCCACGCTCGGAAGTAGTGCAGGGCTCCAGCCAAGGAGGAATCAAAGACGGCAAAAGCATTTAAGTGGCTTCTCATGTGTAAGTTATCCTTCAGAGCTTCCGAGACGAGCTCCAAAACCGGACCCCAAGTTCAAATCGGCACCGGCTTTGCAATTCCTCAAACTACTCGCGGGACCCCCAGCGAAAATCGAGGCGTCACACGTCCCGGTTCCAGAACCCCAGTTACAGAACTCTCAAGCGCCCCGCGCTATCGGTTTTTCTCGAAAAGCTGGCGCAAAATGGCTCATCGGCCCTTTTCGCAATGGGAACGCCTTGCGCCACCAGGTCTCTGAAATGTCTCATGGTTTGAAACGTTCAACGCTTCCAGTGTATGTCAATCTTCGCGCCCCGATTCTGCTCGGGGCGCCAAGAATCTCAACCGATCTGAAAGCGCGCCTTGCCCGTTTGTTGAGATCCTCCGCTCATCTGCTAGCGGTCGCGACATTCCTCGTTGCCAGCGCGCTGCCGCTCCTGGCTGACACGCCTTCCCTGCTGCGCCGCGTTCCCACGGGCGGTTGCTACTGCCATTGCGCGGAATCCAAAGCACACCGCGCCTGCGTGAAAATGTGCGAATCCAAGAAATATAGCTCCCGCTGGTGGGCCACCAGTTGCGCGAAGCCTCACATGAGCACGCCGCGCCGCGACTCTCACGCCGGCCCGCGCTTCCCGCATCCCCGCCGCACGGAACACGCCCGCCTGTAGCAGAATTGGTCTTTCTTCCTGGCGATTCGGGCAAGGCTTCACATCGTCAAAACAACGCGGAACTGCGCCTTGCCGCTCATCATTCGCGCGTAAGCCTCGCCAGCTTTTTCGAGCGGATATGTTTCAATCATCGGGCGCACGCCAGTTAACTCGGCGAAGTTCATCGTGTCCTCGGAATCTGTTGGTGTTCCCACCGCCGAACCTTGGATGGCACGTTCTCCGCTGATGAGCTGCAACGGTGTGACCGCAATCGGGTCAGACGATATCCCTACGACCATGAACTTCCCAGTCGGCGCCAAGCCTTCGATCAACTCGGACATCGCTTTCGAGTTGGGCGCTGTGGCCAGAATTGCCTGTGCACCGCCCAGCTTTTGCAATTCCTGCGCTGCATTACTGGATTGGCTGTCGATGTACACGCTAGCTCCGAGCTTCTTTGCGATCGTCGCATTTTCAGGCCCGCGCCCGATCGCCGCTACCTGGTAACCAAACTTGTTTGCGAATTGAACTCCCAGGTGGCCCAGCCCGCCGATGCCTTGCACCGCAACGAGACTGCCCGGCAACGCGCCGCTATGCCGCAAGGCGTTAAAGGTCGTGACTCCCGCGCACAGCAGCGGGCCTGCTTCGGCATCGCTAAGCGTGTCCGGTATTGCCGCCAATGCTTCGACGGGAGCGACCATGTACTGCTGATATCCTCCGTCGTAGCTGATGCCGGCAACTCTGGGATTGCGGCAGTGAAGGAAGCGTCCACGCCGGCACTGATCACATGTGTTGTCCTGCCCGCCATGCCAGCCGACACCGACGCGTTGTCCCTTGGTTCATCCGGCGACCTCGGCGCCCAGTTCATCGATGATGCTGGCAACCTCGTGCCCGGGAACCCGGGGATACTGGATTCCCGGCCAGAGGCCCTCCTTCACAAACAGGTCGCTATGGCAGACACCACAGGCTTGCACCTTGATGCGCACCTCTCTTGTACTCGGCTTTGGAATGTCCCGCTCAACGATCTCAAAATCGCCTCCCGCCTTGGAAATCTGCGCCACCTTCATTGGTGAAATTGCGACTCTTGTCGTTGCCATGAAGGCCTCCTATTGATTTTCAGTTTCATGCGGCAGTGCCCTTGCTGGTTGGCGGCCGGACTTTGCTCGTCGTAGCAGGTTTTGTTTCCGTCCGATGGCCCGCTTGAGAGCGGCGAAATGGCGGGGCCCTCCGCTGCCGTCGGAATTGCGCTGGAGGACAAGCAAACCCTCTCTTGAATGCGCGGTTGAACGCGGCCTCAGAGCCGTAGCCCACGGCCGCAGCGACTTGCGCCACGCTGTCCTCGGTGGACTGAAGCATCTCCGCCCCCAGTTTCAGCCGCCATTGCGTCAAGTAGGCCATGGGTGGCTCTCCCAAAAAATGGCGAAAACGCTCCGCAAGACGCGTGCGCGATAGACCGACGCAACGTGCCAGACTCGAGATGGTCCATGGGTGCGCCGGCTCTTTGTGCAGAAGCGCGAGCGTTTGGCCGATGACGGGGTCGCGCGCCCCGGAGAGCCAGCCAGTCTGGCCCGGAGGAAGCGCGCAGATGTACCGCCGCAGGGTTTCCACAAAAAGCAGCTCGGACAGCTTGGCAAGCATAAGCCCGCTACCCGCATCCGCGCCGCTTGCGGCTTCCACCGAGAAGCGGATGGAATTTTCGAGCCATTGTCCCGACGCTTCTTTCGCGACGTGAACCACCAACACTCGGGGCAAACCGGCCAGAAAAACCTCGCTCAATCGCGGCTCGCACGAGAGATACCCGCAAACGAATTTCGTGACGTCCCCGCCGCCGCCGAAACGCACAACCTTGAGTCCCGTGGCCACGTACTTTGCAAAAGTGCGAAACGAATCCACCGGTTTCTCAGGTGCGCCATTGCCCAGCAAGTGCGTATCGCCGTGCGGGATGATCACAATGTCGCCCGCCGTCAGCTCTTCCTTCCGGCCACCGGGCAATCTGGCATAGGCACGGCCTTCGGTCAGAAGGTGGAAGACGATCAAGTGTCCTGTTCCGGAAAGAAAGTGTTGTCTGGCTGCTGTTGGCGAAGAACTGAAGCACCATGGAGCCGAAAACTCCCCGTTAAAAAACACCGCGCCACTCAGCTTGACGGACTTCAAGACCTCGGAGAGCACATCCATTGCGATAGCCTCGCGGAATTGGGCGTTTGTGTCAAGAATGCGGGACGGTCAGTCAAATTCTAAAGCGAGGCCGATAGTCTAAGCAGTGGTGGGACGTGGCGAGTAGAAACCAAATCAAAGAAGGAGAAAGAAGTGAAAGACAATTGCAGCAGGAAGTTCTGTGGCGGTCGAGCCGCTTACAGTATCGTTCGGGGAACGGTGGCGGCGTTTGCCATGCTGGCCGTTTCGGGTATTGCTTCGGGGTAAGATAAGTCGCCAGACAAGAAGGATGACACCACGTTCAGCGCAATACAGAGCCCAGCGGCTCCAGTGCTCATCACATCGCCAGTTGGGAACTCCGCGTTTTTGGCGGCTCATGGAGTGGGAACACAAGGCTATGTCTGCCTACCGACAACCACCGGCGTATCCTGGACCGTGAACAACGCGCATCCTGAGGCGACACTGTTTACCAATGTTTTCGGCGCCGCTGTACAGATCATCACACACTTCCTCAGCCCCGTTGTGAATCCCAACGGTATCGGACCAAACCCACCACGTTTCGGCGATGTTACGTGGCAGAGCTCATTCGACAGCAGCCGTGTATGGGCGCAAAAAGAGAACTTCATCCATGCGGGAACCGATCCCAACAGCTGCGCCAATACCGGCTCGATTGACTGTTTGTTGCTGCAGGTGATCGGCTCCGATGAGGGACCGACCGGCGGCAAATTGCTGACGAAGACGACGTTCATCCAGCGGCTCAATACCAAGGGCGGATCGGCTCCAACGGATAGCTGCCTGACTCCCGCCGAAATTGGCAAGCAGGTGCTGGTGCCGTACTCGGCCGACTACATCTTCTTCCGCGCAGACCAGTAGGGCCTTTGTTTGCGATTGTAGGAAATCCGGGCCGTGTACGCGGAGCCGCTCCGCCAGTCGACGCTTTCGCGTGTACGGCCTGTCGAGGTTTGCCCGGCGAATTGGGCGTTTGTGTCAAGAAACCGGGACGCTCGGCCAAGTTTGCAGAGCTTGCTAGGTGCATCATACCGCCGGATCGCGAAGAACCGATCCGAGACAGTTATGAAAGGTAAGCAAACCATGAGTGCGAGTGTGCCACAGACATTTACCACGACAGAGTTTGACCAACTCAAGGCCCGGTTAAAAACCACTTGGATGACAGGAGACTACGACGCTTTTTCGCGCCACATGGAGAAGGGCGCTGAACAATTTTTCCATGGGTTAGCTGTCACGCCGGGAATGCGGCTGCTGGATGTCGGTTGCGGTGCCGGGCAACTGGCATTGATTGCCGCTCGCGGAGGAGCAACAGTAACGGGCTGCGACATTTCCACAAACTGGCTCGAGAAAGCCCGGTCACGCGCAACCTCCGAAGGGCTAGAAGCCACCTTTGAAGAGGGGGATGCAGAAGCGCTGCCGTACGAAGATGGCCAATTCGACGTAGTAGTCAGCTTGCTCGGCGCGATGTTCGCCCCCCGCCCGGATCGCGTGGCGGCAGAGCTTATCCGCGTGTGCCGACCCGGCGGGATGATTGCCATGGCGAATTGGACACCCGGCGGTTTCGTGGGGCAAATGTTCAAGACGATTGCCAAGCACATCGCTCCTTCGGGGATGCCCTCACCGGTGCTGTGGGGCGATGAAGCTACGGTTCGCGCGCGTCTTTGTAACGGGATTTCAGACCTGAAGTTTGCGCGTCGCGATTATCACTTTGAGTATCCGTTTGCGCCCGAAGCAGTCGTGGAATTTTTCCGGGCTAATTACGGACCGATGACACGGCAATTCGCTTCCCTCGATGCAAGCGGCCAAGCGGCGTTACGAAGCGAGCTTGTCCAGTTGTGGTCCGCCCATAACAAAGCTACGGGCAATGCCACGAAAGTGGATGCTGAGTACCTTGAGGTCGTTGCGACTCGCAGCGGAAGCATTCCGCGCGCAGCGGCCGGCACCTCTACTAAACAGACAGGAGAAACAATGAATCGTCGTGCCGCATTATTAGCAGATCGTATCGAGGAAGGCGCCGCGGCGTTGGCAGCGTTTGCCGAAGGACTTTCGGAAGCGCAATGGAAAACACCGGTGTCAGCAACCGATCGACGGTCAATCGGCGTGATCGTTCACCACGTTGCAAGTGTCTACCCGATTGAGATTGATCTCGCTCGAGCCATTGCCAGTGGCAAGCCCATTACGGAGGTCACCTGGGAAGTTGTCGCTCAGTTGAACTCCGAGCATTCCCAGGAACATGCAGGTGTAACAAAGGCAACGGCACTCGAACTCTTGCGCCGCAACAGTACTGAGGCGGCGGCCGCTGTGCGCGGATTTACGGATGACAAGTTGGACCAGGCGGCGCCCTTCTCGCTGAGCTACGGCGCACCGGTCACCGCGCAGTTCGTTGTAGAGGATCACGCCCTGCGGCACTCCTGGCATCATCTGGCGCACATTCGCAAAGCGCTCGGTCGGTGATTCCAGAATCAGTTTCCGCCCAGAGAGGCGCGAACGAGTTCTGGACTCTTGTTCGCGCCTGCGGACGGTTCTCCAAGAAGTTTCGCAAGAATCTCGGGAATTTCGAAGATGGCGCGGTTATTCTGAGCGTCAACGTTCGTGCGAAACTCCGCGAGTCTCGCAGGCTCGAGCATCTGTCTCGCTCCGCTCGCGACATCTTTGAAGCTCTTCAGCACAATCCCGACATTTTTCTCTTTGACCCATTCGGCGTTATACCGCTCCTGCGGAAGCGTCCACGCATTGCATTCGATCAGCACCGGAAGCTTCCGGATCATCGCCTCCGCAATGCTTCCTGGCCCGGGTTTGCCAATCAAAAAATCCGCCGCGCGCATCAGGCGATGCACTTCTTTTGTGAATCCCACAACATGGACGGGCATCTTCCACTTGCGCGAGCGCAGTTTCGTCGCCAGCGCCTCGTTCCGCCCGCAAATCAGGATCAATTGCAACGGAAGGCCCGCTGCGTCCAAACGCTCCGCGATATCGAGCATCACTCTCGAGCCGTGCCCGCCGAAGAGAACCATCGCCGTCGTACGGTCACTCCTTAAACCCATTTGCTTCCGCAACTCGCCAGGATCGGAATTATCTATGGCGTAAAAGTCCGGCCGCACGATCATCCCCGATGTTCGAAAGATATGCTGCTCGTCGTGCCCCATGGCGCGCGCCTGCTCCGCAGCTTTTTCGGTTCCCGCAACGACATACTGTTCCTTGATCGGCTCAATCCAAAAGCGCGGCGGCAAATCCGCAAGATCCGTGATGATGGTAACGAACCGCCGCCCAGGATACACGCGCGTCCAGCTTTCGCAAATCTGCCAATTGAAATGAGGAATCACCGAAACCAGCAGGTCCGCCGGATTCTTGCGCCAATGCCTTGCAAGCAGATTCACCAGCGGCCGGTGAAAGAGACGAATGGTTGCTTGCAGCAGGCGCAGTAGATAAATGCTCCCGAGGGTCCAGCCGTTTTGCAGAATGATGTTATACTGCTGTTGGATGCGGATGCCCGTCAGCCTTCGCAAGATATCTAGCTTGTCCGTAACCTCTTGAAATTGAACGAGTTCGACCTGCCAGTCACCCCGCCTAGGGCCAAGGACGGTCTGTAAAGCAACTGCCGCGTTGCGATGCCCCCCTCCGGCATCATGGTAGACAATCAGAATCCTTTTCATTGAGCGGGATTGTGCCACATACCGCAGGGTAGCGCTACGGCATAGCTATTCTAGTACTCAGCATTCTACATGCCATGTGGATAAGCCAATAACCTTTTTGTGTTCAATAAGTTCCATGAGCACATTCACCTAGATTTCGTGCCCTCTTCATGTCCTGTTCACATTGAATTCCGACAATCGCTGCATGCGCTGCGACCTGCATGTGCATTCAAAAGCTTCGGGAATGTTTAACCTTGCCGGGCTCAAGAACTTGTGTCAAGAGTCGTACAGCGAGCCGCTTGAAGTGTACAACCTTCTGAAGCGGAGAGGCATGACTGCTATTACCGTCACCGACCACGACTCGCTGGACGGCTCCGAAGCCCTGCGTTCCCGACCGGACTTCTTCCTCAGCGAGGAAGTCACCGTACGCATGCCCAGCGGTACCGAAGCGCATCTTGGTGTTTACAACATCACAGAGCGCGATCACATCGAAATTCAGCGGCGCGCCAAGGATTTCGTTGCTCTTCTGATGTATCTGACAGAACGCAAGCTTTTCTTCAGCGTCAATCACGTTTTCTCGGGACTCACCGGCCACCGCGAAGCCCAGGATTTCGCCTGGTTCGAATCCTATGTTCCCGCTTACGAAGCTCGCAACGGCCAGATGTGGCGCAAGACCAACGAAAGCGCCGCGCGGCTGGCTGCCCGTCTCGGCAAAATCGCCGTCGCGGGCAGCGATGCTCATGCCCTTGCGGGTGTGGGGCTCACTTACACCGAAGTTCCAGGAGCCAGAAATGCGGACGAGTTTTTCCGCGGACTGCGCTCCAGCTAAGGCCGCGTGGCGGGCCATCACGGCAGCTATGGCAGGATCACGGCCGATGTTTTTAGCATCATCGGCTCGCTCTTTGCGGACAAGCACTGGACGTCCGTATTTGCTCCCATCGTTCCGTTAGTCCCGATTTTCTCCGCAGGGCACTGGTTAAATGAAATTCGCTTCTGCAAGAAATGGACCGCGGCCATGGAAAACGGCGCAGCAAAAAAACGCATGCTTTGGGATATCGATCCCACTTTCGAGGCGAATTTAGCAAGTTGAGGCGGTCTATGAAACGGCTCTCGAAGCTCGGATGCGGTTCGCCCGGCGGCAATTTCTCGCACCCCTTCGGTCTGCGCGGGAACCGTGTTTGCCTTTTCGGCATCCTACTTTATGAGAGGGTTTGTCTGTTTCGCAGTGTTGTGGTGAGGTAGGGCCATGGCAGTCGCACGCAGCCTCTGGACACGCATCGAGCGCCGCGATCACCGCGTCATGCAGCGCATGAACCGGTGGCGTGCGCCGCGATGGGTCCGCATCTGGACCATTACGGTGACCCGCATGGGTGACGGTTGGATTTGGTACGCCCTGGGCTTCTTGCTCCTGGGCTTCGGCGGCCCGCAGCGATTCGCAGCGGTAACTGCCGCCGGCTCCGCCGCCGTCTTTGGAATTTTCGTGTTCAAGGCGCTAAAGCACTTGAGCCAGCGTCCGCGCCCCTGCCAAATCGAGCCGCACTGCTGGTCGAAAATCCTTCCGCCGGATAAATTCTCGTTTCCCTCCGGCCACACCATGACTGCGTTTTCCATCGCGCTGGTCATCAGCTACTTTTATCCCTCGCTCGAAGGCGTTCTGGTGTTCCTCGCGCTGAACATTGCGGTGTCCCGCATCGTCCTCGGCATGCACTTCCTCAGCGATGTTCTGGCAGGAATGCTTCTGGGCGTCGGGCTGGGCCTCGCCTCGATTACCGCATTCGCCTCAATGGGCTTGGCCTAGCGCCGCAGCAGCTCCAAGGTTAAATCTTGGGTTTCACCGTTACTTCCATCTGGTAACTTAAGACTCAGAACCGTCCTTAGATTGGCGGCTTCGTGTGGCTCGCCATTGCATCGCGGAACGCCGCCAGATTATTCTTGTCCACAATCGCGGTTCCGGTGTCCACCCACGCCGGCATCGGAGAAGCGGGTGCCGTCCTCCACTCCTTAAAATCATGAACCGCGTTGTGATGGAGGTCGTCCAGAAACTTTAGCCCGTAGTAGGCCATCACATAGGGCTTCTGCACCACGGTCGCGGTAATCGCGCCACGCTGAATCCAGTCCAGCGTCTCCGGATCCTTGTCAAACGCCACGATTGGAATCTTGCCATCCAGGTCCACACGGTGCAGCGCATCGGCCGCCCCTTCGCCTCCCAAGGCCTCGAGTCCGATGATCCCGTCGGGCTTGTCCTTGCCTTGGAGCAGCGCCGAAATTGCGTCATAAGCGTTACGCGAATCGCCTTTGTCGTCTAGGGTTTTGGTGATTTTGATTCCCGGATACTTCTTGAACGCGTCTTCCACGCCGCGAACGCGTTCGCCCAAATTGTATTGTCCCGGGATGGTGATGATCACAACACCCCCTTTGCCTTTCAGCAACTCGCTCATGCGCTTTCCGCTCTCCTGGCCGGCGCGGAAGTTGTCTGTGCCCACAAACGTAATGCGTTTCGACTCCGGCGAATCAGCGTCCACGCAAATCACCGGGACTCCCAGCTCGATCGCCGAATTGATGCCATCGCGGAAAGCTTCCGGATTCGAGGCCGAGAGCAAAATGCCCGCCGGCTTTTGCCCGACCGCCTGCTGAAATGCGGTCACCTCTTCATTCGTGGAAAAACTCGCCGGCCCCGTCAGCTCGGCTTTCACGCCCAATTGTTTGGCCGAATCCTCCAACCCCGCCGCCGCTTCCTGCCAGTAGGGCAAGCTCGTGTTGAAGGCCACGAAAATATAGCGCTCGTCAGGTTGGTGGTAGGCCGGTGCGCAAGACACCAGGACTCCAGTCACAAGAATTGCCGGAAGAAGTTTGCTGAAGCGAATTTTCACCGCGGACCTCCTTGCAGAAGTTTTTTGAACGTGGACAAACCGTGGACACAATTCCGGGTACAATCCTGACTTCTTCGGTGCGTAAGCCTACCACAGCTGCAGCCCGGAGGAGCATCTTGTGAGGGTCGAGCTATTAGCTCCGACATGGCGGCCCGTACCACCAATAGGAACTTGTGGACCCTGGGCTCCCAGGGGGCGCTCTGCTGCTGAAATATTTTTTTGGAATTACGCATTAAATATGCTCAAGCACGCAAAATTTCTTATTCAGGTCTCTCGCCCCGGACTTTGGAGCACGACCGCGCTGTTTTATCTTCTCCCGCTGGGCCGCGCTGACTTTCTACACTCAGGGCGGCTGTGGCTCGGACTCGTTTTCAT
>Ga0126384_10002873_pt1 | contig 10435 bp, 12 predicted proteins | sample PanSoiMetPlot_36_FD_92543 | JGI IMG/M metagenome (GOLD analysis project Ga0126384, IMG submission 92543) | Tropical forest soil microbial communities from Panama - MetaG Plot_36 | ecosystem: Environmental > Terrestrial > Soil > Tropical forest > Bulk soil | place: Panama | collected 2016-02-17 | reverse complement strand
TCCGTTTCTGCGCCATTGCCACGGCGAAGATCTGAATCAGAGCCCCATTGCAGCCTTACCCCAATCGATCCTGTGACTCGATACTTAATGCTGTCGGCGCCGATCTTCTGCACCGTGATGTCATCGATGTAAATTTCGTCTACTGAATGATGGGTGGCCAGTTCGTCTATTTCCAGAATCGTCTCACTCAGTAAGGCATCAATGGCTGCCCCATCGAGAGCCTCGGCTATAGGTTTAAGAACAGCTTCCCGGCACTCATGCAGGGCATCAAGAAAAGCATTCATCGCCTCGATCGTCTCTTCGGCAACCGCGTCCTGTTCCTTTACATCTCTGATGATGGTGTTCTCCCTCCCATGGACATGCTTGCTGAGTTCATCCACAGCATCCAGTAAGCGCTTGCGAAGCGGTGGCAAGGCGATCCTCAGTTTGCGTTTGACAAGAGTTTCGCTAAGCCCGCCTTGGATAGCAAACTTAACTCGTTGCCATCGCGTCGGCTTTCCATCCTTTCTTTCACAGGTGAACCAATTTGCGTTTCCCACTTCATCTTCGGGCGATCGAGTATCCATGATGTGCTCGAACAGAATGCGCATTGCCGTCGAAAAAAAGTTGAGGCGCAGAGGATTCTTAGCGCTCGCCAATGCGTTCAACGCACCGTCTATGGCCCATTCGGAAAACTGGTCATCCGTTTTGCTCCGGAGAGCCTCAACTCGTTTGCTGAGTCTGCGTTTATTAGTGCTCATCGGTGGAAAAATACCGCTGACAATTCTAGTCAATAAGCATGGCTTTCTGGAGAGAAGGCGCGTTAACTTACGATACGAGTACCGCGATCCGCGCCTGACAGCGTTTGAAGTGCGCCCGGATCGATCCATTTGAGGTGAGGGCAGAAACTGCCATGACGAGAAAATCACACGCCAAAATGAACTACGTAACAACGCCACGCGCCTGCGTCTGATCCGATCCTTCTTGTCGAAGAACAGATTCTCTACTACACACGAGGAAGTACAACAGAGTGAGTCGCCTCACCTCGCGAACGTGAGTTAAGGATCGCCAAAATGAGAGCACCATAAATAGGCTACATAACCCGGCTGCCAACCAGTTGGCAATCATGGCAGAACGCACAAACGCAATGAGCAAAAGAATGACAAGACTTCGGAAGAACTTGACCCCCACATCTGCACGAGCGATATCAGCACGCCCAACCGGACTATGTAGGCGAACCACAGCATAAGCCCACCAATATGGATGTACATTCGATTGGACACCCGCAGTTTCAGCTATCGCCTTTGCGGCTGCCTTATAGAGTACCGGGTCGAAAAAGAAGTCTTCTTTCACCAGAGATGTTGATGTTGAAAAGGGCAGATTCACGAGTGATCCCAGTGCCAGCAGCACGTGCCCCCCTATGTATGAGCCGAGAGCAAAGGCAATCCACCGCTCTATATTCGTGGGCTGAGCAGACGCGAAAACATATGGTTCCACAAGGTCTTTGACAAGAAAGCAGCCGAGCGCACCAGGAACTAACACAGCAAAGAGATCAATCGGCTCAAGAAAGAAATCGCTTGGTTTAACATCCATTCGCCACCTCGTGCATGGAGACTATGTGCTCAATCATGCCACCGCAGGAGGCGATTCCAAAGTGTTATAAGGAATTGGATCTGGCAGTCCGGTCACAACGAAGCATGAAAATAGTCGCGTGAGGCGCGGGACAATGGGCACGCCACTGGTAGAAGAATTTTCCAGGGAGGCGATTGCATTCATTGACCCAGCCAGCCCTGGGGATTTTCGTTGGGATAGAACTCGGACGCGTGCACTGTAGGCGGAGGGTTACCAGTCTCGCCCTTTCGGTTGCGAGGTGGGTTCACAATTCCGCCATGGCCACGTTTTCCGAAGCCCCCCTATCATTCCGGACGGCCGAATTTCCCAGGTCCGGTTGGACGTCTTGGCCTTTCGATGGTGAGCCTTCCCATCCGCAACGAGGGTCAAGCGCTGGTTCGCGTACGCCCCGACGCGCATGGTTTACTCACCACTTCGTGCCATCTCCTACGTCGGCTGTTCCCGGCCTAACAATCAGGCGATTTCACTCAAAATCACCTGCGCCGCCATTTTGAGTTCCCATGGGCCTGCGGCCCACCTATTGACATGAAAATTGGTTTAAGTCGGTGCTGTATCCTCATCGCTCGTGGACGGCGCAGATCGGTTTACGCTCTGGATGAAGTGAGGCCGTTTTTGAGTTTGATCGGGAACGCGCGATTTGAACCAATCTATGTCGCGCCACTTTTCCGATAGGAAGGGTGGTAGCACGTGACGGTGTGTAAGCTTTTACGCGTGCGTTCTGCCGCTTCCACGCCAGGAGGAAGCGATGAAGATGGCGGGAATCGAGGTGCACAAGAAAGTTTTGATGGTAGTGGTGGTGGATACAAGTGTGCCGGAAGAGAAGCCGGTACGGCGACGATTTGTCACGCTGCCGAGTGAGTTACAGCGATTGCGAATCTGGCTACAGGAGCAGGGTGTGGAAGAGGCGGTCATGGAATCGACAGCGCAGTACTGGCGGTGGGTGTGGCTGGAGCTGGAGCCGCATATGCGTTTGCACTTGGCGCAGGCGTTCTCCAACCGTGCTCCGCGGGGGCGCAAGCATGACTTCAAATTGGTGGGGCGTTCAATTACGGAACAGTCTTCAGGATGACACCTTCCGGCACCTATACCGTGATTCACAACTTCGACAGAACCACAGGAGAATTTCCCCAAGGTGGTCTGATTTTAGGCCGGGATGGCAATTTCTATGGCACAGCGCAGAATGGCGGTGCTTTTAATGTTGGTACGATCTTCCGAGTTACTCCTTCCGGAAAAATGACCACCATCATCATCCAAGTTTGAGTCCCGACGATGCGTGGCTTCTCTTCTGGGTGCCCCCTTCAGGTACGGATGCTCACTCTGCACGTCTAATGAGGACGAACGTATCAGGCGGAGCGGTTCTTGTGGTGCTCACTGCTTCCGGCGTCGCCTCGCACAGCTGCACCACTCTTTCTTCCAATCTGTGCGTCGTGGGGGAGCAAATCGACAATCAGCTAGTCGTGTCGACCTTCGATCCAGTTCGGGGCAGAGGTAATGAACTCAGGAGAGTGGATATCAATACACCTGAAATCAGTTGGAGCCTTTCCCCTGATGGTGGCCGCATTGCTGTCGGCGACACCGGGCGAATTCGAATTGTGGATTTGAAAACTGAAGTAACGCAAGATTTCGTACCAACGATAAGGTTGGTAGATTTGCAATCAGTAGCTTGGTCGGCTGATGGCAAGGGACTCTTTGTCTCCGTGTCGCCGGAGATAAGGACAGTGCTATTTTATGCTGACCTCGCGGGCAAGACTCAGCAATTGATTCAATACGATGGCTGGATAGGCAATCTGGTGCCCTCTCCAGACGGTGCATACCTCGCTTTTGCACAAACAACGCAGGAGATCAACGCGGCGATGATCGAAGACTTCTAGGCAGAACCCCTTTAGAGCCGTTCCTTTCAGCCAAAAATTCTCCAGAATGAACGGTAACCAGGGCGGCATTGTGCGACAAGTGGTCGTTGCCGCTCTTTGCCGCTTGTGCTCTGAGGAGTCGGACGCCATTCTCACCTGCAGAGGCAAAGCTTGGCACCTGGCGGGGTTTCCGACCAGTCCAGCGGTAATCCACATACCCCCCAGTTTTCTGGCACACCTCATTTTCGAGTCCGCCTTGGAGGTCGCAAATGCGCGAGTGCATACATGTACTCCCAATCCTGCCAAACAATTCGATACCAGGGCTGAGGCGCGTTGCCCTCCTTGCCCTCTGCATCGGCCTAATATTCGCTGCAATTGTATTGGTCGTGCAAGCACGGGACACACCGTCGAACACATCCTGTGAAGGCTGTGTGTTGCCGCCGGTTGGACTGATTGGATGGTGGCCTGGGGACGGCAACGCGATTGATATTCAGTTAGGGAACAACGGCACTTTGATGAACGGCGCCGGGTTTATATTTTCGGGCCGTTCGAGGGCGGACCCGATCCAATTTGTCCTTCCCCAATCCCTCCCGATCGCACGTTCGTGTAAGAGATAGCTTGAGAAATGACATGCTGCAGCGACACAGAATGCCGCTTGCGCGCAGGACTCGCGTTTTCAGAGGAGGATGTGTGAGAAGAAAAATCATGCTGTACGTGGTAGTTGCATGCGTTGCGGTCATACCTGCTTGGGCTCAGACTCAGCTTCGCCTCTACGACAGCTTTACCGGACCATTCATCAACCCGTCAAAGTGGTCTCCACAGTGGCAATGTGCCGGAACGGTAATGGAGTGCGTCCGCGAGATTCAACAGGACCAGCTTCGTCTGCGCGTTCGCGGCTACGGAGCCACCAATACTGACAATGGCACACAATTCGGAGGCTCGGGGCTTACCTTGGTTTCCAATTCAAGCACCGACATTGCCGCTGACTTGACGGTTTCACGCTCTACCGCACAGGCTTGCAGCACCAATCCCGGCTTTGGAGGCGGGGGGCACGCACAAGTGCTGATGTTCGGGTCGTTCTTCAATGGTGGAGCAGGCACGTCTGACGATGACGTCGAAGCGTATTTGCAACTCGATCATTATGCAACCGATCAGGCTGGCAAGGTTGACGTTGGCGGCTTCTTGTACCATCAGGGTTTTTTTGGCAATGTTGACCTCGGGCTTGTGAATGTCGGGGAACGGGTCAGAGTGGAGTTGGTTTGGGATCAACCTAACCATCGTTTTGTCGTTCGTCTTTTCCGTCCTCTGTACGGAACGACTACCGAACAATTCATGCCCTACACGATCTCTGACACGACCCCGGCTGTGTCTCCGTTTCGGAACATCGATGCGTTCATATATCCGGCAAATTGTGTTGGCTCACGAAAATCTGCCGACGTGGAAGTTCTCTTCGATGACGTTTTGGTTAAGTAGGTGAGTCTCGCACACACGACGAGACGAAAGTGAACAGACCGGGAGTATAGTTTTGGCCGCTCGTTTTCGGGCGGCCTCTTCTGCGGAGAACTTCGATAAACGCGATTAGGACAGCCATTCCCAAGCCGCACTAGCTAAGACCGTATTGGCCTGGCGTGTGTTGCGACTGCGGCGACGTGTTCGTTGGCCGGGTATGTTATTCACTGTTTGACTCCTTCGGATTGCGATCGCTGGTTGCGCCCTCCACGGTGCGACTAAACCATTCTGGGAGTTTGCCGCTGCGGGCATACTCCTCCAGCTCAACCGCGCTCATCTTGTCGAAAAGCTGGTTTAAATCGATACGCTCTGACCGCCCGTCGAACCTGCGGGATGTCCATGGGGTGATCTCGATAGGTATTATCTGTGCGTGTACCACGACTTGATTTCCAGATCATGAAAGGTCTTTCTCGACGTTAGTAAAGCACTCGGAGGGACTAATCGTTCGATAACTTGCCATTCGCTGCCGTGGAGATGACGGGCTGTTGTGGCCGATGACTCGGTTGAGGCGGGGGAAACTCTTGGATTTTGCGGGCCAGGATGGGTTCCCATGCAGTCCACGCAGTTGGGATTCGATGAAGCCTAAACAACCCCACACTCTCATTACTAACCTTCCAAATTTCGGTGTCAATCAGCCTTGCGAATCGATTTGCGAGCAGTAAAAAGCCGGGGCTTTGTACCCCGGCTGACCTGCACAGTTTCTATTGTTTATCCGACACAATGGTGAAGGTGGTGCCTGCTCGTTTGTCGTTAATGACTGTCGTCATGCTACGGCCGTCTGGTGCAACCGTCATGTCAGCAACCACCACTGTTTTCTCCTTCTCCTTGTCAGTCTCGACGACATGGCGATCATCAATCCGCTTGAGCGAAACAGTTGTGATGCCGGGGTCTCCTTTATACGGGTAGTCCTTGCCATCGAACTTTGCTGAATACGAGATACCATTCGTCTGTGACATCTCCAATCCGTTCTCGATGCCTTTGAATGTGACTATTGTGAGGCTTTCCGAGACATCCGTGGCTTTCTCGGTGCGCCAAGAACCGGAAAGTGCATGAGCACCAGCAGTTGCTTTTGCTACCCTCGTATGCACCGCTTTAACAGACATCTCGGGGCTATCCGGAGTGTTCCGGCCTGTCCAGTCGCTAGTAAATTGGTTTCCATCTTCTGAGATCACGTCTTGTTCCTTGCCAACGATCTTGCCATCTTTCTTAGCAATGATCTCCACCGTTTTCGGGTCTTGAATTTTGACGCTCAACGTATCGATGTAAGGGTTTCCCGCCACTTTCTGATCCTGACCGTCAGCCGCCACGTCAATTTTCGTTGGGATACACGTCGAGCATGTGTACCTTCCATCCCTCAAAAGAAACACATCTGGCTTCTCAGGAAACTTCAGCTTGCTCAAGTCGGCCTTCCACGCACCGTCAAAGGGGCTTTGTGCCCAAGCCACTGTTAACGGCAACATCAGCGCCACCATGACTAGCTTCTTCATCGGCTTTCCTCCTCTCAAGAATGGACGTATTGAGGCCACTCGCAAGTCGGCACCAAAGATGGTAGGAGAGCAACTGTTAGTGTCATAATGAGTCAGACTTTGAAACTCCAGCCTCGAACCCAACGCCTCGCCTGAATGGGGCCAAAACCGTCCCCGGATTGTGGTGAATTTGCCGTGATGCATGAACGGACCGGAATTCGAAAACCCCACAGTTTCCTGGTATGAATTTTATGTTGCCCAAAAAGAATGCCGCCGTTCCTGCCGGGGGTGGTTTTGGTCGAGCACCTCAGAATTAGGATCGTCGAGGGCGGTCGTGGCTTTAGATCCTATAAAGCCTGGCACAACTGCATTCGTGGACAAGGCAGGAGTGGCTCAGTACGTCCACGATAATACCGACGCCGTACTCCTGGTCAATACCTCATCTCTTTTTGCCGAAGGACAGGGCGGCAGCTTGACGACGGGAGACGCAGCCCTATTACGGTTCACAGCGGCAACAGAAATCCTCGATGACCGACTTCCGGGTGAGTACAACCAACTCGCGGGCATTCAGGACAGCGAAGGACCGACTGGAAGCGGGAATCCAGCTTTCACGAAGGCTCTCACTGTGCTTGACTCCGATATACTGAACCAAGAGAAAGTACTAGGTTCGCTGAGCAAGCTTGCTTTTTGTCCCACTGGTCTCAAGCTTCACTTCTGTCAGTCTGGCCTTGAAGGCAAGAACCCAGATTAGCCCGGCTTCTTACTGCTACCTAATCATCACTTTTGCTCCTTTTCCAGCTCAATGACCAGTTCTTTTGTTACTTCAGGTCTTACAAGTAAGGTTTCTTCATGGTTCAGGCTACTTCCAGCGAAGACCCAAGGCCGATAACCGCTTGCGGACACCTCCAGATGAAATGGGCGGCTTGGAATTACAAGCTCAAAGCGTCCTTTTAAGTCGGGCCCCGTCCTAAGCCAAAGCTTAGGGTTATCAGCCCTACTCAAACGTATATGCGAGCCCCGTACAGGCTCGCGTGTCTGAGAATCCAAAATCATGCCCACCAGTTTGCCACCTTTTTCAAGCGAAACAACGATTCCCCGAGTCACGGCTCCTTCTTGGACGGAGACTTTGGGCAGAGTTGCCAGTTTCGCTGCAAAAGCAGCATTGTCAGTATCTGGATAATTGTCCTGCTCCTTTGAAGCGGCAATTATGGACATTCCAGGCGGTAGGTCAGTTAAGAAAAAACTCCCCATACTATCGGTAATAGTGTGAGGAACTTTCCCGGAACCCACCGCATCATCCCTTTCGGCCATAACTTCCGCTTCTGCAATGGGCTTTCCACTCTTCACATCGATGACCCGACCTGCTACAGCACCAAACCCTGGCTGGATAGTTTGATCAGACTGCCACGCAACGCTGAATACGCCCAATAAACTCACAAAGGTAATTACGAGCATTTGTTTGACTTGCATAAAACACCCCTAAAAAACCCCGTTTGGCCCAATTCTAGTCCCGGGGGCAAATTGGCTGGATCCCACGACCAACACTGAATTATTGTGAATGACCAAATCCCCTGGTGTGGCAAACACCACCGGCGTTCCCGTTGAAGGACAATAGAGCCACTGCTGCTTGGTATAGGTCGTCCCACACGATCCACCAACTGAATTGCACCCAACCGTTATAGCGTCTTGTAATTGTCCACCAGCATCGGCCGAGCATGTCTCGCTGGTCGATATTGTCGTGTTGCAGGAGTTGGCCGCTTTGCTCGCGAATTGTTCTTTGGTCGATATAGTGCCCACCAGGTTTCCGTTTGCATCTACCTCAAAATATTTGATAATCCTTCGTACAGTAGAGTTAGTCGTGCAAAGTACGCTTGTAACGTCACTGGTGACGAGGAGATGATCCGGCCTAACGGTCATGTTGTCATTGCCGGATTGATTATGCGAGGTATCGTTGCAGCTACAGCAACCGACACCAGCATCGCAAATAGTCTTTTTTTGCGTAAATACAAATTCCGTGCCGGTAATGGTGGCTGAAGTGAAGGGATGTTTGCGTCGTGTGTTTTCAGTCAACAAGATGCCGAGGAGCCTGTCAAACGCTGGATCGCGGATTTTGTTTGGTAGGGTCGCGATTCTTTCAGGAGATCCGGGTCGCGGATTTTGCGAGGTTTTTTGAAACGAAAAAGTATTATCTCGGCGTGAACTTCAGCTCGCTGGCGCACTGAGTAGCGGCGTGTTCCTGCCTTTTGGCAGAATGGAAAAGGCCGTGGCGTGGCCAGTCCCGAGACCGGGCATTGGCCATTTGCTCGCGGAGCGTGAACTACGGTGTGGGGCTCGGCCGAGCGCATCTGTGCTACTTTCGGCTCAGTGGCTCGCTGTCGCCACGAAAACTGACTTCACCTCTGGCCGAGAGTTTTAGACGTGCTTTCTTGCGAGGCCTGTCATGTCAGGACTGCTCAAGCAAATTCTTCGGTGGCTCTGCCCCCATCGATTCTCTTGGCCGCACAGCGGCATTCATGGGCAGGATTATCAGGTCTGCCTCCGTTGCGGCACAGCATTTGAATATGACGTGACCACGATGCGCCGAACGGGGCGGCTGGTACTACCTACGGGCGCGATGAGCCGACAGTAGCTGCCGCAGGCCTTGCTCAAACCTGCCTTTTGGCGGAATGAAAAGGCCACTCCCGATGTGCCGTGCGCTCATGCGCTATGACTTGAACATGTTGTGGCCTTGCTGAGTAAGACCTTCTTCTTGATGATCGGCCGTTTTCCTCTCAATCCCTAAGAACGAGTTCGTACTCGTCGTCCCTGCATGACCTGTTTTGAACACGGTATCTGTGACGCGGTACGGGCGCATAGAGTCTTTTCTGAACTCTCTGACCTCAGAGCACGGAGGCGCGCAGACGAGTCTGTACATCTCCTTATTCATTGGACTGGGTTTGATGGTGGACGACGTGGCGATGAAGTGCACCATGCGGCATACGTCGCACATAATGCCAATGTGAACGGGCATGGGTGGAGATTATCGCACGATTCGACCCCGCCTTTGGCGGAATGGAAAGGCCTCGGAGGGTGCTCCGGGGCCTTTCGCGTATACGCTCGCGTGAGAATTAGGCTGCGCGGGTTTCTACCGCGCTGCCGGTGACCTCGGCTTTGGCGCGAACCCAGTCATCGATGTCGTGGCCGTGCTCGCGGCCGCGCTCCTCGTACAGTTCAAACGGGCGACGGCGGATTTCTTCTTCAAGATTTCGGGTGCGCATGGATCGCGACGTTTCTGAATTGGCTTCTGATTGGCTCTTTCGGCATTAGCACTCCCTCCTCTCTGGGGTTAAAGGCGAGTGTGAACTCACCCGTAGGAATCTGTAACGTCTGCGGGTTTTGTCCTTTTTTCGCGAACCTACGCCATTTCGTGAGCAGGATCAATCGGGATACTGTAGAATAGTCACCAACGGTGACTGCCTCGAAAGAAGCAGGTCACGCGTCGTGACCAAGGTCACCGTTACTGGAACACGCGGCCCTTGTACAGCAGTACTTGAAAACTTGCTCACTTTTCGGAGTTACGCCCGCATGTTCCTGACAAGGCTCTTTGCACGTGCCCGTACCATTCTTTCAGACTTCCGCGTAAAACTGCATGATTCCAAGGTCGAGGACACTCTCAAGAGACTGCGCGAGTTGATGGAGATCGCGAATTCTAATCGGATCGCGACACTGTCACCGGGATTTGCGGCGAGGGAGGAGGACCCGAATAGAGGCCCGTCTTACCGACTGTGACAAGTCAACTCATCGGGTTCGCGCACCCTCAGCTCCGGACGGATCTAGGCGGCGAAACAGAAACCGAGCGTCTAGCAAGTGGTCGACGATTTCCAAGACCTTCGGTAGCGGTTCGGATTTGGATATGAACGTATCCACGGTTTCCAGATCATCCAGCGAGCTCAGGTCGTCCGCTGAGTAGAGCGCGATCGGCACATCCGTTTTGCAGGATTTCATGTAAGCTGCGGCCAC
>Ga0126384_10002872_pt1 | contig 10436 bp, 7 predicted proteins | sample PanSoiMetPlot_36_FD_92543 | JGI IMG/M metagenome (GOLD analysis project Ga0126384, IMG submission 92543) | Tropical forest soil microbial communities from Panama - MetaG Plot_36 | ecosystem: Environmental > Terrestrial > Soil > Tropical forest > Bulk soil | place: Panama | collected 2016-02-17 | reverse complement strand
TGAGCGCGCTCGCTGGGCGACATTGCGTTCACCTCAGCCACAGCCTCGGGCGTCGGCCCAGGCGGCGGAACGGCGTCGGGTTTCTCGAGCCGCGCAAGCTGTTCGCGCACCACAGGGAGCCACTGCGCATTCGCAGGCGCCTTGGCAATGAGGCTGCGCCAGATCCCGGCGGCCTCCGCTACATTTCCGTCCTGCTGAGCCGCAAGGCCGAGGTAAAACATGGCCCTGGCGTTGTCGGCATCGATCGCTGCGGCACGCTCAAACGCAGCCTTGGACTCCGCCGTCACCACGCCGCCGGCCGCCATTGCCAACGCTTCGCCAAGGTCATCCTCGCGCTGGGCGGTTGAGCCAAGAAAGTTCAAGGCGTTCCGCCTCGCCTTAACGGCGTCGTCATAGCGCCCAAGCTTCATGTAGACCGGTGCGATCACTTCCCAGCCCCGGCCGTCGGTCGGCTCTGCTTCAAGATGCGCCTCGATCCGGGCAATAAGGGCGGTGATGGAATTGGCCAGTTCGTCCTCGCTGCTGCGGCTGGCAATCGGCTCGCCGGGCAGGTCGGGCGATCCAAGAAACGCGTAGAACGGGCCCGCGATCAGGATGGCGACGATTGCGCTCGCCAATGCGGCGGCCCGCCGCCAGCGGCGTGGCGTCGCTTCGGTCGTCGTCGATGCGGCCGCACTGAGCAGACGACGCGATACTTCGACCCGCGCTGCCTCGAACTCGTCATGGCCGATCCGGCCATCTGCGCGGTCGCGCTCGATTTCCTCCAACTGGTCGCGATAGACCGCGAGATCGCTGCCGCCCGACGTCAACGCACGCACACGCGCCAACGGCCAAATCGCCGCCACGAGCGCTGCCACAGTCATTATCGCAAAAATGAACCAGAGCGTCATGTCGACCAAGCATCTCAAATAGCCGGGAGCGCCACCGCACGAGGCCGTAGGTCCCGGGAATCCTAAGGTTACAACACATGCGATAGCGGCGCTGCAACGGCAAAGATGCGATGAGGCCGCGACTTGCTGTCCAGGCAACTGGAACGAGCAACGATATTATCAAGTTTTTTTTGCTTGACCCGCGGCGAAATCGTTGGCCGCTATGCGTGGAGGGCAACCCCTTCGCGTGCAACCCTCGGAAGTGTGATCTTCGTTCGCAGACGCAGAAGGCGGCTACTGCCGATCGCCGTACTATTTTACGGGCGGACGACATATCCTATTCGAGGACCTGACGCCGTCGCCGTCCGCATCTCCACCGACCGACTGGCCGAAGGACCTGACGACGCGGGAGCCGACGTTGGTCGGCTATTCGCTTCGGCAAATGGCTTGACAGCGATGGCGACGGCCGCTCCGCCGGTGTTGAGATCGAGACCCGCCACGGGCACGGGCCTCGCACGTGAACGAGACCGGAATGCCGATGGCCGACGACTGTCAAGCCGTGTTCAAGGCCGACCGACGTCTGGCGCGACGAGATTCGTACGATGCTTGTAGGGGCGACCCTTGTGGTCGGCCGGTCGGAGCCCGTGGATGAACATCAGCGAGACGCTCTAAGCAAGTCTACGCGGTCAGTCGGGATGGGCTGCTGATGCCCTTAAAGAAAAGCCGGCAGCGGACTGCGATATTTCAAGCCGGCTGGGAAATAAGCAAGAGAGAAACGATTCCGGCAGAATGGAGAGCACCCGTGATACGATTCAACGCATTGCTGTCCCGGACTCAGTGGGGCGAAAGTGTGCTCATCCAGCGGGCGCTTTCGGCGCCATTCGACAGCGTGGATTTCGGTCTTGCAGCATTCTCCAGCGGAAACCTCATTGGTGACCTTCTCGGCGGGCGGTGCTTGGAAGTGGGTGGTGGCCGCAGCGTGCTTGGCCGCCTATGTTTTCCTCGCCTGGATCAGCTTTATTCACGTCCACAAAGGGCTGCCAGTCACCCCGTGGGATCCTGGCCTTGGTCTGGTGTTCGCCTTGATGGCAGTTGCTGGCCCGTGGGCCGGATTTGTGCTGTTTGGCGGAGTCGTCATCGCTGAACGGCTCGCCTTGCAGAACGAAGTTGAATGGCCGATCATTCTGGGCGTCGGTGCAATTACCTCTCTGAGCTATACGTCCGTCACGATCCTGGCGCGCCGGACGCTGCAGATCGATGTCCGACTTTTCCACCTGCGTGACGTACTGATGCTGCTTGGCGTCGGCCTCACCGGCGCCGTCATCGAAACAGTATTGCTGACGTTGTTTTTGCTTGCGGTCGGGCAGCTCGATTTTCGCGACGTGGTCGTAGTTTTTTCGCCGCTGTTGATCGGGGACACAATCGGCATCGCGGTTGTCACCCCGCTCCTGCTGCGCTTTGCCGTCAGAAGGTGGAGCATCTCCTTGCACGGCCTGTTTTCGATCGCCCCGGCGGGCCTCCTTTACCTCGTTCTCATCGGTGCCGCCCTGTGGGCGATCGCCGGCACCGAAAGCCTGTCCGGCTTCAGGCTGTTCTACCTCCTCTTCGTGCCCGTCGTGATTGCCGCAGTCCGCCACGGGCTCGACGGCGCCTGCTTCAGCCTCGCGGTCGCCCAGTTCGGCCTTATCGGACTTCTCCATCTCTCGGGATACGACGCGGCCACATTTACCGAATTCCAGACCCAAATGCTGGTTCTGACCGTCACCGGGCTGATCGTCGGCGTGGTCGTCAGCGAGCGTGAGAACGCTGACCGTCTTGCGCGTGATGCTCAGGCACGATTGATGGAGAGGCAGGCCGGCGCCGCACATGCCGCGCGCTTCAGTTTGGTGAGCGGGATGGCTTCGGCGCTCGCCCACGAGATTGCCCAGCCGATGACGGCCGCGCGGGCGTTGGCGCGATCCGCTCAGCACATTCTGCACACGCCGGGCGGCGATTTGACTCGAGTCGAAAGCAATCTCATTACGCTGCTGACTCATATCGACCATGCGGGCGCCATCGTGCGCCGGATGCGCGAATTCATGCGGCGTGGCCGTCCGCATGTAAGCACGATCGATACGCGCAAGATGTTGGAGGAGGCGCTGATGCTGGCATTCGCGGCGGCCTCTGCGAAAGAGGTTCGTCTTGAACTCGACGCAGCCGATAATTTGCCCGCGATCCATGGCGATCACGTTCAATTGGAGCAGGTCGTGCTCAATCTCGTTCACAATGCGGTGGAGGCAATCGCCGGGGCAGGTCGATCAGACGGGCACGTGCGCGTGGTTGCACGCCAACATAACGCGCCGCCACGTCTTGAGATCAGCGTACAAGACAATGGACCGGGGGTTGAAGAGCAACTCGCAACACGTATGTTCGAGCCCCTCGCGACCTCGAAGCAGGATGGTCTCGGTCTCGGCCTCTCGATTAGCACTTCGATTGTTGAGGCGCACGGCGGGCGCGTATGGCTCCATAGCCGCGAAGCGGGTGCAACGGAATTCCGATTTTCGGTGCCACTCGATCAATTGCAAGTACAATGACCATGGCTTCTGCGACGATCATCGTCATAGACGATCATGCGGCGGTTCGCGATGCGCTCGGGGAGCTGCTCAGCGTGTTTGGGTACGGCGTCAAGACCTGCGAGTCAGCCGACGTATTTCTTCGGGAGCTCGATCAGCGGAATGTTGGGTGCATCGTCGCGGATGTGAGGATGCCCGGGACGGACGGCATAGGTCTGGTGATTGAGCTCGCTCGCCGCAATGTCGCGATCCCGGTTATCCTCATATCGGGTCACGCGGATGTGCCGATGGCGGTGGCGGCGATCAAGTCGGGGGCCGAGGACTTCATCGAGAAGCCCGTGGACGATGCTCAACTCGTCGCCGCGATCAACCGGGCCCTTGCCCGCAGGTTCGAGCAGCAGGATTCAGATAAGTCGCAAGCTGCGCTCAGGGAAGGGTTTGCGCGACTGACGCCAAGGCAAGTTGAAATTTTCGACCTCGTGGTGGAAGGGTTCACGAGTCATGCGATTTCCGCCAAGCTGGAGATCAGCGTGCGAACGGTCGAAAGCTATCGCGCCGAGGTCATGGAAAAGATGCGAGCCGAGAGCGTCGCCGCGCTGGTGCGACAGGCGATCCGGCTGGGTCGCATAGCTCCGTAGAACTACCACCCGATCGATACGAATACTCGTTTCCATCGAAGCTCCTATCTTGGCGTGGGAGGATGCACCCTGTCCGCCACAGAGTATGCGCCGCGATGAAGCGACAGTGTCGGCGGAGGCACCCGTAGGTTCGCCGCAGCGAGGTCGGTCGCGGGACAGCGGTGCGCTCCCGATGGAGCGTGCGATGACTCTCTGTAAGACAGAACGCATCTTTTCACCACCGCCCGCCCAGGGTGCGCGAGCGCGCCATCTCGCTGTGGCCGCTCTTGCCGTCATTGGGGCTGCGCCCGTCCTCCTGCTGCTCTGCCTCGTTCCGCGTCCCCTTGCCCTCCCGGTTCTCAGCATTGTGTCGTTCGCGGTCGCAGGCGTGGTTGCCCTCATCGCGCATTACTGCCGAATCGATCGCCGGGCGCCCGGCGTATCAGCTTGGGACATCGTCGCCGTGTTCACGCTGATTTGGATCGGCGCCGGGATGATGAGCGGCGCAAAGCCCATCGTCGAACTGTTCGATCGTCTTGCGATGACACCGTAGAGCATTGTGGCTGCCCCCGGTGTGTGTCGTGCGCGCGGTCCGGTCGCCGATGGGCGCCGACGAAGGCCACTCCGATTGATGCAGAGCCGGGGGCGCCCCTCCAGCACGGCGCATCGCAATGATTGCGGGACATCACGGAGGAACAAGGAAGCCGCCACATGATGGATTTTTTCGCGCCAGACGCTGTTGCGGCGTTTTTCCAGGTTGTCGTCATCGATTTGTCCTTGGCGGGCGACAACGCCATCGTGGTCGGCATGGCGGCGGCAGGATTGCCGCCGGAACAGCGCATGCGGGCAATTCTGTTTGGCATGATGGGCGCGACCGTCCTGCTCGTCCTGCTTGCAGGAATAACCACACAGCTGCTCAAGGTCGTGGGCCTTCTGTTCGCCGGCGGAGTTCTGCTCCTGTGGGTGTGCTGGAAAATGTGGCGGGAGCTGCGGTGGTCCGCCAACGAGGAACTGGAAGCCCTCGAGGCAGTGACCGGGTTTGACATCAACGTTGACGGGAGCATCGCCGGGCGGGCGCCCCGCAAGACCCTGGTCCAGGCTGCCGTGCAAATCGTGGTGGCCGACCTCTCGATGTCGCTTGACAATGTTCTCGCCGTTGCGGGCGCCGCGCGGGAGCATCCGCTCGTTCTTGTTTTCGGACTTAGCCTGTCGATTGTCACGATGGGCATCGCCGCGGGGTTTGTCGCCCGCCTTTTGCAGAAGCACCGCTGGATAGCCTACATCGGCTTGGCGGTCATTCTTTATGTTGCGCTTGGGATGGTCTATCGAGGAGCGCTCGAATTGGGTCCGATGGTAAGCGCGGCTGCGCGCCTTCAATAAGCGCTCCGGCGCCCGGGTTATTGACCCGAACGCCCGCTAGGTGTTGGCGTTTGCGAACGCCGCTTTGATTATTTCGTCCGCGTGAAATACCTCAAATCCGGTGGCGCCTGATTTTTCTTTGATGGCATCAACTTGCCGTCCGCGCTTCGGAAGTAGTTTTCGTTCTCGATGTGGACATGTGTATTGGTTTCCGAGCAAACCTCGGAGAACCAAACCGGGCGAGCATTGGGATTGCGGGTGACCTTCTGGATCTTGGAGTATGGTCGCGTCAATGCATGGTCGAACACGGTAAGCTGGTCATAGAGCGTGTTCTTGTCGGCCTTGTCGAGGTAGATCCGCTCCTTGATGACCGCCTGACCGTCGCTGTGAAACGGTATACCCGAGATATCATAGCTGCGCGGAAGCTTGAGAAAACGCGTCTCGGCCTCCAGTACGTCGTACTTGCCGTCGCCGTCCTCATCGATCCACTGGCCGATCGAGTAGCCGGCGAAAGTTGCCGCCGTATCCGTCGGCCACTCGCGACCGTCGGTATAGATGCGCCGGTAGGAATCGTCGTTGTGGCTGATCAGGACATAGGTGATCTCCGGCGTGACGATGATCTCGGCTGGATCATAGAAGCTCATCATCGCCGGCATCCCGGCCGGGATACAGAAAGTCGACGGCCAATTGCCGGGCCCGCCCGCCTTTAAGTCGGCCTTAATGTCTTCCCATATTTTTTGATATTCAGGTGTGAGCGGAGGCTGTCCCGCAAGCGCAATCCAGTTGTTCGGGTTGCCGGTGCGGACCCACTGCCCCTTGAAATTGGGATACTTGCCAAAATCAACCACCTGCGCGGCCGATGGCATTGCAAGAAGCGCTGTCGCCACTGCAACCGCATAGATCGAGCTTCGGTAACTTGAGCTTCGGTCACTCATGGGCCTGTTCCCTCCTGTCTGCCGATTGGGGCGCGCCGCCGCGCGATTGGTCAGCGGCCGCAAAGAAAATCCTCAGCCGCCCTTCTTTTTGGGGGCGCTGGGGTGCGGCCAACTCCGCCGCAATGACGTGCGGCCGCACCTCCGCTCCCTCCCAGCCGAGCGGGGGAGAAGGCGGCGCCGCCGGGCGCCACTGCTGCACAATTTCGCGAAGGTGACAGCACCTTGCGTCTCCACCGCAACGGACCGCCAAGTTACACCATCGTCCCGCGAAGGTGGAAGGGCGCGTGAGGGGTCCAATTGCTCCCGTCGGGTGCGACGCGTCGGCGACCTGCGGACGAGCGAGTGAAGGCCACAGTTTTGCTCGGGGCGCGTGCAATCATCCGCGCCACATGCGATTGCGCTGCCCGCAACGGGGGAGGGCGGGGAAGCAAGCATGCCAACGAACGCAGATCGGAGACTCGGATTTTGAATCTGGTCCACGCGCGCGCCTCAGTGGGGATTCCTGGAGCAATCAGAAATCGCAAGCGAGCCCTTCGCGCTTGATCCAAAGAGACTCCCGAGCTTCCGGCCGTGAGCAAGCGGAAAGGGCGACATCAGGCGGGTGCGGCGGAGCAAGTTGATCCCATCCGGCGACCGCGGAGCCACCCGACATCCGATCACAGCGCGAAACCCACAAGGCCGACGCGCGATCATGCCTCGAACGGCAGTCCGGCATATTGTTCTGCCAACGATGCCTGCGCATGCTCGGAGACCCGCAGATAATCGAATTGGTTCAGCCGCATCCGTTCCTCGAACGGCGTCTCGGCCGGAAAACGGTGCAACAGCGTTGTCAGCCACCATGACATCCGCGCGGCGCCCCAGACGCGGCGCAGCGCCATGTCGGAATAGCAGTCCAGGTAATGCGTGCGGCCGGTCCGGTACGCCTCGGTCACCGCCCGGGACAGATAGAATACGTCCGACACGGCGAGGTTAAGCCCCTTCGCCCCGGTTGGGGGCACGATATGAGCGGCGTCGCCGGCCAGGAACAGCCGACCGTATCGCATCGGCTCGGCGACGAAGCTGCGCAACGGCGCAACGGACTTTTCGATCGAGGGGCCGGTGACGATCCGGTCGGCCATCTCCTGCGGACAGCGCGCCTTGAATTCCTGCCAGAAGCGGTCATCCGGCCAGTCTTCCAATTTCGCGTCGAGGTCGCATTGGATGTAATAGCGGCTGAGCATCGGATTGCGCATCGACGCAAGCGCGAATCCGCGGCGGTGATAGCAGTAGCACATGTCGGGGAAAGGCGGCGTCTCCGACAGGATGCCGAGCCAGCCGAACGGATAGCTCTTTTCATAGGTCCTCAACACCGAGGCTGGAATCGACGGCCGGCTCACGCCATGAGATCCATCGCAGCCGGCGATGTAGTCGCAGTCGACCCGTCGAGTTGACCCCTCCCTCTCGTAGGTCACGAAGGGCCGGTTGGACGTGAGCTCGTGCAGCCGCACATTGCCCGCATCGTCGAGAACCTGTCCGCCAGCCGCATCGCGCGCCGCATAGAGGTCTTGAGTGAGGGCAGTCTGGCCATAGGTCATCATTATTTTGCCAGTGAATTTCTTGGTGTCGATGAAGAATCGCGGCCGCCCCTCCCAGGCAATCGCCGAACCATCATGGGGATGTCCCTCGCGGTCCATGCGCGCGCCCAGTCCGACCTCACGCAAAAGCTCGACGGTGCCGGCCTCCAGCACTCCGGCGCGAATGCGCGCCAGCACGTGGGCGCGGCTGTGGCGCTCCAGCACGATGCTGTCGATGCCGTTTCGATCGAGAATATGGGACAACAGCAGACCGGCCGGGCCGCCACCGATGATCACCACTTGGGTTCGCGCCGTCATGATCCAAGTCGTCTGCAGTCATTTGCCTGCTTGACCCGCGGATCCATGGGCAGAGCTTGCCCATCTTGAAGGAGGCGCAGGACTACTGGCCGGGCGACCATCGTGACGTGGCGGCTTCCCGACGGACACCACATATCGGCCTCGCTCCCACCGCAGCGCCGATGGCAGGCCGCTGCTTGTGCATAATATCGGCGCCGGCCCAAGGTTGAGGATGTCCTGTTCGCCTTCGCCCTCTTGATATTGTCGAGGATGTTTCCTCGACGGCGAGGGCGCCAAGCGCACCAGTGATCGTAAATGGAGCTGCCAGTCGCCGTTCTCTACCACAACCAGATTGGCGCGTTGCCCATGTCAATATCCTCGGCTTGGTCGAGCCTAAGAAAAGCGTGAATGGCCAGTGCAGCCGGGTACAACCGGGACGAAGGGCTCAAATGAGCAGATTGACCCTAGCCCTTCAGTTCCCTCCATCCAGCAGCCGGCGCGCGATGACCTGGGCTTGGATCTCCGCCGCGCCTTCGAAAATCGAGAGGATACGCGCGTCGCACAGTATCCGGGAAATCGGATATTCGAGCGCAAACCCGTTGCCGCCGTGGATCTGGACGGCGTTGTCGGCGGCGGCCCAGGCGACCCGCGCGGCAAGCAGCTTCGCCATGCCGGCTTCGAGGTCGCAGCGGCGGCCCTTGTCTTTTTCCCGCGCAGCGTAATAGCTGATCTGGCGGGCAATCATGATCTCGGCCGCCATCATTGCGATCTTGTCGGCGACGCGGGGAAAGGCGATCAGCTTCTGCCCGAACTGGACGCGCTCGTTGGCGTAGGCGAGGGCCTGTTCCATGGCCGCCTGGGCGACGCCGACGGCGCGCGCCGCGGTCTGGATGCGCGCCGATTCGAAGGTCTGCATCAGCTGCTTGAAGCCTTGCCCTTCGATGCCGCCGAGCAGGCCTGCCGCCCCGACCTCGAAGCCGTCGAAGGCGATTTCGTATTCCTTCATGCCGCGATAGCCCAATACCTCGATTTCGGTACCCGACATGCCGGCCGCCGGAAACGGATCGGCATCGGTGCCGCGCGGCTTCTCGCCGAGCAGCATCGACAGGCCGCGATAGCCGGCCTCGTTGGGGTCGGTGCGCACCAAGAGGGTCATGAGGTCGGCGCGCACCGGATGGGTGATCCATGTCTTGTTGCCGGTGACCTTGTAAACGTCGCCGTCCCGCACCGCGCGGGTGCGCAACGCTGCGAGGTCCGAGCCGGTGTTCGGCTCAGTGAACACCGCGGTCGGCAGGACCTCACCGGAGGCGAGCCTTGGCAGCCATCTCCGCTTCTGCTCATCGGTGCCGCTGCCGAGGATCAGCTCCGCGGCGATTTCCGAACGTGTGCCGATCGAGCCGACCCCGATATAGCCGCGCGACAGCTCCTCGGAGACCACGCACATGGACTCCTTGCCGAGACCGAGGCCGCCGAACTCCTCGGGGATCGTGAGGCCGAACACCCCAAGCTTGGCCATCTTGCCGATCACCTCCAGGGGAATGTAGCTGTTGGCGCGGTGCCAATGCTGGGCGTCGGAAATCACTTCGGTGTCGGCGAATTTGCGCATTTCCTCGCGCATGGAATTGAGGACATCGTCGAGACCGCAATCGCCTACCGTGGCGGCGTGATGATCGGCCATCAAGGCGATCAGGCGGGCGCGGTTCTCCGCGGTGTTGCCGGTGGCGATCAGGTCCTCCACGGCAGGCGAAAGACGTGCCGCCACCGCACCTGCGTCGAGCCCAAGATCGGAGGGCCGCACTAGCTCGCCCTGGCTCATCGGAATGCCGCCGGCCAACTGGGCGAGGAATTCGCCGGCGCCAATGCGCACCAGCAGCTCTTCGGTCTCGCCGAGCCGGCCGGTCCGGCTCATTCTTTCGGTGTAGCTCGCAAGCTGGCGAATGGCTTCCGCATAGGTAGCGAACCAGGCGAGCCCATGGGTGGCACGCTGCTCGCGATCCACGAGGCTGGCGTCGGTGCGGCCGTTGGCCGAAACCCGTTCACGGACCCTGATGACGGCGTCGTTGAGCAACGCGTCGGCGGCGCCGCGCGCCGCATCCACCAGGGCCATTAAATCGGTTGCAGTATCCGTTCGCGACGCGGCAAGCGACATCGATCTCTCCTGGGTTCGATCGGGCGCCCGGACCACCCGTGTTGCAATGCACAATAATAGGAATTTCCATGTCGCGCGCCAGTGGTACCGCCCTCGATTCCGGCG